>SDBU01000214.1_pt1 | contig 82610 bp, 66 predicted proteins | sample 2277071 | NCBI WGS metagenome assembly SDBU01 (sample SAMN10397929, study PRJNA504765) | marine sediment metagenome | isolation source: marine sediment core GS08_GC12, 126 cmbsf | place: Arctic Ocean: Gakkel Ridge, Loki's castle | collected 2008
CAGAAATTAATATGCTCTATTATAAAAATGAATATTATTGTTTAGAGAAGAGATTTAAGGCGGGTTGAATAGAGTAAACTCTCTTTAACGAATGACAACGGGGAAAAAATTTAATTTTTCTTTTTTTCTTACTTGACAAAATATCAACTCGCAATATAGTGCTTTTAATAAAGAAAAAGTGTGGACTATGGTTGTTTGTGTTTGGCAGTTGCGTAAAGTTATTTATTTTAAAAAGTCCTTCTTTGTACTTAAGGCTGCCAGCACTATCATCACAGTAGAGAACACAAAAATTACTTTTTTATTCATCTTCCGTCTCCTTTCAACGAGTTGTTAATGAATATTTCCTAATTATTCACAGTTTCTTTTTTTTAAGTAAAAGTTCCAAAGGAAACTTTGGTTGCTTTCTGATTCAATAGGTTTTGGGTAATCCATTTAAGCACTGGCAATTTTTCCATAGGCATTTCCTCCATTCGATTAGCTATATACATACGTTCCACACCTAATATGTGCTCTCGAGCAAAAGCTCGAAATAGATAGAAAAGATTCCTCACCACAGGTCTTCCATTTGCGCATGATCTACTCCTCCTAAGCAGACAAACCTACCTAGGCCATAAGAAAACGGACAAATCCATTCGCTTATTTTGGTTATAAATTAAACCTTTCAGCCAGTTGCTGCAATTGTGGAAACTACGTATTTTTGCAGATATTTTTAAGTTATTTCCCGCTATTTGGGCTGAATTTGGCGTTCTGACCGCGGGCGGGTCTTGCAGGAATTAGAGGAGTTTGGGGAATTAGGCGAGAAAGAGGAACCGAAGTGTTTTCCGGCGGAGTTTTGCCTGAGAGGATATCGATTGAGTGCTTACTGGACCGCTTTCACGTTGTGTCGCCAAAACCCATGGCATCAGCTCTCTTAACCAGGTTGACTACGTTGTCGACATTGAGCTTATGCATGATGTGACTGCGGTGTACTTCAACCGTACGCACTGAGCGTTTGAGTATGTGTGCTATTTCCTTATTGCTCTTACCTTTCAAGATTAGGCGCAAAACGATCGTTTCCGTCTCGGTCAGAGGTTTACCTTTAAGAATGTCGGCCAGAAAGTCTTGATTTAGTGCTGAACCTACAATCGTGAGGAATGTTTCCGGGTCGAACGGCTTTTGGATAAACTCAAAGGCACCAGCCTTGACCGCCATTGGGATGTCCCCGAAGCTTGTGATTACAATAACCGGCAGCCACGGAATGATATGTTTGGCCTCGGATAGAAGCTCCATGCCATCTTTGCCGGGCATCCTCACGTCAGTAATTAGTAAGACACAACCTCGCTCGTGCAACTGCTGGAGGCAGTCATCTGCTTTTGTAAAACAGCTATATTCAAATCCAGCGATCTCAAGGATTATGCCTATTAGATCGAGTGTGTCCGGGTCATCATCAACCACAAAGATGTGTGCTTTGGGCTTATCTGTCATAATTGTTTGAGCCTACGCACTTCGGAGCCAATTTTTGTAATCACTCGATAATAATTGCTTCGACGGGATATTCGTCAGCGGCCTGCTGAACGATATCCTCGAATTGTAGTATTGTACAACTGTTTTTTTATATCCTTCTTATTTTCGGCGTCGCCGACGGACCCTGCACCACCAAAAGGCACCAAAAAGGGCCACTAACACGACACCCGGCACAGCAAGAGTCTGAATCCATGCCGTGACCATAAGGATCTTGTAGAGCAGCGCACTGTGCTGTTCCGGTGTTTTTGGCAACATTCCAGCATACTTGGCAGTATGGTGCAGAAAGCCGGCAGCCAGAGACTGGTCGGGGATTTCCTTGTGGCAAGCAAGGCAAACGCCGCTCCGATCCATATTCGCTCGCTCTTGGTTATTCAACGGGCGGGACAGGGATAGATGACTGCCTACAGTCTGCAATTGTTGCCCGTCTTCTGTTACAAACCGTGACCAATCCGCTGTTAGTTCCAATATCGGCTCAATCTGTGTCTTCGCACTTTTCGGCAAGATTTGCCCGTCAGCTGTCATCAAATCGGCAATAACACCTCCATTTGGTGGTCGGTTAGGATCAAACCCTTCGATCCCATAGCCTAATGCTTTTTCAGACAGGTGGCAGGATTCGCAAGTTCTGGCAGTCCCGGTAGTATGTGGCTGAACCGGACTCATATCGATACCAAGCTGACCCTCAGGACCAGAGCCTTCGCTGCCGGGGAGGGTGCGAAAGATATGATTCTTCAAGATAGTCTTACCATCTTCGCCTATCACAGTTGCGGAAACCTGGCAGCCGGGCATTACAGGCGTGACTCTGCCCTCACCATTGATTGCCAGCGGAGGAGCCTCCCAACGCAGATAAGAGCGTGTTTCCTGGACCTTTCCGGGAATGAAGTTGTTATAATTTGCCTCGCCGGCATCCGCGGCATGTTCACTTTCCTTGTGGCGGTGACCCGCTGCCAGCCAGTCGAAACTTTTCTTTCCCTGGGAGTAATCAACCTTGACATGACACCCGTAGCACTGCGGCGCCCAGGTGCTGTGACAAGTATAGCATTCGGCCTTCTTTAAGTGAAGTTTCACATTATCCATCGCAACCTTTGCCCCTGCCTTCAGTTGTCCCTGGTCGCGCAGCAGCTTCAAAGGCTTTAACTTAATGTCCTTGCCCCCGACAGTGTGGACCACGACGAGATTTTCTTTGCGAACAACATTGCCAAAAGGATTTCCACGGGCCGTAAGCAGATATCCATCATCGGCAGCGTAGACTGTTCCTTTCGTCATTAAAGAGGACAACTCCCGTACGACCTGCCGAGCAGGTTTGTCCCGTAAATCCTGCCCGAATTCATCCCCATAGCCCAAGGGCAGGTCCCAGGGATACTCTCGCGGTGTCCCATGACAGTCGGCGCACTCTATCTCCACCTGGGCAAGAGTGGTCCCGGCCAGAAAACCATCACCGTGTACTTCTATGGATGTATGACAGTCCTGACAGAACATACCTTTTCTATAATGGATGTCTTGCTGCAGCGAAATGTAGTGTTTGGTGTGCAGGGCTATCTGACTCCCGCCGCCCTCAGTGAAAGGTGAAGCGTAGGCACTTTCCATCAATCCTTGAAAAGACGTGCCTATTCGCTTGCCCCTGTCGTGACAAGTATTGCAGTTCTCAACGGGGATGCCACTATATACATTGTTGTGAACCGCGACTTTGGTCTTACGTGTTGCTTGAATCATATGAACCAGCATATGTCCAGGCTCATTTTTGGGAACGCTCTCGTCCCCTCCTTCATATATTCCCTCATTGCTATAAGGGATGTGGCATGCTGAACAGCCCATTCCCCGGTAGTCCCCTCGCTTCTGCCTGCCTTTAACTGCCAAGTGACATCGCTGACAGTCAGTTCGCAGGTAAGTAAACACCGCCTGCTCCGGATGGTCAGCCAGCTTAGCCAGTTCTGTTGGTGCCTCCGGCAGGGCCGTCATTTTATCCGGAAAGGCTTTAGGTTCCACAGCTTCAAGGCGTTCCATATAGGCACAGTATTCCGTTGTTCCGAGACGCGCTTGCTTTTGCTGCGGATTAGCAGCATCGTAGTTGCCCCATGTATGGTCATATCCCTCCAGTGAGCCGAAAGCCCACGCTGCTCCCTGAATTTTGCCGGCCTCGGTCATCATCAGACTGTTCCACTGCGCTTTGACCAACTTGTTATGGCAGGGCCCACATGTAAATTTATTGATCCATGGACTGCCGGGATCGGCATAAAAAGCCCTCCCTTTGTGTGCATCTTCGGCGGTCGTCGCCGTAGGGTCACCACCATGGCAGACAACACAACCGGCTGGATCACCCAGTCTCTGGCCCTGAATGAATATCTTTTGCATCATTTCTGAGTTAGGGTCACGAATCGGTTCGATGCCATTGTGACACGCCAGACATCCCGAGGAATCAGCAGTTGAGCCGGGTATTTGCGCTTCGGCACCGGACGAAACCAGCAATCCGAGGGTAAACACAACTATAAGATAATACCCTCGCCTAAGAGCACTTCTCTGTTCAAGAGAACCCATTTTGTAAACCCCTTTTGCTAACGCTTGTTTTTAGCCTTGTGTTTTGGTATCTTGCAGCCATTCTTTGTACACCTTTATAAGAAGTCGCTTCTTTCAAAAAAGTTACAGTTTATACTGTTTCGAACATCAAAACATATTTTCGGGATTTTATTCTAATCTCTTACTTTATGCAAGCTTCAGTAAAAACCGAACAAAAAGCAAGCCCACGAATAAAATCCGTGGGCTTGGTCTTGTTACCCCTGGTTTAGTTAACACTTAAATCGTACTATACCCAGAGAAGTCGCAGATCCACTGGAAACACATAATGCGGGTGCATAGTTCAAAAATCAATCTGCAATCGCATCAAGAGTAAATCGCTGTCACCCACATCATCCAGATGCGACCGGATATAGTTCCACATCATTCGCATATTGGGATTGAGATACCAGTTCAGTCCCAGCGTTAAATCCTTTAATTCTCCACCGCTGACACTGTCGTCGTTTAGGTCAATCTGTGAATATCTGGCAGCAACCTCCCAGGCACCTCGCCCTGCCCCATAATGGTAGTTCTCCTTCGGTCTTACCCGGTCGAAAGCGCCGGTCGAAGTCTTGTAATTTCGCTGTTCGCCGGTCAGAAAGTAACTTGCCTGGATGTAAAAGCCATCAAAACTGAGGTCAGATGAAGAACTCGAATCATCCACATCTGCAAACATATATTCTGCCTGGAGGGAAAACGGGCCATAAACCAAAGCGCTTTCCAATCCCAGTACCCCTGCTCTATTGGACGTTAATGACCCGGTATCAACAAAATCCGGTGCCAAATGTGCTTCAGGCTCTGTAGCATATTGAACAGTATCCTCTGGATTTCGAAAGCTGTAGGCAGCACCGACATGAAGAAGCCTGTTGCCTTTATCCTCGTACCATGGCAGGGCCGTCACACGACCGGTCAGATTGTAGCCACCTTCTGTACTATCTTCACCCCATGTGCCTGTATTCCGGAAGATACCGGCAGCCCAGGTTGCTCGCTTATCATACGCGGTTGAAGAGAGCATAAAACCGGTGTTTCGGCCTGGGGCAAACGTATTAGCCAGTGATCGTTCCATAAAAGTGATAAACCTGCTGCTGGTTTGCTCCTCGAGTCCGAATGGTTCCTTAAAATGCCCCATCTTGAGGTATCCAATAGGAAAATCGCGGATGCCAAGGTAAACATCCTTGAACTCGTTCGTGGTTTTTGCAAAATCGAATTGGATTTTGTAGTCAACGTTGCCGTAGATTGTCCCGGCAGCATAGAGACGAGCTGTACGGAACTCGGTCCCATCCTCTAAGTCGCCTACGCTACTTTCTACATCGCTGTCCCCGTTCATCAATCCCCAATCGTTGTAGATTCTGCCGCCCAGCTTCAACGAGAAATCCTTGTCCGCGGTTTCAAAACGCAGGCCTTCCTTCCAGAATACCCGTAAATCCGAAGGGCCCAGCTCAGCGAGCGGACGTCCAGCTTTCAGTGCTTTGATTTCCGATTCAAGTTTTTCTATCCTCGCTTCGTTGCTCCGCTGGGCGTTGGCAATTAGAGGAGTTAACATCCCAAATACCACTGCGAGGACCAATAGTTTACCAAGCACATTAATATTTCGTTCCTTCATTTAAATCTCCTTTGCAAATCTTCAAAATGTTGCTTTTTTCATCTCAACGACACTCCAAATATTCCAGAACTCGTTACTCCATTCAAATCTCCTTACAAAAAATTTCCTTTTATGCCCCACTATCCCTGCCTTTTCCACTATTCGGCACATTACAACTCAAAACATAAAAAATCACACCTTTGGGGCCTCTTTATCAGCCTTCAAGTGACCTCAAGCCGCTACCCGAGCATAACGCCCAACGCACCAGCGCCCGTAATAATAAAGGCTGGGTATATCTTCGTGCAAAGAAATAAAAAAAATGCTGCTATCACGATTAAATATTTGAACTGGAAAACCTGGTTTTTGTCTACTAACTATACTGCAAACGTAACTATCAATAGTATAAAATGGCATATTGAGCCATCTGCAGACTGCCTTTTACGATTGGGATGTCTTTATATTTCGAGTAAAATAACGAGGCGAGTACTATAAACAATACAGAAAGCAATAAATTGGCAAAGTTGACTATTATTGCGCCGGAGTCACCGGCAAGTTTGTAACCTGTATAGGTAGCGAAATTGATCGATATGGCCCCGGGGAACATATTTGTAAGCTTAACAGCCTATAAAAGCTCGGTTTTATCGGGCCATTGATGATTTTGCACTACCTCCCTTTCAATCAGAGGCAAAAAAGAGTAGGCGCCACCAAATACAATTGCTGTCCACCTTAGCTTAATCAACCAATAAGCCCTTTTGAAGAGTCTGATATTTTCAGGTACTGGTACCATCTTAAGCTTTTTTGGATAGGAGTTTTGTAACCTCGGCCAGCAGAATTTCCGGTTCAGCGGGTTTGTCCAAAAAACCATCCACAGGCAGCCAATCAGGCTCTCCAGCGTTGGATTTGAAACCTATACCGCTTTTTTTCTCGACACCTGTCAGCATTAGAATAGGTATGTCTTTATACTGGGGGTCTTTTTTTAGTTCCCTGGACATTTCGAACCCATCCGACCAAGTAGACATCATAACGTCCATTATGATTAAATCCGGTCTGTCAGTTTTAATCTTTTTCATACCTTTCGCTCTGTCGGGCGCCGTATCTACGACATACTGCTTACTTTCTAAAATTATCTGAAGCGTCTTAACAAAGTCAAGGTCATCATCCACAATCAAAATCTTTACGTTTTCCATAATTCACCTCGCAATATTTCATACACTTCTTTTGGGAACATAATTTGTCCGCTGACAAAAGTCGCTGATTGTCAACGCCGCTTCTTTAATCACCTAATACTTCTATAATATCAGAGACCCTTATCACACCGCCCTTAGTTACTCTTGCAAAGATACCTTCTCGCGGCATAACGCAATCGCCCACCTGCTCGTAAATTTCACACCGGCTATGACACTGTTTTCCAAACTGCGTAACTTCCAGCTCAACACCTTTGCCAAGCTTAAGTTTACTGCCGATGGACAACTTGAGCAAGTCAATGCCGTCTGTCGTGATATTCTCGGCAAAATTGCCCGGGGCAACCTTTGCACCCATGGCAACCATTTTGTCTATGGATTCGACAGCCAGCAAACTTATCTGTCTGTGCCAATTGGCCGCATGGGCATCGCCAACAATGCCAAAGTCGGCTTTCAATTCAGCTTCAGGAACATTAACTTTTTGCGTGCCTCGCTTTTCGGAAATCGATATTGCTTTAATCGTGCCTTTTGTAGTCGCCACTTTTTCCACCCGCTTTTCTGAGCTACCTTATCTCAGTTATGCCCATATCGCTACCTTTGCCCGTTAGCTCACCCCCCAACTTTTCGCATCGAAAATTCCTCTGTGAACGAATTGAATTTTGTGTACCTGTGCTTTTCTTCGATTATTCTTTCCAGTAGAGCCAGTACCTGCTTGTCACTGGCACCACTTCTAATTAGTTTTTTCAGGTCATATTGATGAGCTGAATACAGGCATGGCCTGAGTTTTCCGTCACTGGTTAAGCGAAGTCGTGTGCAAGACTTGCAAAACACCGAAGTTCTGCCGCTTATAAAACCGATGGCCCCAGCCGAATTTCTAACCTTGAAATACAAAGCAGGCCCGTGGGTATCACCGGCCAGAACAGCTGAAAGCGGTCCGAATTTGCTCTCGATAATCTTGTGAACCTTACTGTTCGCTACATAGTCGGTTACTGCCTTCGTATATTTGCCGGTTGGACAATACTCAATGAATCTAACTATCACCGGCAAATAGATGCTCATCTGTGCAAGTGTCGTAATCTGTGAGACATTGACATCTCTCATTATAACACTATTGATTTTAACAGGCGTTAAACCAACCTCGATCGCCTTATAAATACCCCTGGTTACTCTTGGCAACGAATCAAAGCCGGTAATCTGTTTGTAATTTTCCCTTTCTGTCGAATCCACGCTGATATTAATCCGCTGCAAACCTGCAGCTTTAAGCTCTGCAGCTACTGGCTCAAGAAGAATGCCATTAGTTGTAAGCGCCAACTCTTCAACACCTTCTATCCCAGCCAATTCGCGAACAAGATGAACAATATTTCTTCTAACTAACGGCTCACCGCCGGTAAGTCGAACCTTTGTGATGCCGCAACCAACGAAAAGTCTGGCAATACGATGTATTTCCTCAAAACTTAAAATCTCTCTACGCTCTATGAAGCCACAACCGCCTAAAGGATTGCAGTAAATGCATCGCAGATTACATCTGTCGGTAACAGAAATTCTCAGATAATCAACACTCATTGCTTATAAGGGCCAAAAGGCAATTCTATTCAGATCAGCCTGACCTCAATAATTGTTCCCTTTTCAATTTCACATACGCCAACATCAATTATGATTGCTGTTGCTCGGTCTTGCAAAACCATCTCCCATTGGCAAGCTCAATCACATCCAGGCCAATATCGAATTCGTTCCCATCAAAAAATACAATCCTATCTGCATATTGAGCCACTTTTTGGGCAGAGGGTTTCCAGTTTCCCTCGCCACAGCTTTTAACCATAACGAACACCCCGGGTCCAATAAACTGGCGAAGACTGTTTGACTCGCATATCGACACCACATCATCACCAATAATATCCAGCAACACGGCTATCCCTTCTTCCAGTTTTTTTCTCCAAACTTGAAGCCAATAGACTTGTTTCGCACCAGACGCCAACATCTTGGAACTGTCCTTGTTGATCCGACTGTTAGTTTCCTTAGCAATGCAATAAGAACCCTGGACGGATGAGCAAACATCACAACCTTCCGAAAGGTGGTGAAAACTATCTTCCGCTTCTTCTATCACGGTCACTTTTATTCCGATGATACTGCAACGAGGACTAAACTTTTTTATTAATGAGCACGCAAACTTGGTCTTGCCGGCGTTCCTGTCGCCAGCACCAATCATCAACATAGCTGGAATTTCGATCATTTCAATACCAAGCATTCACTTCGTCTTTATCGAAACCTTCAGGCTGATTGTCTCAATGTCACTAACACCTCGCAAAGATTTGACCATACCAATAACAGTTTGGGAAATAAAATTCTCAACAAAATTATTTAGTTTGATTTCGTTGCCATTAACTTTCAATTCAGCCCGGGCAGTTAGTTTTTGATTTGTTTCGCACGCCATCATCTTATCCCCTTAACTCGGTCGCCTGTTTTCCAATAATTTTTCAATGTATTTGTAAAGTCAGACTAAAGCCGATTCAGAACAGTTTGTTTGGCCCAGCTGGAACCTGTCATTTCCCTGTAGCCGTGTTGTCCCTAAAGACTTTTAGCACATCTAAAACCACAGAGAGGTGTGCCGGCGCGCCACACAGTGCTCTTGCGGTATTCCGTTCTTAGATGGGCAGGTGTGCCAAAACGCCAAGGTCCTCCTCGGAGCACTTTGTGCTCTCCTTTCAGCGGGGGCTTTATGTCGCCCTGCGAATAACGTTGGTACGCACTTTCCTCGTACCAATCAGCACACCATTCGTAAACGTTTCCGATCATCTGGTAAAGTCCGTATGGGCTACGTGCGGTTGGATATGCCCATACGCTGGATATTTCTTCGGGTTTTCGCTCTGCCCCTGCGGCATGGGGTCTTCCTGCCTCCCATTCATCCCCCCAGGGATATAATCGTCCATCAACGCCCCTTGCACCTTTTTCCCATTCCAGCTCAGTTGGTAGTCTCAGGCCAGCCCATTTACAGTATGCTGCGGCCCCCTCCCACGTGACCCATACAACAGGAAACTCGCCCTTTTCCGGATTGACTTTATATGTATTGTCCTTTTTATAAATCGCGTCGCGCTGCTTGAGATTGATCCAGTTTTTCAGTTGAGCCGGGGCCGGGCGGCGCTGGTCTATAAACTTCGCATACTGGGTATTTGTCACACAGGTAAGTGCCAGGTAATATGCGGGCAAGTGCACCCGGAACTTTTCCCTGCCAGCTAAGAGGTCTCCCTCAGGCACAAATGCCAACACTGTTCCATCCCTGCTGTTATGAAATTGCCAGGCTTGTTCTGCAGGGCGAGAGAGTAACTTTCCCGCAGACGACCAGGTGGTTGGTGGTAGTTCGACACTTTCCGGCACATTGCGTCCAATCGCCTCAAGTATTCGGCTCAGAGGTTCCTGCTTAGTAAAAGCATAGCCCAGCAAAAGCGCATCAACAGCATCAGGATCGCTCAAGGATTTGAGAGCGTTCTCAGCGAGCATTCTTACCTGTTCATCACTATTGGCAAGCGCGGAGACTAAAAAGGGCACCGCCTGCGCGCTCCCATCGGCCGCCAGTTTTCGACAAGCGACACGGGCAACGTCCGTATGGAAGAACGGTACCTTAGAGTTCAATTGTCCTGACCACTTTAAGACTTTGCTCTGGGTCGCCATTGTGTCAGTCCTTTCGGGGTTCTGCGCTGTTCGTAGCAGAGCCCATTCCCAAGAGTCTGTCGGTTATCTTTCGTAAGAACATTGGGTCCACCGGCTTTTCGAGAAAAACATCGGGTTCGATTCCCAGGAAATCGTAAATGTCTTGAGTAGAAAAGGTTATGCCAAGTCGCTTGCCAACGCTGGTAAGCATGATAACCGGAATGGTTTTGGTTTTCGGGTCTTCTTTTAGATCCCGGAGTGTATAAAATCCCGGCTGGCGAGGCATGTATATGTCGAGTATAATCAAGTCCGGAGGGTCTTTGCGCACCTGGGACAGCCCGGCCAGACCATCAACTGCACTTGTAACTTCGTACTTTTCCGACTCAAGTGCGGCACGCACGAATGCCACAGCACTTTGGTCATCGTCTACGACAAGTATCTTTTTGGGTGGCGCATTCATGTGTCTTTCTCCTGAAATTATGCTTGATATATTTGTAATTTACTGTAATGGGGCATTTTGCTGAATCCGCCCGGTAAATGAGCTGCATTGAAGGGCGGTTTGAGCAGCATTAATTTGTTCGACGTCAGAGAGAACAACCGACTTTGTCAACTTGACCATTTCCGTGTAAAAATTACTTGTGGATGTCTCCAACACTTGCTCACAGAATTGAGGAATCCACACGCAAAGATGGTCGCGAAGGAACTGTTCCTGCACGCCGAGACACTGGCATAGCTGCTTGTCTAAGTTTTTATTATTGTGTGAGGGCCCCGATAGGCCCGAAAGCCACAACTGCGCCTCGTGGGCAGTGAGCCGCTGCATCAACTCAAGCTCAATCGCGATATGGTCTGGTATGCTGCCCCAGTTGTTCCTAAAAGAAAGTCCTGTCGTTTCAATGAAGCGCTTCACCCAGACTGTTGAGTCGCCCCAGAGCCGACCCTCTTGATCATGGTGTGCCGAGGCATAAGGTGAGACGTGTGGCCCCGGCCCTACGAAAGCCCGCGTGTACTGCTCACAGAGGTGTTTGGTTACCGGCTCAAGCTCACCGGCGAGATTCTGTACGATGTCGTATCCAAGCCGGACCAGGATACCCGCCAATGGTGGAGTCCTTAACTGCGAAACAATCTCCGAGGTTGGTGTGTCCCGGAAAACAAGCGCCAATAGACCGTAGCAATTACTTCGGCTGACAGCCTGTTTGTACCACTGATCCGCTGTCGCTGACATTGCAGCAGTGTTTTTCCAGCCTTGGTTCCTCATGCCCTGGTTACCTTCACGACTGTGTCCATCCAACGTAGTCCACCGCCGATAGGATCGCCCACATTGGGAATAATCCAGTTCACGTGCACACCTCTGCCATCGCGCCAGGCAGTCGGGCCTTTGTCCTTGCTGTTCTTGCCCCACCACTTGTTGTGACAGTCGGTTTCGCAGACATGGCCATAATTATCCTTGCAGGCTTTGCCTGAGGCGTATCCACCCCACGCCCAGTGTCCGCAGTGGAATGAGATTGCTACTGTACCAGGGACGATACTTTCGGTTACGTGCGCCTTGGTTGTAATCTCGCCGATGGACGACTTGACAATAATCATGTCTCCGTCTTTGATCTTTCTGGCAGCGGCGGTCTTTGGGTGCAGCCAGGCCGGATTCTCATGATAAATCTCTGTCAGCCACTTGCAATTCTGAGTCCTCGAATGGGTCTGGACGTTGACCTTGAAGGTTGTCAGGTTCAGATCATCCGATTGCATCTCCTCGTGTTCAGGAATGGGCATCCACGAGGGCAGTGCCTTGAAGCCCTTGTCGGCAAGCGCCTTTGAGCGGAGTTCGAGAATACCCGTTTTCCACCGATGCTTGTCCGGTGGGAAACCTTTGTGGGCCTTACCGTCACCGCACTTCTGCGCGACGTACTGTGCGGCTGCGTGCTTACTATCGAGTGATGAATAGTCCTTGTCATCAGGTCCCTTCTTGTAGTAGACCCCTGTGGCCTCATCCAGTGTAGCTCCGGTGATATCCACGTCTTTGGCGTGGCTGAAATAAGCCGGCTTAGCGCTTTTGTCATACCATGCGCCGTGTTCTTTCATATATTCGAATCCACCTGCTTCTTTGACACCCGGAGTATTTTCACAGCCATTCTTAACAAACTCCTCAGCAGAACTGAATCCGAGATCCAAACCAAGCCTCTTGGCAATGTCGCAGACAACATCGCAGAAATTGCGCGCCTCGCCTAAAGGTTCAACCATGGGCTGGCGAATGTAGTATTCACCGATCTGGCTCGGACAGACCATGTCGTCGCAGGTCCAACGCTCAAGATAAGTTGCATCGGGAAGCACAAGGTCAGCAAGGTCTGCAGTTTCCGAGAGCGCTATATCTACGACTACGACAAAGGGCATCTTTTCCTCGTCCTTCATAAGGTCGATGTTGGCCTGTACATTGCCGTTGACGTAGACGGGGTTGTAACAATATATCATGTATATCTCGGGGCGTTCCGGGCCCTTGTCGATCATATGGAAGACCTGGTGTGAGGCGTGGTGGGTTGGATACGCGTAGGCACCTTTTTCTCCGTCAACGATACTCAGCTTCTTGGTCTTTGTCTTAGGTTTGGGAAATGTAAACTTCCACTTTGCGCCGACTGCTCGGCATCGTCCGCCGGGACGGTCGATATTGCCGGCGATCGCCTCGAGCATAAATATCGCTCGCTCAGTCTGGACACCGTTGTAGTGCATGACGGCACCGCGATAGCTGATACAAACGCTCGGTGTTGTCCGGCCGTAGGCCAGTGCGATGGTTCGGATTTTCTCCGCCGGGACACCACTAATCCCTTCAGCCCACTGGGGCGTGTACTGGGCCAAGTGAGCCTTCAACTCGTCACAAGTTACGTTTGTATACGTCTCGATGAATTCCTTATCACAGATGCCGTTCTGCAGAAGCACGTTGCTCATGGCCAGGACAACCGCAAGGTCTGTCCCGGGCTTGACTGGAATCCACTCGGTGGACTTGGCTGCCGTGTTCGAGAGGCGCACATCGAAAGTGTACATTGGGACACCTTTTGCTATTGCCCCAATACACCGCTGGGCTGCAGGAACATGATTGGTATGTGCCTCCAAAACGTTGCTCCCAAAGTTCAGTATGCATTTAGTATTCTCAAAGTCCCAGTTATCGTAATGACTCCCCCAGGTAAGCTCCTGTGCGGTCCACTTGGCAGACTCACAGATGCTTGTGTGGTTGCCGACAGTCCCTGTGCCATAGGCGGTCAGGAAGTAGTCCTTGACAATTTTTCCGTCGCTGCCTTTCATCCGGCCGTAGTGGAACATAAACTTCTCCGGGTGCCCCTCGTCGAGGAGTGTTTTGAGACCCTTGACCTTATGACCGGCGATGTCTCCGCCCTTTACAAGCAAGTCCAGCGCCTCATCCCAGGATATCTTCTGCCACTTTCCCTCACCGCGCTTACCAATTCGTTTGAGGGGGGAAAGAAGTCGATCAGGATTGTAAAGTACATTTACTCCTGCCTGGCCGCGTGAGCACAGCTTGCCGTTGGTGCGAGGCAGCTCAGGATTTCCCTCGATTTTAACGAGACGTCCATCCTCCACAAAGCCGATAATTCCATCCCGCGTTACGCACTGCCAACATGCAGAGGGGATGGCCTTACGCTCCTTGCCTGTTTCAAGTGAAAAGTCCTTGCCCCCTTCAGCCAGTTTGATGCTACCGGCCAGGGCCGATTGTGTGCCCAGCCCGGCGGCGGCGAGTCCTGAGCCGGCTGTGCCGAGCTTTATAAAATCGCGTCGTGTTATATTTGACATTATTTTTTTCCTTTCAGTATGAATTGAGCGACTAACTCAGCGGCAGAGCCTGTCCGCCCATTACGATGACATAACGCATAGCCAGTGTTCCGACCAAAACCAGAACTGCGGCGACCACTTGAACATTACGGCTCGTTCGCCGCCGCGTCAAAACAACCAACGGCAGGACCAAGCCGGCAATGAGGTAGACCCAGATGAACAGAAATCCGTAGCCGCCCGACAGGATTACATCGGCGGCCGCCGCTTTCTCACCACTACTCCACGCAAGGGTCAAGACCTCCGTTAGTGCCAACACCAGGTCTACACCAACCGCAACAGCAAGAACATTTGAGAGTACACGAGTTCGGTCAGGGTCGGCCGAACCCGAGAGAAGCAGCACCACCGCAAGACCAGAGGCAATCGCGGAAACCAGGAATATTACAGGTACCAGTGCCGAGTGCCACAGAATATGGCCGTGCATTTGGTAGAGGAGCATACCCGAGTAGAACCCCACTGCCAGGGCGAACACGAAACCCAGATAGGCTAACGGCCGTACTATTCCAGCCTTACCTATCACGTGCAAAAACGCGTAGAGTACAGAAATCGCCAGGAAGATGTTAATTAGCCACACTCCCCAGGAAGCGATGCTCGAGGGATTGAAGTAGAAAAATAAGTTGAGAAACCGCATAGGTTTACCCAAATCCAAAAGAAGACACAGCAGCCCTGGCATAAGAAATAGTGGTGCAGCAATGGCGGCGGTTTTCTCGATCTTTGCATACTTTTCGCCGCCAAAGATCCGCAAGCCGGCTGCCGTCAGAAAAGTACCAGCTCCCAGACCACTTAGGAAGAAGTAAATCACTATTAGAGCACCCATTGCTTCGTGATGCTCGACATTGTAAACGATTACTTGGTCCATTTTAGACCTCCTTTCTAATACGCCCCGCCACACCTGTATCGGAGGCGATGTAGAAAACACGGGGCTCAGTTCCGAGTTCCGGTTTGAGTACCTGGACAGGCTCTCTTGCAACGAGCTTTGCGACCTCACTTGTCGTGTCGTTTAGGTCGCCGAAGATACGTGCTCTGCCCTGACAAGTATTAACACAGGCGGGAACCACACCCTGGTCAACGCGATGCATGCAGAAAGTGCACTTATTAGCGATCTTTTTGTCCGGATGGGAGAATCTCGCATCATATGGACAGGCGGTAATACAAAGTCTACAACCAATGCATCGCTCCTCACGAATCAAAACGATACCGTCTTTGCGCTTATATGATGCTTTTGTTGGACAGGCCTCTACACAAGGTGGGTGTTCGCAATGATTACACAGCCGAGGCAGGAAATGACGCTGTGTATTCGGAAATTTCCCACGTTCCACCTGCTTGACCCACGAGCGCCACACTCCCAGAGGTACGTTAAATTCTGACTTGCAAGACACCGAGCAAGCATGGCAGCCGATGCACCTTCGCAAATCGATCACCATGGCGTAGCGTTTTTGCTTGTTAGCGGTTCCACCGCTCGCCAGGGCTTTGCCCACACCGACACAGCTAACCAATGCGCCCAAGGCACCGACTTTCAGTGCCTCTCGCCGCCCAAGGGGATGCTCGTGCTCAGCGCTACATTCCCCAGCGCTACTTATTTCTCGTTTTTTCATTTCTCTACCTTTCATTTCTGTGAAATATTTACAATTGACTTGTCCTTAACTTTTTTGAATTTATGAACCAGATGTTTTTGTATGAGGCTTAAAAAACGTGTTTTTAAGACGAAACGCTGTAACCACAGAATCCAATATTGACGGAATCAGCATCGGTGCCGACAGCAGCAATCAGAGATGGCAGGTTCCCGGCAGGCACGTTCGGTTGAATCTTGTTTTCGCTACGCTTCTGATTCCCCGGCTACACGAAGTGTAAATGAAAACGTCGTCCCTTTGCCTTGCTCACTTTCAACCCAAATTTTTCCACCGTGTGTGTTGAGAATCTGCTTGACGATTGACAGTCCCAGTCCCGTTCCTTCTATGGCCTCGACCTTGACATTGTCAGCGCGGTAGAACTCCTCAAAAATGTGTGGGAGTGCCTCGGCAGGAATTCCTACACCGTTGTCCTGCACTTTTACCAACACCTCATCGCCCTTATTGGCGGCGCTGACTTCCACTCGTCCTCCTACAAGTGTGTATTTCACGGCATTTGTCACAAGGTTGCAGAAAAGTTCGTGTATTGCCTTTGCATTGCCGTATACCGCGGGCAAGGCCGCCGGGATTTTCTGCTCCAAAGTCAGGTTCTTCTCTGCTACGTGTGGCTGCAAGTCTTCGAAGACCTGATTGGTTATTTCCTGCAATTCGACCTCGGTCTTCGGTATTTCCTTCGCGGCCTTGATCCTGGAAAGGCTAAGTAAGTCCTTGATCAGGTGACCAAGAAACTTGCTCTTGCGCTGCGCGCTCTGGACCATGTCCATGGCTTTATCAGGGACCGGACCAGTCAATCCCTTAGTCACTAATTGGAGGCAGCTTGTGATAGTAGCGGCAGGTCCAGCCAAGTCGTGCGCCACCCTCATAACGTATTGCGATTTTACACGGTCCTGCTCTGCGAGGGTTGTGTTTGCCTTTGCCAACTGTTTTTCCCTCTCATGCAATCTCTGGGCTATAGAAGCGGCGAGAAAAGCAGTGACGCAAAGCGTTGTAATAATTGCAAAGACGGCGACCGCCACGAACTTCCAATTGGCATAAAGCTCTATCGACAAAAGCCCCCCAATGTGGTGATGAGGTAAGAGGCCTGCTAATTCCGCTATCGCTACTGTGGCTATACAGACCGAGGCAAACAGGACCTGTAAGGCCACTTTCCACCACGGCAGCAGGATTGATGAAATAATTGTATGAAACAAATAATAGCAAATGAACGGGTTTTCGATGCCTCCTCCAAAGTGCATCAGAAGAGTGAGCACCAGAATGTCCACCCCGACTTGTATAGAAGCGAATCTGTCGCCCCACTTTCCCTCTGGTCGAGTTTTGTCAGCCAGAAACAGGAAACCGGCGTTGTATAGGGCTATGGAGATACTGATGACTACAAGCGGCTTGAAGGTAAACTGCAAACCCAGTAAGAAATGCCCGACTGCTGCAAAGGCCAGCACTCCAGCTGCTGCCAACCATCGCAATCTGATAAACCAGCTTATCCTTGCGGCTGCTTCCTCAGGCATTAGTGGCGGGGCCAGAAAGCTCACACTACTTCCTCCTCACGGCTTATATAGAAAGTCATCTTTAATCCCGGCCTTTCGTTTTAACAACTCTGTTTCACATCTGCCTGTATAATCCTAAAACTCCGCCGGCAGGGCCTGTATCTGTTCATACGTGAATACTGGCCCGTCTCGGCAGACATATTTGCTTCCGATGTTGCAGCGGCCGCACAGGCCAATCCCGCACTTCATTCGCATCTCAAGGGAAGTAACAATTTCACTGTTTCCAAAGCCCAGCTTAGTCAACACCGGAAGTGTGAATTTGAGCATGATGGGAGGTCCGCACACCAGGACAATTGCTTTATTGGGACTGGGAGCGACTTGCTCCAGGACGGTGGGCACAAATCCCTCTTGTCCTTTCCAGTTTTCGTCCCCCTTGTCCACAGTGATATGGGTTTCAATATCATCCCGCGCTTCCCATTCCTTCAACTCGTCTTTGTAGAGAAGCTCGCCCGGGCTTCGGGCACCATAGACGAGTGTGAGATTGCCGAATTTCGCGCGGTTTTCCTCGTGCAGCATGTATTTTATCGTAGAGCGAAGGGTGGTAAATGCAAAGCCACCTCCGACAATTACCACGTTTTTGCCCTCCATCTTCTCCATTGGGAAGGAATTACCGAGAGGGCCTCTGACGCCGATACTGTCTCCGAGACGGCAGTTATGCAGTGCGTTTGTTACGAGCCCATCCGGATAGCGTTTTACGGTGAACTCCAGAAAGGCCTTGTCCATCGGGGACGAGGCAATGCCAATCGGACACTCTCCAATGCCGAAAACAGTCAGTTCAGCGAACTGGCCGCACTGAAAGCGAAAGTCATTTGCCTGGCTCTCATTACAGAACACAAGCTGAAACGTTTTAAGGTCCTTAGCTTCGTTCTCTATAGTTACCTTCTCAATCTTGGTGAGTATGGGACGGTAAGGATTCTTCATAGCTGTTTCATTTTTCCGTTGCGATGTTGGGCGCCGCCATTAATTGTTCAAGGACCTGCCGAATGTCCAGGTTGACCGGGCATCTGCGCACACAGCGCCCACACCCGACACAACCATTGACGCCGTATCGTTCCATATAGTAGCTGAACTTGTGCATAATCTTCTGGCGAAGCCGTGCGGAATTGACAGCCCGTGGATTGTGACCTGAGGCGTGTTTCGTGAACAGCGAGAACATACAGCAGTCCCAGGTCCGGACCTTCTTCACTCCGGTAGAGGTCTTCTCATCGACCAGGTCAAAGCAGTAGCAGGTCGGACAGAGGTACGAGCAGGCACCGCATCCGAGGCATTTGAGCGAAACCATTTTCCAGACATCGTTCTCGAACCGGTCATCCAAACAAGACTTGATGTTCTCAATCCCTAATTCGGTCTTAATCTTGTTCCTTGCTTCTTTGGCCTGTTTGTCCCAATTGCCTGAGCCTTTGGCGGAAAAGAACTTGCTGTAGGACGCCAGGAAATCCTTGCCCTTTGGTGTAACAGCCTTGGCCAGCAGTGAATCACCTATGTCGCCCAGCAGAACGTCTGCACCCTCTTGGCCGAAAGGGTCGCCTCCCACCGCTGTGCAGAAGCAACTGCTCAAAGGCTGATTACACGCCAGTGCGACAACAATAGTATTCTGCCGGCGTGTTACATAGAATGGGTCCTTTACCTCGTCGGTGTCAAAGTTCCTATCCAGCAGCGCCAGCGCCCGACAGTCACAGGGCCGCATCCCGAAGATGGCTCGTTTCTCATCGGACAGTTTGTCATCGGCGAATTTCTGCCCGTCAAATTCATAAACGACCTCGGCCCTGGGCAGGAAGAGTTCTTTGGCCGAAATCGTGGAATTTCGATAGTCCAGCATCAGCTCTTCGGCAGAATTTATGCGCCCCAGGGCAACAATCCCCGCCTCGGCTTTCGGGCCATAAAGCATATAATCTGCCGAGACAGCCTTGAGCAATTCCGGTATTTTGTTTTTATCTATTTTGCCGTCTGCCATCCAAATCTACTCCGGCTCTGTAATAAAGTTATCTGAGTCGTCGACGTTGAATTCTATAAGCGGCGGGACCCGCTCAAGGTCAAGCCCTGCTGTATAGTCGAACAGTTCCTTTGCCTCTTCGACCAGTTTGTAAGTGAAAGTGCGCAGGTCAACGCCCATAGGACATGCCCGAACACATGCGCCGCAGTCCACGCATCGGCCTGCCTGATGGAACATTCGGCCGAGATGGTAAGACATAACATCGCGCAGTGGGCCGCCGGTGCCTGTCCAGTTCGGACGGGTCAGGTCGGCAAAACACACTTTACAGTAGCAATTAGGACAGGCGCTGCGACATGCGTTACAAAGTATGCACTTTGAAAGCTCACGGCAGAATTGCTCCCACCGTTCTTCCGTCGATTTTTTCGAAAACTCTTCGAAACTCTCATCAGGCGCTAATGCGTCTCCATCCTTCGGCAGTTCCCCAATAGTTATGTCGGAGACCGGCGCGGCCCGGTGCGTACAGAACCGGCATGCCTCTGCAAGAAGCTCCTTTCTATCGAACTTTGTTTCTTTGCCCGTTTCGTCTTTGATGATGACGGTATCGCCGCGTTCTTCGGCAGAGACAATCTCGCTGGTCCCTATTAACCGCTGAGCAATAGCCGCATCCAGCATTCCATGGCATGGAACCGCAATTATCACCAGGTTTTCCCTGGGGACCTGCATTTCTTTTATCAGCCCTACGGCAGAGCGTCCGTCACAACCCTTGGCGATAATTGCTACTTTGGGCGGAGGCTTTTGCTCTTTGGCTTGCGGGTCAGGCGCAAAACATTCCGGCAGGTAAATCGCGAGATTGTTCAGGCAATACGAATTCCATACAAGCTGTTGGGCGTCGTCCGCGTTTGTAATAAAACAAGGTGTCGCCCTCATTGGCAGCAAACCATCGCTAAAACCGATTACGATATCGGCCTTGGCCTCGGTAAGCAACTGCGCAGCGGTCTTGATGATTTGTTCCTGAATATCTTTCATTTCACTGGTACCATCGGTATTTTAGCCGGTCCTATACGTTTGATGTCTTCAGCCACCTTATCCACAAGTGCGGCAAATCGAGCGCCCTCAGACGCGGAAACCCATGAGAACTGGACCCTCTCCGGGCGGATACCCACGTGCTCGAGAAACTTCTTCAACATGTTGAATTTGCGCCTGGCAACGTAGTTTCCGCTGATGTAATGACAATCACCCGGATGACATCCGGAGACCAGGACCCCATCGGCGCCCTGGCGCAGGGCCGAAAGTATATACAAAGGGTTTATACGCCCTGAACATGGCACACGGATGATTCGGATATTCGGGGCGTACTGCATACGGCTGACACCAGCGAGGTCGGCCCCGGCATAAGAGCACCAGTTACAAAGAAACGCCACAATCCTGGGGCTCCAGTCTTTATTATTTCCTTCGGTCATAGCCACTCCACAATCGCCTCCATCGCAGCGACGAGCTGTTCGTCACGAAATCCCCGCAAGTCGATCGCGCAGGACCGGCAGGTCGCCGAGCATGCTCCGCACCCTTTACACAAGGACTCGTTTACGACCGCCACGCGATTTATTTCATCAATTTCAATCGCAGCGAACGGGCACACTGCAACACAGGCACCACAGGCCGCACAGTTCTCGGCCCGGACCTGTGAGACCTTTCCTTCGGCCTCGATTGTTTCTTTGCTCAGAATGGTCATTGCCCTGGCGGCAGCGGCACGAGCCTGTGCAACCGACTCAGAGACGTCCTTGGGGTAGTGTGCAAGCCCGCAGACAAACACGCCTTCCGTCGCAAAATCCACCGGCCTTAACTTCACATGCGCCTCTAAGAAGAAGCCCTCACTGTTGAGCGGTATCTTCAACATCTGCGAGATAACCTTGTTCTCCGAACCGGCTGCTATGCCCACGGCCAGACCGATCAAGTCGGCCTCAATAACCACCTTGCGGCGCAGCGTTGGTTCGAATATGCGGACTTTCAGGGCCCCGTTTTCACTCGTGACCACAGGTTTGTCATCCTCCTGGTAACGGATGAATATAATTCCCTTTTCCCGCGCCTCCCTGTAGTCAAGCTCATGCAGGCCGTAGGCACGAATGTCACGATAAAGAACATAGATGTTTGTGTCGGGATTTCGTTCTTTGAGCTTCAGGGCGTTTTTAATTGACTTGTTACAACAAATCCGGCTGCAATATGGACGCTCATCGCACCGCGAGCCGACACATTGTATCAAAACAACCGACAGTGCTTTGTTCACTTTCTCCTTCAGCTCCTCAGTCCCGCCTCCAGCCAGGGCCGTCTCCAACTCGCGCAGCGTAACTACTCCCGGTTCCCGGCCCCTTAAATACTCATCTGTTTCAAGCTCACTCGCCCCGGTGGCCACGATGACCGCACCGTGCTCGATTTCTGTAATCTCATCGTTATTATTGCCGTGTATTTTCGACTTGAAGTTCCCGACAAATCCTTCGACCTCGGCAATATCTGAATTCAGGTATATATGAATGTTAGGATTGCTGGTGACTTTCTCAATCAGTGCGTTCAGAAATTCCTGGCTCGGTTGGCCGTCCATGGTGAAATGGACGTCCCGGAAGTTCCCTCCGAACTTCTCCTGGCGTTCGACGAGATGTACCTTACAGCCGTGGTTGGCCAGCTCCAGCGCGGCCGTCAAGCCGGCAACGCCGCCGCCAACGACAAGGGCGTCATGGTTGACGGGCATAGTCTTGGGCGAAAGCGGTTCGAGGCAAATGACTTTGTTAATTGCCATTTTAGTCAAAACTTTGGCCTTTTCTGTTGCTTTATCCGGCTCTTTCTGGTGGACCCATGAACAGTGCTCGCGTATGTTAGCGAACTCAAACAGATATGGGTTGATGCCCGCCGACTGCAGTGTACCCTGGAAAAGCGACTCGTGAGTCCTGGGCGTGCAGGCAGAGACGACCACCCGGTTGAGGTCCTTTTCCCGAATTGCCTCGGCGATGATGCGCTGGGAATCACCGGCACAGGAGAACATCAGTTCCTGTGCATGCTCGACCCAGGGTAATCCCAAAGCGAATTCCACCACTCCAGGCACATCGACCGTCGATGCAATGTTAATGCCACACTTACAGATAAATACTCCTACTCGCGGTGACTCGCCGCGAATGTCTCGCTGCTGTGGGTATTCGGCCTTGATTCGCCTTTCCGGAAGTTCGGCCTGGAGCGAGGCGGCGGCACCGGCGGCACCGCTTGCCTGCATGACTGTCTCCGGTATGTCCCTCGGGCCGGTCATCGTCCCGCATGCGAATATGCCATCCCGTGAGGTCAGAACAGGATCGAATGGATTGCCACTGACAAATCCGCTCTGGCCCAGCTCGATGTCGAGTTTGGCAGCCAGCTTCCGCACCTGCTCAGACGTGTGGAGTCCTACGGACAGAATGACCATATCGAATTCCTCTTCACGCATCGGCCCGCCGTCATTCGGATCATATCGAATTCGTAGATTATCGTTGGCCGGGTTGATCTCCACCGCCGAGACTCGTGCACGAACAAATCGGGCCCCATAATCGGTCTGAGCGCGTGTGATGAACTTGTCGAAATCCTTGCCTTGGGCCCGGATGTCCATGTTGAAGATGGAAACGTCAACGTTGCTGAGGTGTTCGGCCATAATAATAGCATCTTTGGCGGCCTGCATGCAGCATATCGCCGAACAGTACGAGCCGCCGGCCTGCATATCACGTGACCCTATACACTGGAGAAAGGCTACCTGCCGGGGTTCCTTCTGGTCGGACGGCCGCAGCACATGACCCTGTGTGGGCCCGGAAGCGCTGAGCATGCGCTCAAATTCGATGCTGGTAAGCACGTTGGGTGATGTACCGTAACTGTACTCGCCTTTGAGCTTGGCATCAAACTCCTGTGAACCAACCGCCAAAATAATGCTGCCTACCTCAATGTCAAGAAGCTCATCCTTTTGCTCGTAGTCGATGACTTTTTCTTCGCAGAACTTTTCGCAGATGCGGCATTTACCTTTTTGCATATAGATACAGTGCTCTTTACTGATGATAGGCACCGCAGGGACGGCCTGGGGAAAGGGGATACGAATACATTTGGTCTTGCTCAGCCCCATATTGTATTCGTCCGGGATACGCACCGGACACTTGCTCATACAGATACCACAACCCGTGCACCGCGATTCGTCCACGTACCGTGCGTGCTTTAGCACGTGAGCGTGGAAGTTACCCGCTTCGCCATCGACCGATTGCACTTCGGCATTAGCGATAATGTGTATGTTTTTGTTGGCCCCGGCCTCAACAAGCTTTGGAGAGAGGATACACATCGCGCAGTCGTTCGTGGGAAAAGTCTTATCCAGTTGCGCCATCCTGCCGCCGATGCTTGGCTGCCGTTCTACGAGAAAGACCTCGACGCCCATCTCTGCCAGGTCCAGCGACGCCTGAATACCGGCTATCCCACCCCCAACAACCATGACTGTTTTGTGGTCCACGTTTGATTCCTGTTTAATTAGCAAATTAAGCCGAGGTACCGGCTGCAAGGGTTGCCTTGGCCCGCACTTTCTTTCTACGTGTGAAGGCGGTGATTTTCGCCATAAGCTCCGTTCGATGCAGCGTGGCCTTTTCTTTGTTCCTGAAGCGAAGCTCTTTAATCAGCCCATCATGCTTTGCACCGTTGTAAATTTTTTGTCCGATGCCGGTACGAACGACCGTTGTCGTATAGCCGTCGGGCGAGCCGAGCCCGCCAACGGAGATATCGGCGAAATCATTGGCAAAATCGGGACAGGTCAAACACGCCGGACGCGCAATGTGATCCACCACCTCGAACGGTAAATGACGCACCTGGCCGCTTGTGGTCGTTAAAATCACGTCGTCTTTGATATTAAGCCTGGCTATATTGCTCATTTTCACGCCCAGCTTCTTCTCCAGTACCTTTATAGATTTGGCATTGAAGGAAAAGTTCTCCATGCAGAACAGCCCCACTGTAAACACAATCGAATCGGCCGGCACAATGTTCAATGTCTGCATCTTTCGCACGGTGTAGATTTGACACGGGGTGCCTACCATCGCAATTTTGTCCATCTTCATCTGCCCGATTTTCTTTATCTCCTGGATAGTGGGGCAGTAAGTGGAATAATCCTTGCCGAACTCTCCCAGGTGCTGGACCTCATCGAAGTGGGTCCCTGCGGCCTCGATTAGCTCATCGGGATTTGTGGCCAGGAATGGCTGCCGACCGAACGGACCGGTCCTCCTGGAAACCAGGGCGCCCTGGATTAATCGCTTCTTGAGGGCATAACGCAAAACAGACGTAACCACTCCCCCGTCTGTGCAGACCTCCGAAACCCTGGGCTCGGTGGTTTGTGCAGAAGTTATTCCGCGATAGACACCGATTGGCGGCTGCCAGCCGAACTTCTCACGCACCTCTCCATCGAGCGCCTTTATCTGCGGGCAAATCAGGTAGCAGATACCGCACTTCAGACAGTTCTCCTCTGCAATCAGGCGAGGCCCATCTTTGCGGTCAAACTCCAGCGCGTTCATGTCATCCGCAGAGCAAAATGATGCGCATCCACCACATCTGCCGCACAAACCCCTGGTAACCACCTCTTGCCGGAGGTCTTCGAAGCTCTTGACATCCTTTTCCGGTTCTTTTTGCTTTGTCATTAGCCTGTTCCTATTGGCCCCGTTAGAAGTTGCCGTCTTATCCCGTTAGAATTTGCCGTTTTACTTCTAACGGGGTTGGGTTACAGCCTCTTTAATAACTTTTTCGATGCGGCTTTGAAGTTCCTCCAACGATACCTTTTTCTTGTCAAAGAATCCCTTGACCATATCATGCCGCATAACCTGTGAAAACCTGTCTAATTCGTTGATCCACTCGAACGTCTCGGGCGAAAAGCGTTTTTCCTTAACAGCCAGATATCGCAGCACGCGCATGATGTCCGTGAAGTTCACTTTTTGAGGACATCGCACGTAGCACCGATAGCACACCAGACACATCCATATCAGGGGCGAAGAAAGCACTTCTTCCCTCATACCGAAAAGTATTTGCCGGATAATCCTCCGGCAATTGTATTCGCTGTCCACTTCAGTCACCGGGCAGCCGGCCGCACAGGTCCCGCAGGCAAAACAGCGGCGGATATTCTCACCACCGGGATGGCCGGCAATTTCGTCACGGAAGCGCAAGTCCAGCTGGTTGAGTAACAATTCTTTTGTGTCCTGTTTTTCGCTGCTCGCCCCGTTAGAAATTTTTGCTTTTTGCACTGAATTGCCTGTCCCCGTTGTAGAATTTTTAACGGGGGCCGTTGCCTTTTGCTGTTTTTTCTCTTTTTGATCGTTGCTTTTGGATTTCGCCATCATACGCTCCTGAAAATTAATCCTCCACGACCGACAACTCATTCTCTCGGAATGTTGTAAGAGGCAGGTCATCATCGAGGCTTCGCCCCGCTTCGTAGCCGAGTGCCTCCTGTGCCGCAGTGGATATCCTCTGAAAAATTCTTCCCAGCGGTATACCGCTGGGGCAGGCCGCCTCACATTGTCCGCATGCCACGCATGATGTCGCCACATGGCTCATACGGGTCAAATGGAACAGCAGCTTGTCCGGCGGAACGGGCAAAAAGCCTTTCTTGCCGGACCAGTTCAAATACTTCTCCAGCGGATATTCGAAAATCTTCCCATCAAATACGCACTGCTTACAGTAACAGATCGGACAGACAGCCCGGCAATTGTGGCAATTGATACACAGTGAAGAAATCATCTCCAGAAAATCGTCCTTATCCTGCCCGGCTAATTGTTTCTTGGCCTCCTTGAGCTTTTCCACAGCACTTTTTCGCTCCTTGCTCTCCGGCGTAACTTCAAAACCAAGGGCATTGAATATTTCTTTTCCTTTTTCGCTCTGCGCTTCAAGGCGAATCTGCTGGTTGATGTCATCACCGATTAGCTGGATTGCCAGGTCCGCATATGTCGGTACCGGGTATTGACAGGCCCGGCAGGCGCCTCGCAGCTCCTCCGGGAAGTTCCCTGCCGTGACCTGATTTAAGAAATCAGCAGTCACGGATGAATCCTGTGGGCCCTGTGTTACCTTTGCCGCATACTCCTTGACCGAGTAAGTTCCCCAGCAATCCACACCGATAACCAGGAACGGGTCCAGGCGGGCCTGCTGTAATTTCACTAATTCGATAAGCGCGCGGATCTCACACGGTCTAAGAACCACAGCGATAGGGGCAGGAGCCGATTGTTCCTCGGCGGCAGCAGGCTGGTCCTCTGTTGCTGATTGTGCTTCTGCGGGGGCCTGCTCCTCTGATTTACCTTGCTCTTGTTCCGGGGTCTGTTCTTGTTTCTGCTCCGATGCACTATCTTCGGCCTCGGGCGGCTCGGCCTCTTTTTCCTCCGTCGGCTGTTCAGATACAGCCTGCCCCGAAACGGGGCCGAGCATTTGGTCAATACACATCTTTGCCACGATCCGTGCTGAATTGACACCGAAGATCGGCGCCAACGGATTGACCGCATCGAGCTTATCGGGATCCCGGACGAGCGTCTGAACCACTGTTTTCTTCGAGGGAATTTCCTGAGGCACCAAAATGGCGCTTACCAGTTGCTTGCTGAGCATGGTACGGAGCAACTCTCGAATTGCCGCCACCGGATTGTTGTCTTTGACTTTGATTATTGCCACGGTTATTACTCCTCAGTTTATATCGCCCAGGACTGGGCCAGGGTGTTCGGTCCCTTTTCCTTGAGGTCTGTTACTATTTCACGAATTGTCTCGGCGAATCGGCTGCCCTCGCTTGCACTAATCCAGCGAAGCCAGACCCTGTCATGGCCCATTCCAAGCTCCTTGAGAATGCTTTTGAGCACAGCGACACGTCGCCTGGCCTTGTAGTTGCCATTCGTGTAGTGACAATCGCCGGGATGACATCCACCGATCAGAACGCCGTCACAGCCGCCGAGCAGGGCGCGGAAGACGTACAGCGGATCCAAACCACCACTACACATCAGCCGGATAATCCGTACATTCGGTGGGTACTGCATTCTCGAAGTCCCAGCTAAGTCGGCCCCGGCGTAAGAACACCAGTTACAAAGAAACGCTATTATCTTTGGTTCAAACTCTTCTGACATTACTAAGCCCCATTCTGATTTTTTCGTTTATATTAAGGAGTCCACCGCCGCCAAAATCTCCTCCTTGGCGAAACCGACTTGCTTGGTGGCAGCGTTCGGGCACACAGCCGCACATGCACCACAGCCTTGACACAATACTTCGATAACTTTAGCTATCCCTTTTTCCCGGTCGATTTCTCTGGCATCATAAGGACAGACGCCAACGCACAGACCACATCCGGCACAGAGCCGCTCCTTGACCTCTGCGGTGCGGCCCTTGGCCTGAACGGTTTCCTGAGACAGCAGGGTTGCCGCTCTGCCGGCAGCGGCACGGGCCTGTGAAATGGCTTCACTGACAAACTTCGGGGAGTGGGCCAGACCGCACAGATAAATCCCGTCCGTCGAAAAATCCACAGGACGCAACTTGATGTGAGCCTCCAGGAAGAAACCATCCTGATCCAGCGGGACCTTGAACATCTTGGCAACCTGCTCATTGTCCAGTCTGGGTGTGATTCCATTGCTCAGCACGAGCAGATCAACGTTGAGGTGAAGTTTTTGGCCCAGAACGAAATCATCCGCCTCGATTTGCAGAGCATCCTCCGGGGTTTGGCCCGGAGTGACTTTGGGCTTGTTTTCCGGCTCGTAACGAACGAAGATAATTCCTTCCTGCCTGGCCTTTTCATAATACTCCTCGCGGAAACCATAAGTGCGGATGTCCCGATAGAAGATGACCACGTTGGCCGCGGGATTGATCTGTTTGATTTTGAGAGCATTCTTGATCGCCTGTGTGCAACAGACCCTGCCACAGTACATTCTGTCTTCTTCGCGGGAGCCGACGCACTGGATCATCGCAATAGTCTGCGCCGAGGCGACTTTCGCACTTTCGGCCCGGTCGGACAATTTTGCCTCGAATTCCTTTTGTGTAATGACGCGATCGGACTTGCCATACATGTACTCTTTAGTCTCGTATTCGGCTGCGCCTGTAGCTATGATCACCGCGCCGTGTTCGATGGTCGTTTCCCGGGCTCTGCCGTTTGTGCCGGCAAGCGTTGTTTTGTAGTTGCCCAGGTAACCAGAGAATTCTTTCACACGCGTGTTCAAGTGGACGTGAATCTTCTTGCTGGCCTCAACCTGCTCAATGGTGTCTCGCAGCAGCTTCTGCGGGTCATCGCCGGCAAGGGTAAAGTAAAGCTTCCGCAGGTTGCCGCCAAGTTCTTTCTCTTTTTCCACCAGGTGGGTCTCAAAGCCCTGCTCGGCCAGCGAAAGTGCCGCGGCCATGCCGGCTATCCCGCCACCAACAACCATTGCTTCGCTCCGGACAGAGATTGAGGAGCTGTGGACCGCACGGAGCAGCCCGGCCTTGGACACCGCCATTGCAACAAGGTCTTTGGCCTTGGCCGTGGCGCGAGCTTTATCCGACATGTGAACCCATGAGCAGTGCTCACGAATACTGACAAATTCGAGCAGGAATGGATTGAGGCCGACCTCGCGAATCGTGTCCTGGAAGAGTGGTTCGTGCGTCCTGGGTGTACAGGATGCTATTACGATTCGGTTCAGCTTGTGCTTTTCGATAGTTTCCTTTATCTTTTGCTGGTTGTCCTGAGAACAGGTATAAAGGCTGTGCTCACAGTGGGCAACATTAGGAAGGTCTTTGGCAAACTCGACGACATCCGCTACGTTGACCACACCGCCGATATTGATTCCACAATGGCATACAAAGACTCCGATTCGCGGTTGTTCACCGCTGACGTCATGCTCAGGGGGATACTCTTTTTCCTCGATAAGCGTGCCCCTGACCTCAGCGAGAATCTCGGAGGCACGGGCGGCAGCGGCACTTGCCTGAATGACTGTCTCGGGGATGTCCTTGGGCTCACTTACAGCACCACAGATAAACACGCCCTCACGGCTGGTGTCCTCGCTGGCAAAGGGTTTTGTTTCCACAAAATTGTACTTGTTGAGATTCAAATCCGCCGCCTCTTTGAACATCCTGACATTTTTAGGTGGAATCATCGCTGTTGAGAGCACCACCAGGTCATAACGTTCTTTTTGAAATTTGCCCTGTTCATCCAAATAGTTCAGCAGCAGCTCGCCGTTTTCCGAGGCCTGCTCCACAACCGGCAGCCGACATCGACGATATGAAACATTATATTCATTCTTCGCCCGCTCGTAGTAACGGTCAAATCCTTTGCCAAATGCCCGCATGTCCATAAAATAGATGTCAGTGTCAAGGTCACCCTCCGAGTGCTCTTTGGCAACGATAGCTTCCTTTGTGGCGTGCATGCAGCAGACCGATGAACAGTATTGATTACATTCCAAATCCCTTGAACCGACGCATTGAAGGAAGGCGATACGCTTTAGTTCTTGGTGGTCAGACGGCCTGACCAGATGCCCTCCATAGGGGCCGGATGCGCTCAGCATCCTCTCAAACTCAGGTGCCGTCATCACGTTTGCCAGACGCTGGTAATTATATTCAAGGCGGTTGTCAGGGTAGTACCGCTCATAGCCGGGCGCCACTATGACAGCTCCGACCTTTAGCTTGAGCTGCTCGGCCTGCTGTTCAAAATCAATGGCTTTAGCATCACAAACAGCTTCGCACGTTCGACAATTTTCGGTCTGGAAATAGACACAGTGCTCTTTGTCGATAGAAGGTGTGTTCGGAACCGCCTGGGGAAATGCAACACTTACCACAGGGCGTTGCCCCAAACCGAAATCGAACTCGGACGGCAGTGCAGAGATTCCCCTTTTGCAGAAGTCTTCCGGCTTTATCGCACCGGTTGGACAGATGAAGGCACAAGCACCGCAGCCCATGCAAACCTCAGACTCAGCATCAAAGGGAGGAATTACCTCACGCTCAATGCCGCGATTTGCAAAACCTATGACCGCTTTGCCCATGCGTTCGTTGCACATCCGCACGCAAAGGCCGCAAAGAATGCACTTCTCGTTTCGCTTCTTGATCCGCGTCTCGGTTACACCCCATTCGGCCGCTATGAGTTTGATCTCCTCCGACTCCGGACACCGCGCCAACAGCAATTCCAGAACGATATTACGGGCTTTGATGACCCGCTCGGTGTCCGTAGATACCTTAAGACCTTCCTGGGCGGGATATATGCATGAAGTTTGGATACGTTTACGTCGTCCATCATCCAGCTCCACCAGGCATAAACGGCAGCCGCCATATGGGCTTAGGGCTTTATGATAACAGAGGGTCGGAATTTTGACTCCAAGGGTCTGGGCAGCCTGCAGAACCGTCGTCCCCTCTTCCACTTGAATAGGTTTGTTGTTAATGGTGAGGTTCACCATCATTCTGTCCTTGTCGGATTTGTAAATTCAGTATTGTTCCACCGGCAAATGATTTCATCGTCTTGCCGGTGCTCGAAAATGAACTGCACCTGCGGATGAGTACAAGCAAGAGTACCCATCGTTTCCATTACGTCACCCAGCGGTTTGAGGTCCGGATGGTTGAGTTGAAACGTCGCGTGGATTTCCACGCCCCTGCCAGGGGCAGTTTGAATTTCTATGTCCCCTCCGGCTTCCCTGGCCGCCTGGGCCAGCAGCGGCAGCCCAAGTCCGACACGCTTGTTGGGCTTAGTGGTGTAGAACGGGTCAAGTACCTGCTTGGCCGTTTGCTCATCCATTCCACAGCCGTTGTCTTTAATTTCGATTCTCATAATGTTTTCTTCTACCTGCTCAATTATCCGAATCTCGATGCGGCTGGCGCCGGCGGTCAAGGCGTTCTCGGCTATATCCAGCAGGTGAAGGGAAAAATCTTCCATGGCTCAATTTATAATCTCTCTTTCATCCTCACCGAGAAGGGCCTTGCGGAACTCCTTCACACAAGGCGAAACGCCCTTGAATGTGGTAAAAGTCGTGCCGATTTCCTCCAATCTGTGTGCATCCGAAAAACGCACGAGCGGATAGTCTTTGGTTTGTGGGAAGTGCCCCCTGGCCTCTGCTACCGAGTGGAGCGGTGAAATTTCCAGGGCGTCAATCTGCAATCCCTCGGGCACAAAACCAAGCTGGCTAAATAAGCTGAAACTTTCACGGTCGACGTGGGAAGCAACAGCCAGGCCGCCGAGGCGATGTATTTTTTCTACAACTTCATCAACGCTCAACTCAGTAGCACCAATCAACAGTCTGGTTTCCCGAGCAACAACGGCATCGTTTTGGTCACACAGGGACTGCTGACCGAAAAGCTCGGGATTATTCTCCCCGTGAAGGTTTTCTTCTATCAGCCGCTGCATGTTTAGCAAACTCTCTTCTTCATCAAACAAACCCAGTATGTGAACCTCTTCTTCAGAGCACACTTCGACTCCGCCGATAACAGCCAGACCTTCGCGTCTGCCGGCTTGACGGACAGCCGCAACATTCTTAGCCGAGTTATGGTCGCAAATCCCAATAACATCCAATCCCTTCTTCTTCGCCTGTCTTACGATCGCCAGGGGCCCCATTTCTTCTTCGGCACATGGCGAAAGGCAGGTATGCAGATGCAGGTCCGCATGAAATGTGGCCAACATTACACCGTACCCAATATGCCCATTCCGTGCAGCCTGCCAATGATCTCAAACGCCGGCAGCGAACTTACCAGAATCGGCACACCTTCCTGCTGAGCCTTTTGAACTGTTTCCTGCTCTGGTTGACGACCGGAAACGAGGATAATCGCTGCCAGTTTGACGATGAGCGCAGCGGCCACGATGTTCGGATGAACATGCCACGTAACCCAGACATTACCTTCCTTTGCGTTCGCCATTACAGTGCTGAGCAGGTCTGCTGCGTAACCGCCGGTGACCTCAACATCAAGACCGTCAGCACCCACCAGTACCTCAAGTTCAACTCGTTCTGCCATCTCTTTAACTGTCATCCGAATCGCCCCTAAATAACAATCTTGGCTTCAAGTCTTGTGCCTTTTCCTACAACGGAATCGAGAGTGGTTTCATCGGCGCATTCTTTTATATTGCACAATCCCATCCCGGCGCCAAAACCAAGTTCCCGTACCCAATCGGCTGCCGTGGAGTAGCCAGGTGTTAAAGCCAGTTCCACATCGGCAATACCGGGGCCATTATCTTTGGCCTCGATAGTGATCAAGCCGGGTTCGACCTTGGCCATAATGTTGCCGCCATCGGTATAAATCACAATGTTCATCTCAGCCTCATAGGCGATAATGGCCGCACGCCGACGTGTTCGCGGATGGATCTCCAATCGGCTTAGCGTCTTCTTCAAACGCGTTGCCCCTGAGCCGGCCTTCTTAAAATCCTTGCCCGCCACATGATATTGAAAAACCAGGGCCGTCTCGTCGGCGATGATGTCCTCGAAGATATGGCTGGCACGGTAGCGGTGAATTTCCTCCTTCTGGTAACCAATCTCCAGCTTGTGCAACAATCCTTCCATTATGTCCCCCCTCGTAATGATACCAACGAGCTTCTTCTGCTTACGCTGGATCACCGGAAGACGACCAAAGCCGTGCCGGTCTAACATACTCACTACTTGCACCAGTGGTTCGTCGTCATATACGGTAACTACTGCCTTTGTCATTCGCTCTGCGACTGTGGTTTTGGGAGGGCCATTCGCCAACCACTTTATGAAATCTTCGATGCTGATGATTCCTACGAGCCGGTCGTTTGAGATGACAGGCGTGCCGGAAATTCGGTTGGATCGCAAGACTTCTCGAAGTTCACTCATGCGCATTTCCGGCTTAACCATCACCACATTCCTGGTCATCACCTCACTGACCTTCATTTCATAAATGAGTTCCCGGGTCTTCGTAAACTGTGCTTTCTGTGCTTCCTTTGTCAACTATTCCTCCTCTGCCTGTGAGCAGCCCGGCAGGCCCCGGCCGTACAAACGACCGCAGGATTCGTACATCGGCAGAAAAGTACAAAGCAGCGGAACGCCTTCTTCTTTTGCCCGTTCTATGGTTTCAGCCGGTGGACGCTTGCCCCGCACGAAGCAGACAGCCTTTATCTCGGCGATCTCAGCGGTATTAATGACCTGCGGATTCGTCAGGCCGGTCAGCAGCAGCGAGATGGGTTTAGTAAAAGCAAGTACGTCACTGAGCAAATCCGCACCACAGGCCATTTCAACCTCGATGTCCAGGCTCTCCTGGCCGACCAGGAGTTCAGCTTCTAAAATCTCTTTGACTTGGCTCAACTTCATAAACTATGTCTCCGGTCTCATACCTGAATATCTCAGAATGCAATCACGTAGTTCAGTTTCAATGTGTACGTTTCCTTGTCCCCGGTGGACGGTTTTGAAACCCAGCTTTCCAGTATCATGTTTTTGGCAATACCGCCCAACACTCCTGCCAGTCCGGTTTGTTCTGTTGCATTGCCGCCGGTCCGAGGGGCCAGTTCATACAGAAAACCTGCACTGAACAGCATGTCTTGTTTATCGTTAATGTGTATACCATCAAATCTTAATTGCAGATTCCGATCGAAAAAAGAGACCGTCTTATCGATGCCCCCGAAGAACCTCTCATTATGGGGCTGGGGGGCGAATCCGAAATGCAGTCTGACAGCCTTAAGATCCAGGCTCGTGGCCATATACGGGAACCACTCCCCGTTGTGACTGCGATTGTCTGAAAGGTCAGCAAAACCGAGCACTCCCCTCCAAGCATCACTTTGACCCATATCAAAGGCATATTTGGCCTGCAACATTGCATGCCCATGTGTAATATCGTTAGCTTTCCAATCAACTCCAATCTCCGCATCCTGAAACAGTCCGTATTTAAAACCTGTAAATTGTTGGGGATGCTCACCTCCAGCGGCATTGACCCAGCCTTGCCAAACAAAGGTTCTTTCAGGAACAATGTCTGTGGTCGGGATGTTATTTAGGCCGGTAGCACTGCCCCAGGTCGACCGGTTAACCAAAAGAAGACAAAGCACTGCAAACAGCAAATAATAAGTTTTATGAACTCTGACCTTACACATCATACCGTTGTTCTCCTTTTCTTAACTGTAGAAAGATTACATTCAATGGTAAGCGTACCCACAAGCTGGTTCACACACTTACCTACTACAATTTCACTCGACCAGCACCGCCTCGAATTTACATGACTCGCGGCAAACACCGCACTTGATACATTTTTCTTCGTCTATTGTTTGTGGCTCTTTAGGTTTGCCCCTAATAGCCTGCTCAGGGCAGCGCTTATTGCACAACGTACAGCCTGTACACTTCTCGGGATCGATTCGGTAGCTAATCAGCGCACGACAGACGCCGGCGGGACACTTTTTCTCCTTAATATGCGCTTCATACTCATCCCTGAAGTTGCGCAACGTACTCATCACAGGATTCGGTGCAGTGCCCCCAAGAGCACACAGTGACGCATCCCTTACAGCTTCCGCTATGTCCTCCAGAAGCGGGATGTCCTCAGGTTTACCTTTGCCATTGCAGATGTCGGCAACGATATCATGCATGGCGGCGATACCCTCACGACAGGTTGTGCATTTGCCGCAGGACTCACTCCTGAGAAAATCGAGGAAATACCTGGCCACGTCAACCATGCAGGTTTCCTCGTCCATTACTATCAATCCTCCGGAGCCCATAATGGAGCCGACTTCGGTCAAACGCTCGTAATCTATAGGTAAATCCACAAGTGATTCCGGAATACACCCACCGGAGGGTCCTCCTGTCTGAACAGCCTTAAATCGTTTGCCGTCCGGGATGCCGCCGCCGATGTCAAACACAATCTCGCGCATTGTCATGCCCATAGGCACTTCAACCAGGCCGGTGTTGTTGACTTTTCCGACAACAGAGAAGACCTTTGTGCCCTTGCTCGACTCGGTGCCAATGGAAGAGAACCACTCGGCCCCACGGTTGATGATTGTTGGCACGTTCGCCCACGTCTCCACATTGTTGATGTTAGTCGGCTTGCCCCACAAACCGGATTGTGCCGGAAAAGGCGGACGAATACGCGGCTCCGGCGTAAGGCCCTGCAGCGAACCGATCAGCGAGGTCTCCTCACCGCAAACGAACGCTCCGGCACCGCGGTGCACAGTCACGTCAAAGTTAAAGCCGCTGCCAAAAATATCCTGGCCTAAAAGTCCGTATTCTCTCGCCTGGTCGATAGCAATATGCAGCCGCTTCATTGCCAGAGGATATTCTTCGCGGATATAGATAAAGCCGTCCGCAGCCCCGATGGCATAAGCGCCGATTACCATCCCTTCCAGCACCGAGTGCGGGTCCGACTCGATAATGCTGCGGTCCATAAATGCGCCGGGGTCGCCTTCGTCGGCATTGCAGATGATGTACTTGCCGTTGTTACTGGATGCTTTTCGTGTCAGTTCCCACTTCAGCCCGGTGCTAAAACCTGCTCCGCCCCGCCCGCGAAGTCCTGAAGTCTTCACCTGCTCGATTACCTGCTCGGATTCCATGGAGGTCAGCACCTTTGCAAGAGCTTGATATCCGTCACGAGCTATGTATTCGTCTATCTTTTCGGGATCGATTAGCCCGCGGTTCTTCAGCACGACAAGCCTCTGCTTGCTGAAAAATGCGATATCGCTAAGCTTCGGTATGGGCAGTTCGCCTTTTGACGGAACATACATCAGCTTCTCGACCGGCCGACCCTTTACCAGGTGCTCCTCAACCAGGTTGGGAATATTGTCCACGGTAAGCATCTGGTAGAAGATGCCGTCCGGCTGAACAATCATAATAGGACCCTGTGCGCAGAAACCTTGGCAGCCAGTGGTTACTACCTGGATCTCTTCAGAGAGGCCGCGCTTTTTAATCTCAGCTTCAAGCGCATCGCGAACCTTAAACGAACGATTGGAAACACAACCTGTGCCGGCGCAGATTAGAAGCTCAGCTCTGTGGGGCTTCGCTGACTTGGATGCCGAAGTGTCATTTGACATCAGGATACCCTCTCACTGCCCATTGCCAGGGCGAAGTCAGTGACAATTTTTCCACCAAGGACATGGTCGGTGAAAATCGTGTGTGTTTTCTTTTCGTCAAGGTCAACGTACTTAACGGGCGCCTGCTCTTTCAGCTCGACGGTCATCATAGGCTCTCGGCTGCAAAGGCCTGCGCAACCGGATGTGGTCAGGATGACGTCCTGGACTTGCTGCTGCTCTATTATGCCAAGCAGTGTGCTCATAATCTTTCTGGCCCCGGCGGAAATACCGCATGTACCCATATGGACGGTTACTTTGGCGCGTCCGGCACCCTCCCGCAACAATGTCTGGCGTCTCATTTGCTCGGCAATCCGGTTTAGGTCTTCGGGTTTAAGCTTGGGCATCTTCGGTACCTCCGGCCGTGCTCTCGGCGACCACGGTTTCATCCTGATAGCATTCGAGAATTTTAGGCAGCTTAGTCTGTGTGACGGAACCGTATAAATCCTCGTTGATGGTAATGACCGGTGCGAGCCCGCAACAGCCAAGGCACCGCACATCTTCAAGACTGAAAAGCTTGTCCCCGGTTGTGCCGCCGCTGGCTATTTTCAGCATACGCTCCAGTGCCTGGAGAATTAGATGACCGCCCTTAACGTGGCAAGCCGTGCCCATACACACCCGGACCACGTATTTTCCCCTCGGTGTAAGGCTGAAAGAGTTATAGAAGGTGGCAATGCTGTAAACTCGGCTCAAAGGTATGTCCAGAGCCCTTGCTGTGTGACGCAGGATATTTTCGGGCAGGTATCTATAATGGGCGTTGATGTCCTGAAGCACTGAGATGACCGCCGCTCGCTCAGCTTCATGCCCGGCAAGAATCTGCTCAAGCACCTGGCGGTCTTCATCGTTTAACTGTACTTTGCCCAGCTCGTCCACATCTTCGAAATGGGCAATGTTCCGCACGGGACAGTTGTTCGTGCAGGTCCCACAGCCGGTGCACTTCTCTTCGTTTATATAGCGAGGTCTCTTATCAATCGTTACTGTAAAATTGCCAGCTTGTCCATCCAACTTCTGCAATTGCGCGTTCGTAATGATCTCGATGTTGGGGTGTCTGGCGGTGTCCACCAGTTTGGGTGACAAAAGGCACATGGCACAATCGTTGGTGGGGAAAGTCTTGTCGAGCTGGGCCATCGCGCCGCCGATACTTGGCTTGTCCTCTACAAGATACACTTTGTATCCCATATCGGCAAGGTCCAAAGAAGCTTGAATCCCGGCAACACCGGCACCGAGGACCATCACAGCCCCTACCTTGCCATTGCTATTTTTCTTAATGCTGATGTCCTGTGTCATCTGGTTTTCTAAAAAGCTATAAACAGTACTACGTAATGGCGTCCACCATCATAATAAATTGCTCAGTCCGGAAGTTCTTCAGTTCGCAAGCGCTGCTTGGGCAAGCGGCCCGGCACGCGCCACAGCCTTGGCAGAGAACATCTTCCACGACCACAACGTGCTTCTTCTCGTCCATTTTTCGTGCGTCGTATGCACAAGCTCCGATGCACAGCCCGCATCCGCTGCACAACTCTACATCGACAGAAGCAACGATTGGCTCGGAGGTGAGAGTATCGTTGGAGAAAAGATTGAGGACTTTGGATGCGGCGCAACCGGCCTGGGCAACGGTATCGGGAATGTCCTTCGGCGCCTGGATGGCGCCTGCTACGAATATGCCCGCCGTGCTCGTCTCGACCGGCTTGAGCTTTACGTGCGCCTCAGCAAGAAATCCGTTCTCGCCGATTCCTACCCGCAACTTCCGCGCGAATTCCTCGGTCCCATGCTGTGGGACAATCGCGGAGGCGAGAACCACCATGTCAGCGGGAATCTCAATCTGAGTCCCGGAGAGTGTGTCCACTCCCCTGACTATCAGCTTGTCCTTGCGTTCGTATATCTTCGAAACGCGGCCGCGTAGATAAACCGTACCCTCTTCGACCTGTGCATGTTTGACGAACTCCTCGTATCGCTTGCCGCCGGCCCGAATGTCCATGTAAAAGACATAGGCCTGCCCGTCGTGGACCCGGTGTTTGTAGAGGCGCGTTTGTTTGGCTGTGTACATACAGCATATCTTAGAGCAGTAAGGAATGCCTTTCGATTCGTCACGTGAGCCGACGCACTGTATCCACACCACTTCTTTCGGTACTTTCCCGTCCGATGGCCGCTTGATATCGCCTCCGGTCGGACCTGCAGCCGAAAGCATCCGTTCAAGCTGCAGTCCGTCTATGACATTCTCATACCTGCCATAGCCGTACTCGCCGTACACGTCACGCGGCAGGGTTTCATATCCTGTTGCAATCACAATCGCTCCGACCTTCTCGGTGACGATCTCGTCTTCCTGGTCGAACCTGATGGCCTTGGGACCACAGACCTTTTCGCAGACCTTGCACTTGCCTGTCTGGTAGTAGCGGCAGTTTTCGCGGTCGATAGTAGCCACCTTGGGTTGGGCTTGAGCGAATGGAATGTAGATCGCGCCCCGTTCACCAAAGGGTCTCCTGGGTTTGTCAGGATTGTGTACCGAGAGCCCTCGATTGAACTCGTCGGCCACCCGAGTGGGGCACTTCTCTGTGCAGATGCCGCAACCGGTGCAAACCGTCTCGTCGACGGACCGGGCCTTTCTCCTGATCTTTACCTCGAATTGACCCACGAAGCCCGATACTTCCTCCACCTCTGAGTATGCCAGCAGCTTAATGTTCTCATTCTGAGCGATTTCGACTATCTTGGGTGTAAAAATACAGCTTGCGCAGTCCAACGTCGGAAATGTCTCGCCGAGTTGTGCCATGTGGCCGCCGATGGATGATTCTCTCTCCACAAGAATCACCTCGTAACCTGAGTTGGCGATATCCAGGGAGGCCTGGATGCCGCCGATACCCCCTCCGATGACCAGCGCACGCTTCGTAACAGGTGTGCTTGTAGTATCAAGGGAATCGTCGCCCCTGGTTTTCTCAAGGATTGTACGGACAATATCGATTGCCTTTTCCGTTGCCTTCTCTCGGTCCTCATGCACCCATGAACAATGCTCGCGAATGTTGGCAATCTCGCAGAGATACGGGTTCAACCCCGCCTTGCCAACGGCGCGACGGAAAGTGGGTTCGTGCATTTTGGGACTGCACGCGGCAACTATCACGCGATTCAAGTTGCGCTCACGTATAGCGTCCACGATCATCTGCTGTCCCGGCACGGAACACACATACTGATAGTCCTCGGCTGTAACTACCCCGGCCTCTTTCGCGATTTCCTCAGCAACACGCTTAACGTCGACGGTCTTTGCGATGTTGATGCCGCAATGACAGATGAAAACACCGACACGGGGTTTTGGCCGTTTGATGCTCGCGGTGTCCCCACTGTCATCACGAGCGTGCCGAGGTGTTTGAGCAGGAGATTCTACATGAGCTGTTGCGTCCGCACTCATTTGATACCTTTCGCAGAAAGGAGTTCTTTGCAGTCCACCAACGACCGCCCAATTCCCAATTTGCTTTGTTCCAGGCCAAACGCCAAGCCGAGCAGTTGTGTGAAATAGAAAATGGGGATTTCGTACTTGATACCGAGTTTCTTCTCAATATCGCTCTGTCGCATATCGAGATTGGCATGACAGAGCGGACAAGCGACACTGATGCAGTCGACCTCGGCTTCCTTGGCCATTTGCAGAATATCTGCGACCAGTCTCAGAACGATCTCTGTACGGGTCAAAGAGAATGAGGCGCCGCAGCATTCGGTTTTATAAGGCCAGGGAACCGTCTCCATTCCCGCCGCTATCAGCAGGTCATCCATAAAGCAAGGGTCCTCAACGTCGTCGAGATTCGTCACTTTGGGCGGCCGGGTAAGCAAACACCCGTAGTAGCAGGCAACCTTTAGACCAAGGTCCTGTTGTTTCAGCTCGGCTATTTTCTCGGCTCCAACGTCCTGTACTAAAACATCTAGTAGATGCCGGACTTTGATGTTTTGAGCTTGCTCAACGGGCATCATTTCAGATAATTTGGTCCGGATATTTTCCTTCTCTTCAATGTGTTTCTGGGCAAATTTGAACCTGCTGAAGCAAGCTGAGCAGCAGACGAGCATCTCGTCTGCGACAGTCCCGGCAGCAATCATATTCTTGGCAGGCAAAGCGGCCGCTAAAAGTTCATCAGTACAGTGGGCCGGCGTCGACCCGCAGCAGCTCCAATCCGGCACCTCCACCAGCTCAATGCCGAGCTTTTCTGCCACAGCTAATGTTGATTCGTTATAATCGACCGCTGTGGCATGAAGTGAACATCCAGGATAATAAGCGTATTTCATTGGTCTTTTGTCTCAGCGATTCCATCCAAGGTTTCTGGGCTTTGTGAAGTGCGAGCTATTTGGGTGAATGGAGCAAGCCACAAAGCCAATGTTAGATGAAGTAACGACACTCAACACCTCATTCCTTTTTTTCTGCTCTTATCACAGCACATAAGGCAAGCTTATGTCCAGTTCGAGCGTTACGACCTTGCCAAAGGATCCTTGGGTTACCGAATCCCGCTGAACTGAGAAGTTCGAGGAAATCATTCTGAGGCAGGGCCCCACCTATGCACCGGAACCAGTCATTGATGTTCTTTCGTATTTCTTTCGGCAACGGCGCTTTGAGTACGATTTCGGCAAAGATGGTACGACCTCCGGGACGTAATACTCTGGCGACTTCCCGTATAACCGCATTCTTGTCCGGGGAGAGATTATAGATGCCGTTAGCCGCGACGAGATCGACTGAGCCATCAGGCAGCGGTATACTGTCCGCTGCTGCACAAAGAAGTTCAACATTTTGCACATTGAGTGTCTCCATATTTCGCCGGGCTTTGGAAATCATTTCCTCGGATATATCAAGACCGTAAACCTTGCTCCCGGAGCCGGTTGCCTGGGCGTATAAATAGAGGTCAAGCCCTGCACCGCAACCTAAATCGAGAATTTCTTCACCAGATTTAATGTCTATATGAGGTTGTGGATTACCCGCCCCTGTGAACGATTCCCACATTGAGACGGGCAGTTTATCTAATAATTCACCGGGGTAGCCCACACTTTCGGCAAACTTTCTTCCTACCGGGAAGTTGAACGTCGCCTGTGGATTAGAAGCTACCTCGCTGTATTTCTCCTTGACAGCCTCCTTTATCTGCTCTGAGCTAAGATTGAGTAGATCAGTAGATGAATGGATAAGTGAACTCATACTTATTTACGCATATACTCATTTACGCATTGAGTGAATTCCGACACTTAGGCTTTTGCATCTTTGGATAGCGCAGGTTTCTCCAGCCTTTCCGATGATTCGAGCCTCTTGACGTCCTTAAAGACAGGGTTTGCCGTTTTCCTTCCTTTAAAACTCGGCCAAAGTTTCAGCCGGCCTTTGAAAAACAGTTTCGGAGCTTTAGTCATATCCTTGAAAAAGTTCAGCGTCCCGGTATTGAACATGCCGATAAGCTCCATCTCGAAGACCCGCCCGTATCTTTTGACTATACTGAGAAATATCTTATTGAACAGGGTAACCGCACGCTCCGGGCTTCGGATGCGTTTTCGAAGTGCGAGGTTCCGCAGCGCGTCCATCACACCTGCGAGATCAACCTCACGCGGACACCGCGTGGTGCAGGTTTCGCACGATGCACACAACCATATGGTCTTCGACCGAAGCGCCTCATCTACCAGTCCGAGTTGAAGAAGCCGCATCACCTGGTTGGGCGGCATATCCATATCAGCAGCAATGGGGCACCCAGCCGAGCACTTTCCGCACTGATAACAATTCTTGACATCCTGGCCGCTAATTTCCTCAACAGCCTGGATTATGGTCGGCCGCAGTCGAGCCTGTTGAATGATATGTTTCATTCGAGTGTATCCAATACTTATAAAACCAAAAGAATTAGGCTATGGCGATGTGATAACGTTTGTTTATCGTATCCGTAGCTAATAAATCTGCTGTTGCGTTCGAAGCTGGACGATTATAATCTCAGAAATCCTCACATACGTGAATCTGGGAAATTTGCCAGCGAACTGTCATCATGCTCGCTTTTTGCAGACTCCGTCCCCCTTAGCTGCACTGTGAATACGGCTGTAAGTACTTTGTGTGAAAAGAGTTACTGTGCTCTCGCACACATCCCCCGCATTCGGCACCGAAGCGACTCCCGTCACTATTAGGCAACGAGTATTCCCTTTAATTTGGTCGGTTTTTCAAGAACGCTACAACGAAGTATATCCACTGTTTTGACACTCAAAAAACCTGGTGGAACTACAATAATCACCACACGTAGCCATGCTTGGGCCTGCAGGGACAAACTACGGTTAACGAGAGCAAAAACCGTACCCACTGCTTATTTCAGTACAAAAAAACGAGGAAGAACTACGTAAGTCCTGGGAAAAGCATCAGTTAGGAAAATCCGATACAATGATTCAGAATGAATCGCTGACGAAGAAAAACCGTACCCGTGTAACGGATTGTTACGGTATTGCTGGATTAACTCATGTAAGCAGCAGTTTAAGAAGACGTTTGCGATGAGCGTAACAATACGTTACGGTGCAATGATTCGTTCCGGCATTATTTCGCATCAAACCCATGCCGGCGAATCATTTTGTAGAGTCTGGGCCTCGACACGCCCAGGAATTGCGCTGCGCGCGTCTTGTTGCCGTCTGCAGCTCCAAGTGCTCGCACGAGAAGTTCGCGCTCTGCTTCGAATAGGGTCGAAACACCCGCTTCGCCCACCGGTTGTCTGCGGCTGTCGGTCTTGATAACACATTCGTTGATATAAGCAGGCAGATTAGACTTGTCTATCGTCTCCGTATTCCCAAACGCGAAGGCATGCTCAATAGTGCCCTCCAGCTCTCGGGCGTTGCCTGGCCAATGATAGCAGCCGAGCACTTCCAGTGCATCCTTGCTGATTCCTTTGACCGTTCGTTGGAACACGCTGTTGAACTTGGCAATGAAATGCCGAACCAGCGATGGTATATCATCCAGCCGTTTCCGTAAGGGCGGAAGCTCAATCCTGATTACACTTAGACGATAGTAAAGGTCTTTGCGAAATTTCTTATTGCTGATCGCTTCATCCACATCGTAGTTGGTCGAGGCGATAACTCTGACGTCGACCGGCGCCTCTTCGGCATCACCGATGGGACGAATTCGCTTTTCCTGCAGCGCACGGAGCAGCTTAGCCTGGCTGCCATATGGCATTTCGATAATCTCATCGAGGAACAGCGTCCCGCCGTCTGCGGCCCGAAAAAGCCCTGAAGAATCGCTGGACGCCCCGGTGAAAGCGCCTTTCTTATGGCCGAACAACTCACTTTCCATCAGCTCCTTTGGCATGGCTGCGCAGTTTACCGGTACGAAGGGTTTACTTGCTCGAAGCCCGTTGTAGTGAATAGCTTTGGCTACAAGCTCCTTGCCGGTGCCGCTTTCTCCACAAATCAGAACGGCGCTATCAGTTTTTCTTGCGGCCTCTATATTCTTGTACACAAGTTGCATGCCTGGGCTTGTACCCACGATGTTGTCGAATCGGTATTTATCCTGCAACTCTGAGCGCAGCCGAGACACTTCTACCTGAAGGCCTCTTAGCTGTACAATCTTGCCAACGGTCATCAACAGTTCGTTTGTGTCGAACGGCTTGGTGATATAATCTGCAGCACCGTGCTTCATTGCCTCGATGGCATTCTTAATGCTGCCATAGCCGGTCATCAACACAACCTCAATCCTGGAATCCAAAGATTTAATCTCTCTAAGCAGTGCCATTCCGTCCATCCCCGGCATTTTGATATCGGTCAGTACAATGTCGATGTCTCCTCGCTCTCTTATCTTCTCCAGTGCATCGGCCCCGGATGGGGACTCGACAACACCATAGCCTTCGAGACGAAAAAGCTTGGCGCAGCTCTGGCGCATCGCGGTGTCATCTTCTACGACAAGGATATTGGCGGTCCTACTCATTGGCAGCAACCTCCGCGGCAGTATACGGCAGACTGACCGAAACGGTCGTGCCCTGGCCGGGTCGGCTCTGAATCTTGATTTTGCCTTCGTGTTCCTCAACTATACGCTGGCAGATTGCCAATCCCAGACCTGTGCCTTTCCCACGTTCCTTGGTCGTGAAAAACGGATCAAAGGCTCGATTCAACACTTCCTCTTCCATACCGCATCCGTTATCGGTTACTTGGATTTTTATGCTGCCCTGGTCGGACAATAATCGCGTGGTGATCAGCAGGCGGCCTCCCTTCGGCATCGCATCTATAGCGTTGGTAACCAAATTCAACAGCACCTGTTGTATCTGATTACTGTCAACCTCGACGGTCGTTTCGTTGGTGCAGTAGTTAGCCTCAAGCTGGATATCTTTAAGTGTCAAATCATTCTCGACCAGCGAAAGGCTCTCGCGAACCAAAGAGTTCACGTTTGTTCTGGCTATCACTCCCTCTGAGCGACGCGAAAATCCCAACAGTGAATCGATGATGCGCCGACACCGTTGGGCCTCACTCTCGATGACCTTTAAGTCGGAAAGGTCACTGCCGGTTCCTATCTGCTGGGCAATCAACTGCGAACGCAGCATTATGGTTCCCAGAGGAGTATTTAGCTCGTGAGCAACACTGGCGGCAATCTGTCCCACCAGCACCATCTTCTCCTGCTGAAAAAGCTGATCTCTCAACCGCTTTTGCTCCCGTTCCAGCGCCACTCGTTCGGAGATATCCAGGCTAAGGAAAACCAGACCAAGATAGTGTCCGTCCTCGCCATGGACGGTGGAATAGCTGGTTAGACAGCGCCCATTACGTAAATCTAACGAGTGAGTTGTGATAAAGCCCGGCTTCTGTTTGGCCCGTTTAAGGATTTCTCCAAGATTCGAGCGTAGCCCCGCTGAAGGGCATTTTTGGACCGGCTTGCCCAAAAGTTCTGATGCACAGGCATTCCAAATCCGCTCTGCGCTTTCATTACAAAGGGAAATTATACCCTTGTCATCCACGAAAATGACACCCTCGACCATGCTGTCAATGATAGCCCGCAACTTGTCTCTCTCCCAAGCGGCCTGTTCCTGGGCCATCCGGATTCGGCGATTCCGGTACTCCAGCACTTTGTGTTGCTTCAACAGTTCATCGGACATCTGGTTGAACGACTCTACAAGGTCCCCGATCTCGTCTTTGGTAGTTGCCACAACCCGCTGGCCAAAATCGCCGTCACGAATCTTCTGGGCCGCCTTTATCAGGCTGCGCACCGGCTGCGTCACCACCGACGAAACCACTGCTGCTAAACCCACCGCGACAAAAAGGACAAACCCAGCGATGGCTACGAGTGCCCGGGTGAAATCCGAAATAGTGCGACGAATGCGATGCTCCGATACCCCCACATGTACAAAGCCCACCTTCCCTTGCAAAATTGGAACGGCAGTGTCGTGTACCGGGCCCTCCTCCACGGTGTCCAGTAACTCGTGCTTCCATGCGTCCCCAGGTTCCGGGCTGTTCACACCCACTAAGTCTACTGGAAAACCGCCGGAAAAAGTATGAGCCAGCACATCTCCCTTGCGGTCTGCGACATAGGCGTAAGTAATATCTTCGTCACTTTCCTTGAGGCCTTTGACCAGATTCAATAGGGAAACATACTCTTGAGTCAACACGAAATGTTGACTGTCTGCTGCCAGGTTGATGGCCATATTACGTCCCTTCGCCAGGTAGTCTGCACGGAGCACTCTGGACAGATGGGTTCGGACGAATACCACTACCATTAGATCAAGAAGGGCCACAAGGCCGATACAACAAATCATGATTTTCGCCCGCAGGCTCAAACGCAACATGGTCATTTCCTTACTTCTCAGTCCTGAAATCTTTCAAAAATGTTTCCATCTGGCGGATCGAGTCGTATGCACTATCTTCTATCACCGTGAAACGGTCAATCAGGACCTTTTTGAGGATTTCCCGACCCCGAGGATCGTTGTGCATATTCAGAAATGCTGAACGAAGTTTGTCTTTTAGTTCCTGGTCAATGCCTGGCAAAACAACCATGGGTGGAATGGCACAAGGCGTCGATTTGTAGATAATCCTGGTTTGTGCCGTCCATTCCGGTTCCCTGGCATTCAAGTACTCCCAAATCAGACTGTCGACCGCCGCACCGTCCACAAACTTCTCGGCCACCGACCGGATTGAATTATCGTGTGAATATGTAAAGATATACCTCCTGAAGAACGACTCAGGCGTTTCTCCCATCTTTGCGAGGGTGTAAGTAGGAATGAGCATCCCGGTGTTGGACAGAGGATCCGAGAATGCGAACACTTTACCTCGCAGGTCTTCAAGGTTTTGGATTGGGCCATCCTTGTGGACGATGAAGTAGGAACAGTATTCGGTTTTGCCGAAACAAACGGGGACGCAAAGAATCTCCATTCCGAAATTACGATGACCTTCAACATAAGGACGCGAACAAACGAATGCCGCGTCGATTCGCCCCTCTTTCATAAGAAAGTTCACTTCAGTATATGTCTTGCGTTGTACCATTTCTACTTCGCGTCCAAGATTTTCCCCAATGTAGTCAAAGATGTCCTCGTAAAAAGTAAGCGATTCTGCGGGCGAAATTATCGCGCCAACCGCTATCCGCAACTTGTCCGTTTTTTGAGCAAGTGTGACAGCTATGCCCTGCGACGGTTGTAAGCTGATACGTTTTGGCGATTTGGCAGGCTTACTTTGGCTAAAATATATTCCCGCACATGTAAGGAACAGACCAACCACGCCCACCCCAATTAGCCAACGGACTCTTGCCATTTCTCGCCACCTTTCTGCTGACCCCAAAGTAACATATTTATCCTTGAATCGTTGTTTCTGGTTCGATAGTGAAGTGACTGACGCAATGAGTGTCCAACAGACGGTTTTTCAACCAGGAAGAGCATTTGTGCTCCAGCACTCACCACCAGATACTATGTTACTGGGCTTCTCCGCCTGTGTCAAGAGCAAAGTCGCTTCAGCGCATTTAACGACCGCGGGACTTCTTGTCCTCTGCTCACCTTGCCCTGCATTTCGTCAAGACATTATTAGCTCGTATGAATAAATGTACCCTATGTGATACCCCTCAAGTCTATCTCGCCCTCTATTGAGAGCTATCCACACTTTACCAAAATTGAGAACAGTAGGATTATGTTATGAAATGACAGAATATTGTGGGACAATCTTTCAAACGTTTTGGGTAATGTTTACGTAGTATAAAAGATAGTAGCTATGTTATAAGGTTTTTGGGGCCTACGATACGTTTTTCTGGTTGCAATAATAATCGCAAAACCTTAAAAGACTATGTGGATAGCAGGATATTAGTAGTGAAGAATAAATGGAAAAAAGTCAAAAAATAGGCTCTGTAATGGTCGTGGGAGGAGGGGTCGCAGGAATTCAGGCTTCGCTTGACCTGGCCGATTCTGGGTACAAGGTTTATCTTCTCGAGTCGGGAACCGCTATAGGCGGACATATGGCGCAGCTCGACAAGACCTTCCCAACGAACGACTGCGCGATGTGTACGATATCACCGCGCCTCGTTGCAGCCGGGACACATAGAAATATAGATATAATTACTAACGCAAAGCTCACGAAACTATCCGGCCGGGCGGGTAATTTTAGTGCAGAAGTTTCCATAAAGCCCCACTTCGTTGACCTTGAAAAATGTAACGGATGCGGGCTCTGCGCAGAAGAGTGTCCAGTCACTGTCAAAGATGAGTATAACCAGCTGTTGTGTGACAGAAAGGCGATTTACAAAACATATCCACAAGCCGTACCGAATAAATTTGCTATAACCAGGCAGGGGATAGCTCCTTGCTATAACGCCTGTCCCATACGCGGCAATCCGTGTGGATATGTTGCTCTAACCGCTGCCGGCAAATATCAGGAAGCTTTCGAGTCAGCGTTTGAAAACAATCCGTTTCCTGCTATATGCGGGCGGGTATGTGAACATCCCTGTGAGCAGAACTGTAACAGGGGCAATTTAGACAGTCCGGTTGCAATTTCTTATGTAAAAAGATTTCTTGCAGACTGGAATGAAAAAAACGGCAGGAAATTAAGCCCTGAAGAAAAACAAAAATCGATAGAGGAAAACGGCAAAAAGGTCGCAGTAGTCGGCGCCGGACCTGCTGGTCTGGCGGCGGCTTTTAAACTTAGAAAGATGGGCTATTCAGTAACAGTCTTGGAGAAACACGCGGTTATGGGAGGGATGATGAGGCTGGGCATACCGGCATTTAGACTGCCTACCGATATTATTGAAAACGAGATACGTAACGTATTGGACTATGGGATCGATGTTAAGTTGAATAGTCCGCTGAAAAGCGAATCTGATATCGAGCAGTTGTTCGGACAAGGGTATGAAGCGATATATCTGGCTGTCGGCTCTCATGAAAGCATTAAGCTCCACATACCGGGTGAAGATACTGAAATGGTAACGGGGGGCGTGGATTTTTTGCGCGATGTCAGGCTTGGCAAGATAAAAAGTGTAAAGGAAAGGATGGCGGTGATTGGCGGCGGAAATGCGGCAATAGATGTGGCACGTACCGCGATGAGACTGGGTGCCCGGCAGGTAAGCATCATTTACCGCCGAACACGTGATGAGATGCCGGCATTTGCCGAAGAGATTGATGCTACCCTGGAAGAAGGAATTGAACTGCACACTCTTACGTCGCCAAAGCGAATATTGTCTGATAATGCCAAACTCAAAATCGAGTGCGTCAGGATGGAACTGGGCGAACCCGATGAGAGTGGCAGGCCAAGGCCGGTCGAGATACCGGGAAGCGAGCACGTCATCGAGGTTGATGAGCTGGTACTGGGTATAGGCCAGAAGCCCGACCTTGACTTCCTTAAAGAAGGTACAAAGATCAAACAGGGGCGGTGGGGAACAATAGAGGTCGATGACCAAACGGGCATGACTTCATGGAAGGGTGTCTTTGCAGGAGGTGACGTCGTGCGGGGCCCGGCAAATATAGTTGAGGCTATTGCGGATGGCCAGCGGGCGGCCGACGCGATTGATGCCTACATTAAAGGGGAGCCCTATGAGCCGCCGACCGATTTACTGGAAGTTCTGAAAATCTCCAGGGAGGAGCTCATACGCAGAAAAGAAAAAGTTTTGAAGCTGGAGAAAATGCGGACAGTCCCGCTTGAAAAACGGAAGTCTTCTTTTGAAGAGGTCAATACCGGCTACACGGAGGAAATGGCCAGGAGAGAGGCTCAAAGGTGTTTTTACTGTGGAATATGTTCGTATTGCAAACGATGTGAGAAAGTTTGTGAAGCAGGGGCAATCCTGTACAATGATGTCCCCAAAGAGAAACTCATGGATATCGGCGCAGTAATTCTGGCGCCCGGATATGAATTGTATGATGCCGAGCAAAAGGCCGAATATGGATATAGACGTTTTCCCAATGTTGTCAGCAGCCTTGATTATGAAAGGATTTTAAGTGCTTCCGGCCCGTTCAGCGGTCATATAAAACGGCTTTCTGATGATAGAGAGCCGAAGAAAATTGCTTTTATACAATGTGTCGGTTCTCGTGATAAGGATAATCCATATTGCTCTTCGGTCTGCTGTATGTACGCCACCAAGCAGGCAATTGTGACCAGGGAGCATTCGCCCGACGTCGAGTGTAAGATATTTGTAATGGACGTCAGGGCATTCGGCAAAGGATTCGATGAATATTACGAAAGAGCAAAGGAAAAATATGGAATTCAATATATTTATACCAGGCCCTCATGTATAAGGCAGGACTTCAACACTCACAACCTTCTCCTTGAGTTCACCGAGGACGGCGGGAGCTGGGACGAAGAAGAATTTGATTTGGTCGTACTGTCTTCAGGCATTTGCGCGGGTGACAAATCAACAGAACTTGCCGATGTATGTGAAATCGAGCTAAACCACTACAATTTTGCCAAGTCAGCCGATTTCGTGCCAACCGCTTCATCAAAAGAAGGGATTTATCTTGCCGGCTCATTTGAAAGCCCCAAGGATATTCCGGAAAGCGTCACCCAGGCAAGCGGCGCAGCAGCCCGGGCGATGGAGTTATTGGCTGATTCCAGGGGTACCCAGGTTGAGGATAAGCAGTATCCTCCTGAAAAAGATGTATCAAGCGAAGAACCACGCATAGGTGTCTTTGTTTGTCACTGTGGCTCAAACATCGGTGGCGTTATTGACTGCGAGAAAACTGCCGCCTATGCCCGGAAGCTAAAGAATGTGGTATTTTCCACGAATCTGATGTACTCCTGTTCACCCGATGGACTGCGAACAATAAAAGAGAAAATTAACGAGCACAATATGAACAGGGTGGTCGTGGCGTCCTGTACGCCGAGGACCCACGAGCCGCTGTTTCAGGAGACAATCAGGGAAGCGGGACTGAATCCGTACTTGTTCGAAATGGCCAACATCAGGGACCAGTGCACGTGGGTTCACGCCAATCTTGGTGACATAACTGAGGAAAAAGCCATAGATCTCTTAAGAATGGCCGTCGCAAGGGCGAGGACGATTGAACCACTGACCACTAAGACTTATATTCCGAAAAGGAGTGCTCTAATCGTCGGCGGAGGTCTTGCCGGGATGACCGCTGCACTTTCCATAGCTAATCAGGGATTTGAGGTACATCTGGTAGAAAAGTCTGATAAGCTCGGGGGTAACTTAACTAATGTTAAGACCACGGTGGAGGGACTCAAACCCCTTGACCTTCTAAAGAAACTACAAAGGCAGGTTACTGACAGTAAAAATATAACAATCTACAAAAATTCCACGGTGGACGAGTGCAAAGGTTTCGTCGGCGACTTCAAAAGCAAAATAACCTGCACCGATGGTCCTCAGTCACGAACAATTGAAATTGAGCACGGTATCGCAATAATAGCCATCGGCGCCCGGGAATCAAAACCGGATGAATACCTCTACGGCCGAAACGAGAAAGTGTTAACACAATTACAGCTTGAGGATTTCATCGAAAAGGATTCCGATTTCGCAAAAAGTCTCAATGAAGTGGTTATGATTCAATGCGTCGGTTCGAGGGAGCCGGAAAATATGATTTGCAGCAGGGTATGCTGCACCGAAGCCGTGAAAAACGCAATAGCTATAAAACACGCAAATCCGGAAGCAACCATTGCCGTCCTCTACAGGGACATCCGAACCTACGGTTTCAAGGAGGACTACTATAACGAAGCCCGAAAGCTGGGTGTGCTCTTTTTCAGATATGACCTTGATGGCAAGCCGTTTGTTGTCGAAGACAGCTCGGGTCAGCTTGAAGTGCGTGTAAAAGACTTGAATTCCGGCATGGACCTGAGTTTCTCACCGGATATCGTTGGATTAAGTGCGGCAATGGTACCTTCAGAAACTAACGAGCAGGTTGGGACGGCATTTAAAGTTCCTGTCACTTCTGAAGGATTTTTCCTTGAGGCGCATATAAAGCTTAGGCCTGTTGATTTTGCGTCCGATGGCCTGTTCTTGTGCGGCACCTGCCATAGTCCGAAGTTCATTGATGAGAGTATTGCCCAGGCGCAGGCTGCCTCTGCCAGGGCCGTCGCAATCCTGTCCAGGGATGTTATGGAAATAAGCGGTATTGTATCGGTTGTCGATCCCGATAAGTGCGCAGCCTGTCTGACATGTGTCAGGATCTGCCCGTACGATGTACCCAAAATGAACGCCGAAGGTGTTGCCGAAATTGAAACGGCAATCTGCCATGGCTGTGGTATCTGTGCGTCTGAGTGTCCCGCAAAGGCAATTCAGCTTATGCACTATAAGGACAGCCAGCTTATTGCCAAGACAAAAGCGCTTTTGAATGAGTCCGGTGAATTGATAAAAAATGAGTGATTTTGAACCCAAAATAGTGGCGTTTTGTTGTAACTTTTGTGCATTTGCAGCTGCCGACCTGGCAGGTGCGATGAGGCTGCAATATCCGCCGAACGTAAGAATTGTCAAATTACCGTGTACCGGCACGGTCGATGCAATTCACCTGTTGAAGGCTTTTGAAGATGGCGCTGACGCTGTCTTTGTCGCCGGTTGCCTCGAAGGTGAGTGTCACTATCTTGAAGGAAATTTGCGCGCCAGAAAAAGGATTGAATATGTAAAAAAACTCCTCACAGAGGTCGGGATTGAGCCCGAAAGGATTGAAATGTTTAACCTTTCTTCGGCTATGGGAGGAAGGTTCGCGGAAATCGTGGAAGAAATGACAGAGAAAGTCACAAAACTGGGCCCCACTTATAAGAATGAGCAGAAAGAGCCGGTAAAGTTATGAAAATTGTTGGTCAAAAAAACATAAAGCCGGATAAGGAATTTATGGATGAAATCGCTAAACGCAGCGGCGAGAACGTTTTCCTCTGCTATCAGTGCAGGAAATGTGCTTCCGGATGCCCCAGTCGGATGTTTATGGACAGCACTCCGACCGAGCTGATGCGCTACGTGCAGCTTGGAATGGTTGACGAGGCAATGAAGACAAATACAATCTGGTATTGCCTTTCGTGCCAGACATGTTCGACAAGATGTCCCCAGGACATAGATATCGCTCACGTTGTTGACACCATAAGGATTCTCGTTCAGGAAAAGGGGGTAAAAGCAGACACAAAGAATATGAGATTGTTTAATCGGCTTTGGATGAATATCCTGAAGTATGCCGGAAGAATGTATGAGGTTGCTTTGACGGGGATGTTAAATTTGTTTACAGGCAGGCCTTTCAAGGATTTGTCGTTAGGGATAAAGATGATAAGAAAGGGTAAGCTCAAACTACTGCCTTCTATCAGAAAGCCTTTTGCGATGATGAAGATGTTTTCGAGGGCCAAGAGGTTAAAGAAATGAAAATCGCATATTATCCGGGCTGTTCACTGCATTCAACCGGCATCGAATACGATATCTCGACAAAAAAAGTTTGTAACGCAATGGGAATAGAACTGGTTGAGGTTGAGGACTGGATTTGCTGCGGCGCGTCCCCGGCGCACCAGTGCGATGAGTTAATGTCTGTGGCTTTGCCGGCCAAAAACCTTGCGTTGGCCGCCCGGACAGATAACTTAAAAGAGGTGTGTGCACCCTGCGCTTCCTGCTATTCGAGATTGAAGTTTGCTCAGGAGAGAATGACCGATGAGAATCTGAAGAAAAATGTCGAGGAAGTCATCGGTTCCGAATATCCCGAAGATGTTAAAGTCCTGCACATGCTCGATGTGATCGTTGAAAAAATAGGAACTGATGCTGTCAAAGAAAAGGTCGTCAAAAGTCTTAACGGCCTTAAAGTGGCCTGTTACTATGGATGTCTGATGACAAGACCTCCGAAAATAACCGGCAGGCAGCATTTCGAAAACCCGACAGAGATGGAATCTGTTATGGAGGCTCTTGGTGCCGAACCCATAGACTGGAATATGAAGACTTTCTGCTGTGGAGCGAGTTTTGCGTTGACGCAGACGGATGTGGTGCTTAAGTTGACGAGAAAGATTCTGGCCGATGCGGTTTCAGCCGGGGCGCAAGCCATCTCGGTTGGCTGTCCACTCTGTCATGCCAATCTTGACGGCAGGCAAAAGCAGATAAATAAAAAGTCCGATACGAATTTCAAGATTCCCATATTCTATTTTACCGAACTTATAGGCCTGGCGTTGGGGATCCAGGCAAAAGATCTGGGTATCTTCAGGCACCTTACTGAGGTTGAAGATTTTCTCAAAGAAAGGGCATTAATATGATTGTAGCCGATAGAAAACCAATTGAGGAGATACTCGATTCGATAAAGGATTATAAAAAGATTATGCTCATGGGCTGCGGCGGATGCGTCACCGTATGCTTTTCCGGAGGCACAAAAGCTGTCCAGCTTCTGGCATCGCAGATAAAAATGGCAAGGAAGAAGCAAGGAAAAAGCATCGAGATAATCGAATGCACACCTGAGAGACAATGCGAATACGAGTTCATTGACGAATTGAAGAAGGAAATCGCCTCGGTCGAAGCTGTTCTGTCGATAGCTTGTGGTGTGGGAGTCCAGACAATGTCTGAACATATACCGCAGGTGATAACGATTCCAGGCCTGAATACGAAGTTTATGGGCTATCCGGTCCAACACGCCTTGTGGGAGGAAAGGTGCGCCGGTTGTGGAGACTGTGTACTCGCCTGGACCGGCGGATACTGTCCTATTGCACGCTGTGCCAAGAAATTGTTTAACGGGCCTTGCGGGGGCTCGAGCGATGGAAAATGTGAAGTAGATAAAGACATTGACTGCGTTTGGCAGCTAATCCACGACCGACTTAAGCAATTAAACAAACTCGAAAATCTTACCGTTGTAAGAGGGCCGAAAGACTGGCGGACCAGTACAAACGCAGGACAACGAAAAATCAAGTTCGAAGAGGCAATGTTATGAAATCGGCAGGTAGACTTGAGAAAGTTCTTACTGCAGGAAAATTCGCGGTCACCGCTGAACTCGGACCGCCGCAGAATACAAACCCTGAAGTAATCAAAAAGAAAGCTCAATATCTCCATGGAAATGTCGATGGCGCCAACATCACAGACAATCAGACCGCCATAGTGAGGATGTCGAGCATAGCCGCCGCTGCCATCGCAATATCCTGCGGCATTGAACCCGTTGTGCAAATGGTATGCAGAGACAGAAACAGAATCGCGATGCAGAGCGATATTCTCGGCGCTGCGGCACTTGGAATCAAAAATATTCTTTGCCTTTCGGGCGACCATCAAACATTCGGAAACCAGCCTGAGGCCGCCAATGTTTTCGATGTGGATTCGATGCAATTAATCGCTATGGTCAAAAAGATGAGGGACGAAAAGCAGTTTCTCTCGGATGTCCCAATAAAGGAACATGAGCCGAGATTGTTTATAGGCGCCGTTGCAAATCCATTCGCAGATCCGTTTGAGTTCAGGGTGATTCGCCTTGCCAAGAAAATCAAGGCAGGCGCCGATTTCATCCAGACCCAGTGTGTTTTTGACGTGGATAAATTTGCCAGGTGGATGGAGCTTGTTGTCAAAGAAGGTTTGCACAAACAGGTATACATACTTGCAGGCCTCACACCGGTGCGCTCGGCTAAAGCACTTCACTATATGAAGAATGAAGTTGCCGGTATGAGCATACCCGACGAACTTATCAAAAGAATGGAATCTGCCAAAGACCCTAAGGAAGAGGGAATCAAAATTTGCCTTGAGATGATAGAAAGAATGAAGAATATCGAGGGAGTTTCGGGTATTCATCTTATGCCAATTGGCTGGGAGAGCATCACGCCTGTCATCCTGGAGCGTGCTGGTTTGCTGCCGCGCCCGCAGGTATGAATCTAAAACAGTGAAAACGCCCAATTATCAACTATCTAATATTGTACCAGACCCCCCCCCCAAGACATTTTAAATTATTTATTCGGGAAGGACTACAGGACAAAAAATTTGTTGATTTCTATTGGCGAATCAATCCACGCCTCAATTCCCAGGGCGGCAGAATAATGAAGCAGCAAATTTGCGCCATTATCCATCCAAGGGGAAACTGGCTAACTTGTTGAATAAATTATTCCTGGAGCCAGGAAATCACGCACTCTTTGAATTATCTAAATATTTTTTTATAGTAGAGAGGATTTCTTCTGTACCAGCAGATTTTTCAAGGATATCTTCTCCTGTGAAACGCAATATGTCATCCGGACTGTATTTTGTCCGTGGGATTTGGGGAACTACTCCCGTAAGCATTACAATCGGAATGTCTTTATATGTTTGGTGTGCTTTTAATTCTTTAGCCAAAGCAAATCCGCTTTTGGGTTCCATCATTGCATCTAAAAGAATCAAGTCAGGTCTTTGTTTTCCCATCTTTTCCCAACCTTCTTCAGCACTGAAGGCGGTTATTACTTCATACTTTTTTTCTAAAACCAATTTCATTAACATCACATAATCGGGGTCATCATCAATAAATAGTACCTTTTTTCTACCAGAGTCAGATTTTGCTTCGCTCAACTTTCCCATTTTGACCTCCATTGGAAATTAATAACGCCATCTTTACAATTTGGGGGACAATTTCTTCGAATTACACTGCCATTATGTGTATTCCTTTAATACCTCCTGTCTTCTTCAATTCCTATCTGTCTAACCATCTGTGCCGACTCTTCGAACATTCCGAAATTAAGTAGCCGTTCAGGCTTTTAGGCCTAGAGGTCTTGCTCAACTGGGTAACACACCCCGTCTCAAAACAGCTTTTTGTGTTTATTGTAGTATAGCCCCCCCGTCGTTGTCTGTCAAATTTTATTTCAGGGAGCAGATACCTTCCAAGGGGGGCTTGTTCGTTCAACAAGAACAAACCCGGATTAGAGTCCTAAAAGATAAGACAGGTTTTTTTGTTGATTAACATCCAAAGCTGGTCGTATTTACGGCTTTCCTTACAGAAGCTGACACTGAAGAAATTCTTGCCCTTTAAGCAAGTAATTGATCGGGCATTTTTAAGCGTATGGTGCTGCGGATAATAACAGGTTTGTGTTCGGGCTTTGCCAATTTTTTTGGGACCGGTCTTGCCAACCTACGAGAACCAGCAGGCGCGCACAGAAGGGACTGTTGATTTAGTCGTCAAAGTTAAAAATGTTTGCAAATCCCTCCTCCGCCATTCAAAAAACCAAAAGGGTAATTCATCACCCCAGACTTGAGCCGATTCAAATTGCCTTAGCTTTTCCTTTGCCACTTGCAGACTGTCCGTCCACAGACTCCGACGTTTTATTTTTTTTCCAACCCTCCATTGAAAATAATAATTATTGCCTCTTTTCACTAAACTTGCCATTTTTCTGACTCCTAAAAAGTGATGTACAGTTTTTAGGAGTCCTTTTTCTTGCCCGGCAAAAAGTGATGTACAAAGTGATGTACAATTTGCCATTTTGGCAATAAAAAAAGGACTCACGATTTAACGCAAGTCCTTTATTCACAAGCAATAGCGGGGGCATCATATGCACATCTGAAGATATAACATGGCTTTGATGTTATGCTTCAATTAAGGCTTAATGATTGTCGATGTTGTCGGTAATCAGGAGTCCAGCATTTTCGTAACTCTTCATATTACAAACACTTATCCGTTGTCGCCTATCCAAATAGTGACATGCTACACTGAAGGTTTTACTGCAATATATATTGTCGAAAAGCACTGCTATAAAGCGAGATGATTCAAATGCTGCAGTTTCATGGAGAAAGGGGATAATGGTGGGTAGATTTTCTTTGGGAGCTAGCTGCAGGTCATTTTCGCCGTTTATTGCAAGTACCGGGCATTTAACTTTCTACGAAGTAGGCGCCGTCGAATGGGCTGGTTCTCTAATCCTTTCACGTTTTGCGTAGTACCCTTCCAGGCCTTGCTCCTGTATGCTTGCCATTATCTACAACCAATGTACCGTTTACGAGAACATGTTTTATGCCGTGAGGATACTGATGCGGGTCCTCGAAAGTGGCTGTATCCCGCACCTCGGCCCCATCAAATACCACCAAATCGGCTTTCATGCCATGAGCAATGCGCCCTCGATCTGTGAGCCTGAGCTGATCTGCCGGCATACTGGTCATCTTCTTCACCGCAGTTGATAAATCGAAGAGCTTACGCTCGCGGACATAGTGTCCCAGGACGCGAGGGCAAGTGCCATATGAGCGGGGATGTGGCCGAGCTTCGGCGACCTTGCCTTTGGGAGCCATGCTGAACCCATCCGAGCCAATCATGACAAGGGGATGCGAAAGCACCATTTCCACGTTTCCGGATTTCATACCATGACCAACGAAGTCAACGACAGTTTCTTCCTCTTCGAGCAATCGTAGAAGGGCATCAACTGGTTTGACCTTCCACTTTTCTCCAATCTCCACCAGGTTCTTACCTATAGCTATGCGATTTCTTTCACTTTTCGTACTGGTGATTACAATCAACCCGTAGTCACCCGGAACTTCTCTTACCTTTTCAGATACTTCCGAACGTATCCGCCTCCGCGCATCACGACTTCGAAGACGTCTCAAGATAGCTTTTGGACCGCCTTCTCTCACCCACGCTTCCAACAGAATGGTTAAGCTCGTTGAGTAGGCGGTGTAGGGATAGGCGTCAGCAGACACATCAATGCCGAGGCGACGGGCCTTCTCGAGCAGGTCAAGAGCTGCGGGCTGCTTGTTCCAATTTGATCGACCCGCAGCTTTGAAGTGAGAAATCTCTACACGCACCCCGGTCTTTCGCCCAACGTCGATGGCTTCCTTGATAGCTTCGAGCAGTCCTGAATCTTCATTTCGGATGTGTGATGCGTAAAAACCACCTCGACGTGCTACAATCTGCACCATAGAGGCAATTTCCTCGGCCGGAGTGTATATCCCGGGTGCGTACTCAAGGCCTGTGGAAAGACCAAAGGCCCCACAATCCATGCCTTCTTCGACAGCTCGCAGTACGTTCTTGAGCTCATTGGTAGTCAGTTTTCGATCCACAAGACCAATAGCACTCTTACGCAGTCTGCCTTGGCCTAATAAGAACGCGTGGTTCACTGATATGCGGGTTCGTTCCAATCGTGAAAAATATGAAGCAACATCAGTCCAGTCTGGATTGATTCCCAATTCTCGGAACTCTTGAAGCTCATCTTCAATATCCGCCAGTTTAAGTGGCGCAACAGAAGAACCGCAATTTCCAGTGAGTTCAGTTGTAATCCCCTGTAAGACCCGGCTGTCGGCAGTCGGACAGGCGAGAATCCGGCCGTCAGAATGTGTGTGAATATCGATGAAACCCGGGCAAAGGTGTAATCCGGACGCCTGGATAACATTTCTGCCCTGCTCGGGGGCAATGGTCCCTGTAGCAGCGATTGTGTCACCGGTTATGCCAACATCACCTCTCCAAGGCGTTCGGCCTGTACCATCCAAAATGGTTGCGTCTTTGATGACTTTGTCGAAGGGAGGACTGGCGTATACTACAGGCAGCTTTGGGATTGCCACACTAATCGCACCCAGAGAACATCTTTTCAAGAAAGCTCTTCTGGAAATAGAAGCCGACATTGTTGTCATCCTCCAATTTAGAGTCTACGCCTAATCCGTGTTGGCTGGAATCCTAAAGGGTAGTATAGATGTTCTGCAATACAGTTGACATTCTATTGCCATCGGATTTCCCATTTGACTTCATAAACGCTACTTCTGCGTTCCCTCGGATCGCCTCACGATGGTGACTTCAAGAGCGTCACGTTTGGCCCAGGGGAGATCGATGTCGAACCACTCCGTTGTGCTTTTGTACTTCGCACGGACGTACTTCAGGTAGTTGGCCATACCGCGTGCGCCATAGCCTGCGTTGTCGGCCACCACGATCGCGCCATCTTCGAGCTTATCTTCGAGGCCGATGAAGCATGCGTGGTAATTCCGTGGGAGACAGTCGAGGAAGACCAAGCCGATCGGCCCTTTCAGCTCTTTGACGAGCTCCCGAGCATCTCCCACTCGGACGGTCACGTAGTCCGCAAGGCCAGCCTTCTGGATATTGGCCTCCGCCTCGCGGGCCAAGCTGGGGACGATCTCGATGGTGGTGAGCTTGCCCCTGCCGGCGGCTTTCAGTTCGCGGGCAATCCACAGCGACGCATAGCCGACTGCCGTTCCGCACTCCACCACGGCGCGTGGCTTCACCTGCCGGAGCAGTGCCGCCAATCGTTGAGCCTTCTCCGGGGCAAGGAGGCGGATCTCCCGTTTGATACAGGACTTTTCCAGCTCATCAATAACTGCCTGCACTCTATCATTGGTTACCGCAGGCGGATCGTCCGTCGGCTTCGGTGCAGACTGCAAGCTCTTGACATAGATGTTCTTGAACTCGATGGGATTGCCATGCCGCTGCAAGGCGATTTCACCTTCCGCGTGAACTCCCGGCAGTTGAGCGCTCTTGATCACGACCTGGCCGTTGAGCTTGACGGTCAGGCGATCGCCCTTCATGGTTATAACGAACCTGTTCCACTGGCCAACGGGCTTGTCCATTTTCTTGAGGGGAGTACAGGCCTTTCGGATTTCCTCGGGCAGCTTCTTGTCGGTGCGGTATCCCCAGACCTCGCCGGAGCCCATCTCGTGGCACCAGATATTCACCTGGCTTTTCGATCGGCCGCGGAGATAGATGCCGCTGTCGCCGGGCTTGGGGAAACGCCAATCGACCATAAGGACGAAGTCTTTGAACTTCTTGGCCGTCCAGAGTGTCGGGCCTTTACCGTCGAACTTTATGATCCCGGCCTCGACCTTCCAGTTCTGCTGCCATTTAGCTCTCTCTGCCTCAGAATCGACTCCCCGCTGCCTGGCTTTCCAGCCGGTGAAGTCCTTGCCGTTGAACAGCACCCGAAAGCCCCGCGGTGCCACATTGTCCTTCTCCTGCTTTTTAGCAGCATCGGCCTGGCCGCAGATTGCTGCGCCAAGGAGTATTCCCGCCAATGTCATCACCACTACGATTCGTTTTACAGCCATCTTCATACCTCCTTTGTCCTGCAATTTTCATATACCTTCATAGCTGCACACTACGTCTTTTATGATACCCTCTGCTCCGTTTCGCTTCAATGGTTTTGCGTGTCCATCCAACCGCTGTTCTTGCCAAGACCCTACATCTGCCCGGAAATCCAGTATTACTCCACTTCTACGGCGTATCTCATCTACCGCCTTTCAACTCCAATGCTTTATTCCTGGCTGTAGCCTTCAGCCGTATGCAAAATAATCAAGTAACGTGTCTTCAACCTTGCGTTCTTAATTTTCTTGATGGTGTGATAAAAATGACGCTTGACTTGCCGTGTTAGTTTGATAACAATCCTTTCCATGATTGTTCCTTTCTGTCGGCTCCGCCAACGCAAAACAATTGTTTTGTAAGTTATTGGGAACACTCATTTTACAGTGGCCTCATTTTCGCGCAATTTTATGTAGATACCCATGGGCAAGCCCGTGGGTATCTACAGCTAAAATATTCATTGTCAGGCCTCCATGTCAGGTTCTTAAAAACTTGGGCGGTCCCAGTGACCAGCTCCTTATTAACGGCTTATTATAGCCGAACATACTTTAACCAGCGGCAGGCCTAGCTTACATAGTTTCCGAAATTTATAGAAAATTGTCAAGAAATCTTTGTTTTTTTGGCAAATATTTGAGGTTTGGCACTTGCATCAATCGCCATATTTGACATCTGTAGTGACAAAATGGTGACATGACTTTATCGAAGAATTCTGACCTTTTCCGACTCACAAGAAGGGTGTCTTAGGGCATAGTCTCTTACTTAAATGCTTCGGTCAAGACGCACGGAGAGATTCTCTCATACAACTGGATCAAGATTTTCGTAGGGGGTCAGACTCACATAAAAGGTCTGGTTTTTCTGGAACTATTCTCCATTGGGAAGTAGTTTCTTCAAGAGGTCGGCATCTAACTCTGCCTTGGGGGCAAATTTCCACGAACCGGCATACTGCAACAGGCTGTGCAGCAGCTGGCGGGCCGCAGGTTTGTCCTGATGATCTAGCAGATCGATTGCACAGATCAACATCTTGCCTTCGCCGACCTTTGTTTCTGCGATCAGCCCAAGCTTGTGATTACGTACAAAATTATCGACCACCTGAACCGTCGGGCGATAGTCTTCCGGCGTGTCGTCCAGAATGATCGGCCGCGAGTTTTTCACAAGATGCCACCACTGCCAGTTGCTGTGGAACTCCGTGGGGAAATCCGTCAGGGCCGGCGCGTCCGGGTCACAGAGAATGCCCAATGTACCAGGCGGCACTTGGACGCCTCGCTTTTTAGCCGCCGCTATAAACATCGGGGACCAGAAGTCGGTCTGGAATCCGCCCTTGATGCTACGGGGCAGCTTATCCAGCTTTGGAAGCAGCAGAACCTTGCCGCCGGATGCCAGATGCTTTTTCGTTGCCGCAGTCGCAAAACTGTCGGTGACCATCACGCCCTTCGGCACGCTGGTGTCAACCTTCAGCGGATAGACCCAGATATTGTAATCGTTGCGATACTTTGTCCCCTCAATGGACACTGTGATCTTCAGCTTCTGTGGCGCGACGAAATCACCCAACGGCAGCGAAAACATGTCAACCTCAAAGACCTTACCCTGCTCGATGGTTACCGGATCGAAGGCACCGGCCGCAAGCTTCTGACCGTCGCTGCCGGTGACGGTCCAGGTGACCCGGGCATCGGGTAGATCAGCCGGGCCGTAGTGGGCAATCTGCACCCTACCCGTAAACGTCTCATCCGTCGTCCACGTGTACTTCTTCATCCGCAATAACGGCACCGTTTCACAACAAAACTTGCGCCATGCCACGGGTGTGATCAGGCCCTTGGATTCCATGAACACGTTCAGCATGCCGACCAGCGCCGTGCCCTGGCCGGGAAAGTCTTGCAGATCGAGCAACTGGAACCCGCCCAAGTCGGGTGTTCTCAAGGCGGTCTCGACATCTTCGCGGTAACAAATGGCCGACAGTGCCCCCGAGGCGCGCATGAAGTCATGGGCCTGATCGAGCATGCCCGCTTCTTTGAGCCGCTCGCGAAAGGCCTCCATGTTCCTCGCCCTGAGCACACCGGTGTATTTGGGAATCTCCCGGTAGTCGGGGTAGACCTGGAACTGCCCGGTCTCGTGACCGATAAGCGGAACCGGAATGCCACTGATCGACTCGCTGAAATCGACCATCGTCGAGGGAGAACGATACTCGATGTGTGGATTTGGAAAGTCGAGCGTCGAGAATGACCCGCGAAGCGGGAGCATCTTGCTTGTCTTGCCGGTAACCCAGAAATCGTCGCCCTCAGCCAGGTGTGGATTCCAGTGTACGTTGTTGGTTCCCTGGGCATAGAGGTGACGCGGGTCGATCTCCTTGAAGTGGGCAACCATTTCGAACATGCCCTGGTTGCGGCCCAACTCGTTGCCGAGGGTGAACATAACGAACGACGGGTGATTGCCGAAGGCCTTGAAGATCAGTTCCCCCTCGCGCTTGGCGTATTCGTAAAGCGACTTCCTTCTCAAGGTGCTTTCTACGTCGAGCCGGTCGATGTTGTGAATTGCCGCCTCCTTGTTTTCGGGGGCTCGAAAACCGCTGCGTTTGTTCGGCAGCTCCGCCTGCAGATACATACCCAATTCGTCGGCGGCCTCGAAAGCCGCTTCTGGCGGACACCATGAATGGAAGCGGTAGTGATTGATGCCGTACGACTTGGCGATGGACAAAACCCGCAGCCAGCCGGCCTTGTCCATGGGCGGATAACCGGTCAGCGGGAAGAAGCAGCAATCGTTCTTGCCCCGCAGGAAGACCGGGCGGCCGTTGATGGTCAGCCGGTTCCACTTTCTTGTGAAATCGCGCATTCCGAAGTTGACGGACCGCTGATCGCGATACGGCTCTTCGCCGACCGTTGTTTCGAGATTGAGATTCAGGCGGAGCATGGTCGGCTGGAATTCGTCCCAGAATGGCACATCGTCGCCTGGTTTATAGGTGAACTCGACAACGTTCTCCCGCTCGTCGGCCTTGACCTTGATCGATTGCGTCTTGAAAGTTGACGGTTTTGCGACATTGTAGCTCTCGCACCCCACCGTGATTCGGCCCGAGGCCGCCTTGCCCGTGATGTTGCCGATCACCGCGCGAACGACCGCCTGCTTCTTTTCGGCGTCCGGATAGACCTGTATGTCTTCCAGCCAGACCGGGGCGGTGGCGTGTAGTTCTATCTTGCCGACGATGCCGTTCCAGTTGGTCTGCGTCCGTTCGTCGACTGCATGGGACGGACCGACCGGTGGCAGCCTAGCGTTATCGACCAGTACGGTGATCGTATGTTCGCCCGGCGTCATCGCCGCGGTCACGTCGAAAACCTGGGGAGCACTGAGCGTGTCCTCCCCGCCGCAAAACGTCCGGTCGACCCACACCCGAGTGTGTTTGGATCGCTCCAGGAACAGCGTGATTCGCTTGCCATCCCAGGCGTCGGGAATCGTCACGCGGTGCTGATACCAAGCCGGCCCCTTCCAATACCACACACGCGAGAGCCGATCAATGCATTGTTCGTCCTTTTTGATACCCTTGCGGTTCTCGTCGGTCGTGCCGGGCAGTTGGACGGTGTCGTCAAACTCCAGGGCAAACCACTTTTCCGCGACGCCAACGTCCTCGGCGTCAAGACGGAATTTCCAAGTTCCGGTCAACGGAAGCGTCGTCTCATCCGCCCTGGCGGAATTTACGTGGCCGATGCTCTTGTTAGATGAATCTGCTTTCCATTTTTGCTCAGCGGATAACGCCGCAAACCATCTTTCGGCATGCAGTGTCAAGCCGAGCTGATTGGCCTGGAGTTCAACAGGTGACTGGACAGTCAGGATGTCCTCTGCGTGAACGGAACAGGTCGCTAAAAGGGCTGCACAACACAATACAGCCCACGTTTTTGCAATACGTATTTTCATATCATCTTTTCATGTAATTGACCATCATCTAACGATTGCCTTAAGGCGCGGCCTTTAGGACGTCGCCTCCAAAGCTTGGTTAACGCATTATCAACAAGCCGTGTTATGGCCTTACAGCAAGAACTCCGAGGTCTGTAATACAGTTTCCGTAAAGGTCAGTTGGGTCAGTCGTCGCCGGCATCTACTGAATTAGCCGACTTCAACTGGACCATCCCCCGGCCAAGGGCGTCACCGACCAGCATGTAGGTTTCGGCGTTTTTAAAATAGTGATGGCCCTGGCCTCTATTTGGGGATTCTTCCGGGCTCCTCGCAAAATCCCGGGTGTCCACAGAGAATACATTTCCCGCAAATTCCGGATACTTGGCCGGGTCACTTACGGCCATTTGAGCTTCGTGGATCTGCAGATATCGGCCTTTCATATCTTGTCCACCGAAGGCGACTGTGGCAACAACAACGGGCAGCTTCGGCACCTTGAATTCAGCTCGAACATCCTTGATCAAATTAACCAGATTGCTCTCGTACTCATCTGTCCATGCCTGATTGCCGCCATCCTTGTGCCCCTGAAACCAGCCAAATCCGGCTATTTCGTAACCCTGGCCCTTGTAATTTGGCAGTATGGTTGTGATGTTATCCAGGGTCTTGCGAACGCCTTCGACCATAAGGCGATATTCCCGGCCCTCCCACTTCTTCAGGTCTTCTCGGATATCAGGAAGTTTGCCACTTGATGGCGGTCGAAAATCCCAGGCCAACGCTCGATTTCCCATGGCGGTTTTAATGACGAGAACCTGTTCGTCATGGTAGGTTCCAATGACGTGACCGAACTGCAGTTCCGGGCCAACGCCTTTTCCTACGGTTAAAGGACCCCCTTTGAAATGAATCCTTGCCTCATAATAATACACATCATTTCTTACGGTCCAGTCGCCGTTATCGTCCACCAGGTGCGGGAACTTGTTGTCGTTCTTGACCACGTATTCCAGGGTCCCGGGGATGTCCATCCGACGCAACCAGAACAGACCGTTGGCCGCCTCGGTCATGAAGGTGACTTTGAACGGATATCTCTTGCCACCGGTCAATTGAGTGGGGGCCTGAACCGCTTCCCCGCCCGGCTCTTTTCGATAGACTTCCCGCCCATCCAGTTCCATGATGTTGTCTCTGGAAGCTTGATAACCGGGAAAGAACGTGTAGACGCCGGATGTTTTGACTTCAATGAAGCCTCTGATGACATGGGTCCCCTCGCCGGCTATCGCGGGAAACGGATCTGGTTTGGTGCCGCCGTAGCGCACCGTTTTGGTGGCTTTCGGAGTCAATTCGTCGTAGTTGACAGTGGGCGAATATCCCCCTGGATAAACAGACACCTCGACTCCCGAAGCCTCGCTGTCTGCTGACGTGAAAAAGGTACTATGCCTGCTGGTGCCTGTACTGACCTGACCCATCTCCAACATATTGGATTGACCTGCCAGGATGTACACCTTGACCGGTTTACTGGTGTCAGGCGGCGCTCCATCCGGATCGGGCAACTGAGCCGGGAGTTCCTTAGCGGCAGCGCCAGGGACGAGGATTGCCATCGCCACGACGGCGAGAGTCAATACGGTTCTGGTTCGGTTTCTTGTAATCATGTCACCCCTGTCCATATTTACATGTTAACTGTAATTCTGACTCCTTGAGCAAACATCATGGCTTATCATTCTATCACACATTGTGATATTGTCAAGAAGTGCAGAACTGTTCTACTGTTCAAATCTTCCAATTTCTACCCCGCCTGCCCTGCTCAACTGCTCAACTGTTCTCCTGCTCAAATCCTCCAATTCCAGGGATCCAGACGTCTTTTTCACTTTTCCCTTGCCACTTTTCCCTTTTTTTGATAATCTCCCCTCCGTCTCTTTAACCTTCGGATCCAAAATCTCCTTCCTGCACCCAACCGCCTTTTTAAGCCACTTCCGCCCCTTCGCCTTATCACCCCTGACCGAGTATATCTTCCCCAACAAATCCGCCGCATCCACCTCCATTCCGTCCGCATATTCTCATCAACTACCACTTTCCTCAGTCGCCACGGAAGGAGTATCAACTTTTGAACTTTCTCCAGTAGAAACTTTTGTCTCTTCAAGTGGACGTCGGACGCTCGATGGTGCAACACCGCTCTTAAGGGCTGTCATCATACCGACAGCTTCGAGATAGTTCTTGACGATGAACAGCTTTCCTGGTGAAAATGGCAATTCTTCCAGCTTATTTTTCATACGATTACGGTTCTCGCTCACGGCGATTACCGGTATCCCTTGTTCCAGCGCAGCTAACGTTGGCAGCCCAACACACCCGTCAGGAATAACCACGCAGGATATATCAGCAGCCGTCAATACTCCCGGATGTGTAAAAACCATCTTGTCAGTGATGATTCGTGGGCTTCGGTGAAGTCCTTTCAATACGCAATGAAGGAAACAGGCAGATACTGCTTCGGCCGACATTCGTGGATCAACTACGCCCACCCGAATGTTTAACATCTCCATAGATTCAAGCATAGGCGCATGTGCCGTAGGAACACCGAACAGCATAGATATAGCATGTGTTAGCATCGCTTCAACCCCTCCCCACGGATTCACCATCTCACCATGACTCTTGAAGTACTCCATCTGAATCTTTTTAGGAATATCAACCAAAGTTGCCAGAGCTACAGCGTCGTATTCAGTCCTGTGCCTGTATAATATTTCACACAACCGTTCTAATGACCCAATTCGTCCAACTGCCCGACCCGAACTGGAATACTCCGAACTCATCCGTATCGGCGGTTCCATCTCAACCACCAAAGGACACTCTAAACCCAAAGCAGCACGTGCCGCAGAAGCAGAATTGACGGCAAAGTCCGAAATCCGACTGTCCTCGTGCTTGTCAATAACCAGCATTACACGATTAGCACGTACCTTTTGAAGCCCGACCGTCCCCATTAGTAACTGGCTGAGAACACTTCCCTCTACATACAAGCCATTCTCCGGCAGCTCGTTAATATCGGAAGCATTCACTACATTAGGATGTGTTATTAACGTATCACACGCCCCGGCCAACAATCTCGCTGCAGGCCCGGCATCCCCAGCATGGCCGCCTATCTCTGCTCCAATCCCCGTCGGTACTATCATTACCGCGTTAAACTTGTCCCTGTTTTCAATCTCTCTTGGAGCAAAATCAAAAATAGATGTCGGCTGTGGTATGGATAAATCGTTTGTTCCTTCAAGAACGCCCAATTCGCAATGGTATGTGCTTGAATCGCTTTGTGTTACCACAAATCGTACCGGGATTTCATCAGTGCCAAGATGCTTACAAATAGCTTGCTCAAAATATGCCAGCAAAGAACCATTCCCTTTTGCCACAGGTATCTCAATCTCACGCTCACTCAACAGCATCCTAAGTCCTCTCTATAAAGCGCGCACTGCATCCGTTCGCCCCAAACCATTTTTTGGTGATTTCCTCCGCGACCTTCTCGTCAAATTCCTTGCACGAGAATATGTTGACATAGACAGCTTCCAATAAGTCTAACGTATGAATAACAATGGAACTCGTGAGAATAAACTGGACAGCGGAACTGCCTTTTGTATGAGGCGAGGTCTGCTTTTCCTCTTCGGGCAAGCCAACATCATCCCAAAAATATCTTTCACATTTTTTCATATCAATTGCTTTGCACAGCTTTTCAAAATAACCATCCAGACTTTCCCGGTTAAATGTAGATACATCACAACCATGCAAATCTATGATTAATTCATAACCATAATTATTTTGTTGTTTATCTACCATTTATAGTCCCTAGCCAACAGGTATTGTTATGTTAAATCTTTGATTCAGTTTCTTTACTCTAGCAAATTCTCTTGCAAAAGCTGCAAATATTGCCATCGCAGACATGAGCATTTCAAACTTCTCGCAAAGATTTCCTAATCGCTCATGGTTGCTTTGGTGTTTGGCTTTAAGCAGGTTATTATATGCCAAATCTAATACATCATCATAGAAATCCCTTGTTTTTCGGATATAATAACTTCCGCATAATCCAATAATATCAATTGATGTACGTCCGTACAAACTATTATTTCTTTCAAATGGAATAGCAAATTCACTATCATCTGTATCGTCCATATTGTATGTAATATGGTCTTCTGGAACAATTGAAGGGTTTGATGGATCAATCAATAAAGTTTTGCTTTGCTTTTTCTTATCAAGGTAAATCACATTGTCCTCGTCTGGTTCATTTGTCAACATAGTAGGAAACTTATCTGATTTTTTGCCGTTACATTGTGCACAGACTAAAAGTAAATTCTTCCAGTCATTTTTGCGTTCTTTATAAATAGACTTTGGTTCAAAATGTTCTACCGCCTTAAGGTGACCTTTCTTTGGTAAAAATTGTTCACAATAGCAACATTTCCCATATTGCATATCCCATAATCTTTCAACAACTTTTTTTCTATTATAAAGGGTACCTTTCTGAGGAGATCTTTTTAATACATCTGGGCAACTAGTTCTCTTAATGCTAATCATTTTATTTCCCAAACAGCTTCTTTTCTAATCTTTTGGTTTCTTTTCTTATTTTCTCTCGTCTTTCACGTACACGTTCCTGTTCAAATAAAGTTTGCTTGCTAGATAATAGAATATCTTTTAATTCGTTTTTCAACTTCTTGTATCTCGCATTTTCAGAAGGACTCCTCTTCTTCCCTTTGCCCGCGAGGATAGATGCCTCTCTGAGTAACTCTTCTGTTTCGATATTTGTTCCAATTATATAGCCGAACAGTTCTGATGCAAGTATTTGGTCTGCACGGTAGCCATCAAGCGGCTGTAATTTGTCGATTATATTGACAAAGCTATCCTCGTTACGCTTCAGCAATATCAATTTATATTCTTCCTTATCTAAGTCCGCTGTACCACCAGCACAAAGTGGTGTATGAGTTGTTGTTATAAACTGAATATTAGGAAATGTCTTTTTTAATAACCGAACAATATGCCTTTGCCACCTTGGATGTAGATGTTGTTCAATTTCATCAATTAAAACTACACCAGTTAAATCTGTATCTTTTTCTAATTGTCCAGATAGAATTGCCCAGCCCAACATATCAAGAATCCAAATCAAGGTTGAGGAATATCCATCCCCTACAGCCCCTACATGAATATCTTCATTCCAGTCTCCATTAATAAAAATTCCATTATCAGTAAGCTGAGTCGCTCCTTTTTTCAACATCAAAATATTGTCTATTGCTCTGCAAATTCTATTTTGTTGAGATTGCTTTGCTGCTCGTCTTCTAAGGATTAGCTCGGGATTTTGTAATGGCCAGTCATAATTAAAGAGTGTATACACTGCATCAGCTGGTGAATAGCTATCGTTATCTAGGCTTCCTTCTGTACGACGATTTGAACCATATCCACAAACAAAAATGTTATCCCAAGGAAATATGTCTTTCCCAGGCCATACTATTTGCTTGATATTTTCAAGACCTGATGGGGTCTCTTCTATCTTTGAAGTGATGCTGTACTTTTTTCCTCTGTGGCAAAGTTCAATTTTGATGCGACCTGGTTGGTCTTGACCTTTCATTATCCACTGACCTCGCGTGTCTCTCAAAAGACTTACAGCACCGGCTTCATCACATAAACCCATTGCTATGCAGCGAAGAAGGGTTGTTTTGCCTACGCTATTATCTCCCAAAATCATGGCCCATCTCCTTACCCCTCTGGTTGTGGAAAGATCTATTACTATCTTTTTAAAGCAACGAATTCTTTCAATTGTTACTTTTGTTATGTACATAATCATATCCTTAAGAAAAATGCCGTTTCGAGATGATACATTGCAATCTGGCCTTTGTAAAACTATAATTTCAGAACTTATAGGCAGTTATAAATAGCAAAACCGCTCAGTTGGAAAAGAATTTGAATAAAAAATCGCAAACAAAGACTATTAGTCAGCATTCGCCGTAAAACAGGATCTCCTCAGACGATTATTCCCTGAAGCTTAGAATATACTCTGTTGTCGTTTTCTCGAATTGTATACGTATAAAACTGGTATTGTCTTCTTTTTCCTTTATTTGTAAGATGCTCTGTTGTTGCCGGAGCTCCTATAATTCGTATGCCGTTGACACGGCGGTCTTCGGCTATATGAAGATGCCCATGCACAATTAATCGTACTCTATGGCTCAGACATAGCAGACGCAGAGCCCTGCGCTGATCTTGCGGTATATATCCAAGAATGCGATCAAGATAGAATTCATCTTTCCCATATCGTTTTTTTGCAGTTGCTGACTCAGGGATATTGGGGCTGTGGTGCAGGACCACAATTTTCACCGGCACTTCGCGATATTGATAAAGCTTACTTGCAAAACTCACCAATTGATAATGGCTTATTTCTCCCATCGCATTTGTAATAGCTGTAAAATTCCCCAGATTATTTGAGTTAAGGCCAATAATAGAAATTCGTTTATTAAAAGTTTTGACCCATGGGAATTTGATGGGTTGATTTTCCATCTTCAAACCAGTTATAGCTTTTTGTAAGTCAGATTTCCGGTATGCTTTTTTCTTAAGCGGTGGTATCCGAGCTCCCAGACAGCAAACATCATGATTACCCGGTATAATAAGAAGTCGTTTCGTTAATCCTGCATTTTTTATAGCGTCCCAGAACACTTGCCAGGAATCTATATCGCCCCGATCTGTTACATCTCCTGTAATAAGCACCAAATTTGAGTCCTGAATTATTCTGGATTTAATGATCTTTCGGAAAGCTTCATTCATGCCTTTGAGTTGACCGAACAAATTAGGCTCACTGCGTGCATCATTGTCCGACTTTGTTAGATGTAAATCTGAAAGATGTGCAATTCGGTAAGATTGTTTCTTTTTTGCCTTCTTCTTTACCATCCGACATCCTTAAAAACCACCTTTTCATCCCACACAATACAACAATCCCTAATTCCCGTCAATATAATAAGTTCCATCATAATACCCAATTATAGTGGATTTAGTAGCTTTTTTTATAAAAAAGTTATATTTTTATTGAACATTCTGGAGGAGTTTGGTATAATACAAACAGCCCTAAAAAGGGCAGGTATTTTGCGGAGAACCGCACGTAGTAGTCCTGCACCAATTAGGCGTGAGCCTAAGCTAATTTGGTGCGGGGCAAGTCGTAAGCTGCAGCGCAGCAAGGACATAGAGCCAGCAGGCCTAAGTTTTGAACATTTTTATTTTGTTTACCCCGTGAGATAGCGAAGCGTTATCTAACTGGGGAGTGTATTAATGTCTAAAAAACACTTAATTAGCTGGCTTCTGAAAAAGGCCGTTTCAATGGCCTTGTGGGCGAAGGCAAGCCTCTGTGGCAAAAGCTCGCTTTTAGAGCAGAGTTTGCCAAGAACACCAAGCCAGCTAATATCTCTGTGTCCCCTATGGCTATTGTCTTTGTTCCGGAGCCTGTCCGCCGTAGCTTTAGCGAAGGCGGATGCCTTTGTGGCTAAAATTCTCTGCGCTTGCCCGCCACGCCGTTTGGCGGGTAATCCGTGGTTAATAAATGATTTACATGCCTTCGGCATCTTTACACTTGTAGAGAAGTCTCTACAAATCAGACTTTTTATGCAAAACAAAGCCAATTTCCGAAAAGTCAAGTTGAACGTAAATAAAGTATTAACAAAGGATTATGATAAAAAGACACTTGGTGAACGCGGGAAAACAAAGCCAATTCAAAGCCAATTAAAGCCAATTCAAAGCCAATTCAAAGCCAATTTCAAAAAGGCCAAAATGAACGTAACGTCTATTTTAACAGTGGGTTATGAAAATAAACCGCCAATTCGGGCCCCGAAAAAACAAAGCCAAATTTCGAAACAACAAAAACCAATGCAAACCTCTTTGCCAAAAGTGATTATGAAAAAAACCGCACAGTTTTTGAGCAGATGTTTGTGAACAGATAAAGTGTTTGCGTTAGATTGACCACTATGCCCAAGGAGACACAAATGAGTAATGAAAACCAAGAAGTATATATTGTGTAGGCCAATCGTTGTTTATTTTGCCAACGCAGGCGGCAACTCTTCAGACTGGGTTGGTCTGTTCGTGGCTGGTGATTCAAATTACAATTATCTTGCCTATAAGTATACCAACGGCCAAGTGAATGGCAGTGTTAACTTCAACAGTGGATTATCCCCTGCCGGCAATTACAAGGCGCGGCTGTTCTATAATGACTCATATACAGATGAAGCTACAACCAGCTTTACTGTAGAGTAAATACTTTCAATAGAATATGGATGGCCCCGTTGATATTCAAACGCTGACGCTCACAGTTGGCTTTAAGTTCCTTTTTCCCGCCCCTTCTTAATCCAGCCGTAAGATGGAATGCTGTTGTGCTGCGGATGGGTGGCATTGGCGAAATATATCGGAAGAAATTTCTTTTATGATATATAAAGAATGAAGCATCGTTTTTTCAATTGAGGCAAGTATAGTAAATAAGTTTGGAAATTTGCTATGTATTTAGAAATCTCTATTTGGTTCCCGGCCTAAACGGGTGACAGGTTGATCATCACTTCTTTTTATTTATTGTCGGCTTTACTATTAACCATTTCGGTGATTGCTGGTTCTTTTTTCACATATTTATCCAGCCAGGCCAGGGCTCTTTGGTAATAATCCCGGCTAAATTGTTTTTTCCAGCCGCCGTGATGGGAATTTGGATAAACTACAAGTTGGGTCTCGACACCCAGGCGCTTAAGCGATTGATACATCAGTTCCGAATTCAGTACGGGAACATTCCAGTCCTTTTGTCCGCATATAAATACGGTGGGGGTTGTTACTTTATGAACCTGGTTCAAAGGTGAGAGTTTTTCCCACAGCTGGCGGTTTTTCCAGGGCAGGTCCAGTTCCCACACATACCATTTTTGATATATATCATGACCGAAATTGGCAATGAACAACGAGTGACCGGCTCCAGAGACAGCTGCTTTAAAACGATCAGTCCGGGTGATAACAACATTGGTCATAAACCCGCCGTACGAATAGCCCATCACCCCCAGTCGATCTGGGTCGGCATAACCCAATTCAATAACATGGTTCACCGCGGCAATTACATCTTCGTAATCCTTGATGCCCCAACCCTGGTAAATGGCATTACAGAATTCTTCACCCCGTCCGCTTGAGCCTCGCGGATTAGGCAAAACCACCAAGTAGCCATGTGCGGCATAAAACTGCGGGGAAAACGAATATCCATAGCTATATTGACCGACAGGACCACCATGAATACTCAAAAGAGTGGGGTATTTATGGTTTTGTTTAAAATCAGGAGGTTTAATCACGAAAGATTCTATTTCGGTGCCGTCCTGACTGGCAAAATGAACCTTTTCCAGTTTGCCCAGCTTGAGTTGAGATAGTAAATCATCATTTACATGTGTGAGCCGTCGTAGTTGCTCATCGTTAAAGTTGTATAGTTCTCCAGTTCCGTCTGCTGATGTAATATGAGCGGCCAAGATGTTGTTTTTACCCAACGAGTAACTCCAGACGACTCGAGGACCGGTGATAAGCCGCTTGACTGGGCCACCTTGGGATGCGATCGAGCCGAGATGTTGAGACCCGGAATCGGGATAAATAAAGTAGATAGATTCGCCATCAACTGAAAACTCAATTTCAGAAACTCTGCGATCCAGATTTTTTGTCAGAATCTTCGTTGAGCCACCCGTTACGGCAGCAAGAGCCAATTGAGCAACGCCATACTCCCCATCACTGGCGGTAGTATAGGCGATCCATTTGCCGTCTGGGCTCCAGATAGGGGAGCTATCGGGGCCCCGATGACTGGTCAGTTGTGTAAGCTTTTGGCCTTTATCGGTATTATCCGCAGATACCAGCCAGATATCTGTGTTATAGTTACGATCAGGATGTTTGCTGCGGTTACTGACAAAGGCGACGGTCTTTCCATCTGGCGAGAAGGAAGGTTCGGAGTCGTCGTAGTCACCTGAGGTTATTTGGGTTAGTTTTTCTTTAGCGATATCATAGATATAGATATGGTTACGACGTCGATCAGTTATATAACCATCGGCTCGATCAGCCTTGAAGTCCAGACGGTCGATCACCCAGGCTTTTTCGGTCTTGTCGGCAGGATCTTGTGGTGTGTTCGGATCGGTTTTTTTTGGTTTTTTGTCTTTAAATACAAATAATAGTTTGTCATCTTGAGGCGACCATTTGATGGAATTAGCCGAACGTTTAAGTTTGGTTACCTGTTCTGCCTCTCCAAAACGGCCAAATTTTAGTGCCCAAACCTGGGCATGACCGGCAGCGCGACCCGATAAAAAAGACAGTGCCTTGCCATCCGGCGTCCAGACGGGGTTCCAGGCGGTTGATCCTTTTGTAGTCACAGCGTGAGCTTCGCCTCCTTCGATGGGGATAATCCATATCTGGCCGGACAAAGTATAAGCTATCCATTTACCATCTTTTGATACATGGGGAGATCCTACGGTTTTGAATTTATCATTATCTTCGAAAGTGACAGGGTGGGGTTTTTGAGGTTTTTTTTGGTTAGGGTCAGCTTGGGACTGATTCGTATCGGCTAAAATAGAAGATAAACAAATGGTGCTGAAAACTAACCACGACACAATAACTATTTTCTTTTTCATATTTTTTGTTCCTATTGTTAACTATGAAAGTTTAACATTGTCTCTGGGATTTTCCATTTATATCTATCCAGATACGCTGCTGAGTCTCATTTGGACTAAAATATCAAATCCATCTTAAAAGCTCAAGTTTTTCTATGTTATGCGCATGCCAGTAAGCAAGTGCATATCTCTTAGCTTTTCTTACGTTAGAGGCGTATGATATTTCACTCGCAGTGTGGGTAACTGTGGGCGCATTACAGGAAACTGCTTGGACTGGTTCAAGCAATGATCTGCTTGAATAAATCCAGGCCAATATTCCGGCCGCAAATAGCCAGCACCACCTTTTTCCCCTTGAACGAGTCCTTCAGTTTGAGTAGACCACCTACACTCAGGGCTCCCGAACCTTCGACCACCAGGCGATGATGTTCAAATAAGAGCCGTATGGAATCTTCGATCTCCTGTTCAGTTAGAAGAATAATCTCATCCACATATTTTTGACACAACTTAAGTGTTATGGTGTCTGGATCAACGCCACCGGCACAGGTGTCGGCCAGGGTGGGAAAGGTTTCCATCTCTATTATTTTGTTGGCTTTGACCGATTCGTACATGACCGGAGATTTTTCTGGTGAGACGCCTATGATTTCAATATCCGGATTGAAAGATTTTAGCCAGCCACCTGAGCCGGAACACAGACCGCCGCCACCAACAGCGAAAAAAGCGGCTTGCACATCGGGCAACTGTTTGGAGATTTCCAAACCGCAGGTGCCCTGGCCTCCGACCACAACAGGATCGTTGTAGGGTGAAACATAAATTTTACCTTCCTGTTCAGCTACCTCTCGGGCACGCTTTTCAGCATCCCAGGCCTCCTCTCCGTAAATCACCACATCAAAACCATGGGCCTTCATCAATTCCAGTCGGGAAGCTTCAATGTTGTTGGCCACATAAATAGTGGCTTTATGACCGCGTAATCTCATAGCTTCGCCCACAGCCAAAGCAAAATTGCCGGTGGATGCCGACACCACGCCCTTGTTCAATTCTTCTTCAGTTAAAGACATAATTTTGCTGACTGCCCCACGAAATTTGAATGAACCCGTTTTTTGCATTAGATCCAACTTCAAATAAACTTCTGCAGACGTCAGGTTGCTCAGGTGCAGTGAATATTCCAAGGGAGTCTCCCAAAGATACTCCCGGCATCTCTCTTCGGCATCCAATACCCATTGACGGACATCCTGTTGCTGCTGTTTACCTGTAATCATTACTGTTTCCTTTCCAGGAAGAAACGAGTTACCATTTTGGCAATTTGTATATCTTGTATAGCCACTCCTGTCAGGTCCACAATGGAGATCTGGTCATCATTTGTTCTACCCATATTCGGGTTTTTGATCACATGACCCAATTCAAGGATTGCATTTTCCTCTATCAGGTTGTTATTAACAGCATGAAAGCACTCTCCATGATCGAGACATTGTGAAACACTGTCAGCCACCAGAATGTCGGCCTTTGCCAAAAGCGCTGCTTCAAGCTCTTGTTTACCATGATCGTCAGAACCCATGGCCGTGATGTGCGTGCCCCTTTTAACCTGATCAGCCTTAATCAGGGGCCCTTTCGCCGAAGTAGTAGTGACAATGAGCTCGCATTGAGAAGTCAGAAATTCCATATCCCCAGTTCCTTGAAATTTTAATTGCCACCCAGAGAAAGTTTCTCTTGATTGAAGCTGTTCAATAAGAGCTTGCACCTTTTGAGGGTTCCTGCCCCAAATGATACAGCTATTGCAATCCACCACATGCTGCAACATTTCCAATTGCCTCCCGGCCTGCACGCCGGTACCCACAATACCAATATGATTGATGGTTTTGGGGGCCAAATGCCTCGCTGCCACAGCTCCTGCTGCGGCAGTGCGAGTGTCGGTGAGCCAACACTCATCCAACATAATAAGTTGTAATTCTCCTGTTTTTTGACTAAAGACCAGGACCAGGCCATCACTGGCCGGTAAACCCAAATCGGGATTATTATAAAAACCAGAGGCCATTTTCACGACATAATAATCATCACCGCTAACAAAACCATACTTAATGTGAACATCACCAGGTGGATCGTCAAAATGCAAAAAGCCCACAGGAGGCACCTTCACCCGACCTTCGGAATAGAGAACAAAGCCCGCTTCAATATCCTGGATCAGTTGAGGGATATCAACCAAACCCTTGATCTCATCCAGTTTCAGTACTGTGGCCATCGGCTCACATCCTGCTGTAAAAAAGATCTGAAAATATATTACTTTGCACCGCTTGCGTGCTTTGGCTTTAAATAATATAACATTTAGCTCTTGCCGTCAAGTAAACCTGGGGACTGCCATCTAGATAGCATTACTTCCACCATGCCCACCAAAACGCTTTTTTTCTACCTTTTCCACGGCCTATCGGTATGGTTTCGGTTTCCCTATTTACCAGGTAAACGCCAGAGGTAACCAATATCGCTCCTATTAATAAAGATAGAGTAATTGGCTCTCGGAGGATGAAAAACGCAAGTAATATAGAAAATATTGGAACAAAATTGATAAATAAGGCCGCTCTCGTTGGGCCAATGTTCTTAATTGCTTCGAGGTACCAGACAAATCCTAACACAGTCTCGAAAATCGCTAAGTAAGAAATCCTCAACCCTAAACCTCAATTCTGCATTCTAAACCCTCTAATCAGCATTCTCTGTATGCTGAGGCACTTGAAATGTATCCGCAATATGGTAAAATAGTTGACAATCAGGGGTCAAATGTTGTAATCTAACATGTTGGAGTCTTGGGGTTCTTTGCCGCAAGCAGCGTATTTTGGAGGTCCCCGAGAGAAAAGCTGGAAGGCAACATACGTTTTGCTTTTATGCTGTAGGAAAATCTACATTCTTTTTTTGTAGGAGGTTGTTTGGGACGGGTATGAAATACACACAAAACGAGGATTTTCGATAGCTGGTGAAAACAATAAAATGTTTTAGCGCGTAGCTGAACTACAGGTATTTTAACTTTATTTTAAGGAGGACTATAATGTCTAAAAAATTGCTTTATCTAATGTCTTTCGTTGTGGCTTTGTGCCTGCCGGTCTCGTCGGATGGCGCCAGCCTGATTCCAATCGACAACCCGGGCTTCGAGATCCCCGTGTTGGCTGATGACGGTTGGGACTGGTCGATGGATGACGAGGGTTGGGGCTATTTTGACAACAATGGAGAATTAGGGCCGTGGAATCCTCTGAATGCCGACTATGTAGGTGAGGCGCCCGAGGGCGAGAACGTTGGGTGGGTGGAAGCCATCGGCGGGGTGCCCGGCGGCTTCGCACAGGTCCTACTCGACCCAGAGGCGGTGCTGAAGGCCGGCACGACATATACGTTGACTGTCGAGGTGGGCGCAGCCCGTACATATACGTCTGGCGGCTACAAGGTTCAGCTGCTCGCCGGAGGAACCCCCCACACCCCCGGAACGGGGGCAGATTACACCGGGCCGGTGACCGGCGGAACCCTCCTTGCCGAAGACGACGACACCTTGTCTCCTATAAAGGCAGGAACTTTCGAAATGTCGACCGTCACGTATACCTACAATCCGGCGCTGCACTCGCACTTACTGGGTGAGCCCCTGCAAATAAGGTTACTTGCTCTTCCCGGCGGCGACGAGACTGAGTTTGACGATGTAAAACTTTCGTTTGAATCTGGGATAGCAACGAATCCAACTCCGGCTGATGGTGCCGTGGATGTGTCCGTAGATACGGATATTTGCTGGATGCTGGGAACCGGTGCACTTGTGCACGAAATATATTTCGGTACCGACCCGTGTGATTTACCTCTTGTTAAAACACAGGCTGTGGGAACGGAGTGCTATGATCCGGGCGACCCGAATCTTTTGGCGAGCATGACCTACTACTGGCAGATAGTCGAGGTAAGCGATCCCAATAGGTACGAAGGCCCCATCTGGAGCTTTACAACTGTATCAGGAAAGGCCCAGTGCAGCTATCCTGCTGATGGTTCTGTGATTCCCGGCGAACCTTATCCTTTGCCACCTGCGGAGCCCACACACATATTTACGACGATGGTTTTCGAACCGGGACCGACTGCGGTCAAGCACGTGGGGTACTTCAGCGAGAATTACGCCGACGTATTCAACCGCGTCCAGGATGCGAACCTGGGCCCACCGCCAAACGCGGGCACGCCGGGTTACGAGACGACGTATTATGCCGGTATACCTCTGATTGAGCCTGCGATTGACACTCTTATTCGAGGCCAGGCTTACTACTGGACTGTCGATGAGACCGATGCTGTTGGCAATGTGTACTCAGCCGATGTCTGGGAGTTTTTTGTTCAGCCTTATGAAGCCTTTTTCCCGAGCCCGCCTAATGAGGCCATATTTATAGACACCGATGTGCTCCTTTCCTGGCTTGAGGGTAATGGTGCGACAAATCATGATGTTTTCATCGGCACCAGTTGGGAAGATGTGAACAATGCCTATTTCAGTTTCGGTGGTTCTTCGCCGGAGTATGTGACCACCACGAGTGGGGGTGTTGTGGAATGGCAATGCAGCGGTCTCCCAACAGATACCAAGCATTACTGGCGGATTGATGAGGTCGTGGGTCGGTTTCCACCGTCGCTTGGCACGATATACAAAGGCCATGTGTGGGAGTTTACCACCAGAGGCCCCAACCCGGGTTTGGCAGGCGAGTACTATCATCACACCGGCGATGCTTCTCCCGCGGGCTTCGAGAACAAAGTGCTTGTCCGCATAGACCCTAACATCAACTTTGATTTTGGTACCGACCCGCCACCAGGTGTGAGGCCTGATGACTTCTCGGTTAGATGGACCGGACAGATTGCGGTTCCGACCAGGGGCGAAACCTACACCTTCACCACCGTAACCGACGACGGTGTACGGCTGTGGGTGGATGACCAGCTAATCATCGACCAGTGGATAAACCATGGAGCGACCCCGCACAGCGGAGATATTGAGCTTGATGATTACGGGCCATATAACATCAAGATGGAATATTATGAAGACGGCGGTGGTGCGAGCGCAAGGCTGAACTGGGCAAGTACCTCAACGCCCTACGGGATTGTTCCGGATAACTTCCTGGCTCCGAACTTAGAGGCCTTCACTGCCTATGGTCCGAGACCGATTGATGGTTCCTGGCAGCTGACCTGGGAGCCTATTTTAAGCTGGGGACCGGCATTATTTGCCGCGACACACAACCTGTACTTCAGCACCGATTTTGACGAGGTGAGCGAGCGCAATGTTGCCGCAATTGTCAGCCTGACTGACCCGTGCTATCATTCTCCAAGACTTGATTTAGACCAGACATACTACTGGGCGGTCGATGGAGTCAATAGTCTTGGTCCTGCCCCGAATCTGTGGGAAGGCGACGTCTGGAGCTTTACCATTCCGCATGGCGGCGTTGGTAGTATTATACGTGAATGGTGGCTTGGTATCACCGGCGGGGCTGTGACCAACTTGACGAACAATGCGGCGTACCCGGATTACCCGACCGGCCGCGAGCTTATAACCACTTTCGAGTTCCCTGATTATCCCAATAGCGATTGGGCCGACAACTATGGAACGCGGATTCACGGCTGGCTCCGCCCGCAGGAGTCAGGCAACTATACGTTCTGGATTGCCAGCGACGATAACAGCGACCTGTTACTGAGCCCCAATGAGGACCCTGCCGACGCAAACCGGATTGCCTTCGTGCCGGGTTGGACTAACTCACGCCAGTGGACCAAGTTCCCAGAGCAGCAGTCGGGTCCAATAACCCTGCAGGCCGGAAAGAAATACTACATCAGAGGCTTAATGAAGGAAGGCGGCGGTGGCGACAATCTCGCAGTGGCCTGGCAAGGTCCTGGCATCCCGGTATTAGAGGTCATTGACGGCGAATACCTGTCTCCAACTCCACATGACCCGGAGGAAGCATATGGGCCGTACCCAGCTGATGGTGCAACAGATGTAGAGGACAGGTCTCCTATTCTTAGCTGGAAACCGGGATTTCACACCCAGGCGATAAACGGGCACCATTTGTACTTCAGCCCCACCTTTGCCGATGTGAACGAGCGCAGGCCTGCTGCTGACAGAGGCCTTCTGACTGAGCCGAACTATCCTTCTCCACCACTTCTGTTGGATCAGACTTACTACTGGGCGGTCGATGAGGCCAATAGTTTTGGTCCTGCCCCGTATCAGTGGAAAGGCCGAGTCTGGAGCTTTACGACGGCCGTGTGTATAAGTCTGGATAATATGGAAGACTACAACGACCGTGGCCAGATACGAGGAGTGTGGACAGACGGCCACGCCAGCGTGGCCTGGGGAGGAGTATACCCCCTTCATTATCCGCGTAATACCGCAAGCAGCGGCTCGAATTTGAACACTTCCACTGAAGTCGGAAGTCCGGTTGGTGCTACAGGTACGATTCACAGCGGTTCTCAGGGGATGGTACTTCGTTACGAGAACGATGGTAATACTTATCCTGTTCGTGGTGAGGAAGACTGGGACTATGATGCGGCCAATTTCTCAGAGATAGAAGCCAATACCGTTGAGAATCTCGGTGTCGGCCAGGATTGGACCGTCGATGATGTTAAATTTTTGATGATGTGGTTCCAGGGCCATCCAATATCTGACGGCAGCGTGGTCGGCAACCCCTCCGTGTTCTCGATAGCAGGCAGGGGCCGCGACATCGGGGGCGGGCACGACGAGTTCTACTTCCTCACCATGTACCCGTGGATTCCCCCCGCAAGTACGACTTACATTCAAACGCTGGTTGTCAGAATGGATGATACAAACCCGTGGGCCAAGGCTGGACTGATGGTTCGTGAGAAGTGGACACCATACTCGAGATTTGCCGCAGTGTACGTTACGCCCGGTCAGGGGGTTTCCTTCCAGTGGCGTGAGGTAGAGGGTGGAACCTGCAGCCAAGTGAGCGAAACCACAAACCCAAATATAGGACCCGATTACAATGATACGCCCTTAGGCGCGCCGATACACCTGAAATTGTCGCGATCAGCCTCGGGCGCGTTTACAGCGTATTATTCATATACCGCTGAGACCTGGGACTGGGCGGATGTGAACGTCTCTGAGAACCCTGACGTTACCTACAAGATTGTCCCCATGGGGCCTGTTATTGACCCATGTCTGTATGCGGGTGCCGCGGTGACCAGCCATAACGGTGCGGAGCTATGCGTCGTAGACTTCGAAAATTTAACCTCGAATCCGTCGTCGTCGACCTGGGTCTTGGGCAACATTGGTCTTAACGCCCCCGAGCAGTTGTATGTGGCTCTGGAGGATACTATCGGCAATATTTCTGTTGTCGAGCATAATGATGTCAATGCAGCGACACTGACGAGCTGGCAGGAGTGGAGTATCCCTCTGACGGACTTTGTCGGCGTGGAGCTGGACAGTATCAAGAAGGTCCGCATCGGCTTAGGCGACCGGGTCACTCATCCCGATTTCGGTGGTTCAGGCGCCATTTACATTGATGATATCCGTGCTTGTCCG
>SDBU01000215.1_pt1 | contig 82472 bp, 68 predicted proteins | sample 2277071 | NCBI WGS metagenome assembly SDBU01 (sample SAMN10397929, study PRJNA504765) | marine sediment metagenome | isolation source: marine sediment core GS08_GC12, 126 cmbsf | place: Arctic Ocean: Gakkel Ridge, Loki's castle | collected 2008
TCCAGCCATAATCCTCCCTGAATTTCTGGGAGTCATTATAACCTCCAATTAGGACATTTCTACTTTGCATAATTAGGACATTATCACTTTGCGGTAACACGAATTAAGTTGAAAGCCGTTGTTATCAAGCGTCACGTAACTGTAATTCCTGAAAAAATCGCCGCAGTTAACATACAGTCCCGAACCGGTTTCGACTATTTCCGGCTTGTGAACATGCCCCATAATCACCGCGTCGTAACCGTCCGATGTTTTCTTCCGGGCGAATTCGATATAGTCGGATGAATCGATTTTCTCCCGCCCATCGGTATAACTTCTTGACGCTTTTGACGTTCCCATGGCCAGGCGGTACGCAAGATTGACCGGTAACTGCGAATAAAGCCAGATGCATAACCTGTTTCTGAAGATCCGTTTTATGAATCGATATCCGCGGTCGTCTTCGCGGATACCGTCGCCGTGAGTGACCAGGATCCTCTTGCCGAAATGCTCGATATCTAAAAAATCGCCTGTCAATTTAACCCCGGCTTGTCGGGTGAGAAAATCTCTCATCCAGAAATCGTGATTGCCGGGGATATAAAAAACTTTTACTCCCGTTTGTGTCAGATCGAGCAGAGCCGCCAGCACTTTCAGATAAGCCGCGGGAATCGCGTATTTATACTCGAACCAAAAATCGAAAAGGTCTCCCACGATATACAGGTGCGACGCTTCCACTTTGACCTTTTTGAAAACCCCGAGAAGGCGCTCTTCGCGTTCCGATGGGCCTTCGGTTATATCGAGGTGAACATCGGAAATGAAATAAACTCTGGTTCTATTCGCTTGCTCCATCGATATCATTATAATATAATCGCGGTGGAAGGAGCAAAAAGAATTTGGAAACGTATAAACTTATGCGTCTGTTCCGTTGTCAAATATCACGATAGAAAGGGCTTATGGATAAATTTATTGTTAAAGGCGGCAAGAGACTTTCGGGAAAAGTCAAGATCTCCGGCTCGAAAAACGCGGCCTTGCCGATCATAGTAGCTTCGCTTCTGGCCGAGTCGGGCAAATCGGTAATCGGAAATGTCCCGAATCTCATGGATATCCGCACGATAATTGGGGTCATAGAAAAACTCGGAGCCTCGGTCGAATACAATCCAAAATCGGAAACGATGATTGTCGATTCCTCCAATATAGGAAACCATGACGCCCCCTATGATCTTGTACGCAAAATGAGAGCGTCATTCCTGGTATTGGGGCCGTTATTAGGACGGTTAGGCAAGGCAAGAGTCTCTCTGCCCGGAGGATGCGTCATCGGCGCCCGCCCGGTTGACCAACATATCGAGGGTTTCAAACGTCTGGGCGCGAAAATATCTGAAAAAAGCGGCTATATTTCGGCCGCCGCCCCGGCCCTGACAGGAAACGATATATTCTTCGACAGGCCGAGCCATACCGGAACGGAAAACATCATGATGGCGGCTGTGCTGGCAAAAGGCAAGACTACCATCATCAACGCGGCCTGCGATCCGGAGGTAGTCGATCTGGCTAATTTCATGAATAGAATGGGCGCGAAAATCAGCGGCGCCGGGACTACCCGAATCGAGATTACAGGGGTAAAAAAACTAAAGGCCGCGGATTATAACGTGATGTCCGATCGGCTCGAAGCCGGGACATTCATACTCGCGGTGGGAGCCTGCGGCGGTAAAATAGAATTAACCGGAACCGATCCTGAAGATAATGAAATTTTAATTTCCAAGCTAAGTTCGGCGGGGATGGAATTCAAAACAGGTCGAAATAAAATCACCGCCTCGCGCCAGGGACGATCCCGTCCCGTCCGGATTACGACCTATCCCTTCCCCGGTTTCCCCACCGACCTTCAGGCGGCGACTATGGCTTTCGCCATCACCTGTAAAGGGACCTCATACGTAAGAGAAACGGTATTCACCGATCGTTTTACACACGTAATGGAGATGCAGCGTCTTGGAGCGGATATAATAATCTCTGGTGACGAAGCTGTCATTAACGGGGTCAAGACATTGACAGGGGCGTCGGTTATGGCCTCCGACATCAGGGCCGGAGCCGGGCTTGTGCTGGCCTGCCTGGCCGCGAAGGGCGAATCGGAGATTCTGCGAGTTTACCATATCGATCGCGGCTACGAAATGATAGAGCGAAAACTTCAGGCGCTCGGAGGGAATATTAAACGGGTATCCGTGTAATATTAATAGTGGAACAATATAAAGGCGGCCGCCGTTTTACAGGATAGAGGATTCATCAATAGAGTAGGGGTGTGGCGATGAGAATGAAGAATATAATCATATTAATTTTATTGACGTTAACCTGGCGGATTTCCACCGCCCAGAACATATATTTCGGTCAGAATAAGGTCCAGTACCGGGAATTCGATTGGCGTTTCATTCAAACCCCCAATTTCGATATCTATTTCTACGATGGGGAAGATTCTTTAGCAACGTTCGCCGCCGATGTCTTAGAAGAAGCTTATGTTAATGTAAGGGAAGAACTTAATTATAACCTCACCGAAAGAGTGCCGGTTATAATCTACGCCTCCCACAATGAATTTCAACAAACCAACGTTATATCGGAATTGATTCCCGAAGGCGTCGGGGGATTTACCGAAATTTTCCAGAATCGGATCGTAATTCCCTTTACCGGCTCCTACGAGGATTTCCGTCATGTGCTCCATCACGAGCTTACCCACGCGGTGATTTTCAATCTCCTTTACGGAAACGCCCTTAAATCTATCCTGTCCCGTGAGGCTCTGTTCCGTCCTCCTCTCTGGTTTGCTGAAGGATACGCCGAATATTCGTCACGATACGGATGGGACTTGCAGGCCGATATGTTCGCCCGGGACGCTATCATCGAAGGCTATATGCCGCCCATACAATATCTAAACGGTTTCCTCGCTTATAAGGGCGGTCAATCGGTTATCAATTATATCGTGGAAAAATACGGTCAGGAAAAAATCCTCGAAATCTTAAATAAAGGCCGAGCCCTGATAACGATGGACAGGGCGGTAAAGGCGGCCCTGGGAGTATCCATGGAGGATCTTTCCAACGAATGGCAAAAATCTCTAAAGAGAATGTACTGGCCTGAAATCGCTCGACGAGACACACCGTCTGAAATCGCAAAAGCCCTCACCGATCATTCAATCGATCATTCCGTATACAATCAAAAACCGGAATGGTCGCCGAAAGGCGACAGGCTGGCGTTCTTCTCCGACCGCTCCAATCCCCAGCACGGTTATTCCGACCGATTCAACGAAATATTCGTAATTTCCACTATCGACGGTAAAATCATATCCCGACTTGTGGAGGCCGAGCATTCCGGGGATCTCGAGTCCCTCCATTCGTATCTCTCGGGATTGACCTGGTCTCCCGACGGCAGCCGGATCGCGTTCGTGACCAAAAGCCATGGGCAGGACGTTATCTTCATAGTTGACGCCCTGAGCGGAAAACGCCTGGAAAAAATCGAGACGGGGCTTGGCGGCATACGCAACCCATCGTGGTCCCCCGATGGTTCCCGGATCGCCTTCGAGGGTATCGCGAACGGTTCTACGGATCTGTATATTTACGACATGGAAAACGAAACCTTAAAATCGCTGTTCGACGACAGGTTCGACGATAACGATCCATCGTGGTCTCCCGACGGCCGTTTCATCGCTTTTTCCTCCGATCGTCCTCCGGCTGACGCTCTCTCTGATACCGTTTTTAATTACGGTAATTACAATGTTTTCCTATACGACCTGGAAAACGATACCGTCAGAGAATTGACGAATAATCCTTATAAAAACAATCAACCGGCCTACTCCCCTGACGGTGAACGTGTTGCCTTCGTTTCCAACAGAAACGGGATAGATAATTTATATATTTGCGAGCTTGAGACAGGCGACATCTTTCCGGTAACTAATGTCATATCGGGTATACTCTCACCGTCGTGGTCGCCCGAAGGCGATAAACTGGCCTTTTCCGCTTTTAATAAATTCGGATTCGACATCTATATCTTAAAGGATATCAACAATATAGCTCCCGAGACCGGCCAACTCGCCACGACTCCCTACATGGAGATGATCCGAAACGACGTAAAGAATATCTTCGTACCGGAAATAGAAATCGACGAAACCTCCTTTGCCGAAACGGAGGAAGACGGTAAAGACGGCGATTACGATTTCAGCACCTATATATTCCAGGCGGGCAAAGGACTCCTCGGCGACACGCCGGAATCGGCGGACGGGGAAGTGACGGACTCTCAGGTGATGGAAACGGCGCTCTTCGAGGATACCCTGATCTACAAACTGCCTGACGGCAGTTACAAGCAGAACAAGTATAGATTGAAATTCTCCCCCGAACTTGTCACCGGCGGGTTTTCCTACGATAATTTCTACGGCTTAAGAGGCCAGTCATTCCTGGCCATCTCCGACATTTTCGGGAATCATCATATTTATATTTATACCGACCTGGTCAACACCATCGATCAATCGAATTTTCAACTGAGTTATTCCTATACCCCCAAGCGCATAGATTACGCGGGCGGGATTTACCATTTTAAGAATATTTATTACGACGAGTATTTAAGGACGTTTTTCTCGGACAGGGTTTACGGCGCGCAGGGTTACGCCAGCTACCCCTTCTCGAAATTTTCCCGGCTCGATCTGACGGCTACCCAGGTGACGATCTCACGAGAAATCGATCTGTATTTCTCAAGCAATACCACTAATCTCCTGTTGACGTCTCTCGATTATATCAACGACGCTGTTATCTGGGGGATAGTCGGCCCGGTAGCGGGTGAACGTTATAAATTTTCCCTGGAGAAATCATTTAAAACCGTAAGCAGCGGCCTTTCATATTTCTCCGGGCAATTCGACTACCGTAAATACTGGCATTTCTGGGGACGATATAATCTCGCCCTGAGAATGGGAGGCGGAAGCTCTATCGGCAAAACGATGGATGATAATACAGACGCCAAGAGATTCCATCTCGGCGGATCGTCGAACTGGATCGGCCCTAAACGGGCGACAGCGGATATCTACAGCGTGGCCGATATTTACGTAAACGAGATTATCGTCCCTCTCCGCGGATATAGCTATTTCGAGGATACCGGAACCAATTACGGTATCTTCAACCTCGAATTCCGGTATCCGTTTATCGAATATTTCCAACTAAAATTCCCGCTTCCTCTGACGCTTCAACAGGTCTCCGGGGCGATTTTCTGGGATATGGGCAGCGCTTGGAATTACAACAAAGAATTGAGGATATTCGACGATAAAAAAGGGTTCCCTGTATTGGGAAGCGTCAAAGGAGGATTCGGATTCGGAGCCCGAGCGAATCTGGGCATTTTTGTGCTCAGAGTCGATTTCGCCTGGGGAACGAATTTCTCGAAAGTGGCCCCGAAGCCGGAAACCTATTTCTCCTTCGGCTCCGAGTTCTAAATTATGACATTTAACTCCTTATTGTTTTATGAATTACCCGCTTTTTCACATCCGAATTAGAGGATTGCCTATTTGTAAATTTGAATTGACAATTAACAAATAGCGACTAAATTGTAACCAAATGGGTGACGATCGAATTAGGTTTAAATCCGCAATGTTCGCGATAACTTTCGCTATCATAAGCTATCCTTTTGCGGCACAAGGAACCGGCCTCGGCAATATCGATTCCGATTTCGAGGAGGGCAGGATTACGCTTGCGCAAAAGTTAGAACTTAAGGCTATTATGCTTACCGATCCCGCCTCCCTTCCCGATCGATATCGGATCGAGACCCCGTTAAAAGACGGTACTCTATTGGCTCTGGACATTACCCACAATCTGACGGCGGTCGATAGTGATTTCAGGATACGATTTCCCGCGCTTCTGAACAGGGTAAGCAAGCAGACTTTTTTCGATTCTCACGCTGGTTATTTCAGAATCCATTTCGATACCGCTGGCGGCCACGCCGTCTATGAGCCGGATATCGATGTCGATCCCGCCGATGGCGTCCCCGATTATGTAAACAGGACCGCCGAGTATTTCGATCTGGCCTGGGATATTATCTGCGATACCCTCGGATACGATACCCCTCCCTACGACGGCGAAAGAGGCGGCGGCCAGAATCTATATGATGTTTATATGCATCATTACGCGGGCGCTTACGGTGTTACTTTCTATGAGTTCCGGTCTTCCCAAAGGCCCGGGCGGGATTACGATTACACCAGCTATATTTACGTCGACCCCACTTACAACAATTTCGGTTACGACGACCGCACAATACCGATGAAGGTAACGTCGGCGCACGAGTTCTTCCATGCCGTCCAGTTCGCCTACAATGTCTTCGCCGGGGGATGGTACATGGAAAACTGCGCCACTTGGATAGAAGACATGATCTGGGACGATATCAATGACAATTACGCGTTTTTAAGCTACTTCTTGAATTTCGTTCACAGGCCGATTACTACCGCTAACGGCGCCTTTGAATACGGGGCTTTTTTATGGCCGATGTTTCTCTACGAGAATTGGGGACATGATTTCATAAAGACATCATGGGAATTTTGCGTAAATGCCGACGCGATAAACGCCCTCGAAAATACCTGCGGGCAGTACGGCACGACAATAGAAGAACAGTATATCGGCTACTCGCTGTGGAATTTTCTTACTGATTTCCGGGACGACGGCGGCCATTACGAGGAAGCCGCCGAATACAACGCCGCCAGAATCATGCGGTCTCACTCGTCTTACCCCGTGGACAACGAATCATCTTTTCTCGATCCCACGGCTTTCGGCTGCAATAATATCATCTTTTCAAATTCCGGCGAAGAGGGTGATTTGCATATTGTTTTCAACGGCCGGAACTCCGATATATGGTATGCGCGGGTCATTCTGGCCGCGGCCGATAACGATCACAGCTACGACATCATTATTCTCGATGACGCCAACGACGGCGAGTATATTGTGGAGAATTTCGGGCAATACGTCTGGGTGGGGCTCATTGCCGACCTGTTAGAGGGTTCCAACGGCGATTACCTGTATTCGGCTTATCTCACTCAAACGGATATCGACTATGAAATCGCGGTCGTGCCCGGAGAATTTATCATTCGGGGGAATTATCCCAACCCCTTCAACGGCGGGACAGCTATTTCACTATTCTCATCCGCGGAGATAATCGTTAATTTAGCCGTTTACAATATTCTCGGCGAAGAAATCCTCCACCGGGATTATTCTCTCGGGCCGGGGGAGAATAGAATCGAGTTGAATTTCGAGCGAATGGGTAATACCTCCCTTGCCAGCGGAGTTTACCTTTACCGCGTTACATCAGACATAAGCGAACAAACAAGCAACATGCTGTATTTAAAGTAGGGAGGAGCATGAAATCGCGCGCGACTATTGTCATGGTTTTGATTCTAATGACGGTTTCATTGGCCGCGGGGCAGAACCTCAAATCGAAAGTAGCCCCCGATTTTACATTACCGGATATTGAAAACAATCGGGTTACCCTGTCCGAAACCTACGGCGAAGGGCCGATCTATATTTCGTTCTGGGCTACCTGGTGCAAACCATGCAAGGAAGAGTTGAAGATTATCCAGGGACTTTACGAAAAATACAAAGATGACGGCTTTAGGGTTCTCGCCATTAACACCGAGGGCCCCAGGGCTCTGGGGAAAATCAAAAGCTACGCGAAATCCAACGGCTGGACTTTCGATATTTTGATAGACAGCGGCGGCGAGGTTTTCAGAAGGAAATACAAAGGTTTTGCTCAGCCATATTCCGTTATGACCGACGCGGAGGGAAATATCATCTATTCGGCGGTAGGATTTAAGCCCGGCGACGAGAAACATATCGAAGGGCTTATTATTGAGAATATACTGCCAGACGATGCCGACGATGCCGAATCCGGGTCGGAGGAGTAAATGAGCGGAAATCTGTTTTTCGCGATTATTATCGCGTTTTCGGCCATAATTCTGATATTTCCCAACGATACAGCCGCCCAGGACGAAACCTGGTCGGTATCGGCGGCCAACTGGATGCAGTATTGGTATTTCTACGATGGCGAAGGTGAGTTTATCGAGGCCAGACGTGATTCCCTGGATAACCGGTTTATCGTCGATTTCGATCTCGGAAATTTCTATACCGGCGCCTGGCTCGATATCCTGCAATTCAATCACCCCGATAACTCATCCGAGACTTTAACTCAGCGATATTTCGGATGGCGTGAAAAAAATATATCGCTACATCTGGGTAATTTCTACCAGGTATTTGATCGAGGGTTGACATTGAATACGTTTTTAGACGACGCTATCTACTTTGATAATAATCTCGACGGTGTCAAGATTAGCGGCAATTACAAAAGGTTCGAATTCGACGCTCTTTCCGCGCGGGGCCTGAGCAGTTCTTCCAACGAAAGAATCTATACGATCAGGGGCTTAAGAGGAGCGGTCAGGCCTATCAGGCCGGCTGAAATAGGTTTTTCGTATGTGCGGTTCAAACAGAACTCGAGCGTTTTTTTTCGGACGTTGAACGCCAATTTGACTTCCGTTCATTCATCCATATCTCTGGGGCCGGCGGATTTCTACGCCGAATACGCCAGGAAGATCGGGAGGGACGATCAGTTTATGCCAGGGGCGAATCTAAACGGCGACGGCACTTATTTATCAGGTTCGCTTAGTTTCGAGAAAATAAGCCTCTATTCGGAATATAAAAACTATATCAACCTGTTGTATCCCGCCGACGCGGCGTCGTTCAATAACCCCCCGCCGGCTAATCATACGGGACGTACATTGATCTCGTTAAACGCCACTCCGGGGGAACGGGGATACCAGGTGGGAGCGCTTATATCGCCCTCATTCGATTTGAATTTCGATCTGTCGTATTCGGAATCGTTTTCACGCGGCATTCCCGACAGCCTTATGCGTTTATATCTGGCTGAAAAGTTTATTGGCGTCAGATGGAGCATCACTCCGGACCTCGTGATCAATTACAGTTGGGATAGGATAGACTGGTCTGATGAAGACGAAACCGAAAACTATTTCGATACGTATTATTACATCGGTGGAAGTAATACTGTCTCGTTAACAGCCTACACAAAAAGGTTTTTCAACGTATTTATCCCGGGAGGCGGCTCCGCGGAGGATTATCACGAGGATTATCTCACGCTCGGTTTCGGGATGGGCAACCGGTTCGCTTTGAATATCGGAGGATCGATCTCGAATAACGATCACGGCCGGGACCCCCGAAAGCTGGCCTTCGTGGAGTTAACCTTGAAATTCAGAAATCACGAGGTTATTATTTTCAACGGCGGCGAACGCGGCGGGCTAATCTGTTCCTCGGGAATATGTCAAACCAGACCGACATTTGAGGGAACCAGGGTAATCATGTTTTCCAGATTTTAAGGAACGTTTAATCAAATGGTTCTGTTTTTCTAAAAATAGAGGCTTAATTCAACCGGGGGCGGCTAAAAAATAAGATGTCGCGATTAATGTAAAATGAATAAAACATGTTGTTTCTATTGATTTCTATTATATATTACCCAAAACTGAACTGAAATGATTTAAGGAGGCCGAATGAATTCTGGCAAAAGACTCGCGATCTTTACGGCCGCGGCGTTTATTTTGTTTTCCGGCGCCGCCATTGCCGCAGAGAGACTTGTTATTGGAGAAATGATCACCAACACGTCGTGAAGTTTCTGTTACCCCGCTGATCTGGTCTTAGATCAGCTTGCTTTCGATCTGGAACGGATTACCGTATTTATCCGTTATCACGGATGGTGGCCGGGCCAGAACGATCCCTATTACCGGTACAACGAATCTCAAAACTCTGACAGGATCTATTATTATGGTAGTCCCCTTTATGCCCCCCATTTCTGGATTGACGGTAATGTCGACGGTGAGTACTACAGAAATTCATGGGGAACTATGCTTACCAACGAATCGGAAGTGGTGTCTCCTCTGGTAATTACATTAGATGGTACTTACGATTCCGAAGCTTTAGCCGGAGAGATTACGGTCACCGTATTCGCCGAAATGGACCCGGAATTATCAAACCTGAAGCTCAGGGTGGCTTTGATTGAGAATGGAATTCGCTGGCATGCCCCCAACAACGCGGATTTACATGAACAGACTTTCCGCGATATGATGCCCAGCACAGCGGGAATCGGAATCACGCTCGAAGAGGGAGAAACCGTTGTGGAAACAATAGAATTCACAACTCCCGACCCGCTCGTTCCTGAAAATTGTATGCTGGTGGTCTTTGTTCAATCGGATCAAAACAGAAGAATCCTGCAGGGCGCCAGAATCTCCATACCCGATTTGACGCAGACTAGCGTGGATGATAATATTTACGTCCCGGAAACCTTCACCCTCTCTCAGAATTATCCGAACCCCTTCAACGCCTCCACTATGATCGAGTTCAAAACGGACGGCGGCATGACCAGGCTCGATGTATTCGATATAACCGGCGCCAAGGTCAAGACTCTTGTCGATGAAACGCTGGAGGCAGGCCAGCATTCGTTTGTATGGAACGGATCTAACGATCGGGGTAACGTTCTCGCTTCGGGAGTTTATTTCTACAAGCTTAGCACTTCCGAAGAACAACAGGTCATGAGAATGATTCTGCTGAAATAATTGATTATAAACACTTTAAACCCTCCTTTCACGAAAAGGAGGGTTTTTTTACGCGGTTATATATATTCATAATCCGTATACCGGAAAAAGCAGGGTGGGGAAAGACGGGAATGATTATTTACCGTATTTTCGGGGATCCGCGATTATACCCTCGAGGGCGCTGGCGGCGGCGGTCGCCGACGAAGCCGTGAAGATCTCCGAATTATTTTTTCCGCTATCGCTGTTTAATACTCTGTTGGTGGTGGTAATGGCTCTCTCTCCGGAGGCCAGACTGCCGGGATTCGCCACCAGGCACGGATCGCATCCGGGATTCGCGATTACGCAGCCGGAATCGACAAATGTTTTTATGAAACCCCTATCCAGAGCCTCACTTAGTACCTTTCTGGAACCGGGGACGATTATCATCCTGAGATCGCGATGAATTCGTCTTCCTCTCAAAATACCCGCGGCGACTTCCAGATCGTCAATACGGCCGCTGGAACACGACCCTATAACCACCATATCGATCCTCTTGCCGGCAACATCCTCTATGGATGCAACATGTCTGGCGCTGTCCGGATAGCCTACCTGAGGCGTAAGATAACTTACGTCAACCTCGATCTCATTATTGTATATAGCGTCGGGATCGGAATTAACGGGAGTGAGCCTGGTTTTGGTAATCTTTTTCATAAACCGGGATGTTATCTCGTCAAACGGAACCATAGCCGTCAACGCCCCCATCTCCATAGCGACGTTGGTCATGGTGAATCTTTCGGAGATCGACATCGAGTAAACTGTGGGCCCTGTAAATTCAATTGCCCGGGAGTCGAATGTATCCGGTGAAAGATCGCGGATAAGCTTGAGGATGATATCCCTGGCATACACCGCTCGTCCCAGATGCCCCTTGATAATAATTTTAACTGTCTCCGGAACAACGATATCGGCTCTCCCCGCGGCCCAGATTAAAGCCATTTTATCGGGATGCGCGTCTATTGCCAAAGCCCCGATACAGCCGTAGGAACTTGTATGCCTGTCGGTTCCGAAGGCCAACTGTCCGGGGAGGATATGGCCGCTTTCGATAACGATTTGGTGGCAGATTCCCTCTCCTAAATCATAGAAATTCCTGATTTTCTGTTTTTTCACAAACTCCCGGATAATTTTATGAGTCTCCGCCGATTCCCCGGACATGGTCGGGATATGACGATCCAGGATCACGACTATTTTATTCGAATCCCATACCGAGTTTTCACCGTTCTTAACAAACCTGTCGATAACCGCCGCGGAGTTTCCATGAGACATGGCAAGGTCGGGCACCACCGAAATCTTCTGGCCGATCTCTACCTTTTTGAGGCCCGATTTTTTCGCCAGAATTTTTAATACGGCGGTTTCGCGTTTTGAGTTTTTCCTGTTATTGATATCGATCAGACCGAGTTCGAGCTGCTCCAACCGAAGCTGTAACGGTTTGGTGTTGATATCGTATTTACGCCGCCATTGCCGGAATCCGGCGGCGGATATGCCCAGGTCGGCGCCAGCCCTGACATCGTTGCCGTACCTCTCCCAGAGTTCGAGTATTTTCTCATCTGTATATTTAGGATACGAATAGGGGCCGATTTTTTTCTTCTGCCGCCAGTACGCGACAAGCCTGGATGGCACGCCGTAAACTTCCCCGATTTTCTTATCGGTGCGGTATTTTTTTTGAAGCTCCAACAGCTCTTTTTTCTTGGGTATCCTCAAGATCCGTCCTTCAGCCGATCGAATCCAGGCTTTAGCAAGTCGTAAATCTCGGTCATGGGTATAGACTGGACCTTGGTATCGGCGAAAAGGGGCATAAAATTGGTGTCGCCCGTGAATCTCGGGACTACATGAATATGTATATGATCCTTGACCCCCGCGCCGGCAGAGGCGCCTATATTCATGCCTATATTATAGCCATCGGCGGGAATGGCATTACCTATGATCCCCACCGATTTTCTGGTAAGATCGAAAAATTCGTTGGATTCCGATTGTGTAAGCAAGCTCAAATCGCCTCTATGCTTATCAGGGACGATCATCAGGTGTCCGGCGTTGTAAGGATATTTATTCATAATGACTATATTGAATCGACCCCTGAAAAGAATCAGATTCTCGCTATCGGTTTTCTGCCTGATCCTGTCGCAAAAGATACAGCCTTTTTCCTTTCGACCCAATATGAAATCGCGTCGCCATGCTGCCCATAAGTTTTCCATATGATATTGTTAAAAAAAATGATCTTTGGAACTAAATCAAGAGATTTTTAACCGAATCCGCGCTGATTTCATAGATTTATCGATAATATCGATAATTAGATGTTAATGGTGGTATCCGCCCAGCGGTCATAATGATCGTGGCTGGTCAAAAGCAGAATTTGATGATTTTTCGAAAGTCCCTTTAACACCTTCATTACGTTTTCAAGCCGCTTGCTGTCGTAACTGGCGAAAGGGTCGTCCAATATAAGTATGGAGTTCTTATCCTCGGAAATGAGATCGGTCAAAGCCAGACGAGCCGCCAGGTATATCTGGTCTGCCGTTCCCGACGATAAACACTTCTCGGGGTCCACCCAGTCGTCCTTCTCGCCGGACCAAACCTCGAATTTAAGATTCGATTTGTCGAACCGGACTTTGGCATAACGACCGTCTGTGAGGCTATCGGCTATCTCCGACGCACGGGCGTTGAGAACCTCCAGCTTGGATACGAGCGCGTTCTGACGCGCTTCCTCGATACATTGAGCTGTAAGATTCAGGATCTTCAAATCATGTTCCTGGGTTTCGGTTTGCTTTTCGAGTCTCTCCAGGCGTTCACGGTACCCGGCCAGCAATTCCGATCCCCCCTCGGCCATCTCCATCTGCAGAGACAACGCCGCGCTTTCCCTTTCTAAGTCCTTTATTCGCTCTTCGATCTCATTTACCACCAGACGCTCGCGCTCCAGATCGGCGGCATCCATCAGGTAAGGCGAAAATTCTTCATTATTCTTTAGATTTTCGCCGTTTTCTTTATTCATCTGTTCGTATTTGCTCTCGAGATCGGCTAATCTGCTTCCTGAAACTATCTCGTTGTAATGGGCAGTTTCCCTTTCGATTTGACCGCTTAACTCTTCATACCGCCATTGGTTTTTTTTCAATTCCTCTATTGACGAGGCCAGGTAATTCGCGAGCTTTTCCGAGAGAGTGTTTTCTCTTTCCTCTATTTCAATTCCCAGATCCTCGAATTTTGAGGCAAGTTTTCTGTGTTTACCGGAAAGATATGATCGATGCTGACGCCTCGTAATCGTAATCGAGAGTCCCATAATCAGCATCCCCGCGGACCCGGTCAGAGCGTACCATAAATACGGAATCGCGGCGGGCAGAAAATTCAGGAAGTGAAGAGCGATGGAAAATCCTAATCCGGCGAAACCCAGAAGGGCCATTATCGTGTTGATCCCCCCCGTTTTATATGATTGCAGATCATCATCCGCTTCCCTGGTTTCTTCCTCGAGCTCGCCGCATTTCAGCCTTAAATGATTAAGGCTCGAGTCGTTTTGCTCGATTCGGCTGAGTTCTTCCTTGCTAATCTTCTTATGACCGGAGCGCAGAGAGTTAAGCTCATCGATTTTCTTTTTCGATTCCCCGGCGAGGTTTATCTGTTTCTCAAGACTCTCTGTTTCCTTAGAAAGCTCTGTTGTCCTCTCCGCCGCCTCCCGCGCCTTTTGTGCCCGTTCGATCTTCAGCTTACGTCCATCCAAATCGTCGCGGACATTCACGAACGCTGTTTCGACCTGAATAAGATCGGCTCGCTTCGCGCTAAGTACGTTCATATCCCTTTGAAGTTTTTCTAAATTGTATTCTAAATCCGCCTTCATCAGGAACAGACCGCTTCCTTCGCCCGATTCGGCCGCAAGAAGTTCTATCCGGTCCTGAATTTTCTTTAAATTCGACGATGCCGCGTGATCTTCCTCGCCCCTGGTGGCCAACGATTCGAGCTTATCCTTGATAGCCTCGATGGATTCATCGATATGATGAATTTCTCCCTGGCTGATAAACGCGGTCGATCTGAATACTTCCGCGGACGGCATCCCCAATTTATCAGAAATCCAGGCTCCTATATCTCCGGTTTCCCCGCCGGGAAGATCGATATTTTTCGGCACGATATCGGCTATATGCTTCTCGAAATCTTTAGTAAGCTTGAATGTGTCACCATCGACATCGAGCATGGCCTCCAGAACGGGAGCGCGATTTTCTCCCCATCTGGCCGCCCGAGCGACAGACTCCTCATCGGCCGCGGGATCGGCGAATAAGGCGGCCGCCAACGCCCCGGCTATGGTCGATTTCCCTCCTTCGTTCGGTCCTTTGATGATATTGAGACCGGGTGTAAAATCGACCGTGAAATTCTCGAATTTGCCGAAATCGCGCAATATAATCTGAGATATCAGCATACTACCACATCTCCCGTCCCGATAGCAGCGTATAACCTGTTTTCAGGGACTCCTCGAGATCTTTCTTCTCGGCGCTGTCGGCGTTATTCAGCTTCTCGATCATTAATTTTAAATACTGGCCCATAACTGTTTTTTCCTGAACCTTGATCCCGGAAATGTTATCGGGCAGCACGCTCGTTTTATCCTCTATAATAATATTCATGGAATAATCCTCGAGAGCCTCTCGCAATTGATTGATATTCAAACCCGCCTCGAGCAGTGTGAGACCTGTAAGAGTTACCTTTAAAAGCACGTTTTCCCCGGTCGATTCCATAATCCTGGCTTTCAAATCCTCGATATTTACAATCGTATCCATGGGAATTTCTATCTGACGCCAGATAACGTCGCTCACAGGTATCTTATCCACCACGACCGCTTCACTCTCGATACTTACCAGCAGAACATTACCGGAATCCTCGATTTCCGGGGCGAAAGTCACGGGGGAGCCGGAATAGGCGGCCTTTAATCCCATTTCCGCGAAACTGAGAACCTCATTACGTCCACCGATAGCTATGTAATCGAAACCGGCTTTAAACAGATGTTCCCTGGCGGAGGGTAGTTCCTTTTCTCCCGGATTACCGCCCGTTTCTATATCATCGTAGACAACCGCTATATGATGTTTAAATTCGCTATCTCTTTTTACTTCCTTAGGTAAATCGTCGCCATCGCGCGAAAGTAAATAACCGTAGATTTTGATCGATTTATCCTGAAACTCGACAACCGAGCTTTTTCCTTCGGCCAGGATACGGATATTTTCCGCGGGAGGGGAAATCCGCCATCCGGCCCAGAAGCTTTCTTTCTCATACGGGTCGGAGGCTCCCGGGATGATAATCGCGGGGATATCTTCGAGACGTTTAAGTTCCGAAACGACGAAATCTATTAAGTTTTGAGATATATCGTTATTAGCGAAAGTGTCTCCGGCCAGAATAACCAGGTCGACTTTCCGCTCGATAGCGGCGTCGATTAATTTGGTGAAAGCGGTTTTAATCCCGGCCCTTAATCTATCGCCGGGAAATCCGGTCCCTGAAAACGCCTTGCCGAGGTGAATATTCGATGTTTGTAAAATCTTCATATCGTCAAATTTAGTATCGGCAAAATGTATGACGGATTGAAGAAAAAAAATAGTTGCCGGCCAGTTTTTCGGTATGACGAAACCCTCGAAAACAGCGGCCGGACTACGACGCTAACTGTTTTTGAGGATTAAATTTACGCTCGATATGTCAATCTGCAGACAGCCTCTATATGAAATGTATGAGGAAACAGATCTATGGGGACGGCATTATCCAGTACGTACCCATTTTCCAGCAGCGATTTCAGGTCGCGCGCCATGGTCGCCGGGTTACAGGAGATATAGACTATTTTTCGAGGTTTCATGGCCGAGAGATGTTTGAGGGTTTTAGGATGACATCCGGCTCTGGGAGGATCGAGGATTAGAAGATCGCATTTATCGTCGTTCTCAATCGCCTTTTTCATGTATTCTTCCACGTCTCCCTCGACAAATTCGACATTGCCGGCGCCGTTGATCCGGGCGTTGGTTTTGGCGTCCGCCACCGAATCGACCACCGTTTCCACTCCGATCACCTCTCCGACAAGATCGGAGAAATATATCGCGATTGTGCCGGTGCCGCTATACAGATCGAGCATCCTATCACTTTTTTCCGGTTCCGCGAGTTCCACAGCCAGGTCGTAAAGCCTCTGCACCTGGTAACTATTGGTCTGAAAAAAGGAGCCGGCTGATATTCTGAATTCCTTGTTCCCGAGCTTTTCCGAAATATGATCCGCTCCGTAGAGAATTCTCTCTTTATCCCCTTTGGCGATATTCGCCTTCGCGCTGTTTACGGTATGGGAAACCGAAACGACCTCGTCGAATTTACTGCCTATTTCCTCCGCGAGCGTTTTTAAATCATAATCCCCGTCACCGGTTACAATATTAACGAGCGTCTGGTTGGTAAATTTGCCTTCCCTGATCACCAGAAATCGCAAAAATCCTTCGTGCGTGACAATATGATAGGGGGGGAATTCGAGTTCTATGGCGCGGCTCCGAACAAATTCCACGATTCTGTTGGAAAGTTCCGATTGAAGGTGGCAGGCTTGAAGCTGAAAAACGTCCCTGAAACGTCCGGCGAGATGAAGCCCCAATAATATTCCCCCGTCGTCGTCCGCGTGAAAAGAAAACTCCATTTTATTCCGGTAATAGTATATTTTTTTTGCTCCGATAATCGGTTTTATCGGGGGATCGGATATTCCGCCGATATGAATCAGCGCTTCTTTAACCTGGTCCTCTTTATATTTTTTCTGAATGGAGTAATCGAGGTTCTGCCATTTGCATCCGCCGCATTGCCCGAAATGGGCGCATGCCGGGGCGGTTCTATGCGGCGACGGTTTAACCAGGGTTTCCACCCTCGCCTCGGCGTAATTACCCCTAGTTTTATAGATTCGGGCATCGATTTCGTCGCCGGGGTAGCCATACTCCACGAAAACGACGAAACCGTCTACTCTGGCCACTCCCTTACCGCCAAAGGCGAGGGATTCGACCGTTAATCTTATTAAATCGCCTTTTTTCGGTTTTGACATTATTATCCGATTCTTAAAATTCATCTGCTCGGGCGGACCCGAATCGTAAGCCTTTTGGCCGCCGTCATGTTTCGCGCCAAATAAACGCGTGAATAGGGCCATTGTCAATCTAATGTATATATACCGAATTATAATGACTAAATTATCAAGTTACAGCCTGTACGAAAAATATATCCCCACCCCGCTCTATCATGAATACGATTCTGTAACCCTTGCCTATCGTTTCCATAACGCCGATATAATCATCGAGATTCCTTACCTTATGTTTTCCGATCTGCCTGATAATATCTCCGTCCCGCAGACGCCAGCGGGCGGCCCAGGTTGATTCCGACGTTCCGAGCACCAGAACACCGTGACGGTTGGCGACACCTATATAACTGGCCACCGCCGGAGTGATTTCGGCAACTTTCAAACCGAATTTATCGGTTTTATTGGGGGCCTGCCTGGTGGGAATCTCCTCGGGAACTATTACCAGGGAAAGCTCTTCCTCACCGCGAAGGATGTTAACCCCCAGGGGACGAGCCGTCCGGGCATAGCTTTCGATCTCCTCCCAATCGGCCTCGCTGTTCATCTCCATGTTTCCCACGCTGATGGGGATGTCGCCCGCCTTAAGCCCCGCTTTCGACGCCGGCGAGTTTTCGCTTACCGCCGAGATGATCAAGCCTTTGGTCCTCTTTAACTCCAGACTCCGGGCTATGGCCGGGGTAATGGCCTGTACCCTCAAACCGATCCAGGCTTTGACAACCTCCCCGAATTTCAAAATATCGTTAATGACAAGTTTCGCCCGATTAATCGGCACAGCAAAGCCCACGCCTTCGGATCCGCGGCTGGAAGTGAATATAAAAGTATTGATCCCTATAACCTCACCGAGAGCGTTAACCAGCGGACCGCCGGAGTTTCCAGGATTAATGGCGGCATCGGTCTGGATCATTTTTCTATAGATCGCCAACTGACCTCTTTCCGGTTTTATATCGCGGTTGGTTGCCGAGATTACACCGACTGTGACGGTCGGCTTGGCATCGTCGAGAAGATAACCGAACGGGTTTCCCACGGCTATCGCCCACTCGCCTATTATCAAATCATCGGAATCGCCCAGTACGGCGTTAGGGAATTCCACGGCGGAATCGGCGTAAATTTTTACGACCGCGAGGTCGGTAACCGGATCGCTGCCCACCAGGGCACCGGGGTATTCGTCGCCGTTAATCAAGGTAACCCTTATCTCCTTGGCATCCTCGACCACGTGATGATTGGTGAGAACATATCCCTGGGGATTAATAATTACGCCCGATCCGAGGGATAAGACCGATCGCTCTCTCCTGGGCGGAGGCAGAAAGAGAAAATCCCAGAAATCCGAGCCAAAGGGCGAACTGTTTCTCGATTTCACCACCTGAATAACCGAAAGGGAAACCACCGCCGGCTCGATCTTCTCGGCAGCCCTGACTATGGCGTTTCGTCTCGACGAATAAATAACATCGGATAGGTCGACAGGATCTTCCCCTGCCGCGATCGTATCGACCGCCGTCTGATTATAGACAGGGTCTTCCGCTTGTTTCACAACCGTATCGGCATCCATGGACGGCGACATTTCAAAATAGCCGAGAGCGGCGAACATGAATACCGCGCCTAACACCCCGCCGATTACAACGGCCAATAAGATCGATCTTAATCCGGACATATCTCTATCTTTCAATCTACTGCTTTTTATATCGAAATCCAAAACGAAAGTTTCATGGCAAACAAAAAGAGGGTTTCCATTCCAATCGTATCGTCAGGCTAAAAAACGGCGCAGCCGCAGCTAACCTCCACGCAGCATTCGCATTCGATCTGAAGAGTGGCGTGCTGAATTCTATATTTCTCTTTTAGAAAATCGGAGACGCTCTTAACTATACGCTGAGAGGTGTGAGTCGGCTGATCGGAGATCTTCACGTGCGCCGACAAGACAAGGTTGGACGACGATATGGTCCAGATATGAAGATCATGTACGGATAAGACCCCGTCGATGCTCTCCATGTCCTTTTTAATTTCGTCATAATCGATATTACCCGGAACTCCCTCGAGCAGAATATTGGCCCCCTCTCTGAGGATGCTGAAAGCGCCATAAAGTATGATCGTTCCTATAAAAAACGAAATGATCGGATCGGCCAGGTAATTGCCGGTAAACAGCATTACCAAACCGCCGATAACAACCCCCACGGAGGCAAGCATATCCCCGAGGATATGCAGAAACGCCGCTCGGACATTGATATTTTCTTTGGCGTGCCTGTGAAGCCTGAAAATAACAATCGCGTTGCCGGCAAGCCCGATAACCGCCACGGTTAACATCAACCCCGATCTTATCGGCTCGGGTTCTATCAGCCGATGATAAGCCTCGAAGAATATATACCCCGCTAAAACGGTCAATGTGACCCCGTTAATGACGGCCGCGAAAACCTCGGCTCGTTGATACCCGAAAGTCCGTCGCGGGGAGGCCGGACGTTTAGCGATTCTAACCGCGATCAGGGAAAGGCTCAAAGCCATAACGTCGCCGAAAAGATGACCGGCATCGGATTGCAAAGCCAGGGAATTAGATAAAAATCCCCCGATAATCTCGGCGATAAATATCCCGATGGTAATAAACAGCGCCCAGAGAAGTTTTTTCTCCACGCCTGAACCCGGTTTACGATTTTCGATAGTTTGGTGATGATGGTGCTCGTGACTCATTACGAGGATTCCAATCTGATACCGTGCCTTTTAAGTAAAGCGGCCGTTACCCCGATACCCGGTAATTTACGATCATTGTTAACAATTCTATTAACACCGCACGACGGGCTGTTTTCTTTCAAATAAGCTGTTGTCGACCCTTCCCTCAAAGCGGTATTCAGAGCCGATTGCGCCCCTCTCAGATAATTATCGGTAACATCCTGCCCGTCAATATCTACCACCGAGGATTTTCCATCGAGAACGTCAAAACCATCGCCGGAAACGATTCCGGCGGCGGCTCGAGGAGAAGGCAAACCGCCATCCATTTCAGGGCAAATAGGAATAATTTCTGTTCCCTTCAAGTCAATCAACCTGTTATCTTCCAGCCTCTTGCCATCCCATCGGCATTTATACCCAAGAAGGCATCGGGAGACCAAAACCGCCCTTTTCATAGATCGCAATATATTGAAACAGCGCCGGACGGCAATAAAAAAGCGGCCCGAAAATAAATGTATAATAGCGAATCTTTTAAGAAACGATTGATCTTATAATATATTTGTACGGGTTCGACGGGCTTTTTCCGATCCGGATCTCGTAATGCAGATGCGGCCCGGTGGAATATCCCGATGACCCGACCAAGCCGATCAGATTATGCCTGTTTACTTTTTGCCCCTTTTTGACCTTAATCTTGCTCAGATGGCCAAAATAGGTGCGCATTCCGTTGCCGTGATCGATAATCACCGTATTACCCAGCTTTGTCTGGTAACCGGCATATTTAACGACACCCTTGGCGGTGGCGTAAATCGGGGTCCCTGCGGGAGCGGCTATATCGAGGCCGTTATGGGGTTGATACGATCCTGTAAAAGGATCGTTGTGCATCCCGAACCCCCTGGAGAGTATCCCCTCGCATGGCTTAATTGTCGGGATATGATCGAGGTCAGATTTTTTCTCTTCGACTTTGGCGATTAACTCCTCGAAAGAGGCGTTTTCGAATTGCAACTGACGTTGAATCTTCTCTATATCCTCTTCCACCAGCCAGGTTCTCTCGCCCAGGTCGGAATTGATGTGAGGAAAATCAACGGCGTCACCGCCAATACCGACTTCCCGCATTTCGGGATCTATCGTCGGAAGATCGAAAATAAGCCTGATATAATCGTCTTTGCGCGTGATCTCGGACATTTCAGCCCTGAGGCCGTAGACGGTCCCCTCGAGTTTCGCTATTTTCGAGGAGAGTTGCTCGTTTTCAAAAGTCAAATCAGTCAGACGTTGTTCATCTATAGACGATGTGATAAATCCTACAGCGAAATAGGCGCTTACGGTTATAAACGAGACAAGCAGGAACACGGCAGTGTAAATTACACGCTTACTGATCTGCCTGTTGACAACCGGCTCGTTCGATCCCGGGATGATTATTACTGAGTATTTATCTATCATGCCTGGCGCCCTTTTTATTGACGTTTAAAGTTGCCGCCAATTTATTTCGTTTGGATAAAGCTGTCAAGTTTTTTCCGCTATTTTATTAACAAGTATTCCTTTTTAAGGATTTTACCCACGACTTTGACGAATTTCTCGGCGTTCAAGTTCTGCAAACTGTAGAGATGCCAGCATGTTTTCTCCGGCATTTTGAATTGAGATTTCCTCTTTCCAGCCATGACGCCCTCCTGAATCGGGCGCCCCGCCAATATCCGACTTTTTAAAGATCCATAAAAAGTTATCGGCAGGTGCGCTTCACGCTTGATAATTTCAAATAACCATTTATATGGTTCGCAATTATCGTTCCAGTTTTCGGGGGGGACGGTTCAAGCCGAAACAATGGCGTAATGGATTGAAAATAAACAGGTTGCCTGCGCAATATCGTGAGGCTGTGGATTTCCATACTTCTAAAAATATGGGAAATTTCCCATGATTGTGGTTTTGCGGCCACTCTATAAATACCTGAAAACCCCGGTTTTCAACATTGCTGTCGAATTACGTTAATATTCGGTCGGGAAAAGATAGGGGATATAAGGCGGACTCTATTCTGAATTCAGTCGATTATCGTCCTTATCATCGTATTCCGGAGGTATCCCCGCGGGCGGGCTGTTATCGATTCCCCGTCCTCCGAGCGCTTTCATGATTATATGAAAAACCGCCCCGATGATGGGAAAAAGCATAAAAACTACAATTACCACAGCCCAGAACGGCTGTTCCTTGGCGAAATTCAAGAGAGATTCTGACATGGATTTAATCTACCGGTTCACTCAACCGGAGTCAAGACCGGATCATCGAAAATAAAGGCATAGATCTTTACTCCGGATAACCCTTATAATATATATGAATTTCGTTTTGACGTGAAAAGAAAGGAACGATTTGAAAATAGCTGAAATCCGCCGCGTCGCCCTCCTGATAACATTCGCGATAATCGCGACGGTTTTCGCCGGGGAACCGGAACTCTCAGTCCCCGCCTTGAATCTCAGCTACGACGTTTTATACGGGGGCTACAAAATAGGCGAGATCGATATAACCCAAAGCCAGCCTTTCCAGCATGAGAATCGAACGGTGAGCGAACTCGAATGCCGAATCGAATCGAGCGTATTGATCGATCACCAGGGGTTTTATCGAAGCTTAGTTGATAGCCAATATACCGTATTCTACCTCAGGACGGACATCACCACCGCCGGAAAACGTAAAATCGAGGAATACTGGTTCGATTACGATAAGGGAATAATCCGAATAAAAACCGAATTTCCTCAGCGAGGAGAATCGTCGAACAGCCAGAAGGATATTTCTCAGACCGACAGAACGTATTTCGATTCCATATCGATGGTTTTCAGGTTGAGAGAGGCGCTGGATACTCTTGAAGCGCCTATTTATATACCGGTATTCGTTTATTCCAGGCTCGATTCGATATTAATCAAATCTATAAATACAACTTCGATCGAGGATTCCAACGGCAAGAGCCGGCCGGTTAAACATGTCGCCGGATATATACCGTTTGATACTTTCCCCGGGGTCGGGAGGGAATTCGAGATTTATATATCCGACGACAGCGAAAAAATCCCGGTAAAGGCGGAAATGCGGATGGCCCTGGGCCGGGTGGAGATAATTCCTCGCCGACGATGAACTTGCCGATTGGTTATAAGCTTGACTTAACTATAAAACAGGTATAATATCGGACCTATGATTACCATTAGAGAAGCCCGCGGGGACGAGCTTTTAAAAATCAGCGCGATGTGGGGAGAATTCATGGCTTATAACGGCTCGTTTAACGATTCTTTCAAAATAAAAAAGAGAGCCAGAGCGATTTTCTCTAAAGAGATGAGCGAGCGCGATGATAACCCGGACTGCCGCCTGGCCGCGGCCGATGACAGCGGCCAACTGATCGGTTTTTGTTATTCATATATTTCCTTTAAACCGAAATATTTCAAACTGGAAAAGTTCGGTTTCGTCGGCGATTTATTCGTAAAAGAGGAATACCGCGGCAGGGGTATCGGACGTTTATTGGTGGATGACGCTCTGAAGTTTTTTAAAAAACGAAAAATCAATCAAATAGAGTTGCTCGTCGCTCAAAAAAACACAGATACCATAAAATTCTGGGAGTCACTCGGTTTCGATCATTTGCTAACCTGGATGTTCAAGCGGATTTGAGATGACCAAAAACAATAACGCCGGCAACGATTCTGATATTTTTAAAGGATACAAAGGAATAGCCCTCGCCCGCTTGAAAGATCTCGGGGTGAAAGTATGGTCCGATGTCGAGATAGCCACCGATAAGGGATCGTTCAAGGGCGTGATCCTGCCCCGTTCGGAATCGGCGGACGATCTGCATATAGTTTTGAAAATGCATAACGGTTACAATATCGGAATCCTGGCGGAATCTATTCGGGAGGCGAAGGAAATAGGCTACAAGGAAGCCCATTACAAGATCCCCGAACAGGATTTCCCGACCGATCCTGCCAAACCGAACGTGACTCTGCTGGGCACCGGGGGAACCATCGCTTCCAGATTGGACTACCGTACCGGGGCGGTGATTCCCGCGTTCACCCCCGGCGAGCTTTACGGGGCCGTGCCCGAGCTGGCCGATATCTGCAACCTGAAAACATTGAAACTGTTCGGTATATTCTCAGAGAATATGGGGCCGGAGCAATGGATCGCCCTGGCCAGGGGGATCGGCGAGGAGATCGCCAACGGTGTCGATGGTATTGTCATCGGCCACGGTACCGATACCATGCATCATACCGCCGCCGTATTATCATATATGGTACAAAATCCGCCCGTCCCGATCGTCATGGTCGGCTCGCAGAGATCCTCGGACAGGCCGTCGTCGGATGCCGCGTTCAACCTGCAATGCGCCGTCTGGACCGCCGCCCACGCCGATATCGCCGAGGTAACCGTCTGCATGTTCGGCCCGACATCGGATAAATACAACCTTCTCCACCAGGGGACACGAGTGCGCAAGATGCATTCATCGTACAGATCGACATTCCGTACCCTGGGCAACGTCCCGTTGGCCATGGTCGAGCCGGGCAAGATGACCCCCATAAAGGACGATTTCAAACGTCGACGCAAAGACCGCGACGTTATAATCGACCCGGTATTCGACGACCGCGTGACGATCGTCTATTATTACCCTAACATGAAACCGGATATCATCGAAAGCATTGTGGATAACGGCTACAAGGGGATCGTAATAGCCGGGACAGGTCTTGGCCATGTCAACAAGCCGTTATACGAGCCGCTCCGAAAAGCGGTCGAGGCCGGAGTGCACGTCTATATGACTGTGCAGACGCTCTGGGGATACGTGCAGATGTTCGTTTACGATACCGGCCGCGATCTGATGGATTTAGGGGTGATTCCGGCGGCCAATATGTTACCCGAGGCCGCCTACGCCAAGCTCGGCTGGGTTTTGGGGCATACGGATGATCGCGAGGAGGTCAAGGAGATGATGCTTACCCCCATCGCCAACGAGATCACCGAACGGGAGCCTTTCGACGGCTACCTGATCATGCAGGGCGGCGTCCCGGAGGTCGAGGAATTTATAGGGAAATTGAAGTTGTAGCGGGTTAGATTAATCATACCCATAGATAATCATCCTATAAGTTCCGTAGGTGCGAGGTCGCCTCGCCGAACGTAAGCTGTAAGAAATAGATTCCTTACAGCGCAGACAAATTCCATAGGGGCTGATTTAAAATCAGCCCGAAAGACAGCGGGGCGATCTGAGATCGCCCCCTACTGATAAAGTCAAAATATTGTGGTTGGCGTACCTCCCGGTGCGCCAACAATCGGGGTCGTCGCGGCGCACGAGGACGTACGCCGCGCACAAATAGGCGAGGTCGCCTCGCCCTTGCCCCGCCACGACGTTTATTTTAACTTGACCCCTCCCCTGCGAATCCCCATATTCCAAGCCATTATGATCAAAGGCATTGTAATAAGCATGCGGCCCGCCCACTGGGTCAAAAACCTGATCGTCTTCGCCGCGCTGGTTTTCGCGCAGGTATATATGATACCGGGAAAGATCGGGATGGCCGTTTTAGCCTTCATCGCCTTCAATTTCGCGACCTCGGCCATTTACCTGATCAACGATATTTTCGACCGCGAAAATGATAAAAAACATCCGGTAAAATGCCAACGTCCTATTGCCTCCGGAGAACTTTCTATATCCGCCGCGTCGACGGCAGCCTTTATCCTGATAGCCGCCTCGCTGGGAATTTCGGTTCTGACTAATCCGTTGACCCTGGCGACGTTGATTACTTATATCCTCTTGAATTTCGCCTATTCGGTCGCGCTCAAACATGTGGTCATTATCGATGTTATGACTATCGCCGCCGGTTTCGTGCTCAGGGCGGTGGCCGGCGGGTTCGCGATTGATGTTCCCGTATCGGCCTGGCTTTTGGTTTGCACGACATTGCTGGCGTTGTTTCTGGGGTTCGGCAAACGACGTCACGAACTGACCCTTCTCACCGACAACGCCATAGAGCACAGGAAATCGCTGGAGCATTATTCCACCCCGTTTTTAGACCAGATGATATCGGTGGTAACAGCTTCTACCGTTGTGGCCTACGCTTTTTACACCCTTTCCCCGGAAGTGGTCGATAAATTCGGGACCCACTGGCTTTCCCTGACAATCCCGTTCGTCCTTTATGGGGTCTTCAGATACCTTTATTTGATTTTTCATAAAGAAATGGGAGGCAGTCCCACCAAACTGCTTTTAACCGATCCTCCGCTTCTCTTATGCGTATTATTATGGATGGTGTCCGTGCTGATGGTAATTAATTTCTGATAGGATAAAAGATGAGTGACAATAAATCTAAAGTAGCCGTTTTGAAAACGTCGCCGCAAACGGTTCTCGACGATTACAAAAAGCTGGCTGAACTGGCGGGTATCGCCGATTCCCTGCCTGCCGATAAAACTACCATACTAAAAGACAATATCTCCTGGCATCTGCCGTTTCCCGGCGCCAACACGGTACCCTGGCAGCTCGAGGGGACGATACAGGCGTTGAAAGCGAACGGGATAAACGATCTCGCCGCGGTTCATAACGATACCGTGGTCACAGACCCTTATGTCGGGGGACGGCTTTTGAAACTCAAGCCGATCTATGAAAAATACGAGATTCCCGAACGGTACAACAACGACCCGGAAGATCTCAAGTGGATCGAATACGCTCCCAAGACCAAAATGCTGGTTTTAGATAGGATATTTGATCACGGGATCAAAATCCCGGAGTTTTTCTTGGGGAAAAATATAGTCCATCTGCCGACAGTCAAAACTCATATCTACACAACCACCACGGGAGCTATGAAAAACGCCTTCGGCGGGCTTTTAAATACCAGGAGACATTATACGCACTCGGTCATCCATAAGACGCTGGTCGATCTATTGAACATCCAGAAGGAGATTCATCCCGGCGTTTTCGCCATGATGGACGGCACGACCGCGGGATCGGGCCCTGGGCCGCGGACTATGACTCCGCATATAAAGAATTATATCATGGCATCGGCGGACCAGGTGGCAATCGACGCCGTAGCCGCGAAAATGATGGGGTTCGATCCCATGACCATCGAATTTATCCGGCTGGGGCATGAGCATGGCCTGGGACTCGGACGTTTGGAGGAGATCGAAGTTGTCGGGGAGGATATTTCCGAGGTCGATTTTAAGTTCGAGGTCGGCGATAACATCGCCTCGAAGGTGGGAGACCTGTTCTGGTTCTCGCCTTTGAGAATAATGCAAAAGCTTTTGTTTCATACTCCTCTTGTGTATATTTTCGTTTTCGGCTCGGCCTTTTATCACGATAAGCTATGGTATCCCTTTAAGGGGAAAAAGATATTCGATAACTGGCTGGAATCGACCGAATGGGGCGAGCTTTTTAAGGATTATTAATTCGCTGTTTATTAAAGAGGAGATAGCTTGAATCTCGTTGTAATCATGATATTTGTCGTAGCCCTGAATGTCTGCGGCCATGTTTTTCTTAAAGTGGGAGTGAACCAGGTAGGCGATATCGCCGGGCGATCTATCGGTGAATTCGCGTTATCCTCGATAGCGAACAAGTATGTTATTCTGGGACTTACCGGGTATGTATCATCGGTCGGCGGGTATATCGTGGTTTTATCCAAAACGCATTTATCCGTAGCCTATCCCATTTTGATGAGCACCGGTTACGCCTTGGTAGTTCTGGCTTCATTTTTATTTTTAAAAGAACCGTTCGGCGTTTTGAAATGGATCGGGCTGGCTTTAATCATGCTCGGTGTAATACTAATAGGTATTAAGAGCTAATCACCGATACTCTGTCCATTATCGCCTATAAATTATTTTGAAACCGTTTAGGGAAAAATACGTAATCATATACAGAACGGGATAAGTAAAAAGAGGGCAACACATCGCCGGAGATTATGGTTGGCCGCCTAATGAATCCGACGATTGCCGCTCCTTCGCAGGATAGCTTTTGATTGCCCTCTCAATTTGAAGGGTAAACATAAACAGAGATTTTGTCAACAACAAAATCATCGAGTAAGGAGGTCATGATGAGAACCACCGCTTCGACAATTATCGCGACAATATTAATCTTATCTGTTTCAGCGGCGGCCGGTAACACTTTCAAAACCCCGGTATCGGAGATATTAGAGCACGGCAAGGCGCTCGGCCTGACCGAATCCCAGGTAAAAAAATTATCGATCATCGAGGATTCGGCCGCGCATAGAATGTCCGACGCTAAATTGCAAGCCGATATCAGGTTGATGGAGATCGAGAAGTTCACGTCCAACTGGACCAACATGAACGGCGTGGCTGTTAGGGCATTGCTCAAAGAATACTATGGTTTTCTTTCGGAGTACAAGAAAGCTGAGCTAAACGCGATTATCCAGGCAAGAGCGATCCTCGAATACAAACAACTCACTAAATATCAGCAACTTGTTTCAATAGAGTCTTTGATTCTCGATATGGAAAACCAGCTGGCGCTCAGATAAAGTTATCGGGGCGGACAGGCGCGAACATCCCCGATATTTACCAAAGACGGTCTCTATTCACTTCCATCCTGAATAGAGACCGTTCTCTTTATTATAACCGAATTTTATTCTAAAGGAGTTCGGTTTTCCATGGCCCTGGCGAGAGTTGCTTTATCGGCGAATTCGAGCGATCCGCCGGCGGGAAGCCCCCGGGCAATCCTGCTGATTTTCACAGCGTCGTTTTTCAGGATCGAACTGATATAGGCGGCGGTGGCCTCACCCTCGGTCGACGGATTAGTGGCCAGGATAATTTCTTTCGCGCCCTCTTTGATTCTACGTTTCAACGATTCGATATTCAATTCATCCGGCCCGATACCGTCGAGGGGCGATAACGCTCCGCCGAGCACATGATACCCGCCATGAAAACTCCCGGCGGATTCGATGGCGGAAACGTCGGACGGCTCTTCCACCACGCAGATTATCGATTTATCCCGCGAATCGTCGTCGCAGATCTCGCAACGTTCGCTTTCGGTAAGATTGCCGCAGAGGGCACAGGGCTTGAGATTTCTCCTGGCGTTGACGATTCTTTTCGCTATCTCCTCGGAATCCTCGACCGGTCTTTTCAAAAGATGAAAAGCCAGCCGCGCCGCGCTTTTCTTGCCAATGCCCGGAAGCGACGATAACGCTTCTATGAGTTCATCGAGGGATTTCGCCATATATATTAAAAGGGTAATCCCGGGATTTTCAATCCGCCGGTTAAACCGGAAAGTCCTTCCATTTGAAGCTCCGAGGCTTTTTCTTTGGCCTGATTTACCGCGGCCATGATCAATTCCTCGAGCATCTCGATATCGTCGCGATCGACTACTTCAGGATCGATCTTGATCTCCAGGATTTCCTGTTTGCCGTTAGCCACGACCTTAACCATGCCGCCACCCGCGGTCGCCTCGACCGTTTTATCGGCAAGCTCCGCCTGCATCTGTTCCATCTTGGATTGCATCGCCTGCATCTGTTTCATCAGATCGCCCATACCTTTTGCCATGTATGCTCCTTTTATCAGTCTTAAAAAATAGTCATGCATTTCACTCTCCTAAGCGGGCGACTACTGCCCGATAATCTCTCCTCCCAATTGATCAAACAACTTTTTGACCGCTGGAGATTCCTCGAATATCTTATCTGCCCCGTAAATATCGCTATTTGATTTCCCCGGTTCGTCAGCGCCCATAACCAACTCCACTCTCATATCCGTTGAGAAAAACTCTTTCAGGTATGATTCCAATGCCGCCTTCTTTGATTTCTGGGAAAGCTGCTCGAATTGAAATTTCGCCCCGTTGTTAACCGTTACGGTTAAAACGCTGTTTTTATACTCCGATGGCTTGCACATCGTCGTATAAGCGAAAACGGTTTTATCTTTTTTAGACACAAACCCGCAAAATTTATCCCACTCCTTCGTTATGAGATCGATATCGATCTCGCCGTCGAATTCGCGCGGAGGCGCCGCCCGCTCATCGTCGACAGGAAGAATATCGGCTAAGTCCGAATTGTTCACCGTCGCGTTAAAGTCGGGGATATCGGCGGGATATGATTTATGCTTATTCTCAACTCTCGGTTTTGGCGAAGTTCCGGCCTTCGGGCCTAGCGGAACGCTATCGGGCATAGAGCGGCTCGATTTGAAAAGCTCCTCGAGCGACATGGCCCGATCCATGGAGGCCATCTTCACCATGGATGTCTCGAAAGAATATATCGGATCCAATCCCTGCTTAACCAGCCCCCGGTAATCGGCAAGTACCGTGAAATATCTTAGAAGATCGACAACATCTATATCCGCCACCATCTGTCGGGCGTCGTCGAACTCCGTTACGTCGAGTTCAAGCTGCTCGATATCATCGACGCCGTTTTTGATGAGTAACAAAGCCCTGAAATAAGCGGATAGCGCCTCGGCCAGTTCCATAGCGTCACCGCCAGATTTGATGAATTCACCCAATTTCGCCAACGTCGCCGGGGCGTCGCGGGTGATGATAGCTTGAGTCAAATCGCGCAAGAATTCGGTTTTTACCAGCCCCAGAATCTCGGCTGTACGCGCCGCGTCGATGGCCGAATCGGAATAGCTGGAGAGTTGATCCAAAAGCGATAAAGCGTCCCGAAAAGATCCGTCGGCTTTCTTGGCAACCAGTAAAGCCGCGGCGGGATCGATTGTGATCCCCTCTTCACCGGCTACCTTGTTGACCATGTCCGCCAAGGCCGAAACCGGAATCCGTTTGAAATCGTACCTTTGGGTTCTGGAAAGGATGGTCGCCGGCAACGCCTGCGGTTCGGTGGTGGCGAATACGAAAATCACATGGGCGGGTGGTTCTTCCAACGTCTTGAGTAAAGCGTCGAACGCCTCTTTGGTCAGCCTGTGAACCTCGTCGATGATATAGATTTTGTATCGTCCGCCGATCGGGCTGTAGCGCACGTTCTCGCGTAGTTCACGGATATCGTCGATACCCCTGTTCGATGCCGCGTCGATCTCGAAAACGTCGGGTGATGATCCGATGGTAATCTCTTTGCAGACCGTGCACTCACCGCACGGTTCCGGGGTCGGCCCTTTCTCGCAATTCAATGCTTTGGCCAATACCCGCGCGGTCGTGGTCTTACCTGTTCCACGGGGTCCGCAAAGCAGGTAGGCATGGGAGACCCGTCCCGAGGCCACTGCGTTTTTCAGCGTGGTGGTAATATGATTCTGGCTTAAGATACCGTCGAAATCGTTCGGCCGATATCGTCTGGCTAAGGCTAAGTAAGACATCTTCCTACAATATTAAGTCGCGCACCCACCGTTGTTCCGCCGATTCGGAAAATCGTTCCGGTCTTCCGCTGGGGTCAGATTCCCCCACGGCACACGCCGCTGCCGCTTACCGCTGCTACCTTCCGGTCCTGACGGGGTTGGGCGGCCGGCCGTTGCGCGGGATCCGACCCTTTGTCCCGCAAAAACGGGATTGGGCGCTTCCGGCCGGGCGAGTTTCCCGAGCGACAAGACCGCCGGTGGGAATTCAGCCCCGGTATAGCGGGTTCCGGGCAACAGGGCACCGCTGACTCCCCGCCTAGCGCGACAATTTTATGGAGCAGAACGGGATCGAACCGTCGACCTGTACGTTGCGAACGTACCGCTCTCCCAACTGAGCTACTGCCCCGTTATTTACAAACCTAACTACCGTGGGGCAAAATATGAAAAGTCGGTGATTATCGCAAGGGTAATCTACGCCTGCCCATTCCCGGTATTGCCAATGTAATCTGTTTATACCTATTCACTTGTAGGGGTCAAGTATGCTTGACCCCTACGCTTGCGGAAAAAAATCGAATTCTCTTCGGTTACCATATACCGTTAAAGAATCACGGGATTTGCTATTTCAGTAGAACCGCTCTACGTGAGACAGCCTTTTCGCCCGAAATCACCCGAACAAAGTAGATACCGCTCGGGCATTTACTCCCGAATCGATCCCTGCCGTCCCATACGATAGAATTCTCTCCCGATTCGAGTTTAAGTAAAATTATTTTACGGCCGCGTATATCGAAAATCTCGATAAAATCAGCCGAACCACCCGCGGTTTTTATATATAGAGACGAGTTGAAGGGATTAGGATAAACAAACAAGGATAGATTATCGGGTTTGATTATGGCGTTATCATCGGTGCCGGTCTGCAGGTCCGAAAGATAGATATTTGTTTCCGCGTCGAAGCATTCGTAGATGTCTATCTTATTAAAAACGATCCGGGAGGCGTCATTGCTAATATCGATGGACTCCGGGTGACCGAAATATCCCCAGCCGCATTGTTCCCAGTAATAATTCACAAAGCCGAACAATGGAGTCGGCTCCAGCCATTGTTCGTTTTGACGATAGCTGACCCATACCCCGTTAGCTTCCGGCAGATCGTTGGGCCTGGTACTTATAAAATACAGCTTATCTCCGGTATATGATACAGCGGGGCTCGATTCGAGGGAATCGGAGTTTACAGGGAACGGCAGTATCTCGGCGTCGCTCCACTGGTCGTTCCAATATACGCTTGTAAAAATCCGGCCCATGGGATTGTCCCAGACCTCGGAATCATCGGCGCAAACGAAAAACATCTCCGATTCATCCCCGGTCAGGGAGGGACTGACTTCGTCCTGCTCGCTGTTTATCGCCGTGCCGAGATTTTCCGGCATCGACCATACACCACCTGTTTTTTCGGTCATCCAGATATCGTAGCCGCCGAAACCGCCGGGTCTGTTCGACGCGAAATAAAGGCGTAAACCGTCGGAGGAAAGCTCCGGGGAACAATCGGCATAACTGTCAACCGATAACGAATCCGGAAGAAACAGCTCGAAAACCTGATCAGCCACGCGGTATATTCTGTAGTAAAAATCGTCGGCGTAGAGTATCTCCCCCGGTTCGGCCCCAAACGATGGCTCTGCAGTAAGGTAAATACTCCCGCCCCAGATATGTTGGTCATTTCCCCAATATTCCTGGGCGATCGCTCCATTCGTCATCAAAAGTATAATGATGTAGATATTCCTCATACATGCCTCCTTATTAGACGCCTGCCCGAATTATAACTTATCGCCCTGATTTTGTAAAGAATAATACAACCTTTAGAGAATTTTCATGAATACCGTCACCTGGCAATATTGGCATAACTTCTTTTAGAATCGCCTGTTGTAGGGGTCAGGCATGCTTGACCCCTACGACCGCTAAAAAAAATCGAAAAAATCGTATTTTTCTTATCTCCAACTGACCGATTCTGTCAGTCCCCTGTTTTATAATAATCGCTCAAGAAAAGGGGGGCATCAATTTTAACTAAAGGAGGAACCGTGAGTGAGCAGGTTCACAAAGAGGCGATCTTTACCAAGGCTATCAAGACGAAGGGAAAGACATATTTTCTCGACGTCAAGGAGGCATCTAACGGCAACAAGTATCTGACCATATGCGAAACGCGCAAGGTCGATGGCGAATGGCAGCGCAACCGGATCCTGGTATTCGATAGCGATATCCCGGCCTTTTTCCAGGGTCTCAAAGAGGCGGCGCCGAGCTTGAGAGGGGATACGATATAGACGCGCAGCGCGAATTGTCTGAAAAGCGGATTTCTATTGAAACCGTAATAAGCCTGCCTTATGATATTTATATCAGAACGCATTCCCCTCCCTGACAGACAACAATTGATTGCGGGCGTTCTTATATTAAGGAGGAGGTTATGTACGCAAAGCTCAATATCCGGGCGCTGGGATTGACGGCGGGGCTCTTAGCAGGATTCGGGCTTTTTTTCGTCACGTGGTGGATAATTCTATTCGATGGAGCGGCCAGCGGCCCAATCTGGATCAGCCGGATTTATCGCGGATACTCGATAACGCCGTTGGGAAGCTTGATAGGATTGATCTGGGGCTTCTGCGACTGGTTCATCGGCGGGCTGGTTTTCGCCTGGCTGTATAATAAGATAGCGAAATAGACGTTCGGGTAATTTCGATTCCAGACCCATAGCCGGGATCCTGTAGGGATCTCGGATCTATGGCCCCGGGGTTTTTCCAAAACCCCGGCTACTGCATTAAATATTGGAAATCGTCATCGCGAGGAGTCGAATGAAGTGAGACGACGTGGCGATCTTTCTTTATTAATCTAAAAAAAGTATTTTGAGATTGCTTCGCCCCCGACCTGCGGTCGGGGACTCGCAATGACCGGGGACTATATTTTAAACGATACCTTGCGGTTCCGCAGTGGGTCATTGTCTATAAATCACGTATTACCCCTTGCCTTCTCACATTTTTTCTATTATAAACCAATCATGAAAAAGAAAATAATCGCGTTTACGATTTTACTCGGAGGTCTTTTGGCCTGCACACCTGTCAACAATGACCCCATGAAACTCCACAACGACGCCCTTGTCGCCGACCTGCACAGCGATACGGTGCTTCGTATGGTGGAAGAGGGCTTCGATTTCTCCACGAGAGATTCGTCCGGCCATATGGATCTCCCCCGTCTTAAAGAGGGCGGAATCGATCTGCAGGTTTTCGCCTGCTGGCTCGATACCAATACCCCCATCGAGAAATGCCGGGCGACCGTGGATCAACTGCTTGATTCCCTCGACGCCCAGATCGGACGCAACCCCGACAAGATCGAGGTTTGCAAAACCGCCGCCGAGGCCGAGCGGATTATCGGCGACGGCAAAATCGCCGCTTTTTACGCGATCGAAAACGGAGTGGCCATAGCCAACAGCTTAGACAGCCTCGAGCATTTCTACAATCGCGGCGTGCGCTATTTGACCTTAACACATACGGCGTCGAATGACTGGTGTATATCGTCAGCGGATACCACTCCCGCGTTCGACGGCTTGACCGATTTCGGACGCGACGTGGTACGCAAGATGAACGAACTGGGGATGATTGTCGATATATCCCACGCGCATCCATCGGCAGTGGAGGAGGTTTTAAAAATAACCACAGATCCGATTATAGCGTCGCATTCATGTGTCTACGAACTCTGCCCGCACGACCGCAATCTCACCGACGATCAGATCCGGGCGATCGCCGAAAACGGCGGTGTAATCGGGATTAATTTCTATACAGGCTACTTATCAAGAGAATTCAATGATCTCGATAAAGCGTTTGACGCCGAACATAAAACCGAAATCGATTCTTTCAAAGCGTTATACCCGGACTACGGCGAACGTCGCAGAGCGATGAAACATCTCTACGCCGAGTTCGGCAGGAAAGTCGATTCGTTGAATATCGATTACAATATCATACTCGATCATATCGATTATATCGTGAAACTGGTCGGGTCGGATTATGTGGCGCTGGGCTCCGATTTCGACGGTGTTCATCGTATCCCCAAGGGTATCGATGATTGCTCGTTGATGCCCAATATCACAAAGGGGCTTGTGCTCAGGGGGTATTCCGATGACGATATCAAAAAGATCCTGGGCGAAAATGTCATGCGGGTATTCCGTCGGGTTTGCGACCGATAAACGATATTCCTTGAAAATCTCGTTTGACTTCCATATCTTACTATCGAAGGAGTTTTAGTTTAAGAGAATGGGTTCAAAAGACGTAAAGATAAATCTCTATAAGATTATAGAAAAAGAAAGCGTTGCTCACGATACCAACCGGTTCGTATTCGAACTGCCTGATGGCGCGCCGTTCGATTTCCTGCCGGGCGATCATCTTAAAATCTACCCGGATAAAAATAACCGTCTTGAATTCCGGCCTTATACGCCAACATCCACGCCAGACGATTCCGGATTTTTCGAATTGATTATCAAGCATTACCCCGACGGCAAGGTTTCGGGATATATGCGCGATCGGGTGATTGGCGACGAGATAGCCATGAGCGGTCCCGATACCGGACGGCATTTCACCGAGGGGATGGCTCGTCGGATAGGAATGGTAGCCGGTGGGACGGGGATCACGCCGATGATTTCCATAATACGAGCTATCATCCGACGCGGTCTGGACGTGGAGATAATGCTGCTTTTCGCCAACAAGACTGTCGATGACATCATTCTAAAAAATGAATTGGATAGATACGCCGTCGAAAACAGCAAGTTCGATCGTTATTATATCCTCAACGATCCGCCGGAAGGATGGGAGATGGGCGCGGGCAGAATTGATTCCAATCTGATGAAATCCAAACTGCCGGAACCGTCGGATGATACGGTGATTTTCCTCTGCGGGCCGCCTATGATGCAGCTCGATCTTCGCGAAAAACTGCTGGAGCTGGGGTATGAGAAAGAGAAATTGCTGATACCGTAGGAACTGGTGACAACCGGATCAAAAGATAGGGAAATATCATCATGGCAAGACAAACAGATTACGAGAGAATTATCCTTATATCCGTCCGCGCCACCGCCAGATTCCTGGGAAGCATCCTGTTTTTGATGATTATCATGTTCGCTATCGGCGAGGGTATCCCCAATCCGTTCTCCCTCACCCTCAGCGAGGCGATCAGTTTTTTTTCATTCGTGGTAATGTTAACAGGCTTAATCGTTGCCTGGCGATTGGAGGGGATCGGGGGAATGGTCGTGCTTTTGGGATATCTCGTTTTCGTACTTATAAATCCTTTTTCCCTTTCAGGCGGGGTGATCGCCATTTTCCCCCTTACGGGAGCCTTATTCGTAATCTTCTGGCGAATCGATGAAAAGCGCAAACAACGCGGGGAATCCTGACGGATTTCGAGATGTTAATAAATTAAATTTATTTCCTTATTCCCGATAAAAATAACTTTATAAAAGCGTCGGCCGCTTTTTTCAGATCGAAATTCACTCGATCGGCCATCCATTGCAGATATAAACCGTCGGCGGCGGCTGTTATCAATGATGCCGCCGTTTTGGTATCCATTTCGCGGAAAAAGCCGTCGGCGATACCAGCTTTCAAAACGTCGGAATACTGCTCCCTGAACTGATGATATATCCAGGAAAGATCGAACATCATCTCGGTATCGTTCTCTTTTTCCCTCAGCCCATACGCCCAGAGATCGGGCAGAATTTGTACATAGTCTTCTATTCCGAGAGCGGCCATATCGAGGTAGGCCAAAAAACCGGCCTTTATCTTCTCATCCGGCGAAACGGCCTCGGCCATTCGTCGACGGACAAGCTTGTTCATAAGCACCAGGAGATAATTAAACGATAAATTCAAAAGCTCCTCGCGGCTTTTGAAATATTCGTAAATCGTGCCTTTGGCAATCTTGGCCGCTTTAGCCACTTCCTCCATCTTGGTTTCGGCGATCCCTTTTCGGGCAAAAAGCCGCATAGCCGCTTTTAAAATCATATCTTTCTTTTGTTCCCGATCTACCGTTTTGGGCATAATCATCCTCCCCTGCCAGATAGTGACCGACTGGTCGGTTTATGGCATTTTGCCACCTATCTATAAGCGGGTCAAGAGTTTTTTCATGGAATCTACGATCGGATATCGGAAAATATTTATCTCGGACAGAACGTTTCTATCAGGTTCAATCCCCGGTCATTTATCGCCTGTTCGGGAAAGTATAAGGATTGTATCTCAGCGCCGTGGTTATCCAGATATACGACTTTAAGATCATAGACTCCGGGCTCAAGCTCGAAATCGCCGACATAGATTTTTCCGGGAAGATACCGGGCGCATCTCAGATCGGCGTTTTCGGAAATGTCAGTTACCACGTCGATAGCCGCTTTTTTCAGCCACCCCTGGAGGCCGCCGGAATCGGCTTTCTTTTTCGCCTTATGAGCGGCCAGACCCTTAGCGACCGCGCGGGCAACCGATTTTAAATATATCAACGAGCTTTTGGCTTTGAATGTCTCCTCGGCAACTCTGGAGACATCCTCCAGCAACCCCAGTTCGCCGATTGGATTCGAATCGACATAGACTTTAATTGTAGCTACCTCCGACTGCCGGGGTACCAGCCTGGGAATAGCGAATTTAAAATAATAATCCTCGCTGACCGGTATCGGAAGATGCCCATACTCGGAATCCTTGTTTTCCGAATCGGTGTAGAGAACCTGCACCAGGTCGAGATCTTTATCCGTCCTGATACGCAGGTTCAACGCTTCCTTCACCGGCGAAAGCCCGGCCAAGGCCACGATACTTAGAATCGCGCCCCGTTCCGACATCCGCTTTACGTCCGGCATAGGGAAATCGTAGATATGCGGCTGGATTTCAAAAGCGTCGTTAAGATAATTATAATCGATTCTGGCGTCATCCATCTTGCCGTCGGCGGCATAGATCCTCATACTCAGATAACGGGCGAAAGCGTCGTTATAGAACCGCACTTTGGCCGCTTTGTAGTCGATTCGCACACTATCCTCGTTTGATTCTTTCGCTGCATTGAGGTCATCGACTACATGAGCGTACTTCTGTTCCAAAAGCTCCAGCTTTTCATTGGAACGACGTATTTCCACGAAGGCGTCATCGAATAAACCGAGCGACATATAGTTTAAGGCCATCAAGAGGTTGGTATAGAGGATTTCGTAATCCTCCCCTGCGTACTCGAGGAGGTTATCGTTTAAGACCAGCGATCCCGCCGCCCTGGATACGCTTTTGGTAAAAAGCTCGTCGGCGGCCTCCTCGGCCAGTGTAAGTTTGACATTACTCGAATCGGGCAAACCGGCGTAATGGTAAATCGCGCCGGAATCGATATAATATAGGAAACGATCCTTCTTGCCATATTTGCCGTCAGAACGCGCTTCCTCGATCCCGGCGGCCGCTTTTTGGAAATTCCCCGCGTAAATATCGACAGTTATCGGTTCATGGAATTTCGTTTTAGTGGCGACCGCGCCGCATCCCCAAAGCGCCGCCAGCGATATAGCAAGAAGGACGAATCCGGCGAAGCGTCGTATTACCATTTAGTGCTTTTCCGGGATATCTCTTTTTTAATCTTCTTTGTACCGATCCAGACCTTCTCGTTGCTTTCGACATTAATCATCTCGAGATCGGTCTGGTAAAAGATAACCCTGATACCCTTAGCCTGATCCAGAATCGTCTTGATGGAACCCTGGATGAGAAAATCGGCCCCTGTTTCCTCTCTCATTTTCTTAACGGTTTTGTCGGAGGCGTATTCCTGCTGTTCTGCCCGTTCATCCCTGATCTCACGCCTCTGATCCCGGCTGGCGACAAACCTCACCTGGCCCGAGTTGATCAGCTCGCGTTCCATATCTGTCGTGAAAGTCTCGGTGTTGATATGCTCATCGGAGAGGTTCCTGACCATCCCTACAGTAACCACCGGCTTATGGCCTTTGTCCTCGATGAAGTCGGTGATCCAGGCCCTCGTAAGACAATCGCTGATCATCTCCTCGGAAACCAGGCGGGAATCGGTATCGTTCCAATTACCGCTGAGATCGGTGACCGTATTGCTGTCGAGCCGTGTCACCTTTTTCGACGCTCCGCATCCGATAATCAACACCGCCGCGAGAATCGCTGTTGTTATACTCCTCATTACTCCTCCTTGAAAGAATTTATTTGATGATTCTCCATTTTAATTCAAATCGGTTTTTTCGCCATATCACTATAATACGCGAAACCAGCACGCCCCGTTCATACAATATTTATCGGCAGAATCGTGAAAAGTCAATCATCTATTCATAACTGATAGTTGAGATTGTTTCGTTGTCCCGCAATAACGGGACTCCTCGCAAGGACAGGAGCTGGATTTCAGCGGTGGCCGGCCGTACGCGGCCATCGTCATCCTGAGTCCCGATCTTTTGATCGGGACATAAGGATCTGTTCCTCCGCCCACCCTTCAGATTATTACGTCATCCCTCGCTTTCAGCTCGTCCGCCGGCGGGGGGACTCATAATGACGGTTTTTTTCGAGTTTCTTTCGCGCGTCAGGATGGAAATCCACATTAATGACATCTTGACGCCCCTGGTCCTGCCTGTTCCCCCCAATAATTCCTTGACTATATGCTCTCTTTCGATTTTCATGCGTCAGGATGGAATGAAATGACATCCTGACGCCTCGGCGTTGTTCGCGAATGATGATTTTTTTGATGATAGACGGAGGATACAATGGGTAATTTCAGAATACCGGTTCCCGAAAACGAACCTGTATTGTCATACGCTCCCGGCTCGCCCGAGCGGGACAGGCTGGTTAAGGAACTCGAACTTTTAAAGAAAACGAAAGTCGATATCCCCATGATTATCGGGGGCAAAGAACTGTTCACCGACGATAAGGTCGAGATTACCGCTCCCCACGATCATAAACTCGTATTGGGACAATACTCCAAGGGCGGCAAAAACGAGGTTTCCGCCGCCATCGAAGCCGCCGCGAAAGCCAAACCCGCATGGGAGGCGATGCCCTGGGAACATCGGGCCGCGATCTTCTTAAAAGCCGCAGATCTATTGGCGGGACCGTACCGTTACAAGGTCAACGCCGCCACCATGCTGGCGCATGACAAGAACGTCTTTCAGGCGGAGATCGACGCTGTCTGCGAGTTGGTCGATTTCTTTCGCTATAATGTCTATTACGCCGAGCGGATTTTCGATATGCAGCCGGGCAACCAGCCAACCATGTGGAACCGGGTCGATTATCGTCCGCTGGAGGGGTTCGTATTCGCGGTAACGCCATTCAATTTCGTCTCCATCGCCGGGAATCTGCCCACCGCCCCGGCCATCATGGGGAATACGGTCGTTTGGAAACCGGCCTCCAGCGCGGTCTATACCGCCGATCTGATCATGAAGATCCTTCGCGAAGCCGGGCTGCCCGACGGCGTGGTCAACATGGTCACCGCCCGTGGTGCGGACATCGGCGAACTGATTTTGAAAAACCCGAACCTGGCCGGAATTCATTTCACCGGAAGCACCGCCGTTTTCCAGAACATGTGGAAGGTTGTCGGGGAGAATATCAAAAACTACAAATCGTATCCCCGCATAGTCGGCGAAACCGGCGGTAAGGATTTCGTGGTGGTTCATAGCTCCGCCGATTCCGACCAGGTCGCCACCGCTTTGACTCGCGGCGCATACGAGTACCAGGGGCAGAAATGCTCGGCGGCATCGAGGGCGTATATTCCGAAATCGCTCTGGCCTAAAATTAAAGATACCATGACCGCTCACGCTAAAGAGATGAAGATGGGCGATCCCGATGATCTCTCCAATTTCATCAATTCGGTTATAGATCGGGACGCTTACAACTCCATCAAAGAATATATCGATTACGCCAAGGGCGCCAAAGACGCGGAGTTAGTTTTCGGCGGTAACTGCGACGATTCTATCGGGTTCTTCATCGAGCCGACTCTGATCGAGACCACCGATCCTCATTTCAAGACCATAGAGGAGGAGATATTCGGACCGGTGCTGACCGTCTATGTTTATGATGATAACAAATTCGAGGAGACGTTAAAACTCTGCGATACAACGTCGCCCTACGCCCTGACCGGCGCAATCTTCGCACGGGATCGCGACGCTGTGGTCGCCGCCTCGAACGTGTTACGTCACGCCGCGGGCAATTTCTATATCAACGATAAGCCGACCGGCGCGGTGGTGGGGCAACAGCCGTTTGGCGGAGCGAGAGCCTCCGGCACCAACGACAAAGCGGGATCGCTATTGAACATGATCCGCTGGACATCGCCGAGGACTATCAAGGAGACTTTCCTCCCGCCCAGTGATTATAAATATCCGTTTTTGGCGTAGAATTGCTGTAGGGGCATATTGCAATACGCCCCTACAATCGTATCGTGGTACTAGCCGTAGGGGTCAAGCATGCTTGACCCCTACTACATTTTAATAGGCGGGGCTTTCCAGCCCCGCGTAATCGCATTTTATCGTTGACTTATGTATCCTTAATATATCATATTACCTTGGCAGTAGGGGTGTGGACTCCCTACTAATACGGCTTGGTAAAGTCAGTGGAGACCCAATATGTTTAGAGACCTATTGTTTGAAATTCCAATTTATAATTGTAGTCAAGAAGAGTGGACCAAAAACGAAGAATCAAGATTCAGAGAATATGTAAAGTTGAGAAAACAGCCAGATGAAGAGCCGAAAGAAAGACTTAAACAATTTCAACGTGAATTTGATTCACATGACGACATAATCTGGCTTTATAACGGCATTATAGGATGGATTCGCTTTGTCGTAGAAAACGATTTTATTGTAGCACATCTTTACCGAATAAATAATAAGAGGATACCAAAGATACCGAAAAATAAAACCTTCGAATATGTGGGACGAAGAGGTAAAGAACAAATTGACGCTAATATGTCCTCGGTAGATATCGGAAACGTCCTAAAGAAAATGATCGATAGCATAAGTTCCAGATCAGAATTTAAAAATAGATTTGTAGATCGTGGATTTTTCGATAGAATCAATAATTACATTGATTGGCAAAAGATAATTCTACCTTGAAATTAATATTATTTACCGAAAAGACAAGTCACGGCAATTACTATGTCGGGAGAGCGGGGCTCCCGACCTACCGCGCCCATCCCTAATACCCCGCCAACTCCGTGGCCACCTCCAGCACTTTATCCTGTTGGGGGATGCAGGCCTCGTCGCCATCGGGGCCGTAAGCGACACGGGCGTCCTGCGACGTTATCAGCCGTATCGGCGAATCGAGATACTCGAATAACTGGTTGGCGATATATGCCGAGATGGTCGGCCCCACGCCGCCGTGGAAACGATCCTCAGAGACGATCATCACTTTGGAGCAATCCCGCACCGCTTTATCGATTGCCTCCCAATCGATCGGCTTGACCGTGCGCAGATCGAGCACACGCGCCGCGATCCCCTTCTCGGCCAATTGCTCGGCCACCCGAAGGGTCATCGGCAAGGTGATGCCGTAGCTGATAATGGCCATATCGGTAGCGTCGGGGTTGTAAACCTCGGCCTTCCCGAACGGTATGATTTCCTCGATGGGCGGGTACTTGGCCATGATATTGTAGCCGTCCCAATCTCTGCGGTTATACAAGGCCACCGCCTCGCAATACAGCACCGGGTCGCCGGAAACATAGGCCGTTCGCAAGAGACCGACCGCGTCGGCGGAGTTCGAGGGCACGACCACGTGCAAACCGGGGATATTGATATAAGTGCCGAGGTTGGCCTCGGAATGCCACATCGCCCCGGCCCCCTGCTTATAACCACCATATGATGTGCGAATGACCATGGGAGTTTTGACTCGAGCATTGGAACGCTGATACGTCGTGGCGATCCTATCCTTGAGCTGTTGATAAGCCGGGCTCATATAATCGATAAACTGTATCTCCGGAAACGGTACCCTGCCTTGATACGCATGCCCGATCGCGCGGCCGAGGATACCGGCCTCGTCGAGTTGGGTGTTGAATACCCGATCCATGCCGAACGCCCGCTGTAGATGTTTGGTGGTCAGGAACACGCCCCCCTTGCCTCTGAGGGCGTCCATCACCTTATCCCCCTTTTCGAAAATCTCTCTGACGAAATCGGCCACGTCCTGACCAAAAAGGACGGTATCGTCGGAGAGCATGAAGATATCGAACAGGGTATAATTGATGGCCGTGCGGATATTCATCGGCGGCAGGTTTTCGGGCGGATCGGGCGATGGGAAAAATCCGCGCTTATGGAATTCCTTGTATTTCTCCACCCTGATCGCGCCTCGTTCCCGGACGATTTCATCCCAGAGCTTCTGCGCGTTTTCGGGTTTATAGCTATAAACTTTGGTCAGTATATCCGACGGTTTCTTGTAATGAATATCGGCGGTGACCCCGGCGGAGATTTTTGCCACCTCCTCGTTTAACTCGTCGTAAATCGACGCCAACTCCTGCGGTGTGAAAATGCCATCGTCGATCATCTGTTCGGCCGCCTTGCGAAGGGGATCGTTTTCGATATGGTAACGCTGGGTTTCCGACTCCATGTAATGTGATTGATCGTCGGAGCCCGAATGCGAATCCTCGCGGGTGACATTGATATTGGCGATAGCGGGACCTTTGCCCGATCTGACATGCTCCACCATCCGGCGATAGGCGGCGATAGATTCCTTTATCTCGGTACCGTCGAAATTCTCGATCAACAAATCGAAACGCTGGAAACCCTCGAACGATGTTGTGGGATTTCCCTCCGGGAACTGCTCGTAAACGCTGGTCGAGATCGCCCAGCCGCAGTTGTAAATAGCGAACAGATTGGGAGTCTTGTTATGGACTGAATAAAATACCGCTCGATGAAATTCCGGCGACGACGTGGCTCCCTCGCCTATACAGCAATTGACGATCGCGTCTTTCTTAAATCGTCCCCCGGCGATACCGACAGGACCGTTTATAGGTGTGGGATTTTTTATCCCCTCTCCAATTCCGGCCGCCTCCAACGCGTGAGACCCTGTTGGCGACGCCTGAGGGAGTATGCTCAGTTCGGGGTATGACGAGTGCGCCGCCTGGAGCATGCCGCCTGTCGCCTCGGCTCTTCTATCCCCTACGGCTTCGTATATCTTTTGTATGATAGAAACTCCCCTGTACATATCGAAAGCTTTATTGCGGTAATATCCGACATGGGGATCGTCGGGGCGGAGAGCCTGCGCCGCGACAACGTCGATAAGTTCTTTCCCGCCGCATCCAATGAAAAACCGGCAGAATCCTTTTCGCAAAAGCGTTTTTTCTTCCTGCTCGACCCGCCGCGCCAGAACCATGGCGCGATACATTTTAAGCAGGGTTTCGCGGTCGATTCCGCCGTATTCGGTATTAATATCTTTTTTTGATTTTCCAGGTTTTAACTTTTTTATCCAGTCTCTGATCTCCAAGTAAGCCATTTTGAGAAATCACCTTATCCTTTCAAAGCCACTAAAACGGAATTAACGAAAGCGCAGTCCATTGTTGAATAAACTCCCGGTTTTCAGCAAAAGTTCATCCGCAATCATATTTTCAAAACAATCATAAGGTAATATGATAAATGAATGATTCGACCCTTATTTTCAGGAAACCCTTCATGTCGTCATAATCGATTTGTTTCATTGAGGTTAGAGTGAATCGACCGGGATCGTCGATATTTGAAATGATTAAGAGAATTCTGTCGATGCCGATGAATAAACTGATAGGGATAATTATAAGCAAAACCGACAGGATCCTCGATTTTGTCCTTTTGTAAGGTTTTACATCGAGGTAGGATCACCGAGGTAATGAGAAAAGTTCTTTTAGCGAGCGCCGATACCGAAACCATAGAATCCTTAAGCCGATCTATATTGGCAACCGGTGATTATCAAATATCAGCGGTTAATAGCGGCCCCGAGGTCATTCGGATAATATCCCGGAACGCGATCTCCTGCCTCGTTCTCGATATGGCACTTCCCGGATCAAATACCGGAGAAATTATAAATGGCGTGCGTCGAAGCGAGCGGGCAAAAAATGTCCCTATTTTGTTGATAACCGATCCTCGCGATCGAAAGCCGGCTTTGACCTCTCGTCAAATGGGCGCGTCGGATTACTTAACAAAACCGATATTCAGCGGAGCGCTACTAAAAAAGATCAACGCTCTCACCTCCACGGAGGCCAGGCGGATATCGGAGATTCAGAGATTGTTGGCCGAAGAAGGTGAAAAAGATATACTCGCCGATATCCACAAACATCTCGAGAAACATATAAGTTTCGAGAGGGACAGACAGGCAATCCTTCGTATCCACGGTTACACATCGGGCAATGACGACATTCTCAACTATAAAGACCTTTTTGCGGGTGACGTAGCGACCGCTATAGATTTACTACGAATGGCCAATTCGATCATATCGGGAGCTCGCGCCAAAGTATCCGGTTTTTCGTCGATGCTTCAGCGCCTGGGTTCCAACAGTATCGAATCCAACTACGCCGCCTTGAAAAACAGTAAAATTAAAATTAATCCCCTGGCTCAAACGCTTATACATGATCATTTTCGCTTCCATTCTATTCTGACGGCCTGCCTGGCGGAAGAGATCAGCGCTCAAACCTGCCAGTGCAATCACGACGAGCTATTTACCGCCGGCCTGTTTCATGATATTGGGAAATTATATTTTATCACTTTTTACTCAGAAACTTACGCCAAAATACTGGAATCGCAAACGGGCAATCATGACAGTCTTCCGGTAAAAGAAAAAGACGCTTTCGGCATAGATCACGCGGAACTCGGCGTCCTCATTTTCAGGAAACTCGGTTTCTCCAGGCTTCTTCAGGAAACCTGTCTCCATGGAAATGTCCTTAATATAGAAAAGAAGAATTTCCAGAACCCATCATCCATGAAAATAGTGCATCTGGCCAGCGGCCTGAGCCATATATTGCTCAACGATCCCCAGGATATCGATTTCGGGAGCGAATATTATAATGGCATAAAGAAAATTATCAGGGAATCGAGGATTTCGATCAACGTTGTCGTCGGCAATTCCGTTCGCAGGGTGGATTACATGGCTTCGCGTTTACACTCGAAATTGATAATACCCCCGGAATTAATCGAGAGTGTCTACAATAATTTCAACATTAAAATATTGGCCTCCGAAACCAAAGAGATTAGAACATCCTGAAAAATACCGTGGTGACAACGGCACATAAATCCGGTTGAAAAATCCGAAAAATTAACACCCATAGCTGTTAAGTCTTGCCATCGAAACTATCGGCTGTTATCTTGACCGGCGAATTCTAAAACGGAAATTCTCGAAGGAGCACCGATGAAAGATAAAAGAAATGAGACCCTGGCCAGGCAGCTTATCGACTACTCCATTAAGCTTCAAAAAGGCGAGGTACTTTACCTCGAGATCAAAGGAAAGGAAACCCTTGAGCTTGGCAAACAGGTAATCCGTCTGGCCACCGAAAAGGGGGCGACCCCGTTCTGGTATTACAGCGACGAGTCTTTGATAAGGCAGTGGTTGAAAACCGCCGGTGACGATCAGATTAAAAAGCAGGCCGAACTGCACTTGGAGTTGATGAAACGGGCCGATACCTATATCGGATTGAGAGGCTCGGACAATCCTTTCGACCTGGCCGATATCGATTCTGTACAGATCGAAAAAAACAACCGGCTGTTTTATAAACCTGTTCACCTGGAAGAAAGGGTGCAGAAAAAACGATGGGTGGTCCTGCGGTATCCCAACAACGCCATGGCCCAGCTCGCAGAAACATCGCAGGAATCGTTCGAGGATTTCTATTACGACGTTTGCTGCGCCGATTACGCGAAGATGTCTAAAGCCATGAACGGCCTGCTCGCCCTTATGGACACTACCGATAAAGTGCGTATCAAAGCTCCCGGAACCGACCTGACCTTTTCCATCAAGGGGATTCCCAACGTCAAATGCGACGGTATCCGCAATATTCCCGACGGCGAGATTTATACCGCCCCGGTCCGCGAATCGGTCAACGGCGCTATCGCGTACAATACGCCGTCGCTCAAAGAGGGAGTTGTATTCAATAATATCCGCTTTAAATTCGAAAATGGTAAAATCATCGAAGCGTCATGCGACGGCCACGACGAAAAACTCAACAGGATACTCGATACCGACGAAGGCGCTCGATATATAGGCGAGTTCGCTATCGGATTGAATCCGTTTATCCTCCGCCCCATGAAGGATACCCTTTTCGACGAGAAAATCGCGGGCTCGTTCCACCTGACTCCTGGGCAATGCTACAATATCGCCCCCAACGGCAATGATTCGTCGATACACTGGGATCTGATCCAGATACAACGCCCTGATTACGGCGGCGGGGAGATCTGGTTCGATGATAAGCTTATCCGTAAAGACGGCGTCTTCACCGATTCGGATATCGAAAAAGGTTTTTCGAAGGAAAATCTGAAAGGGTCGGGAATATAGCCTTCTAATTCTAAGAGGTTATCGAAGGATTTGCAGGATCGCCTGATCCGGTTGATTATTCAAATCCGAATCTTATTTTAGGAAACAGTTCGCGATTTCGATTAGTTTATATGATCGAATCGAGTAATAAGGTATTAACTGAATGAAGACTGAAAAAACAGTATTACACGTACAGGACGCGTCAACCGTCGAGGAAACATTGGAGTTGATGAAGGCCAGGCTCAAAGATGTTATCCCGGAATTCGAGATGGCTTATAAAGCGGAACTGGCGTTTAAAATAAACCGGCTGAAAAAAGAGCTGAACGCCGTTATCCTGGCCCATAATTACATGGAACCCGCCCTCTATCATTCGGTATCCGATTATTCCGGGGATTCGCTGGAACTGGCCCGAATTTCCGCCGGGAGCGACGCCGACATTATCGTGTTTTGCGGGGTACGGTTCATGGCCGAGACGGCTAAAATTCTGAATCCGAACAGGCTCATACTGCTTCCCGCTGAGAAGGCCGGATGCTCGCTGGCCGAGAGTATCACCGGGAATGATGTCCGGCGCTTAAAAGAGCGATATCCGGGCGTGCCGGTGGTCAGCTATGTCAACACCTATGCCGACGTCAAGGCAGAGACCGATATTTGCTGTACATCATCCAACGCCGCCGCTGTGATAAAACATCTGGCCGACAAGGGGCATAAACAAATCATCTTTCTCCCTGACGAGTACCTGGCGCAAAACGTGGCCGCCGAGACCGGTATCCCGATTATATTCCCAGCATTGCCTGGCGGCAAAAAAGAGAACGATCCCGAAAACATGAAACGTGAGCTTATCGGCTGGAGAGGACGTTGCGAGGTGCATGAGAAGTTCACCGTTGAGGATATCGAAAACGCGCGAAAACAATTCCCCGATACGGTCATCTTGTCCCATCCCGAATGCAGTCCCGATGTGGTTAAAGCGTCGGATTTTTCGGGAAGCACCAAAGCGATGATCGACTATGTTAAAAACGTGGCCGCACCCCGCTATCTTTTGCTGACCGAATGCAGTATGGGCGATAATATCGCCGCCGAGAATCCCGAACGGGAGATGCTTCGGCTATGCAGTGTACGATGCCCTCACATGAACCTGATCACCCTCGAGGACACGCTGGCCGCGTTAGAGCAAAAACGATACGAGATTACATTATCCGACGATATCATCCAGAAAGCGAAATCGTCGCTGGACAGGATGCTGGAGATAGGCTGATGTTCAGAAGCGTGATCGCGATTATAACCGGCTATATGTCCCTATCGTTGCTTGTGATGACCAGTTTTGCCATAATTTTGGTAATAATGCCGGACGCAATCCCCGAACCCGGCGCTGAACCGGCCACGTCATTTTTAATCTTAGTTCTGATCCTCGGTCTCTTTTTCGCTGTCATAGGAGGGTATCTCACCGCTTTGATCGCTCAGCGAATGCATTTCAAACATGTAATTTTCCTTGCCGGTATCATACTGGGATTGGGGATATTAAACATGTTTACCGAGTACGGGACGTTGCCATTCTGGTATTTGCTGATACAAATATTTACAGGGATAATCGGCGTGCTAGCGGGCGGGAAATTAAGACTGACGATTAAACCGGTCAAATCAGCATAGTAATCTTATCTGATTCGCGAACGAATATCGAATTTTAAATATAGCTGGCCTGAGCCTTTTTAAAATTGACTTTTTTAGGGCCGCCATACGATCTATTCAGTCCCAGCCAGATAAGCTCGCCTTTTTTGATATCACACGATTCGAAATCATACTTTTCCCCGCAGAGGAACATATATTTCGAGCGAAGCAGGTTCCAGTAGAACCTGGCCAACTCCAGCCCCTCGCTTTCGGGCAGGAACATATCCGCCGATGGCGGCTGTGATTTTTTATTAAACGATAATTCCGGCTGCATACGGCAAAGCCGTCCTCCTAAATTCGTCAACGCGTTCAGGTTTCCGCTGTGAAAGGCGGGAATATAAAGATAGAACGGATTATTCGCCTTCGATTTCTTTATCAACGGAATCTCGCCGGTGAGGATTTTGGAAAATTTACCCACCGTATCTGTCTCACCGATCGCGAATTGGAATCTCCAGAAGGGATGATAGTTCGAGCCGTTTTCGTGTGACGCGCACTTTAATTCCACCGAATGATAATCGTCGTCTTCGAGCGTATACGATCTATCGCAGTTGGCGCAATAATAGTATAACGACAACTCCGATACGGGAAGATCGAAACCGCAGTTGGGGCATTTGTGCTGTGTCGGGTTCAGCTCGACCGCTTTGCTCACGTCGGCGCCGCGGCCGTTGTATTCAAACGAATCGAAAACTTCGTGATAGACGTCCTTGGTGAGGCCGTCGATAAACATCGTGCTTACCATGCCGTCACGCTCGACGCTATAAGCCCAGACCGGATAATAAATCACGGACAATCCTTCGCCTATCATCTCCGACGAGAGATAATTTTTATCGGCGGCGGTCATGCCGACCCCGAAAAAGAACATGATCATGGCGGTCTGCTCGGCCTGCTCAGGAGTAACTGTTATATCGAGCAAGGCCGATTCCGATGGAAAAAATATTTTATGATATACGGTCAGCGGCATCACCCCGGGCCGAACTCCGAGTGAATCGAGCCCGAACATTTTGTTGTCGAAAGCGGGGATGGTCAGATCGAAATTACGGCATCGTCGATGGAATACTGTATTTTTCATCGGCAGATCGTAATCGCCCTCTCTTATTTCGGACATCACATCTTTGGAATACAACGCGTAAGACATCCCCTTGAACCTGTAAAAAGGAAGATGATAGAGCCTGTTGGAGATCGGAGTGAATTTTAAGGATAAACCGTTTTTCTTGATATATTTTTCGGCGGCGAACTTGGCCGCGAAATTGTCCATCCTGGAATCGTAGAAATATTTTAAGATCCTGCCCGGCGATCCCAGCCGCATGATAAGCCCGCAGTATGAGCACTGCAGGCTTATGGTGCCTTCGAGAGTCTCGAGGGGCGAACCGCACCCCGGACAGTTGAATACCGCAGAATAATCCGCCATTCGACGCTGTCTCCGGTCTTAAATCTTCTCGCCGCAATTAGTGCAGAATTTAGATCCCGGCGGCAATTTGGTATCACATTTAGCGCAGGTAACCTTCTCCAGGAGATTCTTCCCGCACCCTGAACAGAATTTAGCGTCACCGGGCAGATCCACACCGCAATCGGGACAGCGGTCGGCCGCCACCATGGGATGACCGCACTTGTAACAGAACCGTGAATTCTGGGGCGTATCGATCCCGCAATCGGGGCAGGTGACCGTGGGAAGATTCTCGGTCGCCAGGTTCTTCTCATCCGGCGAGAACGCTTTCGAGAGCATGGCGGGAACCATCAAGCCGACACCGGCGGCCATGCCCATTCCCGCGCCGGCCCCGCCGGGACCTTCGCCCGACGATAGTGCTTTGGCCATGGAATATTTTAAAAATTTATCGAGATCGCCCACCGCGCCCATCGACGATTTCTCGTCGATCATCTTCTGAACCTCATCGGGCGGGGTTATCGACGTTATATAAAAGTCGATCAGCTCCAATCCGTACTTGGAGAACTCCCCGTAAATTTTTTCTTTTATTTCTTTACCAAGCTCATCGTATTGTTTGGGCAGATCTAAAATCGTCTCGAGCTTTTCGCCGAACAGGTCGTTGATACGGGCCACGATTACATCCCGCAGGTAATCGGAGATATCCTCGGTTGTATAAGCCGCCTGACGCCCGACAATGCTGTTTAAGAATACCAGAGGCTCTACGATACGGCAGGTATAAGCGCCGTAACCGCGCAGACGAACCAGCCCCAGCTCTTTATCGCGGAATGCCACCGGATCGCGAGTGCCCCACTTTAGATTTGTGAATATTTTGTGATTTATAAAATAAACCTCGCATCGTATGGGCGATTTAAAGCCCCAGGGAAGAGACAGCGCGCGGGTCAGGACCGGTATGTTCAGCGACGACAGCGTATGCCGTCCCGGGCCTAAGATATCGTATCCTTTGCCGGATTTGAAAAATACCGCCGATTGCGAATCCCTGACGATCAACTGCGCCCCGGCTTTGATATCGGCCGAGCCTTTCTCCGGGTAACGATGTATCATATCGGTTCCGGTCATATCGACCCATTCTAATACTTCCATCATAACAGCCATCGGCCCCCTCCTATTTGACAGGAATCATTATATTTTCAAAATTAAAAGCAATACCTGATGTGTCAGGATGGAATGAAATGACATCCTGACACCCCAATTCCCTAATAGACGAGCCTTTCCGGGCTCGTTTTCCCGGCTGGAAAAACCGGGGTTAATTATACCGTCGGTGCCCCCTTCCGACGGTTATCTCTATATTTATCGGCATCGATTCGGGGGGTATAAATCGCGGATAATTCGAGATTTCGCCTAAAATACCATTTTGTTTCAAACTGGTAAGCTGTTATAATTAAAGGCAATTATTGAAGGGGTTGTAAATGGGAATAAATAGGGCCAAATAGTGAAGATCATTATCCTCATTAGCCTACTTTTATCCATAGTTCTAACTTCTCTATTTTATTGGAAATACAAGAGACAAATAAATAAGTTCCTATACAAGGCTCTGGGCAATAGATATTTAAATAGCAAGGCGTGGCGTACTTTGGGTCGCATTATAATTATTTTATCAGTATTAGGCATTTCCATAAGTTCGATTTCTTTTGGTGTTAATTTCCTATATAGACGGATAATTTCAATTTCCGGCGGCGATCCTACATTACAGGATCCGGCCAGCAAAAAAGATCTTGCACTTTTTGAAGAGAGAGTGATGAGAGAAATGGAAGGACTCTCTCGATATTTGACTCCGACTTCATTTGATCCCCGAGATTATCCACAACCCTCAGATGAAGCTCGGGAAAAGGCACAAAGCCTATCGGAATTACTCGAACAGCTACAATTACCAGGGGTAGATATGCCATTATCATACCAATTGGCAGAAGGTTTGGCAGAAATTGCTAACGGTGACTATGATAATGGAAAAACAAAAATTCTAAAATATATAGCAAGGATAGAAGCCGCACGAAATGAAACAATAGAACTAGTAAATGAAAAATTAATCCTCAGCTATAAATCTCTAGGAGACGCTGAATATTACAGTCTAAATTATCAAGAAGCTCTTAATTGGTATAATATGGTATTGGAATTATCGCCGGATAACACGGACGCGCTGAATAGCGCTGGTTTTTGTCTTCGAGAATTGGCTAAATATGATAGCGCATTATCATATTTTGAAAAAGCAACTGCAGTCGTGTTTAAATCGGGACGTACCAATGACACCGAATACGCTAGTTGTCTTAACAACATGGGCTCAGTGATAATAGCGAAGGGTGATTACCACGGTGCGCTGGAGAATTTCAAGAAAGCCCTGAGAATTGATTTAGAGGTTTTCGGCGAGAAACATCCTAACATAGCGCTCCGATATAATAATATTGGATTTGCGCTTTATGAAATAGGGGATTACCACGGCGCGCTCGAAAATTTCAATAAAGCACAGAAAATAACTATAGAAATATTAGGCGAAGATCATCGGCATATAGCCACTTATCTTAACAATATCGGCTCGGTGCTTCATGCCATGGAGGACTATGACGGTGCGCTGGAGAATTACTATAAGGCTCTGAAAATAGATTTAGAAATATTTGGCGAAAATCATCCTCAAGCAACAAGAAGTTACAATAACATTGGCGAGGCTCTGCGAGAAAAGGGGGATTACGATAGCGCCCTTGTGAATTTTAATAAAGCGCTGAAAATATATATAGAAATATTCGGTGAAGATCATCCGTATGTGGCCTGGACCCTTAACAGCATCGGCCTAGTGTTTTTGGCCAAGGAAGATTATGACGGCGCACTGGGGAATCACCTAAAAGCTTTGAGAATAGATTTAGAAATATTTGGCGAAAATCATCCGACCGTTGCCGGAGATTTTAATAATTTAGCTGGTTTGTATTTTTATATGGGAGAGCCTGCTAAGGGTTTACTTTATATAATAAAAGCCTATAAAATCTATTTCAAATTCCTCGGCCCCGATCATCCCGATACGAAAAACTCGAGACGCGGAGTAAAATGGCACGGCGGAGACCCCGACGCGGTGGAGCGGGAGGTACGGGAGGAGATGGAACGCGAGGCAAGGGATAATCCCCCGAAATAGTCAGCCGGGCCGCCCACCAACGACCCGGCTTTCTTCCCCCCTTGAACGCCCGCTTAACGAACGTCGAAGGGAGCCCTGATCCCCAAAGGAAGGGGTAAAGTCCCTTAAGAGGATATGTTCACCTAAGCCCCGAGGTTAACAAATTTCGGGATTCCTGTTAATTTTCGCTTGTGTCCGGTGCCGGAATCTCCTAATTTGTATCGGGTTAGGTTTAAAAACAAAATATGGTAACAAGTCCGGCGGAGTTATCCCGGCGTTTTCTGGACTGATTTTTTAAGGATATCGCCGAAAAACTGTTAACTCCGAGGCTTATATGGATGGCCGCCGTATTTCGGGTACGATCTCTCACCGGGTCGTACCGGAGGGAACCATGAAAAACCCTGATCCCCCAAGCGAACGGGAACGCGCGCTTCGTATCGAACTGAGCAAGAGGACTATAAGTGTACCATCGCGGACCGCCCGCGATGAGGATATCGATCGCGATTCCGACGAGATACGCGAAATCGGCGGCGCTATCAACGGTCTTATCCGCGAGGAGAGGCTCGAAGAAGCGAGGGCGCGTCTCGACGAGGCCCTATCGCAATACCCCGACGAACCGGGCTTGCTGAACCTTCGGGTCGTCCTCGATGTTATAGACAAGCCGTTCGGATCGTATCAGCAGGCCAGGGAAAGCTGTATCGCCGCGCTGGAAACGGCTGTAAATAAAGACAATATTTTCTATACATCACATATACTTAACAACATGGCCTTAATCGCGCATAAAGAGGGGCACGACGAGTTCAGCAAGGCGATGTATCTCGCGGCGCATTTTATCGACCGCACCGCATTCCCCCCGTTGATCAACCTGGCCGCCTGGAACTCGCGCAAGGGGAATCTTCCCGAAGCGATGGAATGGGTGGATCGGATATTGGAGACGTTTTCCGATTGGCAAAACAACGACGAGATCACCACCTTTTTTATAAAGGACGAGTCTCTCTCGAATCTGAGACAATACGAGCCATTTAAAAAAACGGTTCTCTCGGCAATAATTTAACGAGCCGGAAAACGATGAAAATAATAATCGGATAGATAGGAGGAACGATGTTAACCGCATTCACAGGAGCGTTAATCAGCCTGATAATTTCAGCGTTCGGTCCATGCGATTCTGGGGAGTATCCCGGAAAAGGACCGAACAATCTGAATTATTTTAATTCGGGTCCGCCGGAAAAAGAGATGTCAGCCAGGCCGCTGGAGGCATTGGGCGGCGGTTTCAAGAAAGAGTAATCGATATGTTCGTTCGACATCCGGGCAATTCATACGGGGTAACCGGAAATCCAATCAACCCGGGAGATTTAAATGCGGAATAATGATCGTTTGGAATCAAAGATCCAGAGGAAGATAAAAATCTGGTTTGTCGATCACGGCGACGAATTCATTATCTGTATCAAAGAGTTCTGCCAGGGCAACCGGATGTCCTTAACGCTCCTGATGAAAATGCTGGATGATCTTGGAGGCGATGTATTCGCCGACGGTAAAAGCTTGGACATCGAACTTCTCGAGGATCTCGAATTTCGGATATTCGAATTGATCGGCCTGTTTTCCGACATATCGGGCGGCCGTCAATTATTGGACTCGATAAATAAGAACATCATCCCGCGTCTTACCGTAATATTCGCCGAGGCTAAAAGACTCTGGAATCTGCATAACTACAAGATAACGCGATCGGTCGACGTGCTGGATCCCGATAATAGCCTTATCGCCGAAATTGAAAACGCGGCGTCGGAGGACACAGCCGTTCCGATACCGGACGAGGTTCGCGAGCAGGCGCGTAACGCGATAGACAGGCTGGTATTATTTGCCAAGCGGAAATTTCGAGGCGAGAAAAACAGAAAAATCGCGGTAAGCTGGCTGGAAAATCCGGAGAAAGCGTCGGATATCCGCTGGCTGGCGTCGTTGGCTGAATCCAGCGAGGGAAGCACGAAAGTGACCCTTACACGAATAAAAAAATCTCTCGCTAAATATCATAATTTAAGGAGGGAAAACAACAGGCTGATATTAAGTAAATCGAGCTTACCGTTACGGCAAAACCGCTGTCCTATGGATTAGGATAAAACCGCGGAATTAATACACCACCAACGAAATAAAACCCACCGACAATGTTATAGCGAGTTATGATACAATTGGAAAAAGGCTATTTTATAAGGCTCATCTTCCCGATCTCGGAATAACCATCGATTGTAATTTTGTAGAAATATATCCCCGATGGTTTATCGGCGGAACTCCAGGTAACCGAGTAATTTCCGGCTGGATAATTATCGTTGATAGCGGTCTCGATTTTACCGCCTAAGATATCGTAAATCTCCAGGGTTACCGGGGAATTATAACTCAAACCGAACTCGATTGTCGTGTTGCCGTTGAACGGATTGGGATAATTTCCTTTGAGATAAAGCCTCCGAGGCTGATCCGAATTTCTATCGGCAATATTGACAATCTCCTCGACCTCGACATAACCGTCGTAATAATTCATACCGATAATCGGTTCCCCCTCCGGATCTGCCAGCTCATTACCGTCAGCCCATCCGATATAACAGGAATCCCCGATCTGGCCGTTGACAGAAAACATCAATTCTAAAAGAGAAACGCTATCGGGAATATTGACCGGGTCCAGGTGATTCTCCCAGACAAGATGAATCCGGCCATCAAGAACATTTACGAGGGCGTCGTCCAGGAAATCGGAGGAGATACCATAGAATTCGAGTCCGGAATCATCGAAATCAATATGAAATTCCAGCCCGGCGATATCGACATTTTCCAGGGAAAACGCCATAATCGGCACGCTCGCGATCGTTTCCGGGAACCCGATAATTTCGCCGATATCCAAAGCGACTCCGGGACCGCTGATAAAATAAAAAGCCCCCATATCCGCTATGGTACCGTCGGGATCGTACGGACTATTCGGATCGCCGGCGTCGATACATGGTGAATCCTCGGTTAACTCAAAAGAAAACGGAACACCTCCGTTAAATAGCGGATCGGCTGAAATAGAACCTTGTCCAGGGTCTATCCCGTAGTAATCGTCGGTGTTATTCCAAACGTCGTTATATGTCGCCGATGATGAGAATATCATTCCCTGGAAAATCCCCTCGCCGGAATTTTCGGTGATAATATTATTGTACAGATCGCACTCATGCGAATCCCAGATGGCTATCCCTCCGCCGTGATAGAGCTGATCCGTGGCATTAAAAGATATCGTATTATTATAAATTTCGACATTCTGGCATTCGCTCAGGCAAAGCGCACCGCCGAGAGAATGACTGAGATTTTGATAAAACAGGTTATGATGAATCAATCCGTTCGATTGCCATAAATAAACCGCCCCTCCGTGATTTGAAACCGAATTAGCTATAAACCGATTTGATTCGAGATTGACATCGGATTGCGAACAATAAATCGCCCCACCGCCCGGCGCGCTATTATTTACAAATACATTATCTACAATTTGAGGGGAAGACCCGTTTTCGATTTTTATTCCCCCTCTATCGTTAGCCAGAAAAATATTGTTCTTAATCACAGGAGAGGAATCATCGATATTGACAGCCGGAGCGTTGTGAGCCAGCCTCAGGGTAAATCCGCTAAGAATGGCGGCCGATGATTCTCCTTCTTCGAACCGCGCCAAAGGAATCCCTGAGGTTTGAAGCTCTATATTGGTAAACTCCGGACCATCCTCGCTTATTACAGTTATATCCTTCCCGTCGAAACTAATGTGCTCGGCATAAGTTCCGGGCGCGACCAATATAGTATCGCCGTCCGATGACGCGTCGATACCTGCCTGGATGGTCGGGTAATCTCCGGGCACGTGAATTATATCCGCTAAGGCCGTTGACGCCGATAATAATATCGCTGCCGATAAGCAAAATACCCGTACTTTCATGTTGCGGCTCCGGTTTGTTTCTTCAAATTAGTATAAGTTATTTAATCAATAGCATCTTTCGGTCGGCGTTGTATTCACCTGCCCGAAATCTTACGAAATACAAACCCGATGGCCGAGCCCCGGCATCCCAGGTAACGCGATGATATCCCGCCGGATAAAATCGATCGACCAGGATCTCGATCTCACGTCCCAGCAAATCATAAACGGCAAGGGTCACATACGATGCCTCGGGAATATCGAATACTATATTCGCCCTGGCATTGAACGGATTCGGATAGGTCTCTCGTAATTTGAACGATTCCGGTAAGGAATAAGTATCCGCATTTTTAGTCGGATACTGTTGATAAATATAACCGTTGGTAGTGACGATATCATAATCAGCGCCCGCTATATCGGCTATATGCGCGGAGGCCACGGAAATAACCATGGTATCCGGGGCGCCATCCAATATCTCAAATAACAGGGACAACGCTTCCCCGCCGTCATTTAACGTTACCGCGTGGAATATATCCTCCCATACGAAATGAATCTCGCCCTCGGCAATATTGGTGGTCGGTTGATTCATCAACTCGGTTTCCAGACCCAGGCATCTCAGCTCCTCAGGGCGGTACTCCAGATGAAGCTCGAATCCCGCGACGTCTTTAAACCCGGCGACATTAACAGGCATTTTCACTATATCTCCCGGTACCCCCAAACAATCCGTCAGGTCAAGCTCGATAAAACCGCAGGTTTTGGGACGTGGCATCCCGCGGCGATCACCAGCCCAGGAATAGTCGACATCGCCCATACGGACACCGACAAAGCTCGAATCGGTAAGATCAGCATCCCAGAGATCAAAATCGATACAATCGGGCGCGGACTGCCAGTTATCATCGTTGATTACGAAGCTCGAGTTTATAAAAGCCCAGTTGCCGCTGGGAAGTTCATCGAGATCGGCAAGATACCGGCGTAATTTGATCACATCGGCAACGCTTACAGTACCGCTTGTGTTCACATCGGCGGCGAGAAGCTTATAAGGCGTATCGAACGTCTCAAGGCGCACTATATGTCTGCGGATATTGACTATGTCCGTTACGGTTACTCCGGTGTCATCATCGGCCCTTGATGGGCAGAGTGTGAAACTTCCCGGAAACAGAGTTTCGAAAATATAGGTTCCGGCATCATCGGTAATTGTTGAGAGGTTGTGATCTCCCGATAGCTGAATGGTAACCCCGGCGACAGGGTTGAGCAGATCGTAATAAACGACATTGCCCGCGATACTGTGGAACTCTATAACGGTGACGCTTCCGTTATCCCAACCGACACCATCGATTGGCTCGCCCAGCGGATCGACAAGCTCGTTGTCGCCTGTCCATTCCAAAAGGCAAACATCGCCGATCTGTCCGAGCACCACAAACTGCAGATCGATAAGCGACGAGCTATCGGGAAGGGTGATGGGGTTCTCGTAGTCGTCCCATAGTATGTTGATAACACCATCGCCGACATTGACGAGGGGGTCTGTCAGGTAATCGCTTGAGAAGTCTGTATACTCCAGGCATTCGGGATCGTACGCGACATGCAATTCCACTCCGGCGATTTCATTCCCCGTCAGCCCAGTGGCGATCAGCGGGATATCGACCGGTTGGCCGTTTTCGCCGTAAGTGTCGGCGATATCAATGGCGGCGGTTAGTACGGTTCCGAAATAATACGCGCCCATATCGGCTATCGAGCCGTCGGGATCGGGCGGCGATTCCGGGTCGCCGGTATCGATGCATGGTGATCCCGCCTGGAGCCGGAAATCGAACGGCTCCCCTCCGACGAAGAGAGGGTCAGCGGAAATGGAGCCGGGACCCGGGGTGAAGCCGTAGTAGTCCCCCGGTTCATTATTATAGACATCATTGAATCCCAAAACAGCAGTAGACGGCCCATATTTGTATATACCATAGCAATTATTGCCCGTATTATTCGTGATAATATTGTTTTCAGCAACATTATTGTAAGAATAGGAGATGCATAATGCCCCATGACTACCACCATGGTTGCCATCAATAGTATTATTAAATATCTCCGCGTTCTCAGTGTAAGTTATGCTGATACCGACTGCTCCCGTATTAGCCGTATTATCATAAACGAGATTATGAGTAATTACAGGATCATCACAGTATATTAACCTAATACCAGCGGTCCAAACAGCTACAGTATTTGAAAATACAATATTCGAGTCAATAGTTACACTTGAATGCCAAGCTGAAATACCACCTCCCGTACCAGCAGAGTTGTTAGAAATTATATTGTTGCGAATAACTGCCGACGAGTAACTACAATAAACTCCACCCCCTTCACTTGTACCGTGATTATTAGTGATTATATTATTTCTTACTATAGGGTCGGCACCGGATATCGTTACGCCGGCTGCGCTTTCCGCATCCTTAATGGTAAATCCTTCGATAATAGAATTACTACCCTCTCCAGAATTGAAACGTACTACAGCGGTATTTGATGTTGCTGAGTGAATAATCGTTACCGTAGGTCCGTTCTCGCTTTTTACCGTAATTGCCTTACCGAGGAAATTGATATTTTCATTATATGTTCCGTTGTCGACCAATATTAAATCATCATCATTCGCGGCGTTAATCCCCTGCTGAATTGTCGGATAATCATTAGGGATTCTAATTGTTGATGCGTTTGCATAATAAACGAACCACAACAGCATCGAAAGTACGATATATCTTGTATTCATGTTGTTACCCTCTGGTTACTGGTTAAAACAACAGATTCATATTCTTAAAGTTCAACATTTTAGCCTTTTATTTTAAAAATACCAAATTCATTGACTCTACATGGTCACCAATTTTCAAGCGACAAAAATATACTCCACTCGCAAGATCCGAGGCTTCCAGCAGGGAATGGTGCGTGCCGGGTTCCTTAAATCCATTCACTAAATTACCTACTTTTTCCCCGAGTAAATCATAAACATCGATGGTCACATAGCCTGATCTAGGAATGGAGTATTCAATTATGGTAGAAGCATTAAAAGGATTTGGATAATTATGTAAGAGCATTTTATTAATGGGTAATTCTATAATTCCATCCTCAACTCCGGTAACAAGGTCATTTTCCCACCAAGAGATATCATCCTCTCCAAATGCAGTTCCTAACAAATCCATATCGCCGTCCATGTCAATGTCTATCGCGAAAGATCCTGTTGCATAGTTATAACCTGTTTCAATAACATGTTTTGAAAAATTATAGTCACCGTTATTTTTAAACAAAGCTAATTCGTTCGAATACCGGGCGGCACATAAGACGTCAGTATCACCGTCAGCGTCTATATCAATAGCAAATATTGACTGGGGGTATTCAAGTTCATTGCTAATAATATGCCTATAAAAATTTTGGTTGCCATCGTTCTCCCACCAAGAAACATCATTTTGTTCCGCCGCTGCCCCTACGACATCAATATCCCCATCGTAATCAAAATCTAGAGCTTGCACCCAAAATGCGTTGTAATTCGCCTCAATAGTATACTCAATAAAATGCTGATACCCATCATTTTCCCACCACGATAACTTGTTTATAAATTCAGCTGCAACCAGAACATCGACGTCTCCATCAATATCCAAATCGATAGCCGTAATGCATCGACCCCCATAAAAGTCATCCTCTATGACATGTTTTGTGAAATTCTGTTCACCGTCATTCTCCCACCACGTTACATCGCCGCCCTGTTTTGTAGTACCGAGAATATCGATATCACCGTCACCGTCCATATCGAGTGCAAAGACATGATGAGAGCCATAATAGTTTTGCTCTATTGTATGCTCGGTAAAGTTTTGTTCACCATCATTCTCCCACCAAGTAATTTCTTCTGCCCAATGTGCTGCCGTTAAAATATCTATATCTTTATCACGATCAACATCAATAGCGTAAACATCACAAACTCCATTATGAGTAGGATCAATAATGTGCTTAGTGAAATTTTGATGGCCATCATTTTCCCACCAAGTTAGTTCGTCTCCCCAATAACCTACTCCGAGGACATCAATGTCCTCGTCATGGTCAAGATCAGCGGCAAATACGCACCATGCCCCAACAAAGTTCCCATCTATAGTATGTTTTACCCAATCGTCTTGTCCATACGCAATAGAACAAATCGAAATAGCCAGAACTATGCGATGGATATAAATAGCCATGATACGACCCTCCGTTAAAAGCTAACGACCCAACTTACAGGATTTACCCTATTTATATAATATAGAAGCAGTATGTTGAAGTCAAGCACAAATTGCGGATAATGGATCGAAAACGTCCATTATTGAGATCACCGGTAAAAGCCATTACACCTTTATTGCTTCCATTTAAAATCATCTATAATGTTTTGGCGGTCAATTACCCAAGTAATACCAAATGAAATCAATTCTGATACTGACGTCATTAGCCTAAATCCGATAGCGATAATAGCCGGAACAGGAGCTTGATAATTGGCAATATGGGTCAGAAGTAAAACAATAATCCCTTCTCTCACGCCAAATCCTCCGGGCGCGAAAATCGCTAGGAAGCCGACTACCACAGCCCCGGTATGTATGGCGGTTAAAGTAATATATTGATTGAAAGATACTGCCATCAATGCTTTAATAAACATCCAAAATGATAGTCCAAAAATAAACCAGCATGCCATATAATAAATTAGCATTGTAAAACCGACCTTTATTCCGAAATTTACAATTACTTCATCTCTATTAAGTATTCTCAAAATCCAATTAATAGGCAACTCGAGAATTTTTGGTTTTACTGCGATCACTGTAAGAATGATAATAATTGGAAGTAATTTCCAATTAGATTCCGCAACTATGCTGGTTGGTTCTAATGAAAACCGAAACGCCGCTACTACCATTATAAGTATAACCCCGGATAAAATCGAATACGTCTGACCTAATACAAAAGCCATAACCGATACACCTTCCGGTATTCCTCTTCTCTTGGCAAGATATGTCGAGCCGGCTATTTGCCATATTTTACCTGGAATATATTTCCCCAATATTGATCGAAAATAAATAACATAAACGTCGGAAAATGATACTTTATGGCCTATTGCGGTAAATAAATTCTTTAGAACCCAAACAGAAACTATCCAGGCTATCATAAGAAAAGCAAGCGAATACACTAAATAGGTGTAGTCTATTTGGAACGTAAGATCTTCCAGTCTACTCCAGTTATCATATAAATTATGTACAATGAAAACAAATATTATAGCGACAAGGAATATACCAATTGTCATTTTTCTTTTACCCATTCAACTCCTCCACCGCCATCTCTATCTACGGCGGGAATTACGATAATTACTTCATCGCCATCTACGATATGCTCGGCCGATTAGTAAAATCGGAAACTATCCCCAATAACTCAAGCGGAAAATCCAAATATGTCTGGGACGGCGCCGATTCCGATGGCAACCCCCTTCCCAGCGGCATATATTTCGTCCGAGTAAATAACCATACCGCCGTCGCAAAAGGGACAATAATCCTGCTGAAATAACCAGCGAGCGATCAGCCGACACGCTCTTAAGCGCCAATCCCCCTATAAGTTACATCATTAATGCCCGAGATCTTACTCCGGCTTGCGCTTTTGGGCCGCCAGCGTTTTTATTCTCTTTTAGCATATACTTGACATTATTCCCCACATACATTAGAATCGCACGACACTATCTTAGGACTACTCTAAACCGGGGACGATAAAACCGGCTAAACTGGCGAGATGATCAAAAAGACCGTAAACGCGAGACTGGTACTTGAGGATGGGACTGTATTTACGGGACGTCGTTTCGGCGCTTTGGTCGATACCGATGGCGAGGTAGTGTTCAACACCACCCTGACCGGCTACCAGGAGATCCTGACCGACCCATCATACGCCGGACAGATGGTAGTCATGACCTATCCCCAGATCGGGAACTACGGCATATCCAGCGACGATTTCGAATCGCGCAAGCTCTTCCTGTCCGCCCTGATCGTTAAAGAACTTAGCCGTATAGCCAGCAGTTGGAGATCCGATTATTCTCTCGATGATTATCTAAAAGCGAACGGGATACCCGGACTGGAGGGGCTCGACACCAGAATGCTTGTCCGTCACTTGCGCGACCAGGGAGCTATGCGCGGGGTAATCGGGGGGGCCGACATTAGCGTCGATGTTCTCCTCAACCGGGCGAAGAGTGTCCCGCCTATGGCTGGCAGAGACCTGGCTGTCACCGTTACCAAAGGCCAACGGTTCTCGTGGTCGGAGAATATCGCCGGTATTAACGGCCACTGGAAACAACAGGATCTCTTTGCCAAAAAACCGACATCAAAATTTCATGTTATCGCGGTCGATTACGGAGTGAAATGGAATATCCTGCGTTGCCTGGTCAATGTCGGGTGCAAGGTAACGGTTGTTCCCGCGACCACAACCGCTGACGAGATACTGGCGTTGAAACCGTCGGGATTACTTTTATCCAACGGCCCCGGCGATCCCGATCCGCTGCAATACTCGGTTGATAATATTCGCAAACTGCTGGGTAAAATCCCCATCTTCGGAATTTGCCTCGGCCATCAACTATTAGGACTGGCGGCCGGGGGTAAAACCTACAAGCTTAAATTCGGCCATCGCGGGGGTAACCATCCTATAATAGACCTTAAAACGCGCAAGGTCGAGATAACGTCGCACAACCACGGTTTCGCTGTTGACGCCGATTCGTTGCCGAAGGATCGTGTGGAGATTACCCATATCAATCTCAACGACCAGACTGTCGAGGGGTTGCGGCTGACAGACGTTCCCGCTTTTTCGGTGCAGTACCATCCCGAGGCCGCCCCCGGTCCTCATGACGCTCATTACCTTTTTGACCGCTTCACCGAATTGATGCGGGAGTTTCAGTCTCAACAGGCAAATCATGCCTAAACGTGATGATCTAAAACGTATCCTGGTAATCGGGTCGGGACCCATTGTCATCGGCCAAGCTTGCGAATTCGATTATTCCGGCACCCAGGCGATTAAAGCGTTACGCTCCGAGGGGATCGAGGTGGTGCTGGTTAATTCCAATCCCGCCACCATAATGACCGATCCCGAACTGGCCGATCTCACTTATATAGAGCCCCTCACAGTCGAATTTTTAAGAATCATTATAGAACGTGATCGTCCCGACGCTGTCCTGCCGACGGTCGGAGGCCAGACCGCCCTCAACTTGGCGCTAGCCCTTCATCAAGAGGGGGTATTAGAAAAATACAACGTTGAAATGATCGGAGCCAGCGCGGAGGCTATTTCCATTGCCGAGGATCGCCAACAATTCAAAGAGGCGATGCTCGAAATAGGGCTCGACGTTCCGCGCAGTGTTATAGTTTCGAATATTTCCGAGGCCAAGTCGTTTTCTCGCCGCAACGGTTTCCCTATCATAGTACGGCCGTCATTTACATTAGGCGGCTCCGGCGGCGGTATCGCTTATAACGCCGACGAATTCGACGAGATCATCCATCGCGGCCTGGCATTATCGCCAGTGCACAGGGTTCTGGTAGAGGAATCGCTTCTGGGATGGAAGGAATTCGAACTCGAGGTCATGCGCGACCGTCACGATAATTTCGTGGTCGTCTGTTCAATCGAGAATTTCGATTCCATCGGCGTGCATACCGGAGATTCATTGACAGTAGCCCCGGCGCAAACATTAACCGATAAGGAATATCAACGTATGCGCGACGCCGCGGCGGCCATAATGCGCAGGGTAAAAGTCGATACCGGCGGATCGAATGTCCAGTTCGCGGTCGATCCGAAAACCGGTCGGCTGGTTGTTATCGAGATGAACCCGCGAGTATCGCGATCTTCAGCCCTGGCGTCGAAAGCGACCGGTTTCCCCATAGCCAAAATCGCCGCTAAACTTGCTATAGGATATACACTCGATGAAATCCCCAATGATATCACCCGGAAAACCCCGGCGGCTTTCGAACCGGTCATCGATTACGTGGTAACCAAAATTCCCAAGTTCGCTTTCGAAAAATTCCCCGAGACCGACGCTACATTGGGAATCCAGATGAGATCGGTGGGCGAGGTTATGGCTATCGGACGAACATTCAAGGAATCGCTTTTCAAAGCGCTTCGATCGTTAGAGGCTATCCGCCCGTTTCGCCCTACGGAACTGCCTAAGGAAAAGCTCACGGCATCTTTATCCAGACCGAATGAGAATCGCCTTCGATATATAGTGCACGCGTTGGAACAGGGCTGGACGATAGAAGAAATCAACCGCCTGACAAATATCGATCCCTGGTTTTTAGATCAGATCGATCAGTTCGCGTCATTACAAAAGCAATTGAGGGGCAAAAAACTATCTGAAATAAGCAAGGACGAATTTTTGCTGGCCAAGGAGTACGGTTTTTCCGATCGCCGAATCGCCTACCTGACCGGAAGCGACGAGGAGGACGTCCGTAAGTATCGCCACTCATTGAATATTCGCCCGGTTTATAAGCGTGTCGATACCTGCGCCGGTGAGTTCGAGTCCTTTACGCCTTACCTGTATTCCACCTATGAGATAGAGGATGAATCGGACGTTCAGGCCGGGAAGAAAGTCATGATATTGGGAAGCGGCCCGAATCGGATAGGCCAGGGGATCGAGTTCGATTACTGTTGCTGTCATGCCTCTTTCGCCCTGCGCGATGAAAACGTTCAGAGTATCATGGTCAACTGCAACCCCGAGACCGTATCCACCGACTACGATACCAGCGACCGGCTTTATTTCGAACCGTTGACATTGGAAGACGTTCTGGAGATTTACGATAAGGAACGTCCCGACGGCGTGATCGTGCAGTTCGGCGGACAGACACCGTTAAAGCTGACCATGCCTTTGGCGCGCGCGGGCGTTCATATCCTGGGCACTCCGCCCGAATCGGTTGACTTAGCCGAGGATCGCGAACGATTCGCCGAGTTTTTAAACAAGCTTGGAATCCGTCAGCCGGCCCACTCCATAGCCCGTTCCCGGGAGGAGGCCGACGATGCCGCTAAAGAACTCGGCTATCCCCTGCTTTTAAGACCGTCGTATGTTCTCGGCGGGCGCGGCATGGCCATCGTCTATGGCCAGAAACGATTGCATAAATATCTGAAATCAGCATTCGATACCGCTCCCGGCCAGGCGGTGCTCATCGATAAATTCCTCGAGGACGCGGTCGAGTTCGATGTTGACGCTATCAGCGACGGGGTCGATTGCGTGATCGCGGGAGTCATGCAGCATATCGAGGAAGCCGGAGTCCACAGCGGCGATTCGAGTTCGGTCCTGCCGACCTTCATGATAGAAAAACACCTACTCGATGAGATCCATTCTGTTACCAAGCGGCTGGCGAGAGAGTTGAAAATTGTCGGCATGATGAATATCCAGTATGCCGTCGCCCAGGGGAAACTTTACGTTTTGGAGGTTAACCCTCGCGCCTCGCGCACGGTACCGTATGTCGCTAAATCGACCGGTGTTCCATTGGCCAAAATCGCCACCAGGCTTATGCTGGGTCGTTCATTGAAGGAACTGGGTTTAACCGACGACTTGCGGGTATCGCGATATTTCGTAAAAACGCCGGTATTCCCGTTCGTCAAGTTTCCGGGGGTCGATCCCAAGCTATCCCCGGAGATGCGTTCGACCGGCGAGGTTATGGGGATAGGCGATGATTTCGGAACGGCGTTCTACAAAGCGCAGCTCGCTGCCGGTCTGAAACTGCCGAGTACCGGCACGATTTTGATGAGCGTCAACGATCTCGATAAGAAAGCGGCTCTTTCGGTGGCACGGCGATTCCAATCGCTGGGATTCAATCTGATGGCCACAACCGGAACCGCCGCCTTCTTAAACGATATGGGCGTGGAAACCGAAAGTGTCAAGAAGGTCAGCGAGGGTCGGCCTAATTTCGCCGACGTTATCAAAAACGGGCAGATCGATCTTATAATCAATACCCCTCTGGGAGAGGCGTCGTTCCGCGACGGCTGGGCAATCCGAACCGCCGCGCTCCAGCATAATGTCCCTTTTATTACCACGATTTCGGGCGCCGTGGCCGCGTTGGAGGCGGTTGTCGCCCTGCGTCAAAACCATATGACCGTGGTTTCGCTTCAGGAATTACATGGGGCGGGGTGAGCCGCTGATTTTGGCAATAAATTACATGTAAAGTACATGTAAACTTATAAATTACTTTACATATGATCAAGCCGTCGGCCCCGCCAAAGACGGGGATTCCTGAAGGAGTTTGAATTAACAAGTCCAGCCTTAACAGTAAAAAAGCCTGAACAAATGTTTATGCAAATTTCGCAACTACTTACACGTCAACAGAATAAAGACGCGGCTAAGGCTTTAATCTGACAATCGCACTCTGGATTTAGGGACATTTACATGTAAAGTTCATGTAAACTTAAAAAATACTTTGCATTTTAACAATTTTAGTCGTAGAATTACGACAGTAGTATACTTATATTTAGTCCGAGGGCTCTTAAAAAAAGAAAATTCACGATGACTTTATTTAGATTACAGAAACCGAATGCTCCCGCAAGAATCGATAAGGCAATTTTAAAAATCACTTCCGATGAAGACATCTCTGCATTTATCGAAAGGACTCATCGGCCCGAATATCTTTATTGGAACAAGGTACGATATTTGCCCCGACCAAACGAGCTAACAGCCGAAGAATTTTGGGCTATGGTGAAATTTCTGCGAATAAACTCCCCAGGAAAAAATCGAACCGTGATCAGAGATGAGAATGGGAGAAATTTTACCTGGCTGTTTTCATCAGATCTGGGTTATTTTCTTAGCGAAATAGACTCGAGGGCTGGCGGGATTATCGATCCTGCCTTGTTAGAATCTCAAAATGCCCGGCGTACTTTCATGGCCAGGGGAATTATAGAAGAAGCTATTGCCTCTTCTCAACTGGAAGGCGCCAGCACTACCAGAAAAGTAGCCAGGGAAATGATTCAAAAAAACAGAAAACCGATCAATAAATCCGAGCAAATGATACTCAACAACTATCAAGCGATGCTTCATATCGAAGATAGATTACGTTATGAGGACTTAAACCTCGAATCTTTATTAAATCTCCATATTACGCTTACACAAGGTACCGTAGAAATCAAAGAAACAGGACGTTTCAGGCGGGATATCGACCAGGTGGTAGTCTCGGATTCATCCAACAATGTTATTTATCATATTCCACCGTCGGAGAAATTTCTAAAAAGGGAAATCAAAAAATTGATAATTTTCGCAAACGATGATGATAAAAAATCGCCCTCAGTACATCCCGTTATCAAAGCCATCCTCCTGCATTTCTGGATCGGATACCTGCATCCCTTTACCGACGGCAACGGCAGGCTTGCCCGGGCGATATTCTACTGGTACCTGTTGAAAAAACAATACTGGGGGTTTTCATACCTACCCCTATCAAGAGTAATCAAGAGATCTCCAGCCCAATATCGGGATGCCTATGTTTTCTCAGAGCAGGACGACAACGATCTCACCTATTTCATAGATTACAATATCCGGAAAATCGCCCAGGCAAAGAGAGAATTCGAGACGTACGTCAAACGCAAACAATCCGAATATCTGAAAGTTTCAAAAAGCGCTCGGATGAAGTATAGGCTCAATGAGCGTCAGATACAACTGCTGCGAAGTCTTCGCAAGGAGCCGGACGCGACAACCACTATAAAAACGCATTCGATCTTCAACGGCATCTCCAGGGTTACGGCCGGAAAAGATCTCGAGGAATTGGAGCAAAAGGGATTTCTCGTTTCTCAGAAACTTGGCAAGGAAAGACCGTTCAGCGCGACCGAAAAAGCCGACGAACTGTTTTCATAGCGGCCGATCCGAATTAAAAAGATTGCCGTTCCGATCGCCCCGTCAGCCCCGCCTTCGGCGGGGATCCTGACGGCTCTAATTCCGCAATTTCATTACCCTTATAATGTCAGGCTATATAGATCGCGACTTACAGAACCTACTAAAATCCTACATTACATTTATAATAACGGCAAGTATGGTGAACCCGATTATTAGCGAACTCCAAAGTATCCAGCCGCCGGCTTTTTCGGGTTTTTTGGTCGATCTGATAATTAAATAAACGATAATAAAATAACTCGGACTGTTTGTTATTAACGAATCAACTTCGATATGCAGTATATTCTTAAACAATATCGCCATGCCTATTATGCAAAAACCGGCAACCAGGGCGACTTTTATCTCATCGGTTTTCAATAAATCTTTAATCACGCTAAAACTCCTTCTTCCATATTACCATTTAAGCTGTTAACCCCGGATGCCATTCTGTTTTTTTGCAATCTGTTTATATAATAAAATATCGCGTTATGGCAAACTGAAAATGTCGCCGATAAACTGCCGTTTGGAGTAGGGCGAAATTGTGACGATCGACGATTAAAATCGTCAAGGTTATTCAAAGATGCTTGGAATTTAGGGGGGATGTCTATAAATACCGGCAGTTTACAAGGAAATGGTTTTACCGCAGGCAGGGGGATCGAACCCCCGTCCGAAGATACCTCCGGATAACCATCTATACATGCAGGCACTTCTTGGTCTCCGCTATAAACTCCCGAAAAAAACCGGGCCATCCACCCTGGGATGACCCGGTAATTATCGGCGATCTCCGGAGCCTCGGTCGAGAAATTACGGTCTCGCCGGAAATATCTCTATTTCAGAAGCAGCATCCTCTTGGTTTCAACAAGTTGCCCCGCCCGCAGGGAGTATAGATAAACTCCGGAAGATTGATCTTCGGCGTTCCAGGTGACCCGGTGAGTTCCGGCCGGCTGATATTCGGCAACGAGCGTTATAATACTCTGCCCGAGAAGGTTGAATATTTCGATATGAACCAGCGAGGCCTCCTCCAGATTATACCTGATCGTAGTTTGAGCGTTAAAAGGATTCGGGAAATTCTGCTGAAGCGCGAATTGTCCGGGAACCGACAGAATCTCGCTCGCCGGATTACCCGGTTTGCTCAAACCGCTTACACCGCTTCCGCGGAACTCGATCTCGTCGATATATACGTCATCTCTGTTGCCGCTGGCATCACACATGAACCTGAGCCGGGCGTCGGTCGGGAAATTGTACTGGGCGCTGGAAATAGCGACAACCTCGTTATAGAACTGGTTGTTCTGGAAATCGTTGCCCTGCGCGAACGTGGCCACGGTTTGCCAACCGGAACCATCGTAATATTGAACCCAGAAATCCTCGTTCGCTTCCATACTGACAGCGTAGAACCAGAATTCGACCTCCAACTCGGTATAACCGGAAACGTCATAACCGGACGTGTGGTAAAATGACGAAGAGACGCCGCTATTGTCCTGTATGTCGGCGGCATTATTTCCCTGGTGGGCATAGGTACCGCGGGCATACAGAGTCATATCCCGGCCGCCATCGGTATAATTGCCCATACCACCCTCGAAATCATCATAGGTGATAACCGTCCAGGCGCTCGCCTCGGTCACATTAATGTAACCGACTTTAGTTTTCGTGTCGGAGCCATAGGCGTTGGCCGCGGTCAGAGATACCGTGTAAGCGCCCGCGGATATGTATTCATATGATGGATTCTGCGCTGTCGATATGCCGCCGTCGCCGAAATCCCAATTCCACGACGTGGGATTCTCGGTGGAGAGATCGGTAAACTGTACCGTCAGCGGCGCTTGTCCCGATGTAGGGGTGGCCGAAAAATTCGCTGCCGGCGGGTCCGTCGACGGCGCGGTTATTGTAATATATCCCGTTTTTACTTCGGAATCCGAACCGTAGGCGTTGGCAGCGGTCAGAGATACTGAGAACGTGCCCGCGGATATGTATTCATATGATGGATTCTGGGCTGTCGATATGCCGCCGTCGCCGAAATCCCAATTCCACGACGTGGGATTCTCGGTGGAGAGATCGGTAAACTGAACCGTCAGCGGTGATTGTCCCGATGTCGGCGTGCCTGAGAAATCGGCCACAGGGGGATTTGTGGGAGGAGTCAACGATTGAATTGCCGCGTAAGCGTCAACCAAGCCAAATCCATAGAATTGATCCCAGCCGGCCGATCCCAGGTCTACCGCGGTGCCCTCCATAGCGCTTCTAACCTGTTGCGGCGTTAACGACCCGTCTACCGCCAATAGCATGGCCGACACGCCGGCCACGTGTGGCGAGGCCATAGAGGTTCCCTGATAGAACCAATATCCCCAATCGGTGTAGGTGGTACCGAACGTTTGCTGGAGAACTCCATCAACGTAACCGTCTCCGTTTTGGTCGACACTGGTATCGCCTCCCGGAGCGCAGATATCGATATTGGAGCCGAAGCTGGAATACGAGGGCCGGGTGTCGTCGTATCTGGTGGCAGAGACCGATATGCATTCCACATAAGACGCGGGATACTGGGGCACGTTGTTACCGGAATTTCCGGCGGCGCATACGATGGTCACTCCTAATCCGTCGGCGTATCGTACCGCGTTCTGAAGGGTCGAGGTCGACGACGATGATCCGAGGCTCATGTTAATCACCTGCGCGCCGTTATCCGCGGCCCAGATGATACCATCCGCTACGTCGGATAACCAACCGTTTCCGGAAGCGTCAAGAACCTTAATAGGCATAATACTGCTATTAAACGCTACACCGGCGACACCCAGGTTATTGTTCGTGGTTTGGGCAACCGTGCCGGCCACGTGCGTACCGTGCCCGTTATCGTCATTGGGATGCGTATCGTTGTTTACAAAATCGTAGCCGGGGACGAAATTGGTACCGGCCAGATCGGGCGCAAGACCGAACGAACCGTAATTCTCGTAGGCTACCCCGCAATCTATTATAGCCACGACTATCCCGGTTCCTGTCGAAAGATCCCAGGCCGGTTCGGCGTTGATTTTCGGCATATGCCATTGATAGGTATAGTAGGGATCGTTCGGGGTCATGAAAGCGCGTAGAATGTAATTGGGCTCCGCGTACTCTACGTCCGCTCTCGCTCTGAATTGTTCGACCGCTTCATCTACGTTCGACAAAGACGAAATCGCGATCCGTTTGAACCCGGCGCGAGGGCTGGTGTAAATCTCGGAGGCGCCGAGTTCGGTATAGATTCTATTTATCGTTTCGGCGGTGATCCCGGATTTGAATTTCACTATTACTTCGCCATCCGCGTATTCGATTCGGGCGTCCCCGAAGTTCGATTCCTTGACCTTGAAATCGTCCGCGCCTAAAACGAAGCCCGATAGGGCAAATAGAATCGCGGTTAGCAGAATTATTGATTTTTTCATTTCGCTTCTCTCCTGAATTAATCGATAATCGCTTCATTACCGGACACTTAAAATAATTCCCATAATCCCATAGGCATCCTCCCCCGCTTTTAATTTAAAAGAGATAACTCGACGAGAAAACGTGATTCATAATCACCAGGGCAAAGTATTTTGGATGGTACATTATAAATCGGATTTTCCCTGTGGCCGCGATCTACTGACTTTCTCGCGAGGATCGATTTTATTATAATCGCCCTAACCGTCAAAACAGCTCCCGTTCAGCTCACCTGGTAATCTTTTAAAGGAAACTTATTGCCTATCGATTATAAATCGATAATTATTCCGAAGTCAAGGTAAAAATATAATTATCGTTATATGACAGCAATATCAATATATTACTACTTTACCGGAAGCGGGGGGCGAACCCATTCCCCCTATTGTCTCGCAACAAGTTAGCTGATGGTGTGACCAGAGTTTGACAGTATTTCCAAAACCGTCTCTAAGTTCAAGACCACCCTATATCCAGATTTATCTGACAGCAAACAGGATAAGTAGCGCTATAACACCTGATACTTATCGCCTTAACAGACGTTTGTCTAAATTTACCAGACAACGTATACAAATTGTAAGATAAATGCCGATCTGAGCGAGGTAATCAGGATGTTCCATTCGAGGCCCCTTATCTTTCTTCAGACGGGCCAGGAGTATTGATATCGACTATTTTATACTGGCAGGTTATTTTTAAGCATATCGATCAGGGTTTTGATTCCTGCTTTTCTGGTTATACTATAACTGTGACATTGAACAGTTTTCACGGATATCTCCAACTCATCCGCTATTTTATTAGTGGTTTTGCCATCTATCTTCATTTCAAATATACGAGTCTCCCTTAAAGTCAGGTCGGCATTTTTAATTGGGATTTTTCAATTCAAATCGTTATTATTTACTTTATACTTAAAATACTCCTTATAAATCGCCCTTATACTTTCGACTATTGCATGAGGCTCTTCTTTTCATAATATATATCCTTCCACCCCTTTTTTTTGAGCCTTACGAACAAATTCCTCGTTATTGTACATTGTAATAAATGCTGTTTTTAATTTTGGCCTTATCCGCTTCATAATTTCAGCGGTATCCAACCCGTTCAACACCGGCATCGATATAGACATTACGGCAACATCGACAGACCTCAGCTCAATTATTCTTAGCGCGTCGCCGCCGTTGGACGCTTTACCGACAATTTCGAAATCGTCTTCTGAAATTAACGGAGACTCTAACCCCGAAATTAAAACAGAATATTTATCCGCGAGAAATATCCTTATTTTATCCTTCACGCGGCGCACCCCGCTAACCGGATCTTATCGATCATCGTCTGAAGATGGAACGGTTTACGAATAAAATCCGTAGCTTTGGGTAATTGATATTCATGTCCCATATTATCAATGTCTACGGCAGACATGAGAATAATCTTAATTCTCGAATCCAATGAATTTATTCGGATCGAGAGGCTAATACCATCCTCGCCCGGCAACCCAATATCAATTAGGGCCAGATCAATTTTATTGCTCTCCACTACCTGCATCGCCTGCTCGCTATCAACAGCCGCATACGGATCGCAATTTTGCATTTTAATTAACGTTACCATCAAATCCCTTACGGCTGGCTCGTCTTCTACGATCATTACTGACTTTCGCACCAATAACTCCCAAAATCCCCTCCAAAGTTGACAACGCTTTAATATTAATCGAACTCTGTTATTCTTATTACTATTTCAAGACCTATCTTAATTGAATCTTCGGCCGCTATTCCCTATCCAATACCTCCCTTATACTACGTGCGAGCGTTGTTGGACGAAATGGCTTTTGCAGTAGGGGAATTGTATGATCGATATTATTCTGTTGTTGCAGATAATTACCGGAATACCCCGACATATATAGAATTTTCAAACCGGGCCAGAGGTTATGCAGTTATTCGGTTAGTTCTATACCGCCCATATCAGGCATAACCATATCGGTAACAACGAGATCAACAGGTTTTTCCATCCGCTCGCATTTCAAAAACGCATCTAAGCCGTTTACCGCTTTAATTATGGTATAACCCTTTCGCTCCAATATTCTTATCGCCAAATTTCTGACATTATCATCATCTTCGACAATAAGAATTGTCTCATTGCCTTCGAGATTATCAACAGGTTTGCGTTCGGAATCGATTGCCTCGGTTTTCCCCTCAACAACAGGCAGGAATATATCAAATACTGTCCCATGATCTTGCTCGCTGTAAACCGATATATGACCACCGCTCTGTTTTATTATTCCGTAGACGGTTGAAAGCCCAAGGCCGGTTCCCTTGCCCAGTTCCTTCGTGGTGAAGAAAGGCTCGAAAATCTTCGATCTTATTTCCCTGGATATTCCACATCCCGTATCGCTGATCGATAACTTGATATATCGACCCGGTTCGATCTCGGGATGGGTTCGGATATATTCATCGTCCAACTCGACATTCTTCGTTTCTATCGTCAGTACTCCTCCTTGCGGCATGGCATCCCGGGCGTTAACCGCAAGATTCGTTATAACCTGCTCGATTAATCCCTGATCGACTTTCACGCTCCAAAGGCTACTCAAGGTGGCCGTTCTAAAGTTTATATCCTCCCCGATGATTCGCCGAAGCATGTTTTTCATATTTTCGATAATATGATTCAAATTTACGGTCTTTAAAGTCAGGGTCTGCTTGCGGCTGAATGCCAGAAGTTGTTTCGTTAGTCCGGCCGCTCGCTCGCTTGCCGCCTGAATCTCAAGAGCGTCTTTACAAAAGGCATCTTCCGGATTAGCCCGAGTAATAATCAACTCCGCGTGCCCCATAATGACGGTCAGCAGATTGTTGAAATCGCGGGCAACGCCTCCGGCGAGCCGGCCTATACTCTCCATTTTTTGAGATTGTAAGAGTTGGGCTTCCAACTTTTTCAGATCGGTAACATCGATATTCATCGAAACCAGGTATTTAGGCAAATTGTCTTGCCTGATAAAATCAGCGGTATATTGAATCGAGACAGGTTCGCCCTTCGCGGTTAGAAATTCGATTTCCCCCAATTGTACAGGCTTACCTTCCTTAAATCGTTTTGCGTTCCTAATTTTTCGATCCCTTGCATTCTCCGCTGATTTTATTACATCATAAAACGGTTTTCCCAGAAGCTCGGCCTTGCTATAACCGTATATATTGCAGTAGGTTGGATTTACGTAGTGATACAAACCGTCCTTATCCGTCAGGCAAATTCCGATAGGCGAATTCTCCCAAACGGCCCTGAACTGCTCCTCGCTTTCTCTCAAAGCCTCTTCAGCTCGCGTGCGGCTGGTAATATCCACAGCATCGGCAAAAGCGCCGATATATTTGCCGTTTTCGTCGAATCGAGGCGAAACCGAGATCAAGATGAATTTGGTGTTTCCTTTCTTCGTTAATATCTCTAACTCATATTGTGACGCTTTACCGCCCTCGCGAATACGCGTTTGGAACAAAGTAAAATCCTTCTGATTCGCGGGAATAAAATCTATTATATTCTCGCCTATCATTTCATTTACGTTATCCATATCAAATATCTTTACAAATGCGGGATTACAGAACTGTATGATTTCGTTCTGATCGACCAGCCCAAAGCCATCCATCGCGGAATTGAATAGCTCTTCGTATCGCGACTTGGAATCAATCAAATCTTTCTCAGCCTGCTTGCGTTCGGAGATATTTCTGATAACAATGATACGGGCCTTTCGGCCTTTATAGTTTATTTTCTCACCTATTGCTTCAATCCAGATAACGCCGCCATCTTTACAATTAACAGCCACCTCTATTGGCTTAGTATTATTGCTCCTCATCGCCGCTATAATAAGATTTCGGGATTCATCGGCTACCAGATCGAGTACGGATTTCCCCAAAACATCAGAAAGAGAATAACCGGTCATTTTTTCCAATGCCGGATTAGCATGTAATATAAGGCCATTTTCGTGAATTAACACACTATCAAAAGCTGCTGATACAAGGTCTCGGTACGATTTCTCATCTTCTTTAAGAGTCCCCTCGTCATGTCTGAATTTTGCGAAAATCGCCAACATAAGAACGCCGAAAAATACAAAATTCGCGAAAATCGATATTCTATTATGGAGTTCCTGACCGGAGACCTCTAAAATAAGCAAATCTAAAAACGGTTTTTCGCCAATTATCAGCCAATCCAGAGCGACTTGAATGAACCAGGATAATAATCCGAAAGCTGTCACAACAGCGACGATTCTGTATTTATTATTTATATCCGGGAATCGCATTAATTTATCCCTGCCGCGATAACGCCATCATCGTGGAGACAATCAACATACAATCGTTTCATTTTCACCCCTGAAGTACGGGCTTCAGATGAGACCTCAGGTCCTTAAGCGATATTAGTCCGGTATATCGCCAGATAATCTCCCCGCTCTTTATAAGGAACAGGGTAGGAAATTCGTTGACGGCATACATTGATGCTACCAAGCTATTGTCATCTACATCCAGCTTCCCTACCCTGATTTTTCCATCAAAGGCTAAAGCCAATTTCTCCAATATCGGATCCAGAATATGACACGATCCACACCAATCGGTTCCAAAAACAACCAACACTGGAAAATGGCACATAATTACTTCCTTACGAAAATCAGCGTCGGTAAAGTTTGTTAAGTTAGAATTTGATTGCGTCATCAACCCGCCCGGATTTTGTTGTAGTTCTCTCATTTCCGTTTAGAGATCTCACAAATTTCATGCCATAATCCGAAAATCCTTTCCGAGGGGTTGGTAAGTAATTATGAATAATCGTTTTATGGAGTTAAGTTAACGTTATAGTATAGATGGAAAAGCTCTAATAAATTCCTAATATTAAAGGAATTCCCTAAATATCAGGAGTGCTTATAAGGGCCGCTTTATATTGAGTTTTCTTAATCTTGATTCCAGGGTCTTTGGATTTATTCCCAGGATTTCGGCTGCTCCTTTGTCCCCGCTGACTCGCCAATGCACTGCCCGCAAAGCTCGGAAAATATGTTCCTTTTCAGATTCTAATAAAGTAGGAATTCGAGTTGATCCGGCGGCGGTGCCACTCTTCGGTAACCATTCACCTAATAAAAGCTTATCACCACAACTGCTTAGCACCGCCCGCTCAATGATGTTCTCCAACCCTCTTATGTTTCCAGGCCAGTCGAAGGCTTTAAGTTCGTCCATCACTTTCCTGGGAATCTGGTTTATCTGTTTGCCTGTTTTCCTTACGCATTTAGAAACAAAATGAGCTGCTAACACAGGAATATCCTCTTTGCGTTCGCGGAGCGGCGGAATTATAATAGGGAAAACGTTTAAGCGGTGATAGAGATCTTCACGAAATTGTCCGGTCTCCAAAGCTTTTTCTAAATTTCTGTTGGTGACCGCTATAACTCGAACGTCGACTTTTATTGTCTTCATACCTCCAAGACGCTCGAATTCGCCTTCCTGAAGCACACGTAACAGCTTCGCCTGTAAATCCAGAGGCAGATCGCCAATCTCGTCTAAAAGAATCGTCCCCCGGTGGGCCAGTTCAAAACGGCCTATTCGACGGGAAACCGCTCCGGTAAAAGCGCCTTTTTCATATCCAAACAACTCGCTTTCGATCAGGTTCGCGGGTAACGCGGCGCAATTGACTTTGATCAGGGGTCGATCTTTTCGATCACTTATACCATGGATCGCCCGGGCGATTAGCTCCTTTCCGGTACCTGTTTCGCCAAGAACTAAAACAGTGGCATTTGATGAAGCTACCTGCTCAACCTGTCGCAAGACGTTTTTGAGTTTTTTACTTCGCCCGATAATCTGGTCGAAATTATGTTCGATCTTGATTTCTTCTTGCAGGTATATGTTTTCCGCTTGAAGACGTGTTTTCAGCTGTTCGACTACTTCTAGCGCGTTTCGAAGAGCTTCATCGACCTGTTTGCGTTCCGTTATGTCAGACGCCACTATAACGGCTAAACGTTTACCAGGGATGTCAAGTACGGCGGCGTTAATTAATAATGTAATGAACCTTCCCTTTTTTATCCGTAACTCTGCCTCAAAATTGTACATTTTCTTTTCTATCACCAACCTCTTAAGACCGGTTTTGATCTTCTCATAATCGAGGAAGAGATTGAAATCATCGAAGGTCGTGCCAATTGCCTCTTTCCTGCTAATGCCAAATACTTTCTCATATGCCTCGTTCATATAGAGGCGACGCATATTCTCGAGATCAAGAATCATTATTATGGCAGGGCTGGCATCAAACGCCTTTGATAGTTTCTCTTCACTTTCTCTAAGATCGTCTTCTGCCTTTTTGCGCTCCGACAGATCGCGAATAGTCGTGACCCTGGCGCTTCGTCCTTCAAATAGTATGGAATGGCCTTGAACTTCTATTGGAAAAGTCGAGCCATCTATTCTCATCGCCATATGCTCATAAGACGCCTCAAACCCGTTACGGATCTTCTGCAAAACGAAGTCAAGTGAATCTGGGGCTACAAAATCAATGACGTTCATTCCGATTAAATCTTCAAGCTCGCACCCGAGTAATCTGGCCGCCTGTTTGTTTGCCTCGATGATCTTGCCCTGGTCAGTTATCACTATCCCCTCTATGGTGGCCTCTGATAAGCGACGAAGCCTATTTTGGCTTTCGTGAAGCGCCGTCTCTGCCCTTTTACGCTCGGTGATGTCGTGAACGATACCCTGGTAATGGGTAATCTGCCCGTTTTTATCCCTTCGAATGTTCGTCCGATCGTCAATCCATCTAACCTGTCCGTCTTTGGTGATTATACGGTAAGGTTTGTGTACAAAATCTGATCTTTCTTTATCGTTGGAATTCCGGGTAACTTCCTCGGTCACCTCTTCCAGATCTTCCGGATGAATGATTTCCGAATATGATACTCTGCCTAACATGAAATCTTCGGCGGAGTAGCCGTACAAATTCCTCACATTCTCTGAGACGTATTCAACAGGCCAACTCTCCGCATTTTTCCAGAGAAACGCAACGGCTGGACTCTTATTAATAATCTCAAAAGACTCCTTCAACGCCTCTTCCGCCTTTTTGTGTTCGGTGATATCCAGATGCGTGCCGCAAGTACGAAGCGACTTGCCGTCGGCGTCGCGCTCGATCACCCGACCCTTGACCAGCACCCAGATCCAACCGCCCGACTTGTGCCGCAAGCGATACTCGGTCTCGTAGAAATCCACCTTGCCCTCCAGGTGCGCGTTGAGGACTTTCTTGACGTCCGGTATTTCGTCGGGATGGATCAGTTTCTCCCACGCTCTCAGGCGCGGCTCGATTTCGTCCAGCGTATAGCCCAACATCTCAACCCAGCGTTTATTGAACATCACGTCGCCGGTCTCAATGTTCCAGTCCCACGTCCCCAGGTCGCCGCCCCACAACGCCAGTTGCATCTGCTCGGTGCTCTCGCGCAGCGCTTCCCCGACCTTTCGATACTCCTCTCTCGTCCGCAGGACCATGATGCCGCGCGCAACGTCGTCCGCAAGTTCCATGAGCAGTTTTTCTTCTTCCTTGTCGAAAGCATCCTGCTCGTGCGAATAAATGTTCAGTGCGCCAAAGGTCCGCTCGCCGGCTATCAGAGGAAGGGAGATTGACGACGCATAGCCGCGCTCGATGGCCGCCTCGCGCCAAGGAGCGAATTCCGGGCCCGTGAGAATATATCTCGATGCAACAGGCCGTCCCGTCCGGATAGCCGTGCCGGTGGGCCCGCGTCCGCGTTCCGTGTCGTCCCAGGTGATGTTAAGCGTGTCCAGATATCCTTCGTCATATCCCGTCTGAGCCACGGTATGCACTGATTTCCCTTCATCCTGCTCGGCGAACCCGATCCACGCTAGCCGGTATCCTCCTATTTCCACCAGGATCCGGCAGGTGTTACGCAACAGATCGCCTTCGTCTGTTGCGAGTACGAGTGCCTGATTGCACTCGCTGCGCACCGCAAGCGCCCGGTTTTTGCGACGTATTACTTCATGGGCTGACTGGATCTTGAGCATCTGTTTTTTAATCAGGTAATAGACAAGCCAAACGGTCACAAACACATAGAGCCATCCCTTGAACGTTTGAATGCTGGTAATCACGGCCGGATCGGAGGCGATGCGCGCCACGATCATGTCGGAAAACGTAATCCACAGGAGGCCAAGAAGCCCATAAATCCCTGCGATCTTGAGAGCTATGTACCGGCTTCGGGATTGACTCCTTTGGACATTTCCGGACTTGTTGACGCCTATCATGACATACCTCCTTCAGCACGAGTCAAATCTGGTTTGAGCATGGTGCGGATTCTGTCTTTCTTCAAGCATGGCCTCGCGTACCATACGGGCAGGCCCAGATGCTCCCAGACGACCGCAATGTCCTCATGTATTGCTTTCCATCGAGGATCTACAGATGTTCTCCCCATCAATCGATCAAAAGATAAACCTAACAGCTTTTCCGCGGCAGGATTCGCGGATATGATATTACCGTTGGCATCTTGATACACGACGCTTTGAGTTATCGTCTCAAATAATAATCTGTGTTTCTCCTTGCCCTCCCGTAGATGTTTCTCAGCCCGCCTGCGTTCTGTGATATCGCTTCCAACAGATTGAAATTCAATCAGTTGTTCGTTCGCCTCAAAAAACGCTCGATAAGCCCAACTATTCCAGCCGATTGTTCCATCAGGACGGATGACCCGGCGCTCGCCAACCGCTACCGGATTTTCGGGAGTCAAAACCGCAAACTTGTTGTCAAGGGCCTTTCGATCCATTTCGAAGATATGCGGAAAAAAACTTGAACCGATAGCTTCTTCGCGGGAAATACCAAAATAGCGACAATAACTATCGTTCACAAATGTCCGTATTCCGTCCGGTAACCAACGAACCATAAATTCTGTTTGATTTTCTACAATGTTTCTATAAAGAATCTCATCTGAAGATATAGCTTCTTCCGTCAAATTATAGTCAACGTACTTCTTGCGTAAGTCAGCAATTTCTTTAATCCGTTGTTCCTTTGTCTTTTCTTTAGCTTCCATATTCAAGCTATCCCGGTTTTCGTGATCAAATAGGGATCAATCTTGACACGTTTATAAGACCCTAATAAATTTGTGCGGGTTCCCCGCTAATTTCAAGGAAAATCAAAGCTTCCCCCATTGTCAAGACATTTATTGAGCTATGTCAACGCAAAATAGAAATGTCCTATTCTTAGCAAGATAGAAATGTCCTATTTTGTCAATTGAACAATCCTCTTCTTTCGTGAATTAGATTTCAAATT
>SDBU01000216.1_pt1 | contig 82341 bp, 63 predicted proteins | sample 2277071 | NCBI WGS metagenome assembly SDBU01 (sample SAMN10397929, study PRJNA504765) | marine sediment metagenome | isolation source: marine sediment core GS08_GC12, 126 cmbsf | place: Arctic Ocean: Gakkel Ridge, Loki's castle | collected 2008
ATTATACTGGCGCTCGACCGGTTTTAGTGGATATTAACTCAGATAATTATAATCTTGATGTTTCACTCATTGAGAAAGCAATTACTAAAAGGACTAAAGCCATCATCCCTGTCCATCTCTTTGGCCAGCCAGCAGATATGGACCCTGTAATGGAGATTGCCAGAGAGCACAATTTAAAGGTAATTGAAGATGCGTGTCAAGCCCATGGAGCAAAATATAAAGGGAAAAAGGTGGGTAGTATCGGTAATGTGGGATGTTTCAGTTTTTATCCTGGCAAGAACTTGGGAGCCTATGGAGATGGGGGGATGGTGCTTACTAATGACGAAAAGATTGCCGAAAAGATAAGAATGTTGAGGAACTATGGTTCTCGAACAAAGTATTATCACGAATTTAAGGGTTTTAATAGTCGTTTAGATACTTTGCAGGCTGCTATTTTAAGAGTAAAGTTAAAGTATCTCGATGAATGGAACAGGAAGCGAATAAGAAATGCTCTACTTTATAGCTCTTTGCTCAAAGATATTAAGAAAGCAATAACCCCTCAGTTTAGAGAAGGTTTAGATTTCTCTCACGTTTTTCACCTTTATGTAGTACGAGTAGAGAAAAGAGATCGACTTTTGGATTTCTTAGATAAGAAGGGAATAAGATGTGGAATTCATTATCCAGTTCCTCTACATTTTCAAGAGGCTTATAAAGACCTAGGTTATAAAGAAGGCGATTTTCCCATTGCTGAAAAGTTGTCTAAAGAGATATTAAGCCTTCCTATGTATCCAGAACTTACAGAAGAGGAAATAATATATGTTGTGGAGAGCGTAAGAAAGTTTTATGCCGGAGAGTAAGATGGAAAAAATTAGGATAGGAATAATTGGTTGTGGCCATTGGGGGCCAAATTTTGTCAGGAATTTTACCCAGTTATCCAAGGCAAAGGTTTGTGTTGTTTGTGATATAAATCTCCAAAAACTAGGACATATAAGAAAACTCTATCCTTCGATATCTACCTCTGCACACTATGAATCTATGCTTAATAATCACAATATCGATGCAGTGATTATCGCCACCCCTGCCAGTACACATTATAATCTTACTAAAGATTCTCTTCTTAAGGATAAGCATGTCCTAGTAGAAAAACCCTTGGCTATGAAAGTCGATGAGGCTGAGGAGTTAATAGAATTGGCGAAAAAGAAAAAAAGGATTCTTATGGTCGGTCATACATTTATATTTAATCCGGCAGTAAATAAAATCAAGACATATATTAAAAAGAAAGAGTTGGGTAGGATTTATTACCTACATTCCAGACGGACCAATCTTGGGCCTTTAAGGCAAGATGTAAGTGCAATGTGGGATCTGGCCCCTCATGATATCTCTATATTTTCTTATCTATTAGATACAAAACCTGTAGAGGTCGTTGCCCAAGGTCAAGATTATCTGCAAAAAGACAAAGAAGACATCGCCTTTATTACTTTAATCTATCCCAAAAAGGTAATTGCCCATATCCATGTTAGCTGGCTGGATCCAAGAAAGGTAAGGGAAATAACCATAGTGGGAAGTAAAAAAATGGTGATTTTTGATGACTTAAACTTGTCGGAGGCAGTTAGATTATACGATAAGAGGGTAATGAAGAAAAAATATAAACAGGATTATGATACATTCAAAGAATTCCAGATGATTATTAACGAAGGAAAGATAGAAATTCCAAAAGTTAAGATGGACGAGCCACTAAGGATAGAGTGTAACCATTTCTTGGAATGCATTCATAATGCTAAAAATCCTTTGAGCGACGGAATAAGTGGTTTAAATGTATTGAAAGTATTAGTTGCTATTCAACACTCACTTAGAAATAGGGTTACAGTAAAAATAAGTTGATAAATGCCGGTTAAAAACTGTAAATTAGGAAAAAATGTAAAGATTCCTTACCCAGAATTAGTCAACATCTATGAATGTACAGTAGGAGATAATAGTTTTATCGGTCCGTTTGTTGAAATTCAAAAGGGTGTAAAAATAGGAAAGAATTGTCGCATCCAATCGCATACATTTATCTGTGAGGGCATAACAATTGAAGATAATGTATTTATTAGCCATGGAGTTGTATTTATAAACGATCTCGTGCCCCGAGTTGGGCATAAGTGGGAGTGTAAATCTACTTTAGTAAAAGAATATGCCTCTATTGGTTCAAATGCCACTATTTTGCCCGTAAAGATAGGCTATAAAGCATTAATCGGTGCTGGATCGGTGGTAACAAAAGACATTAAGGATTTTGCTGTAATTGCAGGCAATCCGGCAAAGATTATAAGATTCTTATCAAAAGATGATACCTAAGATAAGTTTTATTATTCCTACTTATAATGCCCAAGTACATATAGAAAAATGTCTTAGGAGCATTCAGAAACAAGATTATCCTAAGAAAAATATAGAAATTCTAATTATCGATGGTGGTTCTTCGGATCGTACCCTTGAAATTGCTAAGAGTTTCGATACTACGATTCTATCTAATCGTCGAAAGTTAGCAGAGTATGGGGTTCAAATTGGAGTATTAAATGCAAAAGGTGATCTTATAGTGATCTTTGCTGCTGACAACGAGTTAGTAGATGATGATTGGATACAGAAAGTGGTGGATGTTTTCAATAGTGATGGAGATATTTCGGCTGTCTGGGGAAGATTAGTATCTGGCAAAAATGATTCTGCGCTAAATAAATATTTTGAATTAATTCAAAGTGATCCCTTGAATTGGTTTTTGAATAAGAATCTGGATAAATACAGAACTAAAGCCCAACTCTGTTATAGAAATTGTTTTATATTCAGGGTAGATCCCACGAAGCCTTTAGTTTGGGGAGCAAACGGTCTGGTTTATAGGACAGAAAAAATCAAAGCGATATGGGCACAGAGTGGTTATTTAGGTGATAATGATGCTTTTCAATATATGATTGAACAGGGTAATAGTAAAGTAGCCTATCTTACTAGTTCGTTTGTCTATCATCACCACGTGGCTAAACTGGGGGATTGGATAAGGAAATGGAAAAGAAACTTTACTCAACATTTATTAGATCAACAAAAAAACCGGAACATGAATTGGTTATTTGTCGATAATTTTAAAATGAGATTATTCTTTTGGATATTATATAGTGCAGTACCAATTTTTTCATTATCCCACAGTATTTATCTATTCTTTAAGGACAAAAATGTTTATTGGTTTTGTCATTCACTTGTGAGTTTTATGCAGTTTCTTACTTATACCGCTTTGATAATTTTTACTAAAAAAGGTCGTAATTTCATTAAAGACATCGTTTTTGAGACGGATAGAAAGGTAGTGACATTTTGAAAATAGGTATTTTAATTGATGAACTTGCTCCTGGTAGTGCGCCTAAATTATTAGGACAAGCTATCAGAGAATTAACGAAGTTGGGACATATTTGTGAAGCATTGGTATTAGTTAATAATAAGTTACAAGAAAAGTTTCCACAAGTATACAATTATCATTTAAAGGACATAAAAATAAGATATCTATTCGAGGAAGTACCTAATCGGTTTAGAAAAATAGATTTCAAATTTCCCGGTTTTTCTTTTTTTTCTCTCCACCATATCTTAAGTTTTTTTGTTGCCCCACACGTAATTAAAAATAAAGAATACAACATCATAATTGCCTACTGTCAGTATTCAGGATTTTCTGCATGGGCATTGAAAATATTTAGAAAAATTCCATATTTGTTGCTCGTCTGGGACCCTTCTACTTATACATTAAGAAAGATTTATAAAAAAACCTGGCTACGGTTTTTCTATCCGCTTCTTTATATTTTTGCTTTTATTTTAGATAAAGTTTCCACCAAAGGAGCCACAGCACTAATTACGAGTGGTAAATTACATCATAAAAGATTTAAAAAAATATCTGGAAAACCTTTAGAAGATTTATATCCCGGATGTTTCCTTAAAGAAAATTTTGTACCCTATAACCAACGAGAAAAAGCAATCTTGACTTACGATCGTTGGGATATTGGAAATAAACCTCATATTTTTTTAAATTTATTAGAAGATGTTGATCAGGACATCAATCTAAAAATTGGTGGGTTCTGGCATCCAGAAAGTATAAGTGAAGATTTCGTAAAAGAAGTTAAAAAACGAAAATTAGAAAATAGGGTAGAATTTCTAGGACCTCTTGATGAGAAAATGATTCTGGATTTATGTTCTCGCGTAGTTCTCCATGTACATTCTAATGAGGAAGCATTTGGCATGCAGACGCTAGAAGCTGCAGCTTGTGGATGTTGTATAATTATTCCCAAAGGTTCTGGCGTGACTGATTTATTCAAACATGGGGTGCATGGTTATTTTCCAAGGAAAGATAATTTTTCTGAATTAGTAAGATATACAAAAATTGTGCTTTCAGATCTTAAAAAAGCAGAAGAAATGGGCAAAAATGCTTGGAAGGTAGCTAGGAATTATACTTGGGATGGTTATGCAAAAAGATTAGACCAGATAATCAAGGAGTATATAAATGAGAAAAATTGATTCAATATCTGTAGTGGGCTTAGGGAAATTGGGTTTGTGTATGGCCGCCTCTTTCGCTAGCAAAGGATATAAAGTAATAGGGATCGATATTGATAGAAACAAGATAGACCTAATAAATAAAGGGAAAAATCCAATTCAAGAAACAGGATTGACTCAACTTATAAAAAAATGTACTAAAAACCTTAAAGCAACGAGTGATTATCGAGAAGCAATTTTAAGTTCGCAAGGAACATTTATTGTTGTTGCGACTCCTTCAGAAGCCGATGATTCTTTTTCAAATGAACAATTGGTAGAAGCACTGAGGCAAATTGGTTCAGTGCTAAAAGAAAAGAAAGATCATCATTTGATAGTTATTACTTCTACCATCATGCCTGGAACCACAGAACATGTTGGAAAATTTATTTTAGAAGAAACTTCGCATAAAAGATGTGGTAAAGATTTCGGACTTGCTTATAATCCAGAATTTATTGCTTTAGGTAGTGTGATTCACGATTTCTTAAATCCAGATTTTATACTAATTGGAGAAGTTAATAAAAAAGACGGAGATATTTTAGTAAAAATTTATAAAAATATTTGTGAAAATAGCCCTCATTTTGTAAGAATGAGTCCTGTGAATGCAGAAATTGCTAAAATTTCTTTGAATTGTTATATTACGACAAAGATAACATTCGCAAATTTTTTGGGTTCCGTGTGTGAACAGATACCCGGTGCAAACGCAGAGACTATTACACGGGCTTTGGGGTTGGATAGTAGGATAGGGTCTAAGTACTTAAAGCCGGCACTGGGTTATGGAGGCCCTTGTTTTCCTCGTGATAATTTGGCTTTTTCAGCTTTCGTGCGAAAATTGAATATGAGAGCAAAATTGGCAGAAGTTACTGATGAGATAAATAGAGACCAGGTTGTAAGAATATTAGAAATGATTGAAGAGATAGTTGAAGGAGTTAAGAAAGTAAAAGAAAAAACTAAAATTGGTGTTTTAGGCCTTTCTTATAAACCAAATACTCCTGTAATAGAAGCTTCCCAAGCAATAGATATTGTGGAAAACTTAATTAATAAAGGGTACGATGTAGTGGTTTATGACCCTATGGCACAAGATCTTGCCCGGAGTGTTTTTGGAAATAAAGTAGAATATGCAAAAAGCGCTTCAAAGTGTATTGAAAACTCCAAAATCGCTGTAATTGCGACCCCCTGGGATGAGTTTAAAAAGTTGAATTCCAAAACAATAAAGAATAAAAACATAATCATTTTAGATTGCTGGCGCATTGTTAAGGATAGGAATTTGAAGGTTAAATATTTAGGAAGAGGCGAAAGAACGGTCTAAAGAAAGGAGAATAAGAATGAAAGGTAAACGAATTCTTGTTACTGGAGCAGGAGGGTTTATTGGTCCTCATTTAGCAAGAGAGCTTTTTGATCAAGGAAATTTTGTAAGAGTAGTTGATATTAAATGGGATGGTTATGTTAAAGAACCCCATTACTCTGAAAAATTAACATTGGATTTAAGATATAAAGATAACTGTTTAAAAGCAACAGAGGGTATAGATTATGTATATAATCTAGCCGCAAATATGGGTGGAATTGGTTTTATTACCCAAGTAGGTGCAGATATTATGTATGACAATGTTCTTATAAATGCCAATATAACTAAAGCATGTATCGAAAATGAGATAAAACGGTTATTTTTTTCTTCTTCAGCCTGCATATATCCTACTCATAAACAGGAAACGCCAGAAGTTACGCCCTTAAAAGAAGATGATGCTTATCCTGCTGATCCTGACAACTTTTATGGCTGGGAGAAACTTTATACAGAGAAAATGCTGGAAGCATTTAAAAAAGATTATAACCTTGCTGTTAGGATGGCCCGTTACCATAACATTTATGGTCCCGAGGGAACATATGAGGGAGGAAGAGAAAAATCACCCGCTGCAATATGCAGGAAAGTGGCAGTAGCACCGGATCCGGGAAAAATAGAAATCTGGGGGGATGGCAAACAAACTCGCTCTTACTGTTACATAGAGGATTGCCTTGAAGGGACAATTTCATTAATGGAATCGGACTATAATCAACCATTAAATATTGGTTCAGATAAACTTGTTACAATTAACGAACTTGCCGATATTGTGATAAAAATTTCTGGCAAGAGAATTACTAAGAAATATGATTTGAATGCCCCTCAAGGAGTAAGAGGAAGAAATGCGGATTTGATTTTGGTTAAGAAAGTATTGGGATGGAAGCCCGAAGTTAGTCTGGAGGAGGGGTTAAAAGATACATATGACTGGATTAATGAACATGTAGTTAGGGCAAAGATGTAAGTGGTATCAATGTATAGGGGCCAGAGAAAATAATTCTGATATGCTTTCGGTCAATAAGTTGGGAGAAACAGGACATGGGAGAGGTGAAGACATTTTACAACCGTTATTGGAAAAATGAACACATAAGAGTTAGTCCTTTTGATGATCATCCTGGGGAGTGAACGAATGAGAACTTTATATATCATTTTAATTTCTTCAAACCATTTGTCAAAAGCAGGTTTTTAGATTTCGGATGTGGTCATGGGCAATTCTTACACATGATTAACAAATATTGTAAGTCAGCTTACGGAGTTGATGTTTCTCAATTGGTTATTGAAAAAGCTCGTAATCGCTATCCTGATATCGAATTTTCATTACTAAATGCGGAGCGGAGAACCCATTTTCAAGACAATTTTTTCGATACTATTTGTGCAATTGACGTATTAGAACACATTTTAGACATAGAATCTACTCTTGAGGCAATAAATCGCATTTTTAAACCGGAGGGGCACTTGCTAATTACTACAAATGAATCAACATGTATAAAAATGTTGCTTATTATGTTGCATTCCCTTGATGCCTATTTTTATCCAACTTCACCCCACATTCGGCATTTTACTAGAAAACATCTTGCGGATCTTTTTCAGCACAAAGGGTTCAAAGTAGTAAGATATAAGAAAAATCGAACCTATTTTCGTTTCATACCGAGAGGACAAATGGTGATAGCATCAAAGTAGTCTGAGGAGCCTTAAAATGAAAGTATTGCTAATTCAACCATTCAAGGATCCGGGGCTCTCTGGTGAGTCATATCCCCCCGTTGGCTTAGGATACCTAGCAACTGCATTGAGAAAGAGTAGCCATACTGTTTATATACTCGATTGTCTAAAAAATAATTTCAATTATGAAAGTTTTATTAGAAATGTAAAGAAGATTTTGCCAGATTTAGTAGGGATTAGCCTGTTTTCGATATCAGTTCCATATGTAGATAAAATGATTAATATGATTAAGAATGAGGTCCCTAATGTTATAATTGTCCTTGGTGGACCTCATGTATCTTCCTTACCAGAGAAAATTTTAAACCATTTTAGAAAAGCTGATTTTGCTATTAGGGGGGAAGGAGAGATTCCCATGAGTCGATTGGCAGATTATCTGGAACAGAAAAATAAAAATTTCTCAGAAATTCCTGGCCTTATATATCGGAAGGATGGGGAAATCGTAATGAATAATTCTCATTTCGCAAAAAACGTTGAGGAATATGATTTTCCAGCATGGGATCTTATCAATCCTCCGGAATATTTTAAATACTTAAGTATTGGTCTTGATACTGTCCCAGTGTTCTTTTCTAGGGGTTGTCCTTTTGCATGTACTTTTTGTGCAGCAAAAGTCACTTCGGGACGGATGTTGAGACGGCGTAGTTTAGATCATATATTTAAGGAATTAAATCTTTTGCAAAAAAATTATAACATTAAAAAATTCATAATTGAAGATGAAGGATTCGGTGTATCAAAAAAATTTTTGATGGATTTTTGCGAGCGGGTAGAAATAGAGAATTTTAAAGCAAAATTTGCCATGGGTATAGGTATGAGACTAGATATAGTGGATAGGGAGCTTTTAGAGTCTATGAAAAAAAGCAATTTTGAAAGGACTATAGCCCTGGGAATAGAATCTGGGTCTGAACGTGTCCTTAAAATGATGAAAAAGCATATAGATTTAAAGTTGATCTGGGAGAAGGTCAATTTGATGAATGAGATGGGATTTGAACCCACGGGATATTTTATTTTAGGATATCCGGATGAGACCAAAGAAGAGATGAAAAAAACAATACAATTGGCTTTGAATCTTCCTATTAGGGAAGCTAGCTTCACGGCCTTTCAACCTTTACCTGACACTGAAGCTACAAAGATGCTCATTAAGAAGAAGGAACTACCAGAAGATTTTGATTTTACAGCAGTGGCTCAAAATAAGATTACATATGCTCCACGAGGCGTCTCTCTTGAGAAATTAGAGTACATTCGCAAAATGGCTATACTCAGATTTTACCTTAGACCTAAAATATTAGCACGGTATTTCAAATCTTTCAATACATTTATTTATACTTTTAAAAAAGTGTACGCTGTTTTTTTGAGGACAAATATATCGAAGCAAATAGTTACCGATTGAGAAATATTAAAATGAAAGCCAAAAGTTAATTTAGATGATAGGTTTAACCGTAATTATGAGTAGTTTACTTCTTAAACTAAAAATTAGCAGAAGAAATGCACCATAAAAGAATAGAAAATCTAAAAATTATTCTCTCTGGGCAACTGATCACAAGTCGAACAGAAACCCTTGAGGAATATCTTAAAGAGAGAGTTAATAACCTTGCAGTTATAGGTATTACAAGCCCATTTGCACTTAAGAATGTCTCAAGATGTACACTCTACAAAAAGAGTAAATTGGCTGGAGAATTTAAATTGCCGAGTTTTCAAATCCGAAATATACGGTGGTACAAACAACCTTTCCTTTATATCTCATTTTCAGTTTATCTTATTTCTATGCTTTATGCAATCATAAGACTGAGGGAGAAATTTGATCTCTTCATAGGAATTTCCTGTTTCTCAACTTCTGTTGGAATTTTTCTGAAAAGGCTAAACGTCGTCAGAAACCTAATTTACTATAGCATTGATTATTACCCTGGACCTTCCAAATTTGGCTTCAATACCTTCATCGTTAGTGCTTTTAGAATTGCAGATAAATTGTGTGTAAAAAATGCAGATTTAACCTGGCATATTTCTCCTCGAATTGCAGAAGCAAGATATAAATATGCAAAGGTTTATCCTGAGAGTTATAAACACATGGTTGCGCCTCTTACCTATACTCCAAAATTTCTAAGATTTAAACCGGTTAAGGAGATAGAACGCTATACCATTGGTTTTGTAGGAACTCTTTCAGAAAATCAAGGATTGCAATTACTTATAAGGGCAATGGCTAAGATTATCAAAGAAATACCTAAAGTGAGAATAAGAATTATTGGCAAAGGACCTTACGAAAATGAATTAAAAGAATTAATAGAAGACCAGAATTTAGATGACTATTTTATTTTTTATGGTTTTATTGAAGACGATAAAGAAGTTCTAGACATACTTTCTAGTTGCTCTATTGGTATTGCTCCCTGGACTTCGAAGGAAGATGATAACGCGTTATATGCTGACCCAGGAAAGCCAAAATTGTATGCTTTTTGTGGATTACCGATAATAATTACTAACGCAACATTGATAGCAAAAGAAATTAGCGAAAGGAGAGCAGGTATAAGTATAAACTATGATGAAAATGAATTGGCTGCTGCAATAATTAGATTGCTTAAGGATGAGAATAGATTGAAGGAGTATAAGAAAAATGCATCTGAGCTTGCAAAAGAATACACCTCAGAGAAAATCTTTGATGCTGTTCTTCAAAAAAGCCTTTTGTACTTAAACTAAAATAAAGATATGAGCTACCCATTAGTTAGTATAATTGTAATAAATTATAACGGTAAAAATTTATTGGAAAAATTTTCCCCTTCTGTCGCCAATCTAAATTATCCTAATTGTGAAGTCACAGTGGTTGATAATGCTTCAACGGATGATAGCGTAGAATTTCTAAAGAATTCCTATCCTCAGTTTAAAATAATTCAAGCAGATAAAAACTATGGCACTGCAGAAGGAAGTAATATCGGCGCAAGGTATGCTAATGGAGAATATATATTTTTTATTAGTAATGATATGGAGTTGGATAAAGACATTTTAAATTATATGATCGAAAGAATGAAAAACGACCCCAAAATAGGAATATGCACCTGCAAAATGAGGCGCATAACCGAGGAAGGAGAAAAGTTAAATATTATAGATAGTGTCGGTGGAGATCTGGATATTTTTGGTTTCCCTTCAGCAAGGGGAATTAATGAAATTGACGAAGGGGAATACGATTGTTTTGCAGAAGTTTTTTTCTCATTCGGCGGTGCAATGCTTATCAGAAAAAAAGTATTTCAGGAAACAGGTGGGTATGATTCTTCCTTCTTTACGCTTGCTGATGATATAGACTTATCCTGGCGGGTAAGATTATTAGGTTATAAAACTGTTGTAGAACCCAAAGGGTTTCTTTATCACAGCGTTTCTGCGACTTTAGGACCTAAGTTTCGTCGGGAGCAAAAAAGATTCATTTCGGAAAGAAATACATTAAGGATGCTTTTCAAAAATTACAGTTCATTCTCTCTTTTGTTAATTTTACCGTGGTATTTTCTTCTTCTCCTCGGAGAAATTTCTTTTTTTATCATGCTTGGAAGATTTAGTTTAGCGAACTCAGGTATAACAGCGATTACCTGGAATATAAAAAGCTTCCCTTCTGCAGTGGAGAAAAGGCGGAAAATCCAAAAAAATCGGGTTTTCAATGACAAAGCGATTTTGAGAATAATGCGCAGGAAATCTCATAAATTCGCAATCTTTTTAGATTTTGTAAGAAACAGAGGCTCAGCGAATTGGATAAGATATTTCCAGTGAACTATAATTGACATTAACAGTGATTTATTTGTTTATGTAAAAACTAAAGTTAAGACATACTATAAACTGTCAAGTTAGAACTTGTTCTTTCTCAAATTGAAAGAAGATCCTTTGAGGATCATAATCTGCTTCGTATTTGAGCATGCTGTACATGATCGAGATAATCTTTTTGCCTACCGAGATGAGAGCTTGTTTACTCTCTTTTCCTTCAGGTATCTTCCTGTGGTAAAGAGACCGAAGATAAGGGTTATGTTTCAAGGAAGCTACCGCAGCCATGTATAGTGAGGCTCTTAAGGCAGAAGGGCCCTTTTTAGACATCTTTGGATGAAGATTCTTTTTCTCTCCGGATTCTGATATCTTAGGATGCCAGCCAATGAATCCAATGAGTTTATTGGCTTAAGGAGAATCTAGTTACATCTCCACCGACTTCTCCGAGGAAAACAGCTACAGTTTTAGGGCCAACTCCAGGGATTCCAAGAAGTCTTTTCTCAAGGAGAGGAAGGCTGGTTAGAGGAAAGAATCTCCTCAATTTTATCCTCGATCTCTTTGATCTTATTCTTTAAAGACTCAATCTCATCAATGATGATTCTTAAGGCCATTCCTCGCACCTCAGAGGCTTTACCAGAGTAGATAGATTCTTTAGCTGCTTCAATGAGTTTTTCAGCCAGCTCAGAGGAGTAATTGTTGCCCTTAATTCTTCTCACCCATCTTTACTAAGTCAGTTCTCCTTGCTCGGGCCATATGAATTGCTGTAGGGTGTTTTTTAGGGATCATCGAAGAGACTTTCTTAAAGGGACTCTTAATTAAATCGGTATACTCAGGAAATACTAAATTTAAAAGGCTATAGGCTTTCCTTAGATAGTTCTTCTTATCCTTTTGAAGGTGATGATGTAGTCTTACCAGCTCCCTGAGAACTTGCACTTCTTCTTCAGGAACAAATGTATGGTCAACTTTTTCCACTGACTATTATCCCATTAATTCTTAAACCCAGATTTGAACAGTCAATACTTATATTCGCAGCAATAATACCAGTATTAATCTTTAATTGGGGGACAGTCCCCAGCGAATCATGTCGACAAATGCATCTAAACTCTGTCATGTCTTTTGTAGTGTTTTTTTGGTATCTGGCCTCTTTAAATTCGCAACGTTATCGTGATGTTAGACGGCTATGTCTTAGAATCCTTGTGGCTTATTCTGTACTTCACGCCATAATGATTCATAAATTCTACCTGATTCCAGAAGTCCAGCTAAATCCGATGGCTGTAAATATACCTCCTCACCCTCACCAACGGTTGCTTGGTTTAAGAGGATTTCAGAAAGTGACACCAATGGTTTTTGTGGTGACCTTTGTTATGTGGTTGCTTGTCTTAATCTCCAAAGATAGAATTAGGATCATACTCATCGATGGATTCAAGAGAAGTCCCAAGATTTCTTGATTGAAATGAGTGCTTGGACGATTTCCTTGACGCGATGTAATAAGCTTTTTCTGAGTGCGTCCACTACTTGGAGGAATATTGATGGATGAAGCAGATATAAAGAGGAAAAATCTTGACTTCTGGACGACAAATGTCCCTGGTATCAATAATCAGATAAGCAGGGATATGGCTGGTACAATAGATTTTTACAAGAAAGTAGATGAAGTGCGGTATCGGCAAGAGCCATATTTGATTGAGTTTTTCACTAAATTTCTTAAGCCGGGATTAGTTTCTTTAGAAGTTGGATGTGGGTTAGGCAGTGACTTGAGGAAATTTTCTCGTTTTGGTCTAAGAGTTACAGGTCTGGATTATTCTCCTGAGAATGCCTATCTTTCAAAACTTGGGCTTCAACTTTACAATCTTAATGGAAAAGTAGTTGCAGGAGATGCTGAATGCTTGCCATTTCCGGAGAATTCCTTCGACTTGGTCTACTCTTGGGGTTGTCTTCATCATACACCCCATACGCAAAAGGGAGTCGATGAGCTTTTTAGAGTTCTCCGGCCAGGCGGCAAGGCGATGGTAATGCTATACCATAAGGGTTATCAATTTTGGTATATGTTAATTTGCTATTGGTTGGGATTTAGGTGGCTGGATAGAAATTTGCAGGATTATATCAGTAATAAATATGATCAGACTCCTTTGTCCCGTATGCATTCCAGGCGACAATTGTACAAAATATTCGAGAAGTTTAATGAAGTAAATATTAGAGTAGTAACATTTGGTGGAATTCAATTTCACCCTATGCTAAAATACGTGTGGTTTATTTTTCAAAAATTTCCATGGCTGATGAAAAAATTAGGAAGCTTTGCTATCATTTTTGCCAGTAAGCTTGGTGATTCTCCTCCGGTTAAGAAGCTGCCTGATCCCTGTTGCCCTATTTGCCACTCTACACTTACTTACCGAGCAAATGATATTAAATGTGCAAATCCCTCATGTGGAGCTCAGTTTGTTATCTATAAGGAGAAAATACCTGTACTTCATTCCGTGTCTTTTAAAATCAAGACAAATGATGGAACAAAAGAATGTAGCTAACCTTGAGAACTCCGTAAGTGACAGGAACGAGATCCAGGGTCTTTATTATCTTCTTTCGGAAATAAAAAGCTAGAGAGTGCCCATGATGAGAAAGAATGTGGGGGCAAGATGGTGATGCAATGAAGGAGTACTTCATAGTAGAGGAGAATTTCAGTGGTTTGTTATAGATTTGAAAGATTCAAAAAACCTTTACTGATATTAGTTCCAATTTTTTTAGGTTTTTTTATTTGCTGGAGTCCTGATTTTTTTGATATCCATGCTTTCAAAAATTACGGAGATATAGTATTCCCATTCCGCCCTATCACCCATCTGATGTCCACCTACTTCTCATGGAATGACAATAGCGGTGTAGGACTGGGAAATCCCAATATGCAGTTGATGCAGATTCCGCTTTCTCTCTTTTTTGTTTTCTTATCCAAATTAGGAATTCCTTCCTGGTTGGCGAATCGTATGTACATAATGATGCCATTAATTATTATGGGCTGGTCAGTATATTATCTTTTTACTTCTGTTGCCAAAGGAAAATATACAAAGATTTCTGGGATTTTAAGTGCATTATTTGTTCTATTTGTGCCAATATTTGATGCGGATCCTCTTGTCTATCTTTCTTTGGCATTCTTTCCATTTATACTTGGCTCTTTAATTAGGTGTCTTGATAGTAGACCCTGCTCAATGATAACTTATGCTTTTATCCCCTTTGGGATTATGTTTTTATCTCTTTCTCCACGATATTTATATATGGCTTGTCTGGTTGCGATTTCTTACATTCTATTTAATTTCTTTACGTATAGGAAAACCCCCATTAATTATAGGATTAAGTTTTTAGTATTATCCTCCGTATTAATCATACTCTTTAACTTTTTTTGGATTTTTCCTTTTATCCGTAATTTATTTTCAGAGGCTCCTTATGCAAATTTATTTTCTTATGATAAGTCATTTATTGAGAGATTAGGTGTAATGAAAACATATGTGGGCGTATCAAGTCCTGCATGGACTTTCAGACTTTTACTTAACCGATCCGGTGTTGCAGCATCTCGGTTTTCCTTAATTTTATTCATAATACCCATTTATTCATACTTGTCTGTTTTCTTTATAAAAAATAGAAAGATCCTTTTTCTTATTTGTATTTCTTTTCTGTTTCAGTTTTTTGCATTTTCTGCCCATTACCCTTTAACCCTTAGGGTTTATTCCTTATTGCAAGAACATGTTTTCGGATTTTGGATTTTAAATTCGCCCCAATATTGGATTTCATTTTTAGGAATATTTTATGGTATTCTTACCGGTATTACGACGCAAGGTATTTTAAAATGGCTTGATTCTTCCACGTGGCATCAACCTGCAAAATTACTATCTAAATTCTCTGTACTAGTAGTTATATTTTCTCTATCTTTTTATGTATATGGTGATGCGTTTTCACAATTTCCATGGGGGATTGAAAGGGTTAAAAATTTTTTGAAGATACCTTCAGATTATGACAAACTGGAACAATATTTGGCCCTCAATTCACAGCCTGGGGATCGTCTTTTGAACTTGCCCTGGGTTACATTAGGATATGCCCGCTATACATGGTGGCTAGGACATCCCGTTCCGGCGATAGTGGGGACAAAATCCCCTATTCCGGTCACTGGTATTGGATCTCATCCCGTTAAGGAACTACGTGAATTATGGGGTTATAGTTATAATGATTTTCTCTTACATAATATTTTAAATGAAGATTCTGATAGGACAATAAGGGAAATCGCTTCTATGGGGTTTAAGTTTATTCTTTGTCACAGGGACTACATCGGAGTTCCATTGGGTTTTGCTCCCACCTTGGGAGTCTATGAATCAGCCTTTTTGAAAACTCCTTATTATGAAACTGTAATGGATAATTCCCACTTTGTGCTATTAAAGGGCAGATTAAATGTTAATCCGTTATTTGAAATTGAACCTTCCTTGCAGACGAAAGGCTCTCCAAAAATATCAGGCTTTCAAAAAATTAATCCGACCAAATATATAGTTGAAATCACCAACATCGATGGCCCATTTTATCTCTTGTTTAAACAACCCTATAACACGTCCTGGAAAGCCTACATTCTCAGAGAAAATTCTCGTAACAGACATTCAGCTTCTTTTCTAGAAAGATGGTCTTTATTATTTGATTCTTATCAACAAGATAATAATTCTGTAGAACTAAAGATTCACAAGAGATTTAACAAATATTTTAATAAATATAGGGTTGATGCCAATAATATTTTCCCGGAATCTAAAACGCCAAACTCTTTCTCTATCGTTGTTGAATTTGACAAACAGCGCAGTTACACAATAGGCTATATTATTTCCTTGGCATCTATATTTTTCTTTTTGGCTACCTTCTTGTTTCTGAAATATTTAAGGCCTTCAAAAGGAAAACCCTGAGAAAATGTTAAACCACAGATTTAAATGTCTAATCTGATAAGTTTTGTAGAAAATATTCTAAGAATCTTACCTTACAGTCTGGAGCGTATAGTAGCTCGAAGAATATTACCCGAGGATATAATTTGCGATGTTGGCTGTGGAGAGGGTAATTTCTATTATAGGATCGTCAGGCAGAAAAAAATCAAAAATTTTTGCATCGGGTGCGATATATTCTTACCGTCGCTTATTTTGGCAAAAGAAAAGAATGTATATAAAGGACTGGTAACTGCTGATATAAGGTTCCTACCGTTTAAACCGCAGCAATTTGATGTTGTTATAGCAAGTCATATTATAGAGCATTTGGAAAAAGACAAGATTTTGGAAAAGCTAGAAATAATTTCAAAGAGATTGTTGATAATATTCGTTCCCAACGGGTATGTTCCTTTTTCCTTTGAAGACGAAACTCCTACCATTTACCAACGGCATCGCTCTGGATATACAGCAGAGGATTTTAAACATCGCGATTTTTTGGTTCGAGGGATAGGATGTAGACTTATCTGTAACAAATGGTACAAACAAGGAAAACTACCAGTTTGGCTAAGGAGATGCTTTTCTGCATTATCTTTATTGTTAACTTGTATCACCTATTTTTATCCCAGACTAGCAGATCACCTCTTTTGCATTAAATATTTTGACGGATGAAAGACCCTCAGGGTACCATGGATTTAGAATATTTTGGTTCTTTTGATAGTTGACCAGCCAAAAAAACAGCAGCACAGAGGTATTGGAAAAGCATCTACGGAGAAAGTGCACTCCCTAGAAGTTACAGATTTAACGAGTGGGGTGAACCCCCTAAACTGGACAAAATGGGTCAGAGTTATTAAAGTGTCTAGTACTCAAAGATAAACTGTTTAGAAAGAATGCAGTTATTGATTGAAAGGATCTGTTTTCTTAAGTATTGCAATTAAATGGTTAAATATGAAACGACAGCCAGCATTTAAGAGGAAAATATACAATTCTATAGTGCGGCAAGGATTAACAGTATTGAGTACAATTTTCCCCGATATTCATATGAGCGTGCCATTAAAACCCAGTGACCGTTTTTTAGAATATCCATTTGCCATCGGTAGATTACCAGAGAAAGAAGCGAAAGTATTGGATATTGGCAGTGCAGGGAGCTTTTTCTCTTTAATGGTTGCCGCTCTAGGTTATGACGTTACGGCTTGTGATATCCGACCTTATGAAATTCTGAATAATCTAAGTTTTGAAAATTTCACCTTTATTCAACAAGATATTTGTGAAATTCCTTTGCCGAGGGCGATGTTCGATGCTGTCACGTGTATTTCTGTCCTTGAGCATGTTGGTTTAGGTGGTAGATATGGAGTTGTAGAAGATGAACATAGGGACCTAAATATGGCGAAACAGATTCGAAGGGTGTTGAAGCCTGGTGGACGGGCACTTATCACGGTACCTTATGGAGTAGCAGAAGTATTTGCCCCATATCATCGAATTTATGATTATCCTCGAATAAAAAAAATAGAGTCTGGTTTTAAAGTAGTGGAAGAAAAGTTCTATAAACCTGACGAGAATGATGATTGGATAGAATGTGGTGCTGAGGAGGGAGAGAGGTTTAGGGGTGGAAGGGATAAGTATGGATTGGCTTTAATTCACCTTTATAAAGATTTTAATACTTAAGAATACAACTGGTGTGATTGGAAAACAAACGCTTTGTGCGTAGCTGTTCATTATTCATAAAAATCTGGTAAGAGAACAATGTATATTGTGAAACGTCTTCGGGCATATTTTTCGTTTTATGCGAAAAAGTTTGCAAAAAAGGTTCTCTCCTCGGATATTTGTGTTAAGAATAGACATTGCGTGAATTTAATACAACGACGGTCCTTAGATAAGGTAAAAAAATATGAAGGTAAATATAGAGATAATCCTATTGCTCCTGAAGCTATAGAGATTGAACTAACAAATAGATGTGATCTTGGATGTGTTTTTTGCCCAAATCCTTCCCACAAGCGAAAAAGGGGAACTATGTCATTTGAAACATTTAAAAATATTGTTGACGGTATAAAGGAACTGCATACATCCCAGGTCGTGTTTAGTGGTTTTGGTGAGTGTTTATTAGACAGAAACATCATGGAAAAGTTGGACTATTTGCACACACATAAATCAGTTGCTTATGTTCATTTGGTAACCAACGGACTCTTATTGACCCATAAACTGTCCAAAAAAATATGTGAAGGGAGACTGGTGAACTTGGTAAGTATAAGCATAGATGCCGCTGATAGAGAAACATACGAAACAATCCATAATGTTGATGTGTTTGATAAAGTTGTGGAGAATGTGACATTGTTATACGAAATAAGAAAAGAGAAGCGTCTTTCATTTCCTCGTATAAGCGTTAGGTTTAAAGATTTGTTTTACAATAGTGTTTACTTTAATAATTTTGTGAATAAATTTTGCAAAATATCAGATAATATCAGAACATATGTCAATATCTTCGAATGGCCTGAATCTAATTTGGCAATCGGAACTGTTAGAAGGGATGAGATTATTAAAATTGTCTGTCCGAATTTGTGGGAAGGAATACGAATTAATTGGAATGGAAACGTCGTACTGTGTTGTCAAGATTATGAGGGAAAAGTGATCTTGGGTAATGTGAACGATCAATCTATAGTGGATATTTGGAATAATAAATTGATACAACATTATCGCGAAAGTCATAAAAATTTCCAATTCGGCGATCTCAAAATATGCAATGATTGTGATGTAAACAGTCATCTTGTTCTCCCTTGGTAGTATCTTGCCGATATATGCTGTTTGAACGCAGCTGCGAAGTGAGCAGTACAAAGAGAATCGAGTTGGTTTAAGGACCAGTTTTTCTAGTGAAAGCAGATAGAAAATTGATGGACAAGAGGTAAAATGGGACAGAGAGGTAAAAACTTCGAAGAAAAAGGGCGAATATCTGAAGAACTTTACTTATGTCAAGAGAAAGAGCTCTTTGACAAAACGGAAAATAGCCCTTCATCAAAAGACTGGATTTAACCGAATTATGTGATGGTATTAGTCCTTAAGGACGGGCCTTTCCCGTAACGAGGCCGACTCTTTTAACCATCTGCACTGAGGGATGAAAGGTGTCATCAAGCTTCTCTCATTCCAAACGGCTTTTTTGAAATTAGTAAAATCAGACTCACAAGGAATCCAATTATAGGATTCTCAACACAGATCCTTTGGCATCCTCCTTTATCTTTATCCTGCAGACAGGAGATAGGCCCTATCTAAAGATTTGACCTCATCTAGATAGCTCGCGAAGGATAAAGGACAAAAAAGAAGCAGGAAAGCAGTGTACTGCTTTCCTGCTATAAGAACAAGCTACCAGGGATCTCACAAAGGAAAAATCCATGACCGAGGTAGCCAGCGAAGATTTAAGAAAAATATCGGTGACGACTAACGGCTACAAATGCTCTCCTGTATTGACACAAAGATAAAAGGCCGAATCTTTCTTTAGGAAAAACTTCCTGATGCTCAAGATTAGTCTGAAGGTCGATGGAATTTAGCTTTGTTGAAATCATTTTTAAGGAAAAACGAGTAAGATCTTCAAAATAGTTTCTCTGTTGGGGTAGGTCTTATCCCGTGAGGAAACCTGCCCCGGGAAATCTATTTCTTTTGCCGATAAGGATTTGGACATTTGCCTGTAAGAATCTCTCGGCGATTTCAAGCAGTTTTCCTAGTTCGGGGCGGACCGCTTTGCTCTTTTTTGTCGTCTTTGGAAAGATAAACCATTTTGACCTTTTCTGAAAGATTTGGGGACAGATAAGTTGCCGGATGTTTGCTCCACTCCGGTGGCATTTGGAATTCTTTTTTCTGCAGGAATGCCTAAGTTCGACTACAGAACTCCTTATGAAGGGAGCAATACTGTAGAGCTCTTTAACTAATTTTCTTTTCTCTTTGTAAGTATCCAAGAGGTGTATAGGTGTGTTGGTATAAAGTTTGCTTCCCAATAGTAAATTACCCCAATAATCAGTAGGTGTAAAGAATGGCAAAAAGAGTTGTGTTGTCGCTCACAAAATTGTATATCAATACGCCGTTCTATCCTTATTGGCTGGAATCTAGGGATTATACCAGAAAACTTCACGACCTTTTGAAAATAGGAAGGAAAGAAAGAACGAAGGAAGATGGCCACTTGTTGGAAATTGGATGTTACAATCAATCTAGAAGGAAACTTTTGTGTAAGGAATTGGGAGTTTCTTCGTACCATGGCTTAGATTACCCCACATGGACTAGCGAAAATCCGAGTCCACCTTCAATGTTCGAAAAAAAGGAGGCTCAAGTACATGTTTGGGGTGACGCACACTACCTCCCATTTAGCAATCAGACCTTCAATATTATCTGTCATTTTCAAACAATGGAACATGTTGCCGATATGAAAATGGCTTTTTCCGAGATTAGTAGGTGCCTGAAGAGAGATGGTCTCCTGTTATTTAGTATGCCTTTTCTGTTTCCGGAACATACAAACTATGATGTTGCCAGATTGACAAGACGGGGACTTAATAATCTCTGTAACGAATATAAGCTGGAAAGTATTTGTTGTCTTTCAACTGGATTTGGAACGACTTTAAGTCAGTTATGCAATTCATTTGTGCTGAAGCACATGGTGGGTCTTTATCAAAAGAATCTGTTGCGGCAGATATTCGCGGGAGCGATAACCTCCCTATTTGTATTTCCGTTTATTAATATTATTGGCTTGATGATAAATGGGCTATGGCATGATCCTACTTATGCAAATTATTATTTTTTGCTCTACAAGAAAACTGATATTCAAAATGAGAAAACGAACGATTATGGGAGCCGTGAAAAGAACTGACCTGCATGTCAATTATCTGAACACTGAATTAGCCTAACAGCAGCCTTAAGCTGTGAATGGACAATCACCAGCAATGGTTTTATAATGGGAAAAGGGGGAAAGAGGTGATAGGAGCAGGTTTAAGCCAGTCTATTTATGATAGATTCCCAGGGAGCCAAGATCACCTCTCACGTTGTTTTTTTTTCATAATTTAAGAGATTCATGTACGTTTTGGCATGATGGGTCCCATGGATGATAGCCTTGAAGATGTGAGATCGCGTATCCATACAACAAAGCATTCCTCTGCGGATATAACTCGTGAAAGAGTTAACCAAATCGTCGCTGGCTACGCTTGTTGTGACGACGCCGATAGGAATTGCAGAAGCGAGTTTTGCGAGGACAAGAGGAACGATAATATACTGGTCAGGGTGCTTTGGGCAAGCATATTCATGATAACCTAGCCTTTAGGGATTACGGCAGGAAAGTATCTTCTCTACTGTCCAGATGATATCCTGGTGAAGAGAATCTTTGTGCCACGGTAAATAATTCTCCCAATGCTTCTTGAATATCTGTTTTATGGCGAAGCGACAGCAACGTATTTGCTCTATCATGATGAATAACAATATATTCAGGAGCATTGGGAAGGCAATAAATGTGTAATCACTCCCGGCGGCAACGAAAGAATCTACGAGGAACAAAGATTTGATAGGCCGTTGAAAAATTCCTTGTTGCGAAAGAAGAATATTACATTTTCAAAAGAAAATGGACTCCGGTTAATAAAAGAGTGACTTTTCGGGAATCGTTAACCAGATTTGTGTTGGCATGCTTGCAACTTAAAAAGAAAGGAAATACTTAATCATTTGAAAATAACGGCAATGCTAAAAAAAATATATCCATTCCTAATTCTTGCTATTGTTAGTTACATCATATGGTGGTCTCCCGATTTTTGGCATCCAGATACATATTTTAACATTGGTGATGCTCTTTTCCCATTTCAGCCAGGTGAACAGATGTCTTCATCTTTTTACGCTTGGCAAGATAATGTAAATGAGGGGTTAGGTTTTAATAGAACTTATGCCGCAGGAATAACCCTATATTATTATGCGTTAATGGCTTTGCTCAAAGTTCTTGGTATCCCGTTATGGATATGTAATAGATTGTTTTTTCTCATTCCCACATTGGCACTACTTTTTACATCGTATTATATGATTTTGTCTTTTATTGACGGGAAACACAGGCATATTGGGTCCATACTCGGGAGCGTCTTTTTAACGACTGCTCTTCCTTTCATGTTTCTTGATCCACTATTGCATATAGGCATTGCCGGCATGACTCTATCCTTTGCCAGTTTAAAGAGATTTATTGACAAACGGAAGAATTGTCACTTAATAACTTTTGCCCTAGGGGTTCTATTAATGACTTCGATGCCTCGTTATATTTACCTATCTATAATTTTCATGAGCTTCTTTCTAATTTGTTGGTTTGTTCTGAATTGTAGAGGGAAGTTCAAGCATACTCTACTGGGTCTTATTAGGCCATTAATTATTGCGCTAGTTCTGATAGTATTATTAAACTTTTACACGCTTCTGCCAACGGTCTCTTTCTTGTTTGAGCATCACTCGTCGGAGCTCATGCCTAGTAAAGACATATTTTTACAAAGGCTTACTGTAATTGATTTTTTTAAAAACACATCAGCAATGCCGTATTCCATAAGGTTAATCAATAGCAATCCTTACTCCATCTACGTTCCTTATTTTTCTAACTATTTTAATTTGTTGATATCTTTTGTGGTCGTCATTTATCTATTTATCCCATTGATTAGAAAAAAGATAAGATGGGAAATTCTTTGTGTCCTCGCAACATCTCTTTTCATTTTATGTTGGGCAGTCATTTTTGGATCAGATTTTTATAAATTCCTGGTGAGAGTTATCCCCGGATTTTGGATAATGAATAATCCACAGTATATTGTAATGCCTTTGGCTTTGATGTATTCAATCTTGTTAGCTTATAGTTCTATTGATTTATTACAAATGATTGAGACAAGTTCTTTGTCAAAGAGGAAAATGAAAATAATATCAATATTTGTAGTTGTTGGGACATCATTTTTGATTATTATTAATAATGGGATATACTTCTTTGACAGAATTCCAGGCGGTAGGAAAGTATTTATAACAGAAGAAACAGATAATATTGCGCTTGGAAACCATTTGCCATATTTCAAGATTCCCGAAGAATACCAAAAGATTGGCAGTACCTTACCTGATGAAGATAAGAATGCAAGGGTTTTAATCTTGCCATTTTTATCTGATGGGTATATGAGATTTTCATGGTGGCCATATAGAACAATGACAGAAATTCTAGCTCAGATCACATCTCTAAGACTGGCCGGGGTTTCCTTTGCACCTTCAAATAAACTAAGGACGATTAAAAAGTCAATATTGAGCAAAAATTATGCAGTTGCCCTTAACATGTTGAAACGCTTTGACTTTAAGTACATATTTATTCATAAGGACATGTTGCCTTACACTTATTTCTTTGATAATGAGCTAAAAGTTTATTTGACACAACTATCTACTGTTGATGGGATTGAAACTATTATGGATAACAAGTATTTTAGGTTATATAAGTTAGAAACATTCTTAGATCTAAACTACTCCTCCGGTGTCCCGACCATTATCAACGGTGATACAGAGGTACTTCGCACTGGTGACGGAGACGAGATGTTTTAGCGGAAAAGGGAAATAGGAATTGAGAAATGGGATAAGCCGACACTTCTGTTTGCAGAGCGAATGAAAAAGGCGGGAGGGCAACAAAACGCAACAGACCCAATAGACTCAATAAACTTAACTTATTTGGCTTTTCGATAATATGTGAGACAGGCAAGGTGGTGTTTTTGAGAAATAAAAGTGTGTTTATTACTGTTTTGGTTCTTAGTTTTTTCTTCATAGTCTCCAGCTACGCTCTGGCCATTCCCGCTCTGGTGGTGGGGGATATTGATGCTCTGCTACCTCTCACTTATACTTCTTACCTCGAAGGCTCCCCACTCCTTTTTTTCACAGGTCAGTTGGACTCAGAGCAGATTATGAAGATTCTGGAAAAAAGTGGTAGGGTAATATTCACTAATGAGACTTTTCATGATCTTATAATGGTTACTTTAGACACTCAGTACAAGTATGGTCTGTCTGATCAAGCAAAACCTACATCCTTTACCGCTAAAACTCAGAGTGTTTATGAGATCTGGGGCAAAAGACGCAAGTTGCCAGATCAAATTATAAGACATGCTTTGACTGGTGAAGTTTTGGGAGGGGATAAATCAGAAGATGGAGAGTTAGAAGTATTTATCGACGATAAAAAGGTGGTTCCGAGTGAAAACCGTCGACAAGGGAGAAGATGGATCAGCCTGGGAAAAACGAAACTGACAAAAGGAGAACATACACTAAGAGTTACTGGAACCGGGTCCTTGTCAATGGAGGAGCTTTTGGTTGTGCCGGAAGAAGAAGTTGAGAAACACACACTAAAGATTGAAAAGTTAATAAATAGACATGGTCTCGATATAGGATATCTTTTCTGGAGTGAGAAATCTGGATTAACAGAAAAATCCCTTTATTTATCTCGTGAATCTCGGTACAGGGTGATGGTAAGAGAAGAAGTGAATCCCATTCAAGTCAAAAATATAGGGCTGAGCCTCAAAATGAGCTCGAGGCAAGAGATCAAAAAATGGTCTTTTAGTTCCACAAATGCGGATTACGATTACTTTATTACCAAGCCAGGGATGTTAGCTTTGACTTCTTATTTTGACGGAGATATTAGTGAGAAGGAATTTGTGGAGATAACAAGGGAAGGTATTAAGCTCGACCTTAAGGAATACCCTTATTTTGACGTAACTTACAGGCTAGAAGATCCTAGTGTTCAGAGGATCGAGGTGGTTTTCGGAGTAGATTTTGATGGGGATGGAGCGGTGGATGGATACTTTAGGACTGATAAATATAAGGAGAATATTGATTTACATAAGTTCAATCTCTACCAAGCGGTGAGAAGAGAATTTCCCTATAAGAGTCATTATTTCTTAACTGAACTGAAGCTATTGGCAACCAAGGCTAAGAACGTTGATTACAGCAACTCTGAAAGGAAAAGTGGCTACATATGGGAATTTGAAGATATTCAACTATATTCAACTGAAGCGGGGCTTATTTTTGAGTGGCGAAGTGATTTTGAAAGAACGAGACTAGGTATTGATTCTCTCAGGGTGAAAAATCTGGGATTGAATCTTAAGATAGGCCTGGCCAACGAATTGAAAAAGTGGTCTTTTAGCTCTTCGGGGGTAGCTTATGAGTACTCTATGGCTGAAGACGAGATATTAGAGTTCTCAATTCGCCTTGATGGAGATAGCAATGAAGAAGAATTTGTGGAGATGAAAAGGAAAGATCTTAAGCTGGATCTTAAAAAATACCCTTATTTTGGATTGACTTATAAGCTACAAGATCCCAACCTTCAGGTAATTGACGTGGTTCTGGGAGTGGATTTTGATGATGATGGAGTGGTGGATGAATATATGCCTCTCAGGAAAAAAGTGGCTTTAAAAAAATGGAAAAAGGCTTTTGCCGCAAATGAGGCTATGGGCTTTTATGAAACCAGGCTTCCGGCAGACTGGCCTCTATTCTTTAATACAAGATACTCATGGGGAGACAAATTTACAGTCTATAAAAATGGGATTCCTATGGAACCCACCTGGTACAGATGGGAGGGCAATAAGGAGCTGGCCGAGGTAGGGGTGGATGGGTATAACCGAGTGGTAATAACTATACCTAAGAGCGAGGTTCCTGAAGAAAGTGTATACACGGTTAGTTATCTACCCTTGGCTATAAAAAGCCAGATATTTCCGAGCCTCGACAGAGTCCAAATAAATGTGGAGCAACTAGTGAAAGAAAAATTTCCCAGCGAAAAGGATTACTTTTTGACCGAGTTGAAACTAATTCTTGGCAAAGCTAAGAGAGTTGATTGTAGTGAACCTGAAAAAAGAGGTAGGTACACTTACCAGATCAAGAATGTTGATTTTGAGCGATATTCAAGCTCAGCTATAGTTATGCCTGTGGGTGAAGGTGATTTTGAAAAGAAAGGTCTTAGACTTGATCCCAAAAATACCAATTATAGCTATTTTATTACCGCTAATGGAGCGCTATCCTTGAATACCTACTTTGACAAAGGGATCAGTCCTTCTTCAAAAGAGGGGAAAATTAGAGAGATTGAGGATGAGTATGTTAAACTAACTATTTCTGACCTAAACCTCGATATAAATGAGTATCCTTTACTGGATATTACTTACAAACTACAGTATCCCCGAGTTCAAGAGATAGGAGCAGAGCTCGTCCAGTATCTGGGAGTTCAACATATTGATGGTGAGCTAGATATTGATTTAACCGGTGATGGGAAGGTAGATGAGAATATTCCTCTTCGGAAAGAAAAAGAGCTGATTTTGGAAAATTGGACAGAATTTCCGTATATTCCTCGTGGGAATAACACGATAGATCTTTATCAGACCGGACTGCCAGAAGAGTGGCCGAGGACCTACGGCACAAAATATTCATCGCCGGATAGATTCACCGTCTATAAGAATGGGACCCCCATGCAGACGAATTGGCATGGATGGAACGACAAGGGAGAATGGGTAGAGATTGAGACGGTATGGGGTTGGAAACGAGTAATAATCGCCGTCCCCAAGGGGGAGTCTCCTGAGGATAGTGTGTATAAGGTCAAATTCAGTTATCTACCCTCGGTTAAGAAAAGCGAGATATTCCCTGGGTTTGACCGCCTGCATATAGATATTAAAGAGAGACTTGAAGAAGCTTATGGTAAACAAGCAAACCCCAGGTTACTCAATATCCGCCTTTATCTTAAAAAGGCCAAAGACATAGACTGCTCTAGCCCCGATAAAAGAAGAGTATACTCCTTTGAGATAAAGGACATCAATCTTTATCGGTATGCTACTCCCAAGGAGATGCTGAGCAGTAAGAATAGATGGTTTAGGAAGATGGCTTTGTTCAGGATAGCTGGGAAGTCCTACTCAGGAGAGGATATAGACAAGATAACAGTTGAGTCAGACCGCTTTTGGTGCGAAATCGAGGATTTAAAATTGGGGCCGGGAAATTACCGGTTTTCTCCGGTGAGGCAGGAAGGTTTTGAGATGAACCTGGCTTTGATAGAGCCCGTTTCAGTTAGTCGATCAGTCCAGAGCCTGGGACAAGAAGCACAGGTTGAGTTTAGGAAGATTAACCCCACTAGATACAGGGTCCAGGTTAAGGCAAGGAAGCCTTTTTGGTTGGTGTTCAGCGAAAGTTTTCATCCCGGGTGGAAGGCATACATAAGACAGTCGTCAGGGGTCAGGGGTCAGGGGATGAATTTTGAGTGGTCAGCAGTACTGAGTGCTCTACGGGATTGGGGAAACAGAGTAGAGCTTAAGGAGCACTATCTAGTTAATACATACGCCAATGCGTGGTGGGTGCCGGTAGAGGAACCAGGAATGAAAGAATTTGAGATAATTCTGGAGTTTAAACCACAACGCCTTTTTGAAATTGGGATAGTGATTTCTTTGGCTACCCTTTTAGGATGCGTTGGCTATCTCATCAGAGGTTTTATGCGAAAGAGAAAAAAAAATGCTGAAGTTCAAACCATTTTATAAGCTGATGAATTTTTTCTGTAAGGACCCAGCTCGAGTTTTTGTCCTGGGATTTATGATTTTGCTTATCACCTGTGCCTTCTTGCTCACATTTGAACCTGGGAAAATTATAGTAATCTGGAAAAGAACGTTCTTCGCAGAATGGATAGCGAAACAGATAGCAAACGTGGCTTATTTTTTGTTGGTAATTGGGGTGGGGATGAAGTTTGTTTCCATGGTTCGACGTAAAAATGAGTAAAAAATGGCTAACGGTTCATTGGGTTTATGGAGTTTATAGAGTTTGGTGGGTTGCGTGCGTGAGTTACCTTTTATTATGCAGTGGGGCTTTGGCCAGGCCAGTGGTGGTGGTTGGGGACACCAGTGCTCTGGCGCCGCTGGGATACACATCTTACTTTAAGGACCAGCCTGTATTCTTCTTTACCTCTCAGTTGAGTTCCTCCCAAATAAGGAATCTTCTAGAGAAAACTAAATCTATGGTAATTGTTAACAATCAGCTTAAAAGATATGGGAAAGAAGTACAGGATTTCTTAAATGACCCGGCGGTAGATTTGGCCTATCTATTTTTTAAAGAAAAATCTGAAGAGACTCTGGGGAAAAGATCTTTTTACTTACCCCCTGAATCCCCATATCGGATGAAAACTAGGGTAATTCTTGATCTTGCTCAGGTAGAAAAAAACATAGGATTGAGCCTCGACGTGGACTCCGCTCAAGAACTGAAAAAATGGTCCTTTATCCCCAAGAATGTGGAGTATGACTATTTCATCTCAGACAAGGGGATGTTATCGGTAAATGCCTACTTTGATGGGGAACAATCGGAAAAAAGTGAAGATAAATATGTCAAAATAACCATTCCTCACTTATACCTAGATATAGATAAATACCCTTTTCTGGAACTTATTTACCGGGTGCAGGATCCTGAAGTTCAACAGATTGATGCTGAGTTAGAGATTGATTTAACCGGTGATGGGAGGGTGGATAAAACCATTTCACTCCCAAAAGAAATAATTCTAGGAAATTGGGTGAGGGGCTATCCGGTAACTCCAACCAATGATCTTTACGATACTAGATTACCCCAGGATTGGCCAAAAACCTACAATACAGAGGATCCTTCTCAAGATAAATTTACAGTCTACAAAAATGGAGTTCCTCTGGAGACCACCTGGCATAAATGGTATAACTACCAAAACCAGGTAGAAATTGGGGTGTGGCATCATAATCGATTAGTAATAACCACAGCTAAGGGTGAGTCTCCTGAGGATAGCACCTATGTGGTCAGTTATTTACCCCCGGCTATGGCCTCAGTCAATAAAAGTAGGAGATTCCCAGGATTTAGTAAACTGGAGGTCAATATCAAAGAGGCAATTGAGGAGGCATTCAGGGACAAAAAACAGCCTAGACTGGTAAATATCTCTCTTTATCTTAAGAAGACTGGAGGAGTGAATTCCTCTAACCTGGATGAGAAAAGAGCCTATTCTTTCGACATTAAGGAGATTACGGTCTATGGCAGGCCTAGCATCCAAGAGCTGCTACAAGATAAAAATAAATGGCTCGAGGAGAAGCCGTTGTTCAGCATAGCTGGAAAAATTTACCGCCTAGAAGATATGGACGGGGTAAAACCTGATTCAGATACTTTGTGGGGCGAAATCGAGAACTTAAAACTGAAAAAGGGAAATTATGAATTCTTTCCTGTGTTGAGTGAGACTCTCAGAGTGGATCTAGCTCTGCTAGAGCCGGTTTCTAGCCCAAGGCTTCAAGAGAGTCAAGAAAAAGAGGTGCAGGTTGAGTTCCAGAAGATTAACTCTGCAAGATATAAGGTTGAGGTGAAAGCAAGAAAGTCTTTCTGGCTTATCTTTAGTGAGAGTTTTGATCCTGGATGGAAGGCATATGTAAGACAGTCGTCAGAGGTCAAGGATCGGTGGACTAATTTTGAGTGGTCGGCGATGCTCTCAGTCTTGCGGGATTGGGGAAAAAGGTCAAAAATTAAGGAACATTATCCGGTTAATGGATATGCTAATGCCTGGTGGGTGCCGGCGGGAGAGTTTGAAATGATAATAGAATATACTCCCCAAAGATGGCTTGAGATAAGAATAGCAGTTTGTTTAATTATCCTGGTAGGAGCTGTTGGCTATTTTGCTTTTCGCCTCAGGAAAAGAAGGACCATGAAGGATTAGTAATTGCTCTGGCATTAGAAAACTCCATACAAAGCGGGGATAGATGGTTCAACTTTAAATATTTTCACTTTTTCTGAAGAATAGACTGTCTCGAGATATTTTTCAAACATTTCTGCCTTTTCCCCATAGTCTTTACGCTCGTAAAGGCCATAATAAATATAGCTAACTTTGTATTTGTCCAGTAATGTCTTAACTACCCGATAGTTATCTGAGGTAAATATGTTCAAAATATCTGCTTCCAGGTCTTTGAAGGGAGTGGACTCAGTTATCCCTCCAGGCTGCACACCATCAAGCAGAATTCTTCTTTCACCAAATATTGCTACCGCCGCATGGACTGTAAGCTCTCCCGGATTGTAAGGATTGACTATAAATAACGCATATTTTTCGGTATTCTCCCTTATCCACTCCCCGGCTTTAACTTCTTCAATACCAACCAGCTCCCTTCTGTTAGTGTATCTATTTACCAGAGCGGCTGAAATTGGCCCTACCAGGCCAAAAAGAACTAAGAGGCAAATTAACCAAGCTTTGATCTTTATATTTTTAATTGACGAGACATAAGCAGCAGACAAAATTCCAAAAACGATTAACGAACCCATCAATAATCTCGGCCTGACATGAACTGGGATTCCCATGATATTTGTTAGTAGAATGGATACCATAATAAACCAGATGAAAAAGCTCTTGCCTTCCACTCGGATTTTGAAACAAGCCAATACCGCCAGAGGTAAAGAGAACCCATAATAGATTATCAATATAACTGGATTGGTAATTAATCTCGGTGCAATGACAGCGTGAGGAGCTACGATAGATCTATAGAGGAGTAGTATCACAGAAATAGCGATGGCGGTAAACAGCACCGGCAAAGATATTCTCTTTCTTTTTATTATGGGTGAAATGAAGTAGAAACTAACTAAAGAACAAAGAATGGGGAGGGAATAATAAGGCTGGAAAAAAAGCGTAGCTAATGCGGTAAAGATGGCGAACACTTGAAACTTTTTTTCTTTCAAACCTCTTATGAAAAAGTAAAGCGTTGCGATAATCATCAGAATACCCATGGTTGCCGGGTTGGGAGGATAGCCAATAGTATAATATTGAATATTACACGAATGTTCCCCCTGAAGGAGGAGCGGAATTTGTGGCAGATGAAGAAATTTCAGCAGCTCGTTTTCCATATAACCCATAGTAAACTGCTCATAGTTTGAGTAAGTAAAGGCAAGACTTATATGCGCTTTAATAGACTCTATATTGAATAGAGCGGATTTGTTGTGAATGAGATAGCTGGATAGAGCAAAAATACCTCCCAGTCCCTGGGCCAAGATAACTGCCAATAAAACTGCCAGAATGACTGATTGTTTTCTCTTGAAAATCCGTCTGGCAAGGATTAGCGTAACCATAAAAATCAGAGAGGCCAGCACAACTTTAAAAATCCTACCGGTATCTAGAACCATAGAATGAGTTAATGTGGAGAGGACGGCCCAATTAATGAAATTACCGAAGGGATAGTTCGAATACTGAAGCGGGAATAGACGGCTCACGGGGGGTATACTTCTTTTTACTTCTTGAGCCTGCATAACATAGCAAGAGTAATCGAAAGTGGTGTATTTGAACCTATGCTCATTCTCAGTCTTAACCTGCCAATTTAAGACAGAAAAGCTGGTTAAGGCTATTTGGAAAATAAAGAGAAATATGACAATTGAGTAATAAATCTTGTTTCTCTTAAGGTTCTCAAAGAGATTGGATGTTGATTGGTGTTTTATGGCTCTTTTTTTTCTAAATAACAAGTAAAGTAGAATGGGTAACAAGATTGAAATTGCCAGGGAAATATTGAAACTAAAGCCAATTAGGGCAAATATGGTAATAAAAATGGGCATAAATAGAAAAGAAAGAAAAGGGGATAACGTAAGTATTTCTAGCCTAGAAAATCTTCCCTTAGCAAAGAATAAATTCAGTAAACTGTAACCTACCAGGAAAATAACCAAAAGATAGATCGGTGTCAGTATCAGCCACTTTACTAATGCCATCGGCTTTCCTCTAAGATTTTATCACCTTCTCCTACTGGTTTTAGCCCTATTTTTTGCATATCCGCATCTTTCATATTCTTGTGTACACTGGGAATTGGAGGAGATGTCAAGATAAGCGTTGTTTATACCATTTGAGAGTCGTTCTTAATACTTCCTTGAGATTGACCTTTGGCTGGTAGTTCAATAGCCTCCGGGCTTTGGTAATATCGGCTAAAGAATACCTAATGTCTCCTGGTCGAGGGTTTGTGTAAATAGACTCAACATTCTTATCTAATAATCTACTAATTAGCTTCGCTAATTGATTTATGGTGGTTCTCTTTCCACCGGCGATATTAAAGATTTCTCCGGCAATGTTCTTTTTGTCGCAGGCAAGGATACTTCCCTCTACTACATTCTCTACAAAGGTAAAATCCCGGGATTGTTCGCCATCTCCGTAAATACTGGGAGACTTACCTTTTAGCATGGCTTCTATGAACTTAGGGATTACTGCCGCATACTGAGAAAGGGAGTTTTGTCTGGGACCAAAGACATTGAAATATCGTAAGATGACGGTTTCCAAGCCGTATATTTGGTAAAAAACCTGGCAGTAGTATTCGCCGGTAAGTTTACTTACTGCATAGGGTGATAGGGGATTAGGAGTCATTTCTTCTCTCTTTGGTAGAGTTAGACTGTCTCCGTAGACTGAGGATGAGGAGGCATAAACTACCCTCTTCACTCCAGTTTCTCTTGCAGCGGTTAGAACATTTAAGGTACCGTTGATGTTGCTTTCGCTAGTGGCTAGAGGGTGTTCAATAGATCTTGGTACAGAGCTTAAGGCTGCTTCATGAAGAACGAAATCTACTCCTTTAACTGCTTCTCTTACTCTATCCAGGTCTTTTATATCACCCTGGATTAATTCGATCCTGGGCAAAAAATCCTGGATATTCTCCTTCTTGCCGGTAGAGAAATTATCTATGACCCTAACCTTCTCGCCTCTCTTAATAAGTTCTTGCACAAGGTTAGAGCCGATAAAGCCTGCGCCTCCGGTTACTAAATAAGTGGCCAAAAATCCCTCCTAGAGTTTGATTATTTTTCCAGTACTATCGGCTATGCCCCTGGTGGCATTTCTAGTATCTATGACTAATTTAGCATTCTTTACAACCCATTCAAAGTCATACGAACTGTGATCAGTAATGATTACCACGCAGTCCATCTCACCAAGCAGATTGTCTCGTAACTGCACCGACTTTAAGACCTTCCTTCCGATATTTAGCCTGGGAACATAAGGATCATGGTAGGCTAAATTTGCCCCTTTATCCAGAAGACCACTAATCACCTCCAAGGCAGGGGCTTCTCGAATATCGCCTACATTTTTTTTGTAGGCTACCCCCAGGATCAATATCCTGGAGCCATTGATACTCTTTTCCAACTTATTTAAGGCCTGGTCAATCTTTTCCACTACGTAAGAGGCCATGCTGAAGTTGATTTCCTCGGCCAGTTGGATAAACCTGGGATTATAATTTAAGGTTCTTAGCTTCCAGGACAGGTAACGAGGGTCAATGGGAATACAGGGCCCGCCTGAGCCAGGTCCAGGATAGAAAGGCATAAATCCAAAGGGCTTGGTGGAGGCAGCATCAATAACCTCCCAAACATCCACCCCTAATTTATCTGACATAATCGCCATCTCATTTACCAGGGCAATATTAGTAGCCCGGAAGGTGTTCTCCAGGAGTTTGGCCATCTCAGCAACTTCCGATGAGGATACCGGGATCACCTCATCAATGGCTTGACTGTATAAAAGTTCGACAATTTCGGTACACTCTGGGCTAACCCCCCCTACCACTTTGGGAGTGTTTTTTATGTTATACTTAGAATTACCTGGGTCTACCCGCTCTGGTGAGAAGGCCAGAAAGAAGTCTTTGCCTACCTTCAGGCCGCTGGATTCCAGTTCAGGTAAGACCAGCTCCCTGGTTGTTCCTGGATAGGTGGTACTCTCCAATACCACTATGTGCTCCTTTCGTAAATATTTCCTAACTTCTCTTACCACCTCCACAATATAGGAAATGTCAGGGTCCTTGGTTTTTCTTAAGGGAGTGGGCACGCATATAATGAGAACCTCTAAATCTTTCAAGGTCTTATAATCGGTGGTGGCTCTTAACTTTCCCTGACTTAGGAGTCTCTTTATCTCTTCCTTCTTCACATCAGGAATATAAGATTTTCCCTGATTGACTTCTCTAACCCTTCCTTCATCAATGTCAATGCCGGTAACCTGAAATCCAGCCGAGGCGAATCTAACTGCCAAGGGTAAACCCACATAACCTAATCCGATAATTCCTACCGTAATCTTTTTCTTGATGATCTTATCTTTAAGTCGCATCATATAACCCCTTCTGTATTCCTCACTCCATCAAAAAGATTGTTGAGGTGCTAGGACTGATTCTTATACCAATCAATGGTTCTTTTTAACCCGACCTCTAAGGGTACATCAGGTCTCCACCCCAGGATCTTCTTTGCTTTTTCATTGGAGCAATAGAAGTGCATTGTTTCCCCGGGTCTGTAAGGCAGTACGCCAATCTCTAGCTTTATAGGACTGCCCATCAAGCTGGCAATCATTCTTACCACATCCTTGATTCTATACTCCACCCCACTTCCAAGATTTATGACTTCACCAATTGCCTCTGGTGTCGTTCCGGCTAAGATGAATCCCTCTACCATATCATCTATATAGTTAAAATCTCTGGTTTGCTCACCTTTAGTCATTTTAAAAGATTTGCCCCTCAAAAGACTTTTGATAAACGAGGGAATCAACATTTGACTCTCTTGCCCTGGACCATAAGTTAAGAATGGTCGAACAGTAATAATGGGCAGGCTCATTGTTTTATGAAGCATTTGACAGAACATTGTGGTTGAGACTTTTGCGGCGGAATAAGGTGAAACGGGATTGGGAACTTGATTCTCGCAAAATGGAACCGGATTATCTCCATATTCTTCACTTGCTCCCGTATTTACAAAACAGTCATAATTAACACCGTCCAAAGACCTTAGAAGATTTAAAGTTCCTTTGATATTTACATCGATCATCCTCTCAACAATATTCCAATCTCTGCTAACATCGACGCAAGCAGCCAAATGAAAAATCTTTTGGGGCCTGATTTTTCTTATGGAATCCCTAAGGGAATCAAAGTCGGTAACATCTACATAATGAACACTAACTTTATCAAGTATATCTTTAATTCTAGCCGTACTTATTCCAGGTTTGTCTATAAGAAAAACCTCAGCATTTCTCCTTACAAGTTCTCTCGACAAATGAGACCCCATGAATCCAGCAGCACCAGTTACCAGCATTCTAGTACCTTCTAAGTTCTGTGGAGTAGACATCTAGACCTCTTTTCTCAGGTATACTTTTGTTCCAACTCTTCAAAGAACACCCGGTACCATTCTATGGTTTCTTTTAGACCTTCTTCTAAGGTATATTTCGGCTTCCAACCTAACAGTTTTTTCGCTTTTTCTGCAGAAAGGTATTGATGCTTTATTTCGCCCTTCACTTGATTCAAGATTTTTGGTTTTAAATCTTCCCTACCCATCAATTTCAATATTTTATGGACAAGTTCTAGAACCGTCACCTGAATTTCATTACTGAAATTGAATGCCTCCCCGTAAATCTTCATTGAGTCCATCTTTTCGGCTAAAAATAGATATGCTTCCACTGCATCTAAGACATAGAAGTAGTCTCTAATATAGCTTCCATCACTTCTGATGATTGGTGGAATATTGTAAATAACAGACTTGATTGTTCCTGGAACTATCCTGTTAAAATTCAAATCTCCACCCCCGTAAAAATTTCCGCACCGGGTGATAGATATGGGTAAGTGATAAGTTTCGTAATAGGCCTGAGAAATCAAATCTGCGCAGCTTTTTGATACATCGTAGGGATGCGAACCTTGCAAGGGAGTTTTTTCATCATAAGGCAGCTTCTTATGTTCTCCGTATGCCTTATCACTGGATGCAATTACTATTCTGCGAACAGTAGATATTTTTCGAGAAGCCTCCAGTAAATTCCAGGTCCCTTTAATATTTGCCTCAAATGTACTTAAAGGACCTCTATTGGCAATACTGACAATGGTCTGAGCACCCAGATGAAATACTGTGTCTATCTCATACTCATTCAAAATACGCTCCAGGGTAAAGTAATCCTCAAGTTCTCCGCGAACAACGTTGATTCTATCTTTGAAGCCTGACCAGTTGAGATTGGACCTGGGAACCAGATCCCTTATCAAGCCCGTTACATTAGCGCCTCTTTCCACCAAGGCCCTGGTTAACCATGAACCTAAAAAACCTGTGCAGCCAGTAACAAAAACATTTTTATCCTTCCAAAAATTATTTCCCATCTTTAGCCTCTCCCTGCCAAACTTTCCATGGAACTTTACTACTCTCCCATTGTTTATTCAATGCTTGCAGGTCTCTATAAGTGTCCATGCACTGCCAATAACCTTCATGAGAGAATACTGCAAGTTCTCCATCTTTAGCTAAATTTTGAAGCGGTTCGGCCTCAAAAGTGCAATCGTCTTCATCGGCAACATACTTGAATATGCCTTTATTAAAAACAAAGAATCCTCCATTTATGTAGCCTTCCTTAATATGAGGTTTCTCGGTAAACTCCTTCACCAATTCACCATCCACTGAAAGTTCTCCAAATCTTGATAGAGAATGAACCCCGGTAACTGTCCCTATTCTCCCCTGGGCCAGGTGAAACTTAACCAGTTTGTTAATATCGATGTCTGCAACGCCATCACCATAGGTAAGCATAAATAAATCATCCTCAATATATTTTTCTATGCGTTTTATTCGTGCGCCGGTCATAACGTTCAAACCTGTATCTGCAACAGTTACCCTCCAATTCTCATCCGGAGGTGGGTTATGCAGTTCAATCTTCTTCTCCTTTCCTAATTCCACGGTAAAATCACTATTCAGCACTTCGAAATTGAGAAAATAGTCCTTGATCATCTCTCCTTTGTATCCCGAACATAGAACGAAGTCTTTATAGCCATAATGCGAGTAGATTTTCATTATATGCCAAAGCATCGGCTTTCTACCAATTTCAATCAGCGGCTTGGGTCTATACTCCGTTTCCTCGTAGAGTCTCATTCCTCTCCCTCCACAAAGAATCACAACTTTAATATTCTTCATACCACCTTCCCTCCCATAAAGTCATTATCAAGGCCTTTGGAACATTTTCAATGTCCGGATTCAAATGACCGAACTCTATATCTAATTATATTCTTAAGAAACTCGAGAACGGTGAAGAAGTTAACCCCGGATTCCCCTTTTTTTCTCTCATGAAAAACAGCGGACACCTCTCCAATTTTGCACCTCATCCTGGTACACTTAATTATCACTTCTGCGTCAAGAAACCAGTCCTTTGATACCAAATCCAATTTCTCGTAGATTTCCCTCCTCATTATCTTAGGAGTTGCATTAACATCTTTCACCTTCCAGGAAAAAAAAAATCGAAAAATAAAATTGTAGCAGTAGGAAATAAACTCCCTTATGGGTCCATCTTCCCTGAGTACCCGTTTTACCTGGCAAAGATCCAAATTCTCATCTATCAATTTAGAATAAACTCTTAATACATCTGATGGTTCTATCTGGCCATCGCCGCCCATAAATCCTACATATTCTTGAGAAACTCTTTTCAGACCATTAATGACTCCCCATCCGTAACCCTGGTTAACTGAGATATGAACAACCTTTATTGTATCTGGTTTTTTTCTGGCTAGACCCTCCAAGGTTTGAGGAGTTTTATCGGTTGAACCGTTGTTAACCAGAATCAACTCATAATTAATAGAATTTCTCTCAAAAGTATGGGAAAGACCAATTACTACTTTTCTGATATTTTTTTCCTCATTACAAAGAGGAATCACCAATGAAAGGGACATACTTTTACCTCGCTTGGATCTGCAAGATGGTACCCGTAGACGCTGTGTCGAATATCAATACTGGTTCCCATCGCCCTTGAGTTGCCAGATATCAAAGTTTGAACCTAGTATGTTTCTTGCCGCCACAAGGCCGGTAAAGATGGAGTGATACATGTAGCTGTACTTATACATTCCACCACGACCTATGGTTTGCAGGTTACCGAAGGTAGTTAAATAACGCTTTACTGTCTCTAGAGGCTCACGGTACCCCCTATAATAAACCGGGTAGGCGTGGGGAATCTTAAAGACAAAAGCATCTAAAATGGCACTTCCATCCACAATATTTAATCTTTCTAGCTCCTCTCTAGCTATGGCAATGAGTTTTCCTTCAGGTTGATTCCAAAAATCGTCGTTCTCGTTGCAAAAATACTCCAACCCTAAAGTGGTTTTTGTGGAGTCTGGGACCATCTTGGGACTCCAGTTCTTGTAGTTTTGAATTCTAGCCACTTTCACTTCAGGCGAATGGATAAAAAGCCAATTATCGGGAAATAAATTCTCCCTGTCGATGATCAAGTGGACCACCAATAGTCCTCGAAATCTTAGCTTTTTGGAAGCTTCCACAACATCTATTGGTGGTTTTGGGGTCATTCTTTGAACTAGATGAGAGATAGGAATGGTTGAGATAAATTTTGTGCCCATCAGGCTTTTCTCCTTCCCCGTCTGGTTCCTCGCTGTAACAGTAAGAACTTCACTTTCATTGTGATTTATGCTGATTACCTCCCCGTCTAGAACCACCGAACCCCCCATCCTTTCTATTTCGTCTTTCATGGCCTCATACATCATTCCCGGCCCCAGTGGTGGATAACGAAGCTCGCTAGTCAAGATGTCCGTGCGACTTTCGGCTCGTCCAAAAAATGCGTGTCTCAATGCTGAAAAGAGAGATACTCCCCCTATCCTTTGTCTTGCCCACTCTGCCCCAATCTGCGAGCAAGGAATTCCCCAGACCTTTTCCGTATACGTCTTAAAAAAGATTTGGTATAACCTTTTCCCAAATCTATTAGAGACCCACTCCTCAAAAGTTTCCTCCTCCTTACAGGGAAAGATGCTTGATTTTACATAGCTTCCCAGAATTGCCATTGAGCCGAAAAGACCCATACCGAAGAGAGCATTCCCTAACTTCAAGGGAAAGTGAAAATACTTACCTTTGTAGTATATTCTAGAAAGTCGTTGAATTCTGGCTAAATTAGATCCTAGCAAAGCCTGCCAGATTTCGCTGATTTCTTGATTTTTAGAGAAAAATGCATGTCCACCTTCGTCAAAATAATATCCTTTGTACCTTGAGGTCCTACTAATGCCTCCAACAACATTATCTTTTTCCACTACCATTGCTTCAATCCCGTTTCTAGAAAGCTCAAAGGCTGCACCCAGCCCAGCTGGACCTGCACCCAGAATTATAACCTTCTCCCTGTTCTTCTTCATTTTTGCCATGGTAAAAATCTCCTGGGATCAAACCTTGCAAGAGTTCTGGAGAAACCATAGATTGCCAGGATAATAAGCATCGGCAAAACCGGAATATGGTAGCGCGGTTCTGCAAACAGAAGAGCATACATAAGAGTGTAGTAGAAGATGATGAGGATTAAAGGATATGCGAGAAGTATCTTTCTTTTAACCACCAGGATCGAGCCTAAGATGCCAAAGACTATGACGAGATAATGGAGTAGATAGTTCGATCCCCGGATGAGAATTTTCTTCAGGCCAAATTTTTCTACTTCCCCCACACTGGGTCTTCTCCAAAACCCACCTACTTTTTTGACCAATAGAATCAGGTATCCAGCCGGATTTTCTTTGATGTTTTCTATCGCTTTGCTGAAATAAAATTTCTCCACGTAGAGGTGATCGTCTCTTAAAGCTTTGCTGAACTCACGATGGAGCATTTTGTCTTCGCCCTGCCACCTGCCCCCCTCTGAGATGTCAGTCCCTACCCATAAGGCCGGAGAGACCCCCAACTGAACAGGAATAAAGCTCTTAAACTGCAGGTAGTTTCTAATGGTCCAGGGGGAAATGGCTATGGCTACTCCTAAAATGAGGATTAAGCCATAGTATAGAGCCTCCTTTTTGGAGCGGTACGCCAGTATCAGAAAGAGAAAAACAAAAATGGGAAATATAGCAGTAGTAGCTTTGCAGAGAGTAGTTATTCCTATGAGAAGACCAGAGATAAAGGCCAGCATAATGCTCCGCCTACGAACCAGCATTACCAGACAAAGGATGCTCAAAGACAAGAGAAAGGTATTCAGAACCTCCGACATGATTCGGGTGCTGAAGACAATCAAGGGAGGCCAGACGCCAATTAGGAAGAGAGATAGAAAGGCTAGTTTTCCCTTGAAAATTAAGCGTACCGCAAGATAACCAATTACGGCAGTTAGCGCAACCAAAAAGATCTGGAATACTCTCACTGCACCAAAGCTGTGCCCACAAGTCCGATAAATGAGAGCAAGAAAAAGTGGATACAATGGTACCCGCCTGATCATAGGGACTGAGGAGTCAGGAACTCGGGAAAATCCATAGCCTTGAACGACATTTTGGGCAATGGTGTCGAAATCACGTTCATCGGGCCAAAGTTCCCTCTCCGAGACAAGAAAAGCATAACTAAAACCCACCAGGAGAATTATCAGAATAATTGCGGCTAAGACCTTGTATTCCTTTTTTATCTTCATTATTCCAGTTATTTTAGCTCCCCAAGCCACAAAACTCCGTGCTTCTGAACGGATCTTGTCACCTCAATGAATATGTTCTCTGATGAATCCACAAAGTTCTCTAATCGTTCGTAAACGTCAAGGGAGAAGAAAGGATAGTTTTGGGGGTAGAAAACCAAAAGATACCTCATGTTTTCCTTTTCAAAATATCGGCGAGTTGTTTCAGAGCCTGAGATATCATCTTCTGATAGAAAAACAAAGTCTAATTTATGCTCCAAGCCAAATTTGTATCTATAAAATACGGCTGCTGCGGTGATGGGGGAAATAAAACCTACTTTTTCTCTTGACTCCAAATTATCTTTGAGGTAAGTGTAAGTCTCATCATAGGAAAAGTAAAACACACTTCCATATTTGAAAGACTTACCTACGGGATTGACCGGAATTTCATAGATCATAAATCCTACCATAAAAACGGCCAGAATAGAAACCGCTTTTTTCCATCTAATATTGTTCCTCAATTCTCCTAAGAATGAGACGGCTAAGATGACTACGGAAGGGAGGACACTCATCATGTAGCGGGCATCGCCAATGCAAAAATAAGAAGTCCAGAATATATAATAGATAGCAAACAAAATTAGAGAATAGAGGGTCAGGTTATCCCTTTTTCTGAGCAAGGCCCAGATGAGACCACCGGCGAAAAGAAAAAAAAGAGGGATAGTAGTCAGGTCTGGTAAAATGGTCAGATTTTGAGTAGCCGTCTTGAGGCTAGTCCAGTTGGAGAGATCAAAAGAGTAATGGACATCAGTAAATGATCGCACCATTATCCACTGGGGAATTATGGGAACCAGTCCGATCCATACGAATTTTAGATAGCTTGACCAGCTAAGCCATTTTTTCCCTCGCACCGTGCATACTAACCAATAAATTCCAAATACGGCCCACATTACCAGCACCACACGCTTATAGAGGACTCCCAGACTGATAAAGAAGACGCAAAACAATAGATCCTCATACCTGAGGGTCCTGGCATGCCTGAGAAAGTAGAAACTGGCCATGAGAATAAAGAGCATTGCCCCCGCTTCTGGGTAAGCCAGGCTGCCCAGATAAAAATAGACAGGGATAAAGATAAAAAGCACTCCGGCCAGGGTAGCTATCCATCTATCCCGGTAAAGTCCAACCAGTTTGAACATATATACTGCTGTCAATAAATAGAATATTAACGAAGGCAGTCTGGCCACGTACTCATGGACCCCAAATAGAGAGTAGGGAACTATGAGGGCGATTCTTTCCAAGGGAGGAAACTTAAAAAGGACCTGATTGAAAGAGTGATTTCGAAGCACATAGAAGTAAATCCCCAGGAGAATCGAAGCCAGAAGAACTACCAAGATTAGTGATTTTCTAGGATGACGAGCTATCTTCCGCTCTAATCTCTTTCTCAGAAAGATAAAGATAATCAATGCAATAATAGCCAGAAGAATCAGTAGGCGGATAAGAGTACGAGGGGAAAGATGAAGAAATCTTTCAGAGTAAACTCCCAAGTTTTTTAGAATCATCAGACCGGGAGTAGAATGAACCTCCTCATCACCCCCGGTAGTTAGAGGCAGCATCATAGAATAGATATGCAGACTAGCAGAGAGCAAAATGGCTAAAGATAAAAGATAATTTTCCTTGATCTTTCTAACCATTAAACCCCAGGTAAGTAAGCTAGGAGTCCACTCAATTTTTCCTTTTATCCAACGAAAGAGGAGCCAGGCATTAAAAGAAAAGTAGAAGATAAGACCCAGGTAGACCCAAAACCTTCCTCCAGTGGAAAGAGGAAGCATCCAGGCAGGATAGAGTATATAACAGCCAAACCAGACTGCCAAGAAAAGAAAAGTAATTTTTGCAGCGGGTGAAATTGGGGCTCCAGCTTGGCTGCTCATTTCGGGTCCACCTTTGTTGTCTCTCCGCCACCCATCATTTCACTACCTTTAAAAATACTGACGCAGCAAAATACTTAAATAGCGGTAGCTTTCTAGCTATGTTTGATAGAAAAGAGTCAATACGATAGCCAGTACTCCACCGGTGTTTGAGGATAACGGTGAAATCCTTGTATCTAACGTCAACAATTTCAAAGAACTCCCTCAATTCGTCCATCAGGCCCTCAGCGCTGTATACCCGAAGATGTTCATCTTTCCTTAAGTCAACCTTTGCCAGCTTTCTATAAAGAGGAATAAGACCTTTCAGAGGGAGGTTCAGACAAGGTGTGGTAAAGACCGCGGTACCACCCTCTCGCAATATCCGATGTATCTCCTGAACACAGCGCTCGGGATGTGGCAGGTGCTCCAATATTTCTGAGCAAAGGACACTGTCAAAGCTGTGTTCTTTAAAAGGCAGATGTTGGACATCGCCAAGAACTACTTTGATGAAGTCCAATTTCTTCAGTTGAACTAGAGAAATATCCAGGCCGACAACGTCCAGTCCTCTGGCAAGAAAATAGGCCGAATGATCCCCTGACCCTAGGCCGACATCTAGCAGGCGGCCTCGCGGCTGGAAAAACTCAAAGATCTCCCTGCTGGGATGACGGGCAGGGTGACCAGGCCGGTACTTATTCTCCCTGGCTAGAGCATCATAATCAATCATCTTTGCACGACCACAGGACATTCAGGGAGAACCTCCAAGGAGTTTTTTGTTTTTCCTAATTGCCAAATTTTTCAGTAGGACACTAATCTCGCCCAATCCATAGCCAAAGTGAGTTAGTAGATAGGCCAGCATGACCGGAAATGTTATCCTGACCTTTTTTTTCTTAAAACAAGCCATCAAACTCATCATGAATATGACGGGGAAATAAACCAGGGGAATAAGAAAAAGCGGGCTAAAAACCGAAAGAATGGTGGAGATAATCATTATCAAAACAAATAGTATCGGGGCTAGATACAAAACGTTCACCATGGATGGATCCTTTATCATCAGTATGGCTCTTGCTCTTCCATATTTATACATTTTTAGAGCCCATTTTTTGGGCGTTGGTTTATACTTGTGGGTGACATATGACTCTGGAATATACAGAAGTTTGAAACCTGCTTTCCTCAACCTAAAATTTAGATCCGCATCTTCACCTTCGTGTTTCAAAGACTTATCAAATAGTCCAATTTTCTCCAGAGCTTTTTTTTCGTACAATGCATTTAAAGTGGGCAGGTCAGTGACATACCTGGGTTCGGGGTAGGCTTTACCAGTAACGGAACCGAAACTCCCAATAAAGGTATTCAAAGTGATGTGAACCGCCTGAGTGAAAGTACTGGCACCTTTGGGGGCAAAATTAGATCCCCCTACGGCGACAATACTGGGATTAGTTTCTTTATTTTTTAACAAACCTTGCGCCATCACTTTCAACCAGTTTTTCGGGGCAAGGCAATCTGCATCGGTGTAAGCAACGTAATCGTACTTAGAATTGAGTATGCCGGTATTTCTGGTCATAGCATAGTACCTTCTGGGCTCAACGACCAGTTTAACAAAGGGGTATCTTTTTGCATAGGCAGCCACGATCTCTCTGGTTGAGTCCTCAGAGTTACCATCTACTACAATGACTTCATAGGAGTCCTGGGGGTAGTTTTGGCCTACCAGTGATTCCAGACACTCGGCTATATTCTTTTCCTCATTATAGCAGACTACGATTACGGAAATCTTAACCATTTTCATAAAGTTGCTCGAGTAGCTATCTTCGTAGATAGGCAAGATACTTGAGAGCTGATCTTATAGTTCTTCTACCCTCACTGGGAGATACCACCATCTGAAGGACCTTACCCGCTAAATATCTGAAATTAAAATGATATCTATTATAAGCTCTTTCACAAAAATCCATCATCTCTTCCCTGGATAGGTGAGGGAAACTAATAACGCAGTTATGAGCATAGCTAGAAGTGAGCCATTGGCTAAAATCTTCCGTCAGCAAATATCCATGGGCCTTGGCCCATTCATACGCTTCCGTGCCCGGATAAACTAATAAGGGATAGAATTGCATGCTGTCACAGGCTAGTTTCCTGGCAAAATTGAAGCTTTCTTCCATGGTCTCTCTGGTCTCACCGGGATTACCCACCATAATACAGCCGTGAACTAAAATCCTCAGTTTTTTAGCACACTTCATAAATTCTATGGATTGCTCTAATCTTAAACCTTTATGCATTCCATCGAGTACCTTTTGAGATGCACTTTCAAATCCAACCACAAGCAATCTACATCTTGCCTCTTTCATTAAAGACATGGTTTCGAAGTCCAAGTCGGACCGGACATTGGCATACCACTTCAGCTTATTTTTGTTTTCAATTAATAGCCGGCAGATTTCTCTGGTTCTTTTCCTGCTTGCGGTAAAAGTATCATCCTCAAGACCAATTTCTTTTACTTCGGGGAAACTATCTTTGATATAAAAAAACTCCTCCACCACGTTCTCGGCGCTGCGAGGCCTAAACTTTCTACTATGAAAAATCTGGGGATAAACACAAAAAAAGCACCTATGAGGACAACCCCGAGCGGTCATGATCTGAACTACCGGGTAATCAGCCGCAGCAAAATAATAATTCTTAACCTTAAGGTGCCGTCGGTAAACCCTGCTGAGGAAAGGGAGTTTATCGACATCCTCTATGAAGCTTCTCTCTTTGTTATGGGTAATGTCTTCTCCATTGCGGAAAGATAGGCCATCTACAGAATCTAGACTGGAATTATCTTCTAGTGATTCCGCCAGCTCCAGTATGGTATAATCGTACTCTCCTCTGGCAACAGCGTCGATTTTGTCACTTAACTTTAGGGTCTCTTCAGGTAAGGCGGAAGGATGAGTTCCCACCAGGACCACAAAACTTTCTGGAAGAGCCCCTTTTATTAACTCACCTACCTTTACATCGTTATAGATACTGGGGGTACTGGTATCTAGAACTACTAATTTTGGTTTAAAATCTCTAGCGTATTCAATGGTACCTTTTAAATCAAGTCCTTGTGCCGGCGCATCTACCAATCTTACCTCATGGCCCTTCTCTTCCAGCACCCCGGTGGCATAGGCTAGCCAGAAGGGGTAGTAGAGAGTACCTCCCTTGGTTACAGCAGGACTCCTCTGTGAGCGGGAAAATCTGGATAGAAAAGAAGGATTTAGCATCAAGATTTTCATTTCTTGGCTCTTCAAATTCATACCCCGGGAGATTTTTTCTTTATATCCAGCATACTTAAAAAGAAGGAGGAAAATATTGTTTGAACCCCCATTACCATTAAAGTGGTAGCAAAAGAGGCCCTACTGACTTCCAGGAGAGCTCCAAAACCCCCCTTGATCCAACTATACAAAATGAAAAAATCCATTAGGAATCCGATCATGAATAAGAAAAAACCTATGACCAGTCCCCATTCTAATTTAAAGTACCTATAAAAATTCTCAATAAATTTATCACCCCTCTGGAAATACTGCATGAATGAATAGGCCTTAGCATATAGTCCCAGGTTAATAATTTGAAAACCCAAAAGGGTTAATAGACTTCCCAATATGGAAAGGTGAAAGCTATAGCCGCGCCCCCCGATAAGTATGGGTCCTCTTAGTAAGACAATGGAAAGAACTAATCCTACCAGCATTAAAGTAGCTCCAGGAATGAGAAAAAGATGGGTGGGACTGTACATTAACATAAACCTCAAATGTCTCCATCCGTCCCGGAATGACCTTATGTGCGGCTTTCCCGAGCGGCCATCGGGATAGAAGGTAATAGGAATTTCTATCATATCCAACCCAGCCTTGGCCGCATTTATTACCATCTCGGAGGCAAACTCCATGCCCGTAGTACAAAGACGCATCTTTCGGTAAGCCTCCCTGGTGAATGACCTCATGCCGCAATGAGCATCGGAAACACCAGTTTTGAAAAGCCTATTCAAAAACCAGGATAGAAACGGATTCCCAATATGACGATGATGCCAGGGCATAGCTCCCGGCATAATCTTACCTTTGAACCGGCTACCCATAACTATATCCTTACCTTCTCTTAAAGGAGTAATAAATCTTTCGATGTCCGAAAAGTCATAGCTGTCATCGGAATCACCCATGACAATATACTTACCTTTTGCTTCTTCAAACCCTCTCATATAAGCACTCCCATAGCCCTTTTTGGCCTCATACACCACCCTCGCCCCTAAAGATTGCGCGATTTGGGTGGATTTATCCGTAGAGCCATTATCGCAAACTACTACCTCACCATCAATATTGAGGCGCTTAAAGGAATCGAAAGCCTTTTTGATGCATTTACCTATAGTCTCTTCTTCATTTAAGCAAGGCATGAGTACTGAAACTTCGGGAGAATGATCTTTTTGCTGAGCGCTCTCAGTCATCCTTATCTCCAGGTAAATAATAATATGTTTGAAACTTGAGTATCATAGCAAGCGTGATAGCTTTTATCAAACTTCAGGATTTTTCCCTTAGAGGTACCTTAGCTAAATTTGAAATGATGAAAATAATAGCCACAAAAGACCAGAAGATAAATTGCATCTCCAGTAAAACCATGGCGTGGCTGGTCAAATGAGTCAAGAGAAACCCTGCAATACCACCCACCAATCCTAGAGTCACCAATCTCCAATGCCTTTCCTCCACTCTCATGAATACTTGTATCCCCCCTCTTAGGACAATAGCCAAGATTAAGAGAAAAGATACCAAACCCACTGTCCCCAACTCTGACCAAATCTGCAAGAAATAATTATGGGCATTTTCATATATGCGCTTGTCAGAAGGAAAATCCAAATAAATCCAAAGCAACCAATAATAAGAGCCTATTCCGACTCCAAAAACTGGATGATCCCTCACCATCTGCCACCCAGGTCTCCAGAAGTGAAACATTCTACTATCGATTTCCTCACCTACCAAATTAGACAATTTGAACATAGAAAGTAACACATTATAATAGGAACCTGGCTTTTCCACCTCCAGTTCAGCTTTTGAGGCAAGGAGGGCGAGAGCAATGATAAAAACTAATAAGAAAATGAGGATAGTAATCATTATCTTTTTACCGTGTCGCCGGTTAAATCCTGTCTTAAAGAAAATACCCATCTTTTCCCGAGAAAGAATTATTATCATTACCACCAAAACTAGAGCCAAACTAGCCCAGGCTGTCCGGGAGGCAGAGAAGACCAAGCACAATCCCAGGCCAATAGTCAAACATCCTAAAAAGAGTCTCTTCCATCTTCCGTGTGCCAAAAACAAGCCTCCGGTAAAAAAAATAGCCAGAACCAGGTAAGAGCCTAAAGAGTTAGGGTCCTGGAAAGTAGCATTAATACGGGTAAGATTGGGGTCTTGCCTAACCCAGTACTCCAGCAAATGAAATCTGGTAAGATACTGAAATATTCCATAACTCGCTACTACCGTGCTGCTAACAATCATGGCAGTTATTACTTTTCGGAGAAAGTCTCTAGACCTGATAGTGTTAGTCAGAAAGAAGTAGACCAGAATACCCTCGAAAATGGTCAAAGTGTAGCGGAGAGTATAAAAGTTAGGTAAGTTAGTGGCTTTATCCAGAAGGAAGATCTTTTGCAAGGCTGCCCCTAGATTACCGGCAAGAAAACCTGAGAATAGATGGTTAATCCTAACAAGAGTGACTCCACAAGAAATTAAGACCAGGAGGAGAAAAATGCCTAGAGGAATGTCCAGAGAAGTCTTGACAAACTTAAGGTCCTTCCTCAAGATCAGCTTGGCAAGCCAAACCAGGATGACTGCGAGAAAAACCACCTCGATGAGATAAAAGTTGGGAATTTCTAACAGCAAAGGTAGAGAAGCTAGTAGCGGTATTAAGAACACAAACCACACTAGAGCGTACTCCAGTTTAATGGTTCCCAGTACCAACGTGGCAATCATCAAACCCAGAGTGAGGTTGGGGATCTGACTCCAGGACAAAATAGATCTCATTAAAAGAACGGCCCCCAATCCTATGCCCAATAGGAATAGCTTAAACAGCACCAGATAGCGGGGGTGAATCTCGTAATACTCATTCATCTTTAAACTCAATTTCAGTTATACGGAATAGTTTTCTCTGAAGTTTAAGGCATCGACGGCCTTTTCAGAGGCGATTTTTTTCTTGTACCATTCAATGGTCCTTCGAAGACCTTCCCTAAAATCAGTTTTTGCTTCAAACCCAAACTCATTCTTGGCTTTAGTAGTATCCAGGCATCTCCTGGGCTGACCATCAGGCTTTGAGGCATCCCATATTATTTTCCCGCCAAATCCACATAACTTTGCAATCAACTCCGCTAGTTCTCTAATGGAAATTTCAAATCCAGCTCCTAAATTCACCGCATCACTCTTGTTATACTTCTCGGCTGCCAACACCACTCCTCTTGCAGCATCTTCAACATAGAGAAATTCTCTGGTGGCCTTACCCGTTCCCCAGAGGATAATGTGATCTTTATCTTTTTCTTTAGCATGGAAAATCTTCTTAATCAGGGCTGGGATAACGTGGGAAGATTCAAGATCAAAATTGTCGCCCGGACCGTAAAGATTAACCGGCATGAGGAAAATGGAATTGAAACCGTACTGTTGCCGGTAGGCCTGCGACTGAACCAGTAACATTTTCTTAGCCAGGGCATAGGATGCATTGGTTTCCTCAGGGTAGCCATTCCACAGGTCTTCCTCCTTGAAAGGAACCGGGGAGAATTTAGGATAACAACAGACGGTTCCCAGGGCAACAAATTTTTGCACTCTGGCGAGTCTTGCCTCTTCCATAAGCTGGACACCCATAATCAAATTATCAAAGAATAACTCCCCCGGTATTTTTTGATTAAGACCAATGCCACCAACTTTGCCAGCAAGGTGAATAACAATATCTTTATCCTCTACCAGTCGAGCACAATTCTTGCGTTCTCGTAGATCATAATTTCTAGATCTTGACACTACAATATTCTTTGCCTTTCGTTTACGCAGCTCCCCTACCACATGGGAACCCAAAAAGCCCGCTCCTCCCGTTACCAGTATTCTTTTATCCTCCCAGAAACCCATTGCTTGCTCCTCCCTACCCTAATTTGCCATTGCCTTTTTATATACCGCTAGTGTGTCTTTTGCAGTCTGCACCCAGGAGAACCTCTTTGACTGCCTCAGACCCTTTTTGATAAGATCCTGTGCCAAGTTCTTATCACTTAACACCTGATACATCGCCCCGGCCATTCCATCGATATGGTAAGGATCTACCAGGATACCAGCCTTACCCACCACCTCGGGCAGGGAAGCGGCATTGGAGGAAACCACCGGGGTACCACACGCCATTGACTCCAATATAGGCAGCCCGAAACCCTCGTACAAGGAAGGAAAAACAAATAAGTCAGCAGCCTGATAAACCAATGGCATCTGGTGACCGGGAAGGTATCCTGTGAAAATTACTTCCTGGTCTATTCCCAGTTTTCTCACCGTTCTCACCAATTCTAAATGGTCACGCCCCGGATTACCCGCCAATAGCAGTTGGTGAGTAATTCCCTTATCTTTTCTCAGTATATAATAGGCTTGCAGGAGCCTTCGCAGATTCTTATGAGGATGGGAAAAGGCAACGGACAGAATGAAGTTTCCTTTTATTCCCATCCTATTCTTCATCTCCAAGATCTCGCGGCGACTATGATGAGGATGAAAAATCTTGTCCACCCCATTATAAGTCACGTTGATCTTATCTTCCGGTATCTTTAGAATCTTCATTATATGTCTTTTTGAACTTTGGGAAACAGCAATAATCTGAGAGGAGCTTCTGGCAGAGAGGGGAACCAGGATCTTCAGTACCCATAGGGCTAACTTTGACCAGTCCTGCGGAAAAAGGAAGTAGTTCATATCGTGTATAGAGACCACCGAGGGACAGGGCAGAGCAATGGGACAGACATAGCCCGGAGAATGAAGCAGATCGATCCTATGCCATTGGCATTGAATAGGAAGAATAAATTGCTCCCATAAAATCCGCGCTGGTCGAAATCTAGCAGGTATGGGGCAACGCACCTCAAGAAAATTTGGCTCCTCAAGATTAAAACTCCCTGAATTCTCGGTGTTGGTAAATAAGATATATTCATTGTCGGGATCAATAGATGCAAGTTTACTGACTAAGTTCCGAAGCTGGGTCTCCGAACCTCCGACTAAACCCGGTATCATAAAGAGAGTGTTAATACCAATACGCATAAATGGCCTTACAGCGAGTAATAGATTCCACCCCGACCGTTCCTCTATCACTGTCTATTATATTGGCTTTAGCAATCTTCGTCAACTTGGTGTGCCCTGGAGGGAGTTTTTGATCAGCGGATAGGCTTTTAGTGGACTGGCATCAGTGGAAAAAGAAATCCCAGATCCAGCGGCATGATTTTTCCAACATCTGTGCATGGATAGGTATCAAAAAATAGATAAACGCTAAAAGTGCCATAACTATAAGGATAATCCACTCTAATTTATGGTTTTGTCGGCTCTGGTTATTCTTTCCTTTTAGGCTCATTTCTAATTCTCGCTCCCCTTAATTTCATAAACGTTGTATTTTCCACTATATACCTTGAGGAAGATATCAGGATGACTCTCAGCTAGCTTATCCACGTTGTTGTTAGCCTTGGTTAGTAGATACTTAATCTTTTTTTCTTCTATTTCGCTGAGCATATCAGAGTAGCTAAAGTCATGGTGAATATAATAGACCTTTCTCTGGAGCCGACTTCCGAACAAAGGATAAACAAAGCTATCTCCATGGACGGTATAGCCAATATGGTCGCCATCCTTGGCCTGGTTATCTATAAATGAATAGGCAGGGGAGACAACAAACAGTCCAAAATTAGCGGCGGTCCTTTTTTCTAATGGGAGATGGAGAAATTTTCTAAATCTTGCGGGAGTAAAATAGGAGTGAGAGGCAGCATTAAAAATTGACCAGGAGATAACAATAAGAATCAGCCGCTGCAGTAAAATCCTGCCTTTCCGGGAAAAGCTATCCAATGCATATCCCACGGATACGGCCCCAATAGCCGGCAGGAAAAGGACCAATCTGGCACTCCAGAGATCAGGAAAGAGAATAAAAATACAAAGCAAAAAGGTGAGAATAAAAAATACAACTAATCCCGGGTTATGCTTAGCCTTATTCTTGATAGAGTTTACCAGAAAAAAGACGGTGCTGGGAATTCCCAGAATGATCCATTGGGGACCATAGGCCGATCGGTCAGAGTTATAGCAATCATCTATGAGCTCAAACCACCGTGAGGGTAATACACGCAAGTTCGCCCATAAGGTGGTAAGTCCAGGTTTTGGGGGGCCGACGCCACCTTCAAAAAGGACAAAACCAAATATCCTTATCTCGTGGCCCACGGGATTATTGAAATAGACCCAGTTCCTGAGATACCAGTAACTTCCCAGGATAAACACCGGGATCAGAAAATAAAGATTATTCACCATAAAGCTAGCATAAGCTGGCAGATTACCATTCTTAACAATGCTCCCTCGCGGCTTTGACTTTTTAGAATGAAAGCGAAGCCAATTTACCAAAAGGTAAAGATATAGACAAAATACAAGTATGAGCCCGGTAGACTTGGAACCCATTAACATCCCGCTAGCCACGCCGCTAATAAATAGATTGCTGATTTGAGAATCTTTACCATATTGAAAGGCAAAGTTCAGGGCAATGAGAAATAGAACTGCTGCGGCAAGATCGGTCTGGCAGGTTTTTGACTGTATTAGGATGAGGGGGGTAAAAAAATATATCGCTGATGCGGCCAGGGAACTTTTAGTACTTACTCCAATTTTCCTGGTGAGGGCATAAATCCCCAGCAAACCCAGTAGGGCAAAAAAAAACTGACTCAAGTCTACTAGAACATCATTTCCTAAGAAAATCACGTTCCACAGGAAGAATAGTTCCACGTTCATGGGATAAATGTTGGATCGAGATACAGGAGTATCGATGAGGTAAATCTTTCCAGCCTGCAGCCAATAGGCTACCGAAGAGAGATGATAGGTTATAGCATCCCATACGTAAGGGGGAAACAAAAAACCCAGGAACAAAATCCAGACGATTTGCGCTAGTATCAAAAAAAATAGGATCAAGGAAAAAGAAGAAGTCCTGATTTCTGCTATGAATCTAGAAATCTGCCCTACAAAATTCCGGCAGTTCATCTCTTTGATCTTATGCCGATGAAGAAACAGCGCCACTGTCAGTATCAGTAGCTGAAACGCAAAAAGTTCCAGGGGATACAGTCTTTTTACTACCACGCCCAAAAATAGGCTACTCAGAACTATCTGGACCAGGAAGAAAAGACCCACGATGATGATCTTATCGGCATAGTATTTGACCTTAAAATTGGTAGCTAATATGACGCTGGTGCTGAGTACTACCAGAGTTGCCAAGATATATATTATCACGTTCATAAAAATAAACTCAGTTCCTATTTCCTTTTAATCGGTGAATCTATACCGTATAAGAGTCCAGATCGCTATGAATCCATCCTTCCAGCCAATCTTCTTTCCTTCGTCATAGCCTCTTCCATAGTGGGTTATGGGTACCTCGACTACTCTTAATTTCTGCTTAAATATTCTGGCGGTAATTTCGGGTTCGAGGTTAAACCCATTGGACCTTATCTTTAGTTTCTTGAAGACTTCAGCTCGGAAAACTTTGTATCCGGTCTCCATATCAGTTAGCATGGTATTGTAGAGAATGTTGGTAAGCCAGGTCAAAAACTTATTCCCTACATAGTGCCAGAACATAAAAACCCTGTGAGGTCCAAGAAATCTTGAGCCGTACACCACGTCAGCAAAGCCATCTTCAATGGGCTTTATCAATTTGGGATAATCTTCAGGTTGATACTCCAAATCGGCATCCTGAATGATTACTACCTCACCGCTCACCTGGGTTTGGGCAGTCTTAATGGCACTACCTTTTCCCCGATTTTCAGAGTGATAGAGAACTTTGACCGTGCTGTCGTTCAATGCTTTCAGGATATTTTGAGTTCCGTCGGTAGAACCATCATCAACCACTATTATCTCTTTTTCAAGGTCAACTTTCTTGACCTCGTCCAAGATCTTGCCAATGGTCCCTCCTTCATTAAAAACAGGTATGATGACTGAAAGTTTTATGGTTTACCCCTCTCCCCGAGTAGACTCGGCGGTCATTAAAGCTATGAAATACCAGACAATTGGAACGAACATCATAAATAGCCGCTCGGCAGAACCTCCGATGGTCTTCCAGTATGAAGTGCGCAGAGAAAATACATAGGCTCCAACTACAAATAAGATTATGCTGGAAAGAATCAATAACAGTAGAAAACGATACTTACCAATCCTGTTAGCATAGAGCCCGATGGTCCCCACAAACAAATAAGCAATTACTCGATAAGGTATCAGTACATTCTCTTGCAGATACTGCAGGACCTCCTTCCAGCGGACAAAGTCGAAAAGCTGGCCGAGCAGCCCTGAACCATCCCGAAGGGGAGAAACTATTGCCCTAATATATAGCGATATTATCTTTGACAGATTAGGTAAGATACCTCCAAAGAAAGATCCTAAACCAGAAGACAGAGATAATGTGCCCGAAGACTCTAATATCCCCGAGGACCCAGATATGATACTTAATGAGGCTAGGAGCGCCGTAGAAGACTGAGGATGAGAGACCTGGGGATAATAAATCTCCCACAAGGGCTGAATAGAAAAATATAGAAAAGCAAACCAGAAAGGGGCAAGAAAGCGTCGGCGAGAAATACTGAAATAGAGCAGAACCACACAATAACCCAGGAAAAAGATAATCGACTCCTGTCTCACCCAGGAGCTTAACCCCAGAAACAGCCCTGCCAGGGTGAGAAAACCCTTCTTTGATGTCATCATCCAGCGATATAGGTACAAGGTGCCTACACTGAAGTAGAAGGCGAAAGGGAAATTGGTATAGGCGCTGGTGGCATGAGAGTAAAGGCTAGGAGTGCTGACCAGAATTAGGGTGAATAGCAGGCAGTGATAACCAGGGCAATGATCTCTCAGAGAATGATAAAAGATTATAGCTAGAGAGATAAAAAGCAGGGAATAGAAAACCTTGGGATTGGTCCATCCCCATAAATACAGCCAGGCCTGTACCAGAGAAGTCATGGGTGGGTAGTAGAAAAGATAATCTGGCTGCATCACTTTCAGAGCGGCTTCAGGAAAGGATTGAGTCTCGGCAAGCACCTTGGCTCGCAAACCGTAGACCGCTAGAGCATCCCACCAATAAACAGGCCAATAAACTGCAATGATGAGGTTTGATACGCCAAAAAAGATCAGGAGTCCCAGCACAATGCGCTCAAAGATAGAAAGAGAGGCAAAAGTTTTTCCTATTCCCCTAAGAAAACGGGAAACTTCTGCTAGCGGATGATAAGACCCTTTCTTTCTTTTCCAGTACAACATCGATCCGACAATGATCCCTGATAGACATATACTGGTATTAACCAGGGAAAACTTAATACCCAGAAGGTTTAGAAGAAACATTACCAGAGTTAAAAGACCAAATCCTAGACCATAGGAAAGAGCAAAGCGCTCAGTGGCTCTCATTTCGGGAGAAATCAGCAAAGAAATAGCCAGACCAAATAATACTGGAAGAATCAGCCCTACCATGAACATCTCATTCAACTCCTTCCGGACAACTTACCACCAGTAAAAAGGTGTAGATTCGTCTATCCCCTTTTATGGTTTTGCTTTACGGATATCTTTGAGGACTTCATCGGCCCAGGTAGCCAAAGAATCGAGCTCCAGCGATTTCTCAAGGTTTTTTATGGCTAAGTCGATTTCTCCCCTCTGTCGGTAAGCCTCACCCAGGGCATAATAAAACCAGGCGACCTCGGGATTAAGACTGATTGCCATTTGGTACTTCGGTATGGCCTTAGCTAAATCTCCCTTTCTCCTATACACATCTGCCAGGTTGTAGTAAATCCAGGAATCTCCCGGGTTAAGTTTTTCTGCAAGTTCGTAATGAACTATAGCCTTTTCTAGTTGGTTTTTTGCCTTATAGAAATTGGCCCTACTAGACAGAATAGGGGCGCTTTCGAGGTCAATCTCCTCTTCCCTTTCTTCCAATCCTCTCTCCAATTCTATTACCCCATATTTCTCCAAATAGGGCATCTCCAAGGGAAAGCCTATATTTATCCCAATCCTGGTAACCTCCATTTTCTCCGGGTTCCAACCCCGAATTGAGCCATATTCCCTGGCTCTCTGGTAAAGATCATCGATGGACAAAGATTCCCAGGAATTAGTTTGTCGATTAGGAGCTGAACCAAAAATAGCTAACCTACCGTTTCTATATCCAACCTCGGCTATCAAATTGACGCTGTGTCTGGTATTGGCTCTTACCTTAGTCCTGACCGCTATCTTTTCGGTGAGGGGAAAGCCTACCGGTCTCATCCAGTAGTCATAGTTATTGAAAGTATAGGTAACTTCGAAGTATTCGGCCAGACCATCTTCAATTTCCACTAACCGGTGATCAATAGATTCTTTTTCAGCATCAGAAAGATAGTTCACCAGAAGCGCGCGGGAATCTGGGAGAGCCGGTGCAGCGTAACTCAAACTTCCAGAAAGATCAGGAGAAACAAGAACTAGTTCACCTACATAGATCTTCCGGAGATTGGGAAAGTGGATAAATCTCTTCACATTAACGGGAAATTTCGGCCAACCCCATCTTCTGATATCCGGAACCCACCATGATCCCCAGGCCACCAGCACATGAGTGATGCTTTTGTTGGACTCTACCCCTTCTCCATCCGTGTGAAGCAGACGTCTGGGGTAAAGAAAGTAGTAGATCAATAACTCATTTCCTATCCTCAACCATGGCTTTATCTGGGGAGGCCTGACCATGACCGCGCTCGGAGGAGTACGACTTCTGACAAAATTGAGAAACTTGTAGGGAACTCCCCACTTTATTTCCATCTTTTGATCATAGGAGAGAAAGGGGTTTTTCAGAATAAAACGAAGATCGGAAATGGCGTTTCGCCCGGTGTGCATGATGTTGCTGCTGACTACCCAGACCACAATACCCACCACTACCAGTAATCGTACTTTCCGAAAAACCCGCCACAGCAAATCTGAATAAGAGAAGTCTTTCTTTCCCTTATTTAATCGATGAGCTAAAAGGATCGCACCTACAACAGCTACGCCAGCACCAATCAATGCTCCTAGCATCTGTCCTATTCCCAGACCGGGATAGCGACCCAACCCGAAGAGGTCAGCCGTCAGTGCCCCAAGGACGGTCAGCGCACCCAGCAGCACAACGATCACCATGTTTCTATGGCTAGATGTTCGATTTCTCATTACAGTTGCCACTCTAGCTTTTATTTTAGCACATCTCCTTAATTATCTTTATGAGCTTCCTGCTTCGGTGCTGATAGGTATGTTCCTTTAGGACTCGTTCCCGCGCCTTTAGACCTATTTTTTTTCGTTCACCTTCACTAGACAGCAGCCATTTGTATATCTCAATAGCTTCCTGAGAGTCCTTAATCACTAATATTTCCTTCTTCGGTTCGAACCACTCTTCTAGCCCCAGGTAGGGATTGGATACAATGCAGCAGCCCATCGAAGCTAACTCAAAGGGACGAGATGATGAGGAAGCATAGACCGAGGCATGCTGCTTTCTGGTTATATTTAGATTGATCTTGCTCCTACAGCTATAAGTCCTTAGTCTGCTCAATGAGGCATAGGGTAGTCTCTCAGTGTTACCCAGATCAATGTCCAACCCGGTGGCGCGGATGGCGAACCTACAGCTATTAAGCTCTTTACTGGGGATACGGATCATCTTGTCAATCCACTCCCTTCGGTACTCGTAGCCATGACCGTAAAAGAAGACATCTATATCCTGCTTGACCTTCAGCGGTGCAAAAACCAGAGGATCAACTCCGTAGTAGAGTACCTTCACATTCTTCACCCCCATCTTTTCCAGCTCAGCAACACCCCCCTGAGAATTGGAAATAAATCCATCGTACTCTGTCAAATCAGCTCCCTGATAGATCTTGAAACCAGACCTGAATCCCTTAAATTGAGGCAGGCTCTCAGGAACATCTCCATCATAATAGAAAACGGGGATTTGATATTTATTCTTGATATGGGTGGGAAGACCCTGGAAGTGATTCAGGGGAACAGTAAACACTATCACCGCGTCAATATCATTTTCTTTTCTAATAATATTATCCAGATGTCTCTTCCACCGGGGACGAATAAAAGCTTTGACCAGAGTTCTTATACTCTTATCAGCAAAGCTATCTTCTGCTTTTTCTTTATCTTTATCATCGTTTTTGCGAAAGAGATGCAGTTTTCTGAGTGCTTCCCGGCTGGTAGTAAACAGGGATCCCTCCCTCTGGCAAGGATTTGGATATGCCTTCCACCAGAGGCTTTCTATAGCAGCGCCCTGGTAGGGAGTAACCACTACCTCCACCCCCATCTCGCAAAGCCCCTTAAACAGTTGCCACCAAGCTGGGGTAGAGCTATAAGGAAATCTTAGATCTAGTGAGGAACAAACTGCCAGAATTTTCACTTCTTGGCCACCCTCTTATGCTCAACATTACGCTATTTCGATCAAAAAACTTAAGATCGCTCAGGTTGTCCTCTGAAAAACCTTTACCAATGGTGCTCCAGCTGCCTTGACCACATATACTTCTCTGAAGTTCTTGGGATCAAAACCGACGCTTGCATACCATTGATAGAAGGTGCTAACAATCACATAATCTGGATCTCGCTTCCAGGGATTGCCCTCCCCCCAGTCAAAATCGATATTAGGGTCCACCCGGGTGATTTTTAAATCTTTGAAGTTGAGTTCATTATAGTACCGGCCTATTAAACCCTGGCGTTCATGGCCCTTTACCTCGTGATAGAAGTAATGGGAGGGAATAGTGGATTTTGAAGATTTGCTAGAACCCCAAAGGAGTTTAATCGCTGCCCAACCACGGTTTTCATAAAATTCAAGTTTGATATCATAATTTCCTGTGGTTAGATTAACGCTTCCCCGGTCTTCAGTAGCAGGATGATCTGTCCAGTTGTTGATTATGAGTTTTTCATCTATCCAGAGCCTTACCCCGTCATCACTAGTGGTATAAAAAGTATAATTATCGTCGAAGGGCACTTTCAATTTGCCGGTCCATATAACGGAAAGTTCGTCACCATTACGTCCAAAGTCCTGAAGAGAGTCGTACAGAGGTTGTATGGTCTGAGAAGGTCTAACTTTATACAATACCCAGGCATCCGGGCCTGCCTTCTTCATAACATATTCCATGGCCTCGTGGACCCCTTCTGCCCACCATCCGATCTCAAACCACTTGCGCCTATATACATTTTTGGGGCCGCCCACAATTTCGTTGTAATAGTCCAGATAATAGGGATGGATAATGAGACAGGTTACCACTAGATAACCAACCACCAAAGAGGAAAAAAGATAGCCAACCATCCTTTTGTATCTGCGTAAGGGAAAAGTGTCGGCAATATGGAAAAAACCAATGGCGGCCACAAGAGACAGAGGAGGATAAATCGGATAAACATATCTAATACCGTCCGCTTTTATGCCTGAAAAAGACCAAAGAAATGGCACCCCTAACCACAGAGCTAGGACAATCAAATAAAAAGTCTTCTCCTTAACTAGTTTGTGAAAAAAGGAGATCAGGAAAATGAGGATAAGCAGCGGCGTGGTAACCAGGAAATAGAGAAGGAAATAATAACTGGGCGGCAGGACTATCTTCCCCAGGAACATTTCCCTTATCCATTCACTGTAGCCTTGATAAAAGGTGAGGTTCTCCATTAACTGCGAAAAAGGACTACTCCACAACCAGGGCCACAATGCCACAAAAGTGAAGACAGCCACCACAGGAAAGAAGATCACTCCCAGGGGTATGGTGATCTCCCTATTCTTTGCGAGCTCCTGCCTTTTAGCTAAGAAAAATATGAGAAAAACCAGGACAAATAATAGAATAGAAGTAAATTTAGTAGCCAGAGCAACTCCACAAACTATACCGGAAAGAAGGTACTTAAGTTGATTTCCTGTCTTAATACCCCGAAGAAAGAAGTACACAGTGAGAGTAAAGAATAAGGCCAGGGGAGATTCAATTCCAGCAATCTTGCCATGAGCAACGAATGGTGGAAGAAAGGCAAGAATTAAGACAGCCATAATACCAACTCGGCGCTTAAAGAATTGCTTACCCATGAAATAAACGATGATGCAGGTAAGGGCTGCCATTATGGCACTGAGTATTCTGGAAGCGGTATAATCTATCCCTTTAACAAAATAATTAGCCATTCCATAAATATATTTAGCCACGGGGGGAGTTTCGGCATTTTCAGCCCAAACTTCCTGATCGAAGTTAAAATGTAAGAGATCCCATACATAATGCCTTCCGGCTAGAAAATATACTCTCTCATCCCAGGTGACACCCGTAGCGTTGAGACCCCACAGGCGAAAGGATAAAACTATGAGAAATAAAGCAATTACTAATAATACTTCCCTACTTACCTTCTTTTTCTCTAATAAGCTTTTCATCTCTCAAAGTCCCGGTAAGACCCGTAGTGATGCCGGATTTCTTCCCATTTCAAACCCATAACCATTTTTGCATATTCAATTACGGTTGCCAGAAGCTTAACCTTGCTTTTACCCACCTTAAGTTCATAGTGTAATACCAGGGGAACCTCAACTATCACAGGCTTTAGACAATTTAGTTTCAAAAGTAACTCTGCCATTACCGAAAATCCTCGTGATTTAACCAAAGGACGATGCTCTCTTAATGCCTTCTTAAGCAAACCAATCCGATACACCCGGTAACCACTGGTGTAATCTTTTACCTTGACCCCTGAGAAAATTACCTGAAATAGGATTTTCACCGCCCTGCTTAGTAGCCTACGATACAGGGGAACACCTATCTGATCAGCTTTTTCAACGAAACGAGAAGCAATCACCACATCTGCCCCCTGGTCAACTTTCTGAACCATTTGCTTTATCATGTGGGGATCATGGGTGTTATCGGCATCCATAGCTACTAACAGGTCATTGTCTTTGAATTTGGAACAGGCATACAAGATGCCTGTTTCCATAGCTTTTCCTAGCCCCCGGTTGACCTTATGATTTAGTAGGGTAATGGGTTGTCGTTCACTACATCTGGCAATGATTTTATCTGTTCCATCGGTGCTCCCATCATTTACCACCACAATCTGATATTGGTCATGCTTAAGCACCTCTCCTATCCTGCCAAGTAGGTGTTCAATACCGGATGCCTCATTGTAGGCTGGCAATAGTATTATGATCATACAAAGCTGCTACTCAAGGATCTTCTTAATAATGTAACCCACCTCGCCTTTATGCCTGACACTAACTATCATTTCACCTATTAGCCCAGTAGAGACGATCTGAAAACCAACCAGCATCAGCAATACCCCCAATAACAACAACGGTCTATTTCCGATTCCTTGCCCCAGGAACCACAGAATGGCCAGATAAACATTTATCATGAACCCGGCCAAGAAGAGAAGGAATCCTACTCCTCCAAAAAGATGCAGTGGTTTCTTCATATACTTGGTCAGGAACATCACCGTAAGCAAATCTGTCAATCCTGAAAAAAGCCGACTCGCCCCGTATTTAGACTTTCCATGGGCCCGGGGATGATGCTTTACCTTAATTTCAGTAATCTTAAAACCCTGCCAATGGGCGAGAGCCGGCACATATCGGTGTAGTTCACCGTAGAGGCTGAGATTCTTGACAACCTCTTTTCGATAGCACTTAAACCCACAATTGAAGTCATGGACTTTGACTCCCGTTAATGTGGAGGTGAGATAATTAAAAACCCGGGAGGGCAAAATCTTAGAGAATGGGTCCTGCCTCTTGGATCGCCAACCACAGACCAAATCGTAACTTTCTTCGAGCTTGTGGATAAAATTGGGAATCTCGCGAGGGTCATCTTGAAGGTCAGCATCCATGGTAATAATTATCTTTCCTCGGGCCTGGGCAAACCCCGCGGAAAGTGCTGCTGCTTTGCCAAAGTTTTTTCTGAACTGGATAACCTTCACATGGCTGTCCTGACGATGCAGTTTTTCAAGAATCGAGAAAGAATCATCATTGCTTCCATCGTCTACAAAGATTACTTCGCATCTTTCCGTAAGTGTTTCTGTGATCGATTTTAGTTGAGCATGAAGGGGAGTCAGGTTTTTTTCCTCATTATATACCGGGATAACTATTGAAAGCTCCCTGTTTTTCTCTTGCACTGTGGTTGGTTCCTCCTAACTATAAGATTAGCTGCCTCGGTCAAATCTGCCGCTATGTAATTGGGTTTAGATTCATCTCCAGTAAGATTCCTCATTTGCCGGGATCCCTTGCCAGTTCTAACCATTATGGTGACACATCCTAGCTGATGCCCCATTTCTACGTCGGTAAGGCTGTCTCCCACCAGATAAGAACTGCTAAAATCCAACTGAAAATCCTGCCCCGCTTTTAGCAGCAGCCCTGGTTTAGGTTTTCGACAATTACAGGCATGGGAGGGTTGGTGGGGACAATAGTAAATCCCATCAATCTTTCCCCCCATCTTGAGCACTTCGGTTGACATTTTATCATGTATTTCTTCCACAACCTGTCTGGAGATTATGCCTCTGCCTATGGCCGATTGGTTGGTTACCACAATAATAAGATAACCCCTTTCCTTGAGCAGGCTAAGAGCCTGCTTCGCCCCAGGAATCCAAACGAATTCATCCCAGGATTTTACATAATCATCCCGATTCTCACAGATTACCCCATCCCGGTCAAGAAAGACAGCTTTCATGGATTAGTCCTCGGCCTTATCTCATTCTCTTTTACCAACAACCTTCGCCGGAACTCCTACCGCTATGCTATAGCTAGGAATGTCCAATGTTACCACAGAACCAGCTCCCACTACAGCTCCATCCCCAATCGTTACCCCTGGTAAGACGATCACATAGGCACCTAGCCAAACATCGTTACCAATTGATATTTTTTTTAGCTCCCCACCTTGCAGCCTGATTAATCGGGAAGCGTCCCTGAATTTATGGTTTCCGCTTATCAGTTCAACATGGTTAGCTATGAGAGAGTCTTTGCCAATTTCGACCCCCCCATCCCCATAAATAAAAGTATGGCTGCCTAACCTGCTCCGTTCATTGATGATGATTCTTCCCTCTCCCTTTTCTGCTTGAACCTCTCTTCCTGCCCGCAGGATAACATAGCGAGATACATGCACATCATCTTTCAGTCGTATCTCACTCTTGGCATTTTCGGCGTCAAAATAGCCACCCTCACCGATGAAGACCCGGTCTCCTAAGAATATCCTCTGAGGTATATTCAAACGGACATTTCTTTCAATAAAGCAGCTAGACCCAACCTCTCCCAATAATGCTTTGTAGGCAATACCCCTGAGTAGTGATCCTATCACGGTAGGGAACATAGAAAAAACACCTAGCATCAGTCCTCGCCAGATAAATTTTGAGAAAGATCGCTCTCCCGTTACCCGCACCACATAATTCCAAAAGTTCTTCCTCAGACCCACCTCAGGGATGGTTATATGAATATCACTGGACTCCATTGCTAACCCTTGTTTTCTTTTTCTTAGCAGTCAAAATAGGAGCATCTCGGGTTTGAAACCTTGAGACAATAGCCACGCATATTAAGTCGTTGGCGGTTCTCCAAACCCTTAATACTAAAGCGATAAGAGTTGCTATGTATAAGGGTAGGTAAAAACTCAGCAAGAAGGCCAACATACCCTCCATTACTCCCAGGCCAGATGGCGTCAGAAAGCTCATGAACGCCACCACCCCGGATATAGAATAGATTCCCACCATAATCAGCGAATAAGATAAGGGCAGTGGATATAGGGAGATGATTAAAAAATAGAAAACCATCCCGCTCAAGAACCATAAGCCGCACCACAACAGTAGTATTCTCAATATATCTCTGTATTTCAAATGTAGCTCCACCGGATCTTTTTTCAATTTTCTTAAGCTAAAGTTCAGCCCCTTTATCATTACGGCCGGATGCAGGACGATCAAACCGGCCGGGATAAGAAAAAAAACCGGGTAGAAATTACCTATCCACTCAGTGTTTGTCCAGAATACCAAAGTAAGCAGAAATACCAGGACTCCAGAAACATTCTGGATAACGGCTTGAATAACTACACTTGCCGAGGTTTTGCTGATAGGGATACCCTGTTGTTTCGAAAGATAAACCCTGCCCATCATGCTCCAGATTCTTCCCGGGATGTACTTCCCTAACTCACCGAGAAAGAAGATCTTTACCGCCTTCCGATGAGTCAAGAACCCCCCGAGCACTCTTAATATCGAGTTCCAGCCCAACGCCACCAAGAAAGAAGAAACCAACATAAGACCGAATGAGAAGAACAGCCAGTAGTAATTTATTTTCCAATCGTAGGTAGAAATCTCTCCCCAGTTCTGATATAGATTTCTGGCCAGAAAAAGGAAGATTACCCCGACTATCAGAACTTGAAGAACCCTCTTAAACACCTTTCTCCTACCGGGGGTAATCTTTACTTTTAGAAGAGAAAAATCCATTTTATCTATCCTTGATATTTAGATTTTTTTGACTACCAATCCAATAGAGGGCGCAAAACTGGGAGCCAGTGATGACAATAATCTTCGCCACCAACTTCGACCCCAGGTTAAATTGAGTACGGGGAAACCTCGTCGGCTAAAGAAATTCCTCAAATCCATCTGATTCAAAAAACAAACGCTGTCAGCATCACTTTCCAGGAAATTAAGCTCAGGTTCTCTATAAATAAAATTGGGTTTTGATGAGATGGACTTTTTGAAAGAATAATAACAATTCCTTACCAGGATCCGAAGCGAGCTTAATCTCGTGACCCCCCACAATGAAGATCTCCTCCTGAAGCCTATCAAAATATTGAAAAATTTTATGAACGAGGTATAGGGACTAAGCAGATTGGGAGATTTAATCAACAGTAGACCTCCTTTTCTAAGTACCCGCATCATCTCCAGTAGAGCCCTCTCGACATCGGTAATATGCTCCAGTAAATAAAGAGAGGTAACAGCGTCAAAGGATGCATCAGAAAAAGGCAAATCCAATACGTCCGCCTCCACAATTCTGAAGTGGGGACCAGTATGAGAGCTTATCTCTTTTAAAAACCGAAGCGATATGTCGATGCCAACGACTTCATAGCCTCGCTGGCTCAGAGAAAGAGCTGATAAGCCTGAACCAATTCCCAGCTTAAGAACTCTTGCTCCCTTGGGAACATACCTCTCTACAAAAGGAAGGTAGTTTCTTAGATGGGATTCTTGGTGAGATTTTAGAGAATTTAAGTAATCCTCCGAAGTCCTATAAAACCTTACCAATTCCTTTCTACTCCCCATAAGGATGATCCCCTTTGACCCAGATTTTTTTCCTGCGCTCGCTTCGGCAAATCCAATTTTCTGCTTGATGAGATAAAGAGACCTCTTATTCAATTTTGTATAGTATTGCTTTTCGATCTTTGTATCTCACTAGGTGAAGCAATTTTAGCCCTGGATGGCTTTTGTTTTCTTCCAACAAGAAGACAAATTGAGGCCTGGTCTGGGGAATTATCCAATCGTCTATCAGCAAATAATCAATCTTTCTAGATTTTGCATACTCGATTAACCCCGGGTATTCGCCATAGTAGAGTAAGTGGTGTCTTGATCCGGCATAGAAAGGTACTGCCAGTTTCCTTGACATTACCAGCTTATTCTCAATATCGTTTAGGTTTTCCTTCATCCATTGACCCATAATCTTATACTCATGAGGAACCAGATTAGTCTTTTTAGGAATGAGATAAATGGAGGGAGAACCCATACCTACAATGAGTACCCCGGTGAGTAAAAATCCTGATATTGAACCACACACTCTATTCCGAGGAGAGATTTTTTTTTCAAGCCAACTCTCAACCTGAGCCGCTATCCTGGCTATTATTATAAGAAGAAGAGGAACATAAGGGTATAAATACCGGTGTTCAAAGCGGAAAAAAAGAAAAATAGACAGTGAAAGAAAGACAAACACTAAGTATAGCTCCTTCGCTGTAAATTTTTTCTCCCAGAACATCTTAATAAACCACAGAAGGAGAAGAAGCCCCACCATAACAAGAATAGCTTTCAAAACAAAGGGCGAAATACTTAATAGCTGCGCTATTTTGTCAATCTCAAGGAAAGCATCTCTGAAGTTTCTCACAAATCTCTCTGATAGTTCACCGGGATGGGAAAAGTAATAACCAAATATCCCTCCGGAGGGATCTGACAATCTTGGATCTGAAGCAATCAGGTCCGAAGAAATCAGAGAGTCGCCCGCCTTGGACATAATTTCCTCTTGACTCATTCCCTCCGACCTCAATTTGTACAAATCAACACTAACATAGTTGGTATTACCACTAAGAACCCATCTGCCCATATGTTTGTGCAGGAAAATCCAGTAGGGCAGACAAACTATGACAAAAGCTGCCAGAAAGAGAGCGGCTTTCTTGAAAACCGATTTCAGGGTACTCTCCGGAATCAATAAGGGGGAAAGGAAGAGAAAAAGTAAAAAGATGGGTACAAATAGAACACCTAAAGGGTGGGTCAAAAAGGAAAGTCCTGTTGTCAAACCGGCAAGAGAGATCCATAGGAGGTTCCTGCTAGACAGAGCCTTCCAGATAAGAGCTATGCTGCTGATTAGGAATAAGGCATAGAGAGACTCGGAAAATGTTTCCGTAGACCCGTATACCAGTATGGGACAAACAACCACCAAGACAGCTGAAACTAGTCCCACTTTTCTACCGTAGAGTGCTTTTGCAAAATAATAAACCGGAATAACCAGCAGGCCGCCTGCAATGGCTGAGACTACCTGACCGGAGAACTCTAAATTACCCGTCAAGAGCCAAAAAAAACCAATTAAAATTGGATAAAGAGGAGGATGAACCAGCTGGAGAGCTCCCTGGTAAGAAAAACCCTCTCCGGAAAAAAGGTTTTTCCCCGTAATTGCATAAACAATACTATCAGCCGAACCCCCACCAGAAGCAATGAAATGAAAAAAATGGAGGGAAATGGCCCGAATGAGAAAAGAAAAAACCACTATGGAACAAAGAACGAAAAAATCTCTACTCTTCAGATATTGACATACTCTCTCCCTCATACTAAATCCTTTTCTTACATAGATAAAGAACATCGGATAAGGGCAAGTCTTTGTGGGCCACTTCTGTCTTCACCCCAAAGCCGATGCTTGACAACAGCCTCAAATACTCCGAAGAGTTCCTGAAATATATTCTCTGACCCAAATTCAGAAGTCCATCGGCAATAATGTTGAATCGATATTTCCAAAATGGTTTGTCGTCCACTTCCTCTATAATTAAGAGTCCGTTTTTTGAGAGCTTCTGATAGCACAGAGCGAGAAGTTCATCCTGATGCTGATAGGGAAGGTGATGCAGGAAATCTGACATAAGAAAAACATTGCATTTTTCCACCTTTAGACTATTGGCATCCTGGAGGAGGAACTTAATGTTTCTTCTATTCCTTACCGTCCCTTGAGCTACCTTGATCCTTTTTGGAGATAGATCTATCCCAATAACCTCTCTTTCCTCTGATGCTAAAGCTAATAAGTTAGAGAGCAAACCATAACCGCAGCCCACATCAACTATGGTTCCTTCAAGAGGAACATGCTGAGCTATTTTCTCAAAAGGACATACGCGCCAGCGAAGACGAGCATACCAGGTGACGATGGCTCCCAAATCAGAATAAAGACTGAACAGCTCTGGAGGGATTCTTTTGTGCATAGTTTAAATTACTTCATTATGATTTCTTTTTTCCTACCCAATACTGGCTTATCCTCAGGTTCTTTCCCACTCTCAGTCAAAAGGGTGACCAGTCCTGCTACTGATCCTGCAACCCAAGAGAGCTTGGTAATGAACTCGAAAGGCACGATGAGAAGATACTTCCAACTATCTCTCATAGCCCAAACGGCCATAGGTAAGTGGCTAGCTAAAGACAGCAGCAGTAGAACTAGAAAGGGTGCCGGAGTTAGAGGAATGAAAAAAAGAGCAAGCAGCATAAGAGCGTGAACTCCCAGTTTCATATACTCAGGGACATTGGCTCGCTGGTCTCTAAATTTCTTGCTCTTGTTCACCAACAAGAATTTCTCTCTTGCATTTCTAATATGTACTTTTACATGAGCAAGGAGTGTTTCTCGAAAAAAATGCCCTATCCTCACCTCTTTCATTAGATATATTTTGTAACCTTCTTTGATAACCTTGTAGGCAAAAGCCACATCTTCAATCCTGATCCAGGCTACGTCAAACATACCCAATTTTTGAAGCAATTCCCGCCTTATGGCGAAACAGTAAAACCAAAGAAAGTCCGGGTATTCCAAGTTCCGAGTGAAATATTCGTAGGTCTTAAAGACAAGAGCAGCAATCAGTTTACCCTTGTTCGCTACCTCCCACCAGGCCTGGGTTACCCCAATTTTTGGATCCTTCAGAGGTTCGATCAATTTTGCAATTAAGTCTTTTTTTGCCACACAATCAGAGTCAACAAATACGAGAATATCCCCTTTACTCACCTTAAATCCAGCATTCCTAGCGGCTGGAGTTCCCCCATGGGGCTTACTGACTAGCCGTACTGGATACTTCTTAACCTTCTCTCTGGTATCATCGGTGGAACCATCATCAACTACAATAACCTCATAATCAGAAAAATTTTGCTTTAGAATACTCTTAAGACATAAATCTATGGTCTTAGTAGCATTATAGGCAGGAACTATCACTGAAACTTTCATTTTCCCTAACCGCCTTCGATAAGAATCTCAATGGTGCCTTCTGCATAAGGCGAATCTATCCTCAAGATTTCTGAGGAATAATTCCATTCCTTCTCCTCCACGAGCAAATGGTCATTTAGCCTTACCCTCGTGGGTCTCTCTCCCATCATAATCTCAAAACGGCCACCCTTGACAAAAGATATGCTCCACCTTCCGGAAGTTTTTCTTGCCCAAAACATCTCGGCATCGGTGGTCACTATATCATACCTCACCTTACCAGTAGCGTGACTTACTCCATTCCAGTCAGTATAATTTGAGTGGACAAGTTTTACACCCACCGCTTCAGGATAGATGTTGATCTCTTCCCTCTCACTTACTCCTCTTGGAACATGGACACTAGAAGGAGTCAGCAGGAGTTTATCCAGTCTTGAGCCATCTTCTCTATCTCGAATTCTCAACATATGCTTTCCCTCTGGCAACGCATATGACTGGCCAGACACCCAATGCCAGGAGTTAAAGCTGAGATCATTACCCAAAATGGTCTCAGTTCCTCCATCAAAACTTGCCCAGAATGAGTTTGCCGCAGTATCAGGCCAATAGCATCTAGCCCATAATTTGTGAGTCCCAGGCTCAGCAACATCTATTTCATACTCTAGATACCCCTTATCATCAGGATCTGATCCTGGGGGAGCATAAATATATCTTCCTCCCGAAGCATTAATATCAGAGCCGATCTTCATTTCAGAACTTATGACCTCGGCATCTTCTGCCTCAATCCAGATCACTCCCCTCTGGATAGGGATAATCGCAGTAACTTCTGGATTCTCACCTCGATAAGGGTATAACACAGTAGCAAAGGTCCTGGCACCCTTTAGCTTAAGTTCTCTGGAGGGGTCACCAACGTACCAATATTGCTTTTGAGGCTCATCCTGCCAGCTATATTTGTCTTCATGGGTACTACTAAACCAACCAGTGCCTGGATAGTATAGATTGAGCTGGTAGTCACCTTTTCTAAGCTCCACATAATCGGAGTACCAAGTAGGAGTTCCCTGCAAATGCCAATAGAGCGTACTATCCGACGAAGAAAAATCATAAACCACTGTATATCCCTTTTTTATCATTCCCATGTACCTGTCCCAACCTTCCACTGAGGTTTTGCTGACTGCATAATCCGGGTAATCATATAAATACTCAAAGTTTGCATCTATCTTCTGGCTGGCAGGAGAAATGACATTGCGATGTATCCAGACAGGGTTAAATGAATCGAGTGTATGCCCACTGCTAAATGGCTCACTTCCGTAAACAAAATTGGTAATGCTGTTGGCGAAAGGCTTATTCTTACTCACGCTGGGAGCCGCCTCAATCTGGAGGTAAAAGGCATCTTCATTCCAGGAATCCCTGAGAATTAGCTTGTCAAAGCGCTTCTCCAGGGGATAACCATCCCAGGCACCATGAGTCACCTCCTCAGGAAACATCCATCGGTAGACTGCCTTGCATCCGTGTTTGGCTATATCAGGCCTGGTGGCGGGCAAGGAATCATCAACATATCTCCAGATCCACATTGGATTTGACCTAATCAGATAATCTCTTCTAGGAGCGTGAGGAGTCTGAGGAGTAGGATGATTAATTCCATACTCAAACATCTTAGTAGCTAACCATTTACAGTTTTGGGCCGTTTCTCTATCATAATCCCGAAGATAATAGGATCCGGCATGGAGAGCATCCATAAGAAATTCAACATGATCATGATAATAGGTATTTCCAAATGCAGGGGCAAAACCATTGTGAGGAAAAACGTCTAATATCCACTCCATGGTTTTTTTCAAGTTGGCCTTGTGGTTCTTAATGATCCTTCCCTTATCAGTGTAAATGGCCACTCTAAACATAGTTTTGATAACGAGTCCTGTATAATGAAGCGAATTTTCTGGTAGGGACCAAGTATCATCAAAGCTTTTGGCTTTTTTAGCATAATTCCACATATTTTCTACGTCTTCACTATAGTCAACTTCTGTCCTGGTAGTGCTGAGTATATATCCGGTGAGAGCATTTAAGCCGGCAGCTATGGCCTGATGGTAGCCGGCGGGAATCTTGCGATCCTGGTAGGCTAGATCCCTGAATCGTGCCTCGAGTTTTTCCTGTTCGGGAAGGGAAAAAACTCTCTCTTCCCGCATTAATATGTACGACTCTAGAATATCACACAATGAACGGTCTCCACCCCCGCTGCTAACACAAAAATCATAATCCTGGTTATACATATTCATTAAGGTATCATGGTAATACTCTTTAGCTGCCTGGTCATCGAAGGAAAGATAAAGGAAAGCTTTGTTTGGCAGAATATTAGTCTGATCCTCAAATGTCCCCTCCTGGAGTCCCCATCCCCATACCGAAAATTCTCCTCCATTTTTTACCCAAAGAGCATAATCCAGTTTCTTACCACCAAAGTCGGTCTTACTCCACTCAGGGCTATCTGCCTTTACCTCGATTAGACCCACCGAAATGCCAGCGGTGATTGCTGCTCCCAAATAGATAATGGTAACTAAGATTTTTTCCAGTTTCTTTTCAGCCTCAAGACCTCCATTGACACTCCTTTTAATTAACACCCCGCCCGTTCCTTGAAGTATCCTATCCTATCAATAATAGAAATGGCACTTTTGATGACACTTTTGATATCAGTTAAACCTCGCAGTTTTAAGGCCGTGGCCAGGATATAACTCGGCCGGAAATAAAATTCTCGATAAGCCTGAATCCTGGCTCTTTCAATGTCCCTCCTGGATAGATGTTTCGTTTCGATGAGGCAATTTCCTGCTGAAAAATCTTCCCAGGAGTTATATTTCAGCCACCCATTATCCTGGCAAATCCGGTATAGCTCTGTACCCGGATGAGGTATCACTACGGCAAACTGGGCACTATCTGCCCTCAGCTCTTTGGCGAACTTTATGGTCTCTCTAATGGAATCCTCAGTTTCTCCGGGAATGCCAAAAAGAAAGAATGCCTGGGTCTTGATACCCACCCTTCGGCATAGCTCAAAAGCCTTCCTGATTTTGTCGAGAGTCACCCCTTTTTTCATAGTCTGTAACATTCTTTGCGAGCCAGATTCTACCCCAAAACGGATGTAGCGGCACCCGGCTTGTTTGATTGCCTGAACCACTTCTTCATCCATGGAATCTACCCGGCACTGAGAAATCCACTTTACCTTTAGGTGGCGTTCTTTAATCAAGCGACAGATTTCTAATATCCGTTTCCGATCCAGAGCCAGAGAATCATCATCGAAATATATCTCATCGATATGATGGTCCCTCACTACCTGCTCTATCTCCTTAACTACGTTCAGGGGACTTCTAGCTCTAAAATGGTGACCGTAAAGGGTTCCCGGCCACAGACAATAGGTACAGTGATAAGGACAGCCGCGAGAGGTGACCATAGTAGTGCAATGTTTAGCTACGAAGGTGCCCTGACGATAGTATTTACTTTTAACCATGTGCCTTGCCGGGAAAGGAATTTCGTCTAGATTCTGGATAAGAGGGCGATCTTCATTAACATGGATGCCGGTACCGTCTCTATAGGTGATACCCTTCACTCCTCTTAAGTCTCCTTTTTGAGAGAGTACTAGGGCTACATCTCTAACGGTGAAGTCAAACTCTCCCCGACAGATAACATCTACTCCTTCGTTCTCACTGACGATTTCTTTATGAAAGAGGGTGGGGTGAGAACCTACCAGAACTACCAAGGTCTTTCTCAAGGCTTTTTTTACAGTCTGGGCGCTAGAAAGATCATACTCAATAGAAGGGGTTGAGCACTCGAGTACCACCATCTCTGGGTCAATTTGCCTGACTTTTTCAGCAAAATCATTGATGGAAAGTTCCTCCAATACTGCATCCAGGAACTTCACTTCAAATCCGGCCTTCTCAAGCACAGCCACTACATATGCCAGGTAGATAGGATACTCCAAATACTTATCGCTCCTCCTATGAGGCCACCGAACATCTGATCTAGCCCCATATCCGGGGCCTGGCCAGGGAGGATTAGTTACCAGGACTCTCATAGTCTTTAGTTCCTTTCGAAATCTTCACACCGCTTAACAAATTCATTTGCCAGTTTTTTCCACTCGAATCTCTCTTTCGCTATCGCTCTTCCTTTTTCCCCCATCCTCTCGGTTTCACTCTTATTCTCTATTAACTCGATTATCCTCTTTGCCAGGCTTTGAGAACTGTTCGGTTCATAAAATAGTCCGGTTTCCCCTTCTTTAACCACCTCCTCCAGCGCCGGCAGACGGGGAGCAACCACGGGAATTCCACAAGCCCAATATTCAAACTCCTTTAAGGTGACTCTACCTCTAGCAGATAAAGTATTGGGCAGAATAACCAAACCAATGTCGCTGGCACAAATATACCGAGCAAGTTCTGCTTGGCTAACCCAACCCGAAAAATAAAATTTGTTCATTAGCCCACTGCCGGATATCTTTTCTTTAAGGCCAGGTACGGCCGCGCCGTCTCCTATGATCCAGAAAGAAGTGCGAGGATGCTTCTTTAATACAATTTTAGAAGCATCCAGAATGATATCCGGCTCATCCTGTGGATCAATGACGCCCTGGAAGATAATGACGGTTTCAGAATTCTTCCCGTACTTATCCCGAAGATCTCTTGCATCTACCGGCTTAAATATATCCGTATCTACACCATCGCAAACGACCTCAATTTTTTCCTGGTTCACGCCATAATCTTTCAAGGTATTTCTCATAGAATTGCTGATGGTTATTATTTTATCTGAGTCTAAAATCGTTTTTTTCTCCAGAGACCCTCCACCAATTTGAATTAATCTCATCAGCCCCCCACTTCCATAATAGCTTTCTAAGTACTGAAACAAAAGATCCGTTAAATCCAGGACTGTCAGCGTATTTGGGGTAAATCTTCTGACTAGAAGAGCACCAAATCCGGCTATAGAGTTGTGAGAAACAATCATCTCGGGCCTTATTCTCCGGCTATATCTGATTACCTGGAGAATATTTTGGGGATGTGCATACAGATATTTGATCATCTTTTTGGCATCCAGGCGGCTCACCCTTAGAAGAGGCAAGAAATCGGCACATCCTAGCTCTTCAATAGCATCTTCCTTTTTCTTGCTAATTGCCGCGGCAACATAAACTTGGTGTCCTTTCTTAACAAAGGCTCTGACTATATTAGATATTCTGGGGGTACCTCCACCACTCAGAGGAACTAATTCTTCAAAAATGCTTACCAGAACTTTCAACTAACTCATCCTCTGTTTTTCTGGCTCCAGGAGATCTTTATGGAAATGCATCATACCATACAGAAACCCCAGACTGGTAATGACTCTGAGTAGCCAATTGAGTAGAACACCAAAGCCTATTTCGCTGAATTTAAATTCCTGGTAATTTTTGAGACAGCTTTTTGCCAGATTCACCAAGTAAACAACACCCAAAATTGCTACCAATAGAATCGGCATGAACAGCAAACAAGCTAATGCTAAAAAAAATAAACCTGGCAACAACAGCAAGTTAACCAAATTATAGCTAAATTTACTTTCGAAAAAGTGTTTTCTCGCAAATCGACTCAGGCCGATGCCACTGTTAAATCTCCACCTAATAAAGGAAATGAATCCATTTTTATGATAATGCCAAGTGATCGCCTCTGGAGCATAATGAATAGGAATCTTTTTTGATTTGATTCTAGCACAAAGATCCGTATCCTCACCTCCGCAAAACTTGAATACCTCATCGAAATAGTTCATTCTTGCCAGTAAAGATTTTTTGAATATGGCATTACAAGTGGGGATATCCTCCGCTTCATCTTTGGATATTAACTTTGGCGCAGGTTTATGAAGGGTTCCCAGGGATCTAGCAAAAAAATTTATCTCTCGAGGAGTCTTAACCTCTCCCCCGGCTACCTCACCTCCATGGGTAACTAAACAGTCTACCAGCCTTTTTAACCACTGAGTATCAACTACACAATCACAATCAGTAAAAGCAATGTATTCTCCCTGTGCCTCTTTTATTCCTAAATTTCTTGCTGCTGCGGCACCCAGATTTTCCCTGGTTTGCTTTATGCTGATTTTTTCAGACTGATCTACTAATTGCTTCACCAACTCATAAGTACCATCGGTGGAACAATCATCAACCATGATGATTTCGTAATTCTGGTAACTTTGCCTCAACAAGGATACCAAGCACTTTTCAGCGGTTTTTCTGGCATTAAACATGGGCACTACAATGGTAATTTCCGGCTTCATTAATATGGCAGGGGAGCTCTCACAGGTATCACCACAATAACTTTTTCTATCGTGTCAGCCCCTTCCTTTGGAGTTTCCTGTAGATATAATAAATGTATGTCTTGAAAAGTCAAATTCTACATTTGCCAGCATACCGCACTTCTAATCCCTGATGTCGAATATTCTAATTGTCGGACCAGGTCGGGTAAAGCCAGGTTCAAATTCTTTTAGAAGCTTTCCCTGCTCAAATAGGGCACGGTAGAACCTGACATTATGGGGGTATCTCTTTGCATCGCTAAAGTAACGCCCATATTTGTAATCGCTTACCAGTAAAAAATCAAATCCTCTGTCAACGTAGTACTGTAAATCTTTATTTTTCAGAAATGCTATGAAATAGGGGAGTCAACCTCGGCAGTGTATTAAGTGGCTTAGATTGCAGGAGAGATTTAGAGTGTCAATCCTTTCTCTTCTAGTGCCCTACTGGATTTTTCGAATTGATCCCTGGCCTTCTCGCCTCGTACCCATTCAACTAAATCAGAAATGCCCTCTTCAAATTTGACTTCAGGTTGGAAACCAAGCCGGTTTTGAATTTGAGAAATGTCAGCGTAGCAGTGTCTTATATCTCCATGCCTATATTTATACACAACTTTGGGATTAATTGAGGTGCCGAGCTTTTTCATGAGCATCTCAGCAATTTCCAGAACTGTTGTGGGCCTACCAGTACCCACATTAAACACCTGATAATTTGCCTCGTCTTTCTCCATTGCCAACACGATTGCTCGAACAATATCACTGACGTGAATAAAGTCGCGAGATTGTCTACCATCCTCAAAAATATGAGGAGTATGGTTATTCAAAATGCGAGAAGAAAATATGGCGGCTACCCCGGTATAAGGGTTGGATAATGCCTGCCTGGGGCCATAAACGTTGAAGTATCTTAAAGCAACGGTGGGAATGCGATATGCTCTTCCAATGACTAAGCACATCTCCTCCTGATCCCTCTTGGAAACGGAATAGACAGAAGTGGGATATAGTGGTTTCTCTTCATCTACAGGTAAACTCTGTACCTCTTGGCTGCAGGCAGGACACTTCATTTCCCATTCTCCTCTCTTAAGCTGTGACAGGGACCTTAATTTCGGATAAACTACTCCGCATCCTGCACAGCTATATTTTCCCTCGCCATACACTGACATTGAGGAGGCCACAATTAGTTTTTCCACCCTGTGATCTTCATTGGCCAGGACATCGAGGAGATTGGCTGTTCCTAACATATTAACTTCCGAGTACCTCTTGATTTCATACATAGACTGCCCTATTCCCACTACAGCAGCCTGGTGAAAAATGATCTCTTTATCCTTCAAAGCTTTTCTTAATTCGTCCCTGTTTAGGATATCTCCCTTGATAAATTCACATTCTTTATTTAGATATTCCGGTATTTTCTGGCCGTCTCCGTGTACCTGTGGCTCCAGGTTGTCGAAAACTACAACTTCGTGTCCTAGTTCAATCAACTTATCAACGAGATGGGAACCAATAAATCCTGCTCCTCCCGTTACCAATACTTTTTTACTCATTCTCTTTTACCACCTTTGAACAAGACTTTTTATTTAGCTACAGCAATTTTACCTATTTCCTTTTGTCCCTGGCTATTGGTAACAAGATAAATATAGATACCTCTGGCGACCTTTCCTCCTTCACTATTCCTCACATTCCAGGTCCAACTCATTTCCCAGGTAACATCTCCTCTGGATATTTCCTGGCCACTTAGATCCAAGATACGAATAGTAGCATCAGTAGTCAATCCAGAAAAGACAATCTCCGTATGCCCCCTTGCCGGCTGAAAAGGATTAGGGTAAACGATCAGACTTTCCAGGTTGGCCGGAAGAACCCTGTCAGGTCCATCTAATTCGGTGGTTGGTATGCCAATAGCTTGTACCTCATAGATATCTTTAGCCTCAAAATAATAGCTGTAATCCCCATTCGTGCTGGAAAAGGTCCTTGTGTAGGTGTAAAGCTTTCCATCGGTATAGATAGTATCGGTAGTATCCACCTCAACCATAGAGAAAGGACTAGAGGCTATTTCCAGACCTCCTTTGAGAATGTGAACTTTAGGATAGCCATCCTTGGGAGGCAAGTTGTGCTTATGGGTATATTCTATCCGATAGACAAACTCCGTGGAAGTAGATCCCTTTTCTGGATTTAATCCATCTGAGACATAATTAGCCTCCCCGCTCCACGAAAGGACTGGGGAGTCACTGACGAATAGATTAAGCCGTCCTGAACCGTAGATATTATCCTTACCCTGCTCCCCCATATCCACGGCCCAGTTCTCCAGAGTTGGCTGGAGCTCGGCCGCTGTCAGATAGGGATATTTTGAAAGAAGCAAGGAAGCAGCTCCTGCTACATGAGGGGAGGCGAAAGAGGTACCATAATGTAGGTTGACGTCACCGGTGTAAATACTCACGCCATCGGGGCCGCTTAGGTCGGGCTTAATCCTTCCATCATTGGTAGGGCCCTGGGAGCTATAGCTTTCCTGGGGTCCGGTCTTCCAATCGGCCTGATTGATAGCAGCTACACTCACAACACCCTCAGCATCTGCCGGAGGCCATATACTGTGAGCCGCAGTATGATAATACAACTCATAGTTGAAAGTAAAAACTTTCAGCTCTTGATTCTCAGTCGCACTGGACTCTTTAACCATTACATGGTGAGTCCCAGCGGTGGAAGGTCTGTAGATAATTTTCTCGGTAGGTGGTTGAGTGCCTGTTTGGGCATTAATGGAGGAGGCAACCAGGTTAAAATCTGGGTCATATAAGTAAAGATCGTAGTCTTGGTCCGTAGTGGGCCAGGCATCCCAGGTTAGAAAGACCATTATGTCTGAGAACTCGTTTGCCTCAATGTCGTTGGTGGCATCTCCGGGAGCAAAATCGTGCCAACCATCGCCGTCGCTATCAGTGAAATGACCTTGATAATGCATCTTTGCTGCATTTCCTGCTGCATTGACCCAAAGAATACCCTGGGATCGGGCATCATTGGCAATGTCACCGACCAGGCCGCTCCCGTCGGTAAAGTTGGTATTAGGCCAGCCCCAAGAGTGGTTAATTATGTTGACCTCCTCCGCAATACAGTAATCTTTAGCGTTTTCGAGATCAACCTCGTCACCTACTTTAATGAGATAAAACTGGGCTTGGCGAGCCATATCATATACGATCTCCGCAACCTCGGTGCCATGCCACAAACCCGTGGTTAAGCCAGTCCCCGTAAAATCTTTGGTTATCACATTAGTGGGTAGTTCTCCCGCATTCTGAACCATGGCTAATCCAAAAAATCCCACATCTATGATGGCCACCCTGGTATTTTGACCTTCATACCCCAAGCTGTGATAATCAACAGCATTAGTCAGGCTAACCCCCTCACTGATCACCGAACCTGGCAGGGGAGTAAGAGGCAAGCGAATGTAAGAGATACCAGCTACATTCTCGGCAATCTCAACAAGCTTTGATATTGGAATCCTTGCTCTGATCAGATGCCGAGAAACCGCCTCTACCTTGGCTCCGTATAAACTCAAACTTCCTTCATCGATGGCCGAAGCACTCATTCCTGGCGGCGGAACTAAGATAACCGTAACTTCTTCATCCTGGAAAGGAATTTTCCTCCGATCGGCGAATTCTCGAGCCATGGCCCGATCTTTGGAATATTTCTCAGCCAGCATCTCCAGAATACTCTCCATTTTAGAGTGAGATTTCTTTTCTTCTCCTCCATTTACACTCATAGCCAAGGGAGGTTTTCCCGCCCAACCAATGAAACAAACCGCAACTATTACTAAGCCTATTCCGCACTGAAACCTTTTCCTCATGGTTAATTTCCACCGTGGTCGCTCTTTTTCCCACTATCTCATTTTGCTTCTTCTCTTTTCCTCGCCGTTTGCAAGGAGTTAAAAAAGAAGGCAAGGATTATTGCTGCTACAAAACCTATTACCCCTCCGATAATTGCATTTAGCTTTTTCCTGGGTCTAATAGGTATCTCAGGTTTTATTGCTTTATTTCTCACTTCTGTATTCTCCGATACCGCCCTCACATTTTCTAGATATACTACCCTATCTTTTAAGTGCCGGGTAGATAGCACCACATCTTTGAGCTCCTCATGAAAATCAGCTATCCTTTCCTCCAGATCTCGTAAGGTGTATCGTAGAAAAAGTACTTCCAGAGGACTTATATTTCCCAAGCTTAGCTCGGAAATATCCTTTTTTGTTTCAGTAATAGCCTTTTCGGCTACTTTTATTTGCTCCCGAACCACCTTTTGATAGTCGCCTTGAAACTTAATCTCGTCTTGGGAATTACTTATCTCCTGATCAAGGCTCGTTATTGAGGCCTGATATTCCTTGATGTGCTGCTCTATAAGTACGTCTGACAAGGTATTCAGGACGTCCACTGTTATCTGGGGGTCCTGATCTTCAAAGGTTATTTTAATGAGACGGGCCTGCAATCTTGAACCTATATACTTACCAAGAATTGGTTCCACATCCAGGCTGGCGCTTATTTGCCCTAAGGTAGTCTGTAGATCAAGTTTTTCCTTAATCTTGCTTAGCATTTCATCACTTTGGAGAACTTCGCTAACTGACTCAATATCCTCGATTGGCTCAATCTGCTCCCGACTCGCCCCCCTATACCTGGAAATTCTTCCTACTTCAAAGATGGCTGACGATTGATATATCTTGGGCAAAACAAAACTTATCACACCGGAAGTAATTGCGCAGACTACAGTTATCAGGACTATGAGCAGCTTCCACTTCCAGATCACTCCTAAATAATCAATTAACTCGGTATTTTCCTGTGCCATTATGCATCTCCTTTCCTGGTAATATCAAGTTTTTCCGATCCTCTCTTTCGTCTGTTGGTTGATAACTCATACATTTCCAAATAGCTTTCTCAAAAGCACTGTCCATATCTTCCCTTCCCCCTGCCTACCCCTCTTTTAGCCTCCAGTCGTAGGGTATCTCGTTCCGATGAGGGTCCAAACGATACTCATCTGGGGCCTCATAGTTGTAGGTCTCGGTGGGGATATTAATGACAACGGCCTCTTCCTGGCTGATACATTTGAAACCATGGTAAACCAGTTTGGGGATCTGGAGAAGCTTTGGATTGTGTTCTCCCAGGAAAAATTCGTTTACCTCGCCGTGAGTAGGAGAGTCCTTCCTGGCGTCATAAAGGACTATCTTCATCATCCCTTTGATTATGGTCATATTATCAGTCTGGAGTTTATGGTAATGCCAGGCTTTTACCACTCCTGGATAGGCCGTGGTCATATAGACCTGGCCGAATTTTTTAAATAGCTCATCATCGGCCCGTAATATCTCCATCAGCCTTCCCCTCTCATCGGGTATGACCTTAAGATCCTTTAGTTTTACCCCTTCAATCATAACTTTACCCCTCCGTTATCCAAACCTCGGCCGGGAAACTCTTTTTTCAGGTATTACTGCTTCGCTCTAGCATATAATCTCTTAGGGCTTCTTGCCACTCCCTCATGCTCTTTCCCAGAGCCCGTCTCAGACAGTAGTTTTCCAAGACAGAGAACCTGGGCCGAGGGGCCGGACGACTCAGCTCCTCTGAGGTGATGGACTTCAGCTGAGCTCCCTTTATGCCAGCCAGCTTCAGGATTTCCCTGGCAAACTCATACCAGCTACAGCTTCCCGAATTAGTAATGTGATAGATTCCATAAAGCTTGGTGGAAAGAAGCTCTTTTATCTTTCTGGAAAGATCCCTGGTATAAGTGGGAGAGCCCACCTGATCACTGACCACTCTCAGCTCCTTCTTCTGGCTGGCCAACTGAAGAATGGTCTCTACGAAGTTCCTCCCGTAATATCCGTAGAGCCAGGAGGTTCTCACTATGAAGTATCTATGCAAAAGAGTTCTTACATATTCCTCCCCGACCAGCTTGGACATTCCATAAATGCTGATAGGATGAGGCTGATCGAATTCCAGATAGGAGGAATCCTTCTTCCCATCGAATACAAAATCGGTGCTGATATATATTAAAGGAACGTTCAGTTCTTGAGAAGCCAGACATACGTTCTGTGTTCCCAGAGCGTTGACCTTATAAGCCTTATCTAGATTCTTTTCGCACCCATCTACATCAGTGTAGGCAGCGGTATGGACCACAAGGTCAGGAGTTAGTTCATGAAAGGCTCTTTTCACCTCATCTATCCTGGTTATATCTCCTCGCTGGACGGGAGGAGGAAGAAAAGAAACGGAGGGAAACTCCTGGAGATCAAATCCCACTACCTCGTACTTCTCCCTCAAAGTCTGGTAAAGATCCACCCCCAGCATTCCGCTGATTCCAGTGATGAGAATCTTCAAAACCTCAAGAGGAGCCTCTGTCATGAAATTCTTTCTCGCTGCCCGTATTGTCTGTGGTAATATTCTTGGAACTCCCCCTTCCCTCCCTTTATTTTCCGCCACCCATCCTCATTGTTTGCATACCAGTTAACCGTCTCTTTCATGGCTTCTTCGAACTCATAGCTCGTCTTCCAGCCCAATCTTTTTATCTTGCTAGAGTTAAGGGCGTATCGCCGATCATGACCTGGTCTATCCTGAACTAACTTAATTAAACTTTCTGGCCTACCCAGTAGCTTCAAGATGGTCCTGGTTATCTCGATATTGGCTTTCTCATTATCTGCACCAATATTATATACCTCGCCTATACTACCTTTGTGAAGCACCAGATCAATAGCAGAACAATTATCCATAACATATAGCCAATCTCTGACATTCATCCCATCTCCGTAGAGTGGAAGGCATTGGTTGTCCATGGCATTGGTAATGAATAGAGGTATTAATTTCTCCGGATGCTGGTAAGGACCAAAATTGTTGCTACTGCGGGTAATAATAACCGGAAGGTTATAGGTTAGGTGATAGGATTTTACTAAAAGATCAGCCGCTGCTTTGCTTGCCGCATAGGGGCTGGAGGGATTCAAAGGATCTTCCTCTTTGAATGAGCCTTTCTCTATACTGCCGTAGGCCTCATCGGTACCGATATGGACGAGCCTACCTATTTTATGCTTCCTGGCCGCCTCCAATAGCACATAAGTTCCGTATACATCAGTCCTGACAAAACTCCCTGCTTCAAGTATGGAACGGTCTACATGGCTTTCGGCAGCAAAGTTGACTATCACATCCTGACCAGACATTATCTTTCCTACCAACTCAGAATCACAGATATCTCCCTGAAGGAAAAGGAGAGAATCATGGGAGGATATTTGCTGAACAGATTCGACTTTATCGAGAAGCATCTCAAAACTATCCAGGGAGCGGTGAGGATAGGAGGTCTCATAATCGTCCCCCAGAAACAGGTTATCTCCGTGAAGAAACTCTTTTAGGTTATCGAGATTGCCGGCGTAGGTGAGTTTGTCAAGAACAACCACTCTATAGTCAGGATATTTCTTCAGGATATATCTTAGGAAATTACTGCCGATAAAGCCGGCACCCCCAGTAATCAATAAATTCATCACAACCTCGTGTAAAATTAAATAGTCCCTACCTGGCTGCCGTCTCCCAGCATAAATCGATAGGCCTTGGGCTGGGAGGTGGATTTTTCCACCACCACATTCTTCCCCATAATGCTGTCCTCTATCCTTGCCTTCAAGCTCCTGATTTTGCACTCCCCCATTACAATGGAGTGTTCTATCTCGCTATCCTCGATCAAAGTGTTATAATAAATAGAGGTAAAAGGGCCTACATATGAATGAATTATCCTTGTTCCCTCCCCAATTATGGCTGGTCCCCGGATGGTACTTTGAACTATTTCGGCTCCTTCATCGATCTGGACCTTACCATATATTTTGGAATCTTTATCCACCTTGCCTCTTATCTTCCTCTCAATATCGTCCAACATGATCCTGTTAGCTTCCAGAAGATCCTTCTTTTTTCCCGTGTCCTTCCACCAACCATTGATAATGTGGGAGTGAACCTCATAATTTCCATCTATCAG
>SDBU01000217.1_pt1 | contig 82141 bp, 87 predicted proteins | sample 2277071 | NCBI WGS metagenome assembly SDBU01 (sample SAMN10397929, study PRJNA504765) | marine sediment metagenome | isolation source: marine sediment core GS08_GC12, 126 cmbsf | place: Arctic Ocean: Gakkel Ridge, Loki's castle | collected 2008
TATGTGAAATGCTTTCACTGTCAAAAGCCAAGATTTTTTCCTAGGAGAATGCTCTGGAGAGCGAAGCAAACTCTGCGAGAGTTTGTGGAGCTCGAAGAGTTTCTCATAGGAGAAAAGATAGGTTTTCAAGTCAGTGGAATGATTTTGCATATACCCTCTTAGGGCGCGTTAGATAGATGCTGGAGGCGCGCAGGCAAGGTTGAATTCACCTTGTCAAGCAGAAGGCAGCAGCTAGATGATGCGTCATAAGGAAAAGTACCTAAGAAATTCAAACTTGCTCGAGGCGGGACTCGAACCCGCACGGGCAAAAGCCCAAGGGATTTTAAGTCCCTTGTGTCTACCATTCCACCACCCGAGCATAAAAAAGGCCCCTCGTTGGAGAGGGGCTTAGTTTACTCAATTGAATTGTTATCTTCTACCATGTTTTCCCAAAAGGAGGGATAAGGCTTGACTCTTCCACAGAGGAAAACGAGGTGCTCGTTACCGGCTCTGGGATCTCCTCAGAGATGCGCTGCATCTCACCACCTTCGGACTCTGGAGGAGAAGCCTCTTCTTTGGGAGGAGCTTCTTCTGCAGCTATAGCAGGAGTTTCATCCTCCGGAGTTTTAGGCTCTGCCTTTTTTCTCCTTCTTGTCCTTTTAGGCTTCTCTTCTTTCTCTACAGACTCGGGAACAACATCCCCTTCAGAGACTGGAGGAGTTTCTTCGCGCTCTTTTGAGAATTTTTCTGAAATGAGCTGGGATGGAGGAGGAATGAGAGCTCTGACTGGCGGAGGCGAAACTTTTGTTTCATCTTTAGCACCACCTCCTTCAGAAGGCTCCTTTTGAGCTTTTGGCTCAGCCTTCTCAGTCTGGGGTTCTTTCTCTTCGGTAGAAACGACTCGTTTTCTACGATGGCGCTTCCGCTCTCGTTTTTTCTCAAGTCGTTGCTCCACTGCAGCGGGGTCTTGGTCCTCAGCTCCCTCTCTAGAAGCCTTCATGCTAGCCTCTCGCCCTCCTCCAATTTTGATGGAGCGCTCAAAGGAAGCATTTTTTAATACAACACGAGTCTCTTTTGACTCGACAACTTCATAATCGCTGACAGGTACGAGAAAAGACTTTGGACGCTCCATTGAACGAAAGAAAAAAGAATGTCCGAATGAGACGACTTCAATGGCATCGACTACATACTCTTCTTGTCCTTGTCCCTTACTATTGCGGATGATTAGCTTATAGCCCGACTTAGGGGTGACGATTGTTTCAATAATTGGTTCTCTTGTAAAATTCACGTGAATATATCCATTTCTGTGGGTTTAACTTTCTTTTGATTCCATATATTTCAAAAGATCGACAACACGGTGGGCATATCCCATTTCGTTGTCATACCATGCAATGAGCTTGTAAAAGCGACTATTAAGCGCAATTCCAGCTCCTTCATCGAAGATGCACGAGTAGTGGTTTCCAATGAAATCAGTCGAAACGACCGGTTCATTAGTGTACTGAATGATTCCTTTCATCGAACCTTCCGCAGCAGTTTTGAATGCAGAGCAAATTTCTTCATACGAAGTCTCTTTTGCTACGCGCACGGTAAGATCGACAGCTGATACGTCTGTTGTTGGAACGCGAAAGGCCATCCCTGTGAGCTTCCCCTTTATCTCGGGGATAACAAGAGCTACAGCTTTTGCAGCCCCTGTGGAAGCGGGAATGATGTTGATGCTTGCAGCTCTTCCCGCCCGAAAATCCTTCTTTGAAGGACCATCTACAGTGGATTGGGTTGCCGTCATTGCATGAATAGTGGTCATCAGCCCTTCTTCAATTCCAAAATTGTCGAGAATGACCTTTGCTAGGGGACCAAGGCAGTTTGTGGTGCAAGAGGCATTGGAAACAATGGTGTGCGCTGCGGGATCGTATTTCTCATGGTTCACCCCCATGACAAATGTGGGAATATCCCCCTTTCCGGGAGCAGAAAGGATGACCCGTTTGGCACCGGCCTTAAGATGAAGAGCTGCATCTTCTTCTTTTGTAAAAAGACCTGTAGACTCGACGACATAATCGACGCCGAGGTCTTTCCAAGGCAAATTGGTTGGATCTCTTTCGGAACAAACCAGAGTCTTTTTCTCATTGACAATGAGAGAATCTCCCTCGGCCCTAACAGAAAAATCCGGTTTGTGATGGACAGAGTCGTATTTTAAAAGATATGCTAAATTTTCAGCGGGAACAAGGTCGTTGACTGCAACAACTTCGATGTTCTTATGGGTTTCGGTAATGATGCGGAAAACTAGCCGACCAATTCTCCCAAACCCATTGATTCCTATTCGTATAGCCATAGATCGGTATCCTCCTCTTTATTGAGGGCTAATCGAAAAACCATCGCTTTTGTCAAATGGTTTCATAGAACGGGTCACCTCTCTCAATTCTTATCGATTTGGGGTGCCTCGTTCTCGAGGAGAAAGTTGGGAAAAGCTAAAACTTCCCTGTCACAATGAATCTTTCTTATAGAGCGTCTTCAAATATCGAAAAGAGACCCAAGGGGTCATTGCACTATCCAACTCACTCCAAGTGGCAATTTTATCATAAAATTCCGACCAAGTAAAGGTTACAAATTTATGTCGATGATTCCCAATTCATAATTTTAAGAATCCCCTATAGGGCGAGAACAGTATTGGAGATCGTCTTAGAACACTGACTCTGCTTTTGACAATTGCTCATATTTCATTTAACTTAAGCGACGTCAAAATCAAAATGGGATTGCTCATGAGCAAAATAATGGCCTTTCTTCTCTTTCTTCTTGTTGCCAGCAAAAATATGGGACATGCCAACGAATTTGAACATGTCTTGAATCACTCATCCGGAAGAAAAATCAGCAAAATTCAAATCTGTGGTGAACGATGTTCAGGTACAAATTTTATTGAATATCTATTGCTCAAAAACATTCACAATATTTCATCCACTATGGAGTTTGGGCAGAAGCATTTCCTCTGGTGGTACGGTGCCCCAATTGATCAAAAACGATTAGAAAATTTTGTCTATTCATCCTATGTGTCAGACCCTTACAATTTAACAAATTCTGAGGATTGTCTTTTTGTCGTGGTCATTCGGGACCCCTACGATTGGTTAAGAAGTTTTTTTGCCCAGCCTTGGCATGTTCATAGGAGTCTTCTTAACAAAGGTTTCTTCCACTTCATTCGAAAAACCTGGAAACCAGCAGATGACATTTCCATTACTCAGTTTAAACATATTGATGTTGTCATTGATGGAGTGAACCCCTGGTCAGGCCTACTCTTTTCGAATGTTTTAGAATTAAGGCGCTGGAAGAACTTGAATTATTTAAAACTAGGAACCTTAGTAGACAATTATGTCATAGCAAAATATGAAGACATTAAAAACGACCCAGAAGGCTTTGTCGACTTTGTCGCGGCTAATTACAACATAGAAAAGCCCGACACATTTTTCCCAATAAAAAAGTTTAAGGGAAGTGCATGGAAAAAATATAAAGAAAAGCAATATCCTCAAATTTCGAAAACCGACATTGAGTTTATCAATGCAAATATCGATTGGGATATTGAAGGAGTATTTGGCTATCAACCAAGAAAAAAAGTTAAATAGAGATTTGAATTTATCATATGAGCCAATACTGTAGGTAAACACCTAAGTTGCTACCTCCTTTTCTTTAGGCGCTAGCGAACTTATTTAGATACAAGAGTTCGAGAAGAGGCCCATATGCATACATATGGGCGAGCGATCGAAGCGCAGTAGATAGATAGTATAGCCAGCATAGAGGAAAGATGGGTGGCAACTTCGGTATAAACATATTTTGATGATGAAGCGGGCATGAGGCCATTAAATTGGGTTGAAGATCTACTGGTAGGAGATTACATTTTGACAGCTGGCCCGCCTAAATAAAATAATTCTTAGATTTTCTGTGAGGTAAATTATGAAACGATGGATCCTGGTCACTTTTTTGATGCTTCTTTTTGTTAAAGTGGAGGGAGATGAGAGCGTATTTGTGCTTTCCATTCCTAAATCAGGGACATTTCTCATAGGAAAATATATCAACTTGGTTCAAGAAAAAGTACCAAACAGTGGACTAAGATTTTGTCCTTCTCATTTGAGCGAAGTTGAGTCCGGTTTACCTAAAGGCTTCTTTCGGGAGAATCCAGAAACAAAAAAAATCATTATGATTCGGGATCTACGAGATGTTTTCTGCTCAAGCTTAAATCATATCAACAACAGAAAGCATTACCTACAATCTTCTATAGACTTTGATAGCAAGTGGTATCTCTTATCGCAAAAAGAACAACTCATTCAAGTGATTGACTATTCTAGAGGGTCACGGAAAGACTTCTATTGGAGCTATCACGGAAAATCCATCCCACAAAAATTGCATGATTTCATCGCACGGGCAATTGAGTATTCCAAATACCCAAACACTTGTGTCGTGAGGTTTGAGAATCTCGTAGGGCCGAATGGAGGAGGATCAAAAGAGGCTATGCGATGTGAAATGAAAATGATCAACGACTTTTTGGACTTCTCTCTCGAAGATGAGCAATATGCGGATATTATGTCTCACTTGTTTGGTGGCACAATGACGTTTAACAAGGGACACATGAATAGATGGAAAGATGAGTTTGATGACGAATTGAAAGAGCTTTTCAAACAGTGGTATGGTCAAGAGCTCATCGACTTGGGATATGAAAAGGATTTCAACTGGTAGGAGATGGTTTTTTCATGCAAAAGTTGAAGACATTACTTGTAGCTGTTTTCTTGATTGGGTTTTTTGCGACGGGCAATAGTGCAGGGAGCTATCAGAGAGAGGAGCCTTTCATTCTTTTCACGATCCCGAAATCTGGCACAACGATGGCACAAAAGTATTTTAGCCTCATTGAAGATACTCTCGATGCCTTTGATCTCTGTGTGAGCACACAGCACTTTAACCTTCCATTCTCAAGCTATTCTGAAGATCAAATGGATTACATTTACGTAATGAAAAAAGTAGTGCTCATCCGCGACTTAAGAGATGTCTTCTGCTCTCTTGCCGATATGCTCGACAAATCACTCGATAGAGACCCTTGGGTTATCTTTACAAGAAAAGAGAAGATCAAAAAGCTGATTGGCTTTGCGCCACCTATTCCTAGAGATCTCTTGCAAAATGACTACGCGAATACTTGGTGCAATACTATGCGAAGCGCCATTACAGCAGCTGTCGAGATTTTATCAATCCCAAATACATGTGTCATTCGTTATGAAATGCTCGTTGGGCCAAAAGGGGGCATTGCAACTGAATCGGAAATGCACCAGGAGATGAAGAAAATCAATGATTTTCTCGGTGTCACGCTATCCGATGAAAAGTATAGTTACGTCAAGGACCAGCTATTTGGGGGATCTTCCACCTTCAATAAGGGAAAAGTGGGACCGTGGAAAAGAGAGTTCGATGAAGAACTCAAGAATCTATTTAAACTCAAGTACGGTCAAGAGCTGATCGATCTAGGCTATGAAGAGAATTTTGACTGGTGACTAGTACTCTGTTTCAAAAGTTTTCACAAGAAAATGGCTATAGATTGTTCTGCCCCGTGAAGAGCGGAGACATAAGCTAACTTACAGAAAGTTAGCGAGGTCGAGCACTAAGCGCGAGCGGGAAAAGATGGGGGCAGATTCTCTGAAAAATTCTTGAAACAGAGTACTTAAGTTCATCACTCGGGAAGATACTCGATGATGCACTTAGGGCTCCCATCACCCTTTCTTTGGGCTGAGGTCTGAATAAGTCTAGTATATCCCCCTTCACGGCTAGCAAAGCGGGGGCCTAGGTCATTGAAAAGCTTTTGAATCACTTTTCTATCAGTGTTATAAGCAGACGTATCACCTTCCTTAGCAGCACGAGCTTCTTTGGGCGTAAGGGAATTGAATCGAACCATCATTTGTCCAATGGCTTGGCGACGACTAGCTAAGGAGTTCTTTTTCGCTAGGGTAACCATGCGATCGGCGTAGCGACGCAGAACTTTTGCTTTTGCTGTGCTGGTCACAATTCGCTCATGCTCAATCAGTGACTTAAGCATATTGGCAATTAAGCTACGTCGGTGGCCAGAGTTCCGGCCGAGTTTGAAGTTGTTCTTGCGATGTCTCATACTTCTGTTCCTGCTTTTTCACTAAGGTATTGCTCGAGAACTTCCTTGACATTCTCTTGGGTGATGCCCATTCGACTAAGATCCATACCCAGATGGAGGCCCATTTCTTCTAGTTTCGCTTTGATCTCAGTCAGAGATTTCTTCCCAAAGTTACGGAATTTGAGCATTTCAGACTCAGGCATGACAACGAGCTCAGCAATCGTCTCAATATCAGCTCCTGACAAACAGTTTGTTGAGCGGACAGAAAGCTCAATCTCATTGATTTTGAGCACAAGTTTTGACATCAGCTCATCTTTATCATTATCCGATTCCTCTTCCTCACTATCGAAGGTCACAGGATCTGTCTCAATTTCTTTGAAGACACCAAAGTGGAGGATACCGATTTGTGTAGCAAAAGATAGGGCTTCTTCAGGAGAAACTCTTCCATCAGTAGTCACTTCAAGGACCAACTTATCAAAGTCAGTCACCTGACCAACCCGAGTATTTTGTACATAATAATTGACAAGACGTACGGGTGAGAAGATCGAATCGATGACAATCTCATCAACACCTGTCTCAAAATCATGCCGCTCAGAAGGGACATACCCTCTTCCAATCGCGATTTTTATATCGATCTGCTTCGTCATAGGCTGAGTCACACGGAAAATCACTAGATCGGGATTGATCACTTCAAAAGGAACTTTCCCAAGAAAGTCGTTCAATGTGACTGGGTATTGCCCTTCATGTTTATCGAGTGTTGCAGCAGTGACTTCTAATGTATTGTTGATCGTTACGGGCCGTCTTGAGCCAAATTCCTCAGATGATGGTAGCTTACGCAGCAATGCGCCTTTCAGGTTCAGGACAATATGGGTCATGTCTTCGATGATCCCTTCAACCGCCATATACTCATGAGGCACGCCCTCGATCCGGATGGAGACAATAGCAGGAGCTTCTAGTGAACTGAGCATGATTCTTCGCAGGGCATTTCCCATTGTATGGGCAAAGCCACTCTCAAAAGGTTCCGCGATAAATCGAGCAAATGTCCCATCTTTTGCAGTCTCTTCAAGTGTGATTTTGTTCGGCAATTCAAATATGCCATATCTCACTGCCATAATATTTCTCTCCCTAAAACTTTATATTTCAATTAGACACGACGTCTTTTCTTTGGACGACAACCATTGTGCGGTACTGGAGTTTTGTCGCGAATGAGCGTGATGATCAGTCCAGCACTTTGTAGTCCTCTAACAGCTGATTCCCGGCCGGCGCCAGGTCCTTTGAGATTGACCTCTATCTCTTTCATTCCCATTGACATTGCAATTCTGGCTGCATCCTGAGCAGCAATCGTTGCTGCAAAGGCTGATGATTTGCGAGAACCAGAAAAATTCATCTTCCCAGCAGATGCCCAAGCAATGACGTTTCCTACGAGGTCTGTGATACTGACAATAGTGTTGTTAAACGTAGCTTTAACGTGTGCGATCCCCGTTGGTATGTTCTTTTGCACTTTTTTTCTCGTGCGAACAGTCCCTTTTTTCATAGTCCCTTTTTGCGAATCTTGCTTAGCCAATAGTCATTCTCCTTAAAACGTTATGCTGCCTTCTTCTTGCCTGCTACGGTCTTCTTCCTACCCTTACGGGTACGGGCATTTGAAGAGGTCCTTTGACCACGAACAGGAAGTCCTTTCCGGTGTCGAATTCCACGATAAGATTGGATGCTAATGAGTCGCTTGATATTATTCTGGACCTGACGGCGGAGGTCTCCTTCAACTGCATACTCAGATTGGAGGAGTTGATTCAGCCGCGCGATGTCATCTTCTTTAAGAAGGTGAGTTCTCATATTTGGATCTAATCCTAATTTCTTAGTAATATCCCCAGCAAGCTTAGAACCAATGCCATAAATATAGGTCAAACTGATGATCAGACGCTTTTTTTCGGGAATATCTATTCCTATGACTCTTGGCATTCCTTATATCCTTTGTTCAATAACACACAAAATATAGCAGATGAATTGTTTAATTTCAAAACAAATTCTTCTCTTGGATCCTTTTCAAAGAGGTTTTATCTCCTACGAGATCGCCCCTTTTTCATAAAGCCCTCATACCGTTTCATCAACATATGGGACTCAATCTGTTTCGAAGTATCTAATACGACTCCCACTAAAATCAAAAGGGAGGTTCCACCAAAAAAATAACTAATACTTGGATCAAGATGGAGCAACCGTCCGATGATCGAAGGAAGAACGGCTATGATAGCGAGAAATACGGCTCCAGCAAAGGTGATGCGTCCCATGGTCGATTCGAGATAATCTTGGGTCGGTCTCCCTTGTCGGATACCGGGGATAAAGGCCCCATTCTTCTTCATATCCGAGGCAATCTGTTCTGGGTGGAATTGGGTTGCCGTCCAGAAGTAGGTGAAAAAGATGATGAGGAGAACAAAAACCAATATGTAAACACTACTGCCAGGAGAAAACCACTTAGCAAGATTTCCGATCCAGTTTCCTTCTCCAGCAAATTGTCCTATTGTCGCGGGAAACATGAGAAAAGATGAGGCAAAAATCACTGGGATCACCCCTGCGTAGTTCACTTTTAGAGGGATATAGGCCCTACCCCCCTGTACTTCATGTCTTCCGACAACGCGGCGAGCATATTGAAGAGGAATCTTCCGCTGCCCCTGAACGACCAAAATCGTTCCAACAATGATGAAGACAAACAGGGCTAAGAGAAGGAAGAGGGATGCAAAGGAGAGCTGTCCAGGTTCTTGGGAATCGAGGTTCAATTTTCTTCCAATGGCACCGATAGTACTTGGAAGAGAGGAGAGGATTCCTAAAGTAATGATTAAGCTGATCCCATTGCCCACACCTCTTTCAGTGATCTGTTCTCCAATCCACATGAGAACCATTGTACCAGCACTCATCGTCACCATAACAATCATATAAAAAAGCCATGGGGTGCCGAATGCCTGTAATTTGAGGACTTCGGTAACAATAATCCCGGGATTTCCAGCGTTCATGCCCAAAGCATAACGGGCAAAGATCCAAGCTTGAAAAAGAGCAAGGCCGACAGTTAAGAGCCGCGTCATCTTCCCGAGTTTTCGCCGTCCAATTTCGGGATTTTCTTTCATCTCTCTCTGAAGAGAGGGGGCAAGAGCCATGAAAATCTGCATGATGATCGATGCCGAGATGTAAGGCATTACTCCGAGAGCAATCACCGTCATTTGAGCAAAAGCCCCACCAGAAAAAACATCCATTAGTTGGAAAAGGTTTTGACTTCCTCCCGTCGCACGGCGGAAGATTTCAACTGCGGCATCTCCATTGATTCCAGGAACAGGGATATAAGCTCCAATCCGACATAGGACGAGCATGAGCATGGTGAATGCAATTTTCTTCTTTAGCTCGGGAACCGAAAGGATACGCGACAGTGCATGTATCATAGGTGCTCTCTTACGCCTTATTGGCTGGTTTTAAAGGTATTTCCACATAGGAAATCTTATTTTTTTCCAATTTTGCTTTAGCAGATGCAGAAAATCGATGGGCTTCAATTGATACTTTTTTCTTGAGCTCTCCCTGCCCAAGAATTTTAATTCCTCCGGGGATAGTCCTAGGAGCAAGCCCCTTTTGACGCAAAGTCTCAAAATTGACGGTCTCTCCATCGGAATAGCGTTCTTCAATCAGGCTAAGGTTAATGGAAAGGACAGGAATGCGAAAACGTGCATTGGAAAACCCTCTAGTGGGGAGTTTTCTGAAGAGAGGGAGTTGTCCCCCTTCTTGACCGAGACGTCTTTTATATCCAGAACGGGCTTTACTGCCCTTCGTTCCACGACAAGAGGTCTTTCCTCTCTTTGAACCTGGACCACGTCCCACTCGTTGAACTTTCTTCTTGTAACGGTGAGTGTTTTTTAAAGTTGATAGAGTTGTCATTGTTCAATGCCTCTGATTGCTAAGCTCTCCTTTCGATTTCTCAAGTTTTCAAGAGCCTTAAAGGTTGCTCGGACTAGGTTCAATGGGTTGTTGGAGCCGAGGCTCTTTGCAACGACATTCTTGATCCCACCCATTTCGAGAACGAAACGCATTTTTGATCCCGCAACAATACCTGTACCCTCTGGAGCTGGCTTGAGCAATATCTTTGCTCCGTCCCAATCCATCATGATCTCATGAGGAATGGTTTCATTTTCCATTTCGAACTGCAGGACATGCTTGCGGGCTGCTTCTGACCCTTTTCGAATTGCATCGGCAACTTCATTCGCTTTTGCAAACCCTATTCCGACGTGACCAGCACCATCACCAATGAGGATGAGGGCAGAAAAGCTAAACTTTCTTCCCCCCTTGACTACTTTGGAACAGCGGTTAATATAGAGGACTTTTTCGTCGAACTCGGTTCCTATCTCTTCCGCTAGAAAATAACGTTTCTTTCCTGCCATAATTTTTCCTTAAAACTTAATTCCTTCTTCCCGAGCTGCATTTGCGATTTCAGCAATGAGCCCATGGTATTTATAGCTACCGCGATCAAAAACAAATTTCTCGATATTTTTCTTTTTGGCTTCAGCAGCAATGCGCTTACCAATTTCTCGAGCCGCTTTCTTAGATTTCTTTCCTAAGTCAGTTCCCTTAAAATCTTTGCTTGTCGTTCCAAAACCAAAGATTGTCACATGGGTTTCATCGTTGACAAGTTGCGCATGAAGATGCTTATTTGAGCGAAAAACAGTGAGTCGGGGTCTCTCATGATCACCGCGCACTGTCTTACGAACTCTCATCGCTCGTCTTTTTCTCTGAATTCGATTTGTTTTAAGATGGCTTTCCATCAATATACCTTTTACTTACCTTTTGCTGCTTTTCCAGCTTTCTTTCGTACTTTTTCTCCTTCATATCGCACCCCTTTCCCTTTGTAAGGCTCAGGAGGGCGAATGCTGCGCACTATGGCAGCAAATTGTCCAACAGCTTGCTTATCAATGCCTTGAACAATAACAGTGGTCGATTTTTCCACAGTCACTTGGAGACCACTTGGGATATCTAAACGAGTTGGATGAGAAAATCCGAGTTGAAGATCGAGCTGGCTCCCGGAGATCGCTGCCCGATACCCAACCCCGATGAGGCTGAGACGTTTCTCAAACCCTTTACTCACACCAATAACCATATTATTGACGAGGGATCGATAGAGCCCATGCATAGCTTTATGAACTGTGCCCTTCTCATCAAATGATACGAGGATGTTGCTCTCTTCTGCTTGGACGTCAATCTCGTCTTTCACCTCAAGTGAAAGCTCTCCCTTGGGTCCTTTAATAGAAACGAGATTTCCCTCTTTCTTTAGTTCGACTCCGCTGGGGAGTTCAATAGGTAATTTTCCGTAGCGTGACATATCTTTGTTTCCTTACCAGACGTAACACAACATTTCTCCACCCAATTTCTCTTCTCGGGCGGTATTTCCATCCAAAATCCCCGAACTTGTCGAGAGTACTGCAATCCCCATTCCACCTAGAATCTTTGGGATATCCTTATAGCCAACATAGCGGCGAAGACCAGGCTTGGAAACTCTTTTCAACCCATGAACGACAGGGGTACGATTGGACGAGTATTTTAAATAAATTCGGAAGGCTCTCTTCTTCTCGTTGATGAACACTTCACCCACAAATCCTTGTGCCAACAAGACTTTTGCAATGCTCACCTTTTCCTTGCTTAGAGGAACGTCGACATAGCGATGGCGCTGCTTCTGCGCGTTGCGCACCCTTGTCAATAAATCAGCAATCGGATCGAAAATCATCTTCTATTTACCTTCTTTAAATGGTAGTCCTAGCTGCTTGAGCAGCTCATAACATTCTTCATCAGTCTTCGCTGAAGTGACAAATGTGATGTGCATCCCTTGGGTCCGCTTCACTTCATCGAGGTTGATCTCTGGAAAGACCTGCTGATCGGTAAGGCCTAGAGAGTAGTTCCCTCGCCCATCGCATTTGACAGGAAAGCCTCGAAAATCGCGAATCCGTGGAGATACGATGTTACAAAAACGATAGACAAAATCGTACATTCTCGTTTTTCGTAAAGTTACTTTGACACCTAGAGGCTGCCCTTCTCTCAACTTAAAGTTCGCAATTGACTTGCGTGCCTTTGTTAGAATCGGCTTTTGTCCTGTAAGTACTGTCATCTCTTTGATGCAATCTTGGATTGCGTTCTTATCCTTTGTCGCCTCTCCAATTCCCATATTGAGAGTCACTTTTTTCAGCACAGGAATGAGCATTGCGTTCTTATACTCAAAACGTTTCTGAAGGGTTTCTCTAATCTCTTCTAAATATTTCTTTCGTAATGTTGACATGGGCTAGTCTTTCTTTTGTTTTACAAAACGGAGGAGCTGTTCCTTTCCTGCGTCCATGTAGACGAGACTTCTCGCTCCATCACTATCTTGTTTCACTTTAATTTTTACTGGTTTGCCATCGCCGTTGCAGTAGCTCACGTTGGAGATATGGATGGGTGTTTCCATCTCAACAATTCCGGGCTGCATTTTCTGCTTCGGTTTCATATGTTTTTTTCGAATGTTGAGGCCTTCAATCACCACCCGACTTTTAGAGCGGTGGAGGACTTTCCCCACACTCCCCTTCTCATTGCCGGCAATGACGACGACCTGATCACCTTCTCGAATCCATTTGCTCATCATTTCTCCTAAATCACTTCGGGGGCTAAGGACGTGATTTTGATAAATCCCCCATCGCGGATCTCACGAGCAATGGGTCCAAAAATCCGGGTCCCTTTTGGATTGTTATTTCCATCGATAATCACACAGCTATTGTCGTAAAACTTGAGCGCAGTCCCGTCTGGGCGACGCACATAGCTCTTTGTCCTTACGATCACACAGCGAACGACTTCACCTTTCTTCACAGAGCCATCAGGAGCAGCATCCTTAACAGAGCAGATAATCACATCGCCTACACCTGCATACCGTCTTTTCGAGCCACCCAGAACTTTAAAGCACCGGACTCTTTTGGCACCGGTATTGTCAGCTACCGCTAAATCGGATTCTTGTTGAATCATACTTATTTCCTTATGCTAGAATCTCTAAGACTCGCCAACGCTTTAGCTTGGAAAGGGGTCTTGTTTCGATAATGCTTACTTTTGCCCCTACGGGGATCTCCTTGTCTTCATTGTGCGCATAGTATTTTTTTCCGCGCGTGATCACTTTCTGAAATTGGGGATGCCGGACCCTTCGCTCTACAAGTACGGTCACCGTCTTATCCATTTTATTGGAGACGACTACACCCTCTCGAACTTTTCTCGTTATTGGCTTTCTTTTTTCCATTCTCTATCCTTCGCTCCTAACCTTTTCCCCTCTCTGACTGAGTAGGGTAAGGACGCGGGCCCGATCTCTCTTTTTTTTCTTTAGGAGATGAGGTTTTTCAATTTTTCGCGTCATGCTAAATTCATTCTTTAAATCGTAGATTTCCTTTGAAAGATCACGAAATAAGGCTTTCAATTCTTCCACAGATTGGTCTTTAAATTCCATCATTCTATCCATAATCGCCTCACACCCTTTCCACGCGATCTACAAAACGTGTCTTGATTCCAAGTTTAGCTGCTGCGAGCCGTAGGGCTGTTCGTGCATCTTCACGCTTCACCCCAGCAACTTCAAATAATATTCGTCCCGGACGAACTACTGCTACCCAATGGTCGGTGCTTCCCTTCCCCTTCCCCATTCGAGTCTCTGCGGGCTTCTTAGAAACCGGCTTATCAGGAAAGATCCGAATCCATACTTTTCCCTTCCTCTGGAAGTGGCGGTTGATCGCAACACGGCAGGCTTCGATCTGCTTATGCGTGATCCTCCCGCGGCCTAGAGCTTGCATTCCAAAATCACCAAAATCGAGGAAACAGGCGGCCTTACTTAGGCCCCTTTGCTGCCCTTTTTGTGATTTACGATACTTTGTTCGGTTTGGCATGAGAGCCATGATCGTCCACTCCTACTTTTCTTCGCCTTTATTGATCCACACTTTGATGCCAATCGAGCCATAAGTCGTTTCAGCTCTTGCTACAGCATAATCGATATTTGCACGTAGTGTATGCAGAGGGATTCTCCCGTCCTTGTACCATTCTGTACGGGCGATCTCTGCCCCCCCAACGCGACCTGAAATCTGGACTTTAATGCCCGCAGCGCCGGCATCCATAGTCGCTAGCAGCGATTTTTTCAATACTCGTCTAAAAGGGATTCTTCGTTCAATTTGTCTTGCAATTCCATATGCAACAAGTTGGGAGTCAAGATCGGGCCTTTTGATTTCTTCAACTTCTACCCAGATCTCTTTTCCGGTAAGTTTTCTTAGGTCTTGCTTGAGCATTTCGATCTCAGCACCTTTTTTCCCAATGACAAGTCCTGGACGAGCTGTGTGAATGGTCACTTCGATCTTTCCGCTCATTCGCTTGATCGTGAACTTGCTGCTGCCTGCACAGGCAGGGCGACTTTGTAAAAACTTCCGGATCTGGCGGTCTTCTTCAAGGAGATTGCCAAATTCCTGCTTGTTAGCGAACCAAATTGAGCGCCAATTCTTTGTTAGCGCTAATCGGAAACCGATGGGGGATGTTTTCTGTCCCATTGATCAATATACTCCTTAAATTTACTCTTCAGCCTTCACTACCACAGTCATGTGGCTTGTTCTCTTGAATATCGGTGCACGGCCGCCTCGATTTTTGGGTTTTGCCCGCTTGATGATCGGCCCAGGGTCAATGCGCACTTCGTCAACATGCAGATCTCTTCTCTGAATTCCATGAATTGTCTCTGCATTGGCAATCGCACTTTTCAAAGTTTTTAACAGGAGTCTTCCTCCCTTTAAACTGGTGAATTGCAGTTGCACTACTGCCTCTTCAGCACTACGGCCACGAATGAGTCCAGCAGCTAGGCGCGCTTTACGAGGTGAAATTCGCACATACTTTGTGATTGCTCTCGATTTTGACATATTCTTCAGTCCTTTACTTTCCCGACTTTTTGAGCGGGTGCCCTTTAAAGGTGCGAGTCGGCGAGAATTCTCCTAACCGATGCCCAACCATGTTTTCCGATACAAAAACCGACAGAAATTTCTTTCCATTGTGGACCTCAAAGGTATGGCCCACCATATCGGGAATAATCATCGAGCGGCGCGACCAGGTCTTTATAGGTTTCTTGGTTTTCTCTTTATTTTGCTTCACAACCTTCTCTTCAAGATGGTGGTCGACAAAGGGTCCTTTTCTCAGAGATCTTCCCATAGTTATTTAGCCTCTTACTTTTTACGGCGCTTTACAATCCACTTGTTCGTTTTGTTTTTATGCCTCGTTCGATAGCCTTTCGTATACATTCCCCATGGTGTTCGAGGGAGGTACCCGTTATGGCGTCCTTCACCACCCCCATGAGGGTGATCGACAGGGTTCATCGCTGTTCCACGGACAGTGGGTCTAAAGCCCTTCCAGCGCACTCTTCCAGCCTTACCATCGACCCGGAGAAAGTGCTCTCCATTGGAAACAACGCCAAAAGTAGCACGGCAGTTCTCATTGATGAGCCGCACTTCACCCGATGGCATTTTGATTGTGGCATAACCCCCACTACGAGCCATTAGCTGTGCCGAGAGGCCAGCAGAGCGAACGAGTTTTGCACCACGACCAGGAACGAGTTCAATATTGTGGATGGCAGAGCCAAAGGGCATGGACTTTAGTCTCATGCAACATCCGACGTTGTAGGGAGGGGCATCACCAGTCATCACATTGTCGCCGGCTTTTAGCCCTTCTGGTGCGATAATGTATCGCTTTTCTCCATCTGCATAATGCAGAAGAGCAATATGAGCTGTCCGATTGGGGTCATACTCAATAGAAAAAACCTTCGCGGGGATATTTTCCTTGTCACGCCGAAAGTCAACGAGGCGATAAAATCGTTTATGCCCCCCTCCTCGGTGACGACAAGTGATATGCCCGTGGTGGTTCCGACCATTGGTGCGCTTTTTGATCTTGAGCAAAGCCTTGAGAGGCTTTTGCGTTTTCTTTCCGTCTCGAGTGAGCTGATCATTACTCGGAAGAACAAGCCAGCGTTGGCCAGGAGTAGTAGGACGAAATTTCTTTGTCATAGTTTACAATCCTTACACGGTTTCCTGGATCTCATTGCCTTTATTAAGGGTGACAATCGCCTTCTTAAAGCTGGACTTATACCCTATCTGTCCACGCATCCGTCGTTTTTTTGGCTTAATCGTGATCGTGTTGACCGATCGCACTTTGATTCCCTTTTCTGAATATATCTGCTCGATTGCCATTGCAATCTCACGCTTGTTTGCTTTTCTTTCGACAAGGAAAACATATTTGGGAAGTTCGCATCTGGCGAGAGAAGGGTTACTTGTGCTGTCCTTAAGCGATTCGAGAACGCTGCTTTTTTCCGTAACGTAACGGGACTTAATGATATCGTAGGGGCTTTTCTTTTGCATCAGTTCTTTCCTCCAAGTGTCTCATTCAGCTCACCTAGGGCAGACTCAAGGATCACCACCTCCTGGCTAAGGGCCAGGCTTCTGCCACTTAGGTTGGGCAGGTAAGTAAACTCTACCTTGGGAATATTGCGTAAGGATTTTGAAAGAGTCGCATAAACAGCCTTGAGGTCTTCTCCTCGTTCTGCCAAAAAAAGAACCCTCTTACCTGTGAGGTTGAGGGCCTTAAGGAAATGAGCGAGTGTTTTAGTTTTTGGATTTTCTAGAGCTGTATATTCGAGAATGTGGGCTTGGGATTCTTTGATTCGCTCGCCTAAGATATGGCGGATGGCCGCACGTCGTTCTTTGCGGTTGATCCGTACATGCTGCTCAAACTTAGGCCTTGGTGCATGAACCCTACCCCCACCTTTGAACTGGGGAGCTCCGAGAAATCCCTGACGGGCATTACCAGTCCCTTTTTGTTTAAAGGGTTTTCGCTTGGAGTGGCTCACCTCAGCGCGCGTCTGCGTGCTAGCAGACCACTGACGCTTATTAGTAGCTTGTGCGACTAGGTAGTCTTTGACCATCTGCGAATTGACGGTTTCAGATAGGAGTGCGTCATCAACGGAAACTTCTCCTTTATCCTTGCCATCTAGGTCGTATTTCTTAAGTGTTGCCACGCTCCTATCCTCTCTTCTTAGTTCCGGGTTTCTTGACAGATTTGCGAATGTAGACGAGCCCTCCGCGTGTACCTGGAATCGCTCCTTTTACTAAGAGGACGTTCCTCTCTTGATCTACTTTGATGACCTTGAGGCACTCGATTGTCACACGTTCATTTCCCATATGTCCAGCCATCTTAACCCCTGGAAGCGTTCGTCCTGGGTCTGAACACATCCCGGTCGATCCAGCAGTGCGGTGAAATCCAGAACCATGAGCTGCAGGCCCCCCTGCAAAACCATGTCTCTTGATCACCCCTTGAAACCCCTTTCCTTTTGAGGTGCCGCTCACGTCGACATAGGTAGCATCGGCGAAATATTCAACGCCAATTTCTTGTCCAACGGTGAACTCCTCTCCTTCTCCAATACGCGATTCGATGAGGTGTCTCCGGGGCTCCACTTTTGCCTTAGCAAAGTGTCCCTTTTGTGGCTTCAGCACGTTTTTCAATTTAGAAGGAAGCACTTTCACTGCACTTGTCTGCACAGCTAAATACCCATCTTTCTCAAGATTCTTGAGCTGGACAACGACATTTGGCTCTGCTTCGATCACAGTGCAAACAATGCTTGTCCCTTTCTCGTCGAAGAGACGGGTCATTCCCTTCTTTTTTCCCATTAATTGCAGAGGCATTTTCCTTCCTTATTCTTCACTCTTTTATCAAGAGAGACAGGGGTCCCTCCTCCTCAAATTCCCTAAGGAGATTGGTGATCCCTTATCTTAAGTACACTAAAGGGACAAAGAGTAACAAATGGTGGGTTTTTCCTACAAGAATTTTTCCGTTCTTCTCTAATCGGTCCACTAAAATGAGCTTTTCTCAGAAATTTCTATAGTCTGAGATGTGTATAGTATTTTTTTGCTGTAGCGTCCTCTTTTTTTCACATTTCCCTCTATAGGAATATTTTTCAGAAGAGTGCGCAAGGATATGCCAGGATAGCATTCGAAGGTGCCAAGGAGCTCAGTATCCTCGGTGAGTGTAATAGTGATTATTTCTTGTGGCGCATCGATCAGACCCACATCTCTTACCTGGGCCCCCTTTGCAATCAGAATCATCGCCCCAAAGAACCCCAAACAGAGGAAGAGAGAGGCCCACTCCCTTATATGCATATTTCCTTCTCCTCACCCTGCAATAAAGATACCCCTATGAGGGCGAGTAAATTTGCTCCGGCGAGAAGGGTAGCCTGGTAAAAGAGGGCATCGACAATGGGAAAAAGAGAATCTGCCCCCAAACAAGTGCAGACGGCGCCAAGAATACCCCAAGCCGCGCTCGTGACGTAAAAGGCAACTCTAAGGAAGTTTTGCAGTTGTAGAAAATGTGTGTTCCCGGCCGTTTTTTGCCCGTTTGGCGTGAATAAAGCATAGAGCCCTTCAGCCAATTCCTTTGAACTCTCCCAGAGACCGGCCAGTGAAGAGAGGGCTCTTCCTGAATAACCCAAAAAGGCGACTGGAGGAGCTAAATTTCCAAGGGCGAGGTATTGTGCCCGGGCAAGGGAGTTAATGGTGATAGAAAGAGTGGAAACGACCAGGGCTGAAGAGATGATTGTGTTTTTCGTCTTCTCCCACAAGAGATCGGCTTTCATCGGATGTGAGTCCGGAAGAACAGCGACATTTCGTCTCTCGACAACATCAGAATAGAGAAAGGCGGTCTCTATCCCTAAAAAAGTTGCCCACCATGCTCCTTCTGTCAGCCCTGAGGCGAAGTACTCCGGAGTTACGGGGCGATAGCTGGACATGAAGCTTTTTTCCTCTTGCGAGCTGTCCGCTCTATATCATGTTCGCAATGCTCAGCTCATTCTTCCGCTGGTCCATCTCTTCCATGCGGGCGGTCAGCACCCGATCATACATGTAAGTAATGATATGAAGAGCCAGCCAGGAAGAAGAGAGGCTAAGCAACGTGATAGGAGCAAAGAGGATTCCTTGCGCCATGCTCGCAAAAAGGATGGAAACGAGTAGGAGCGAAGAAAGAGCCAGAAGGGTCACTTTCTTAATGATCATTAAATGGGTATAGTCAGCTCTACTCTCATAGAGACTAATTTCTTCTTTGATATGGCTCACTCGATTCTCGAGCCTTGTCTTTTTAATTCCAGACTCGCCCACTTCGAGTAGCAGCTCATTCTTTACCAGATCGTCCTTTTTTGTTGCGATTTGCTCGTGATAGTCATCCAATTGACAGATTCGGTAGTTGAAGTCGACAACCTCCATTAGGAAAATGGGAGCCCAAAATAGAGTTTTTGCTATCTTCAATCCCTCTTTTAGTGGAACGAGACCGGTCGCATCGAGGAAAAGACTCGACTCAGCTCCGTTCAGTACAGTGACAGCAGAGGCATTGAAGAGTTGCCTTCCTGTATCATCATCATCTTTTTGAAAGAAGTCACTTGTTTTATGGCGAACCTCATTGAGACTGCTGAAGAAACCGGGAATGGCCAAGCCTTTTTTCGCCGTATCGATTGTCCCACTACCTCGTTCGGCGAGCTCTTTGTATTGCTCTCCCACATTGAAGTAGGGTACCCAGTCACAGAGTGTGATGAATACCTCTAAAAAGTCTTTTCTCTCGTCCTTCTTCGCAAAGTCCACAGCATAATCAAGAAAGCCTTTAGTGGGTGCTTGAGCGGTTGCAGTTGAAACGGTCATATTTCCCTCATAATAATAAACGGTTGATTCTAGTCTCCGACCTCTTTGCCAAGATTCTTCTGAAAATAGCTCGTGAAAGATAGTGCAATAGTAGCAACGGAAAGAGAAAGCCAGATATACGGAGAAAAAACAAAGGCGAAGAAGACATTGAGAACCACTAAAGCCCCTATGGCCACATAGGTTACAGCACTTGCGATACTAATCATACGACTAATGACATCTTTATGAGCAGCGTTGTATTCTGCACTGTCTTTCTTAGCGGAGTAAATTTTACTGTTATAAATTTTTGCAATATGCAATGGGATTTTCACTAGGTTACCCGCTGCCAGGGCAATCCCGTTACACCCGCTACCGGTGACGAAAGCAGGCGCCTTTCTCGGAAGGAAAAGAATCGCTCTCGATAAGAAATCGACCCCATCCCAAACAGAGTTGAAGAGGGAAGTGCTCTCTTTAATCACTTCGCATCCTTCTTTCCAGCTCCGCTTACTCAAAAGATCAGAGCCGCTCTTATACATGCCATTGATACTTTGGAGAATGTTTCCGGGTGCTCGAGCAAGCTTAACAAGAGAGGCATGGTATTGAATCTGAGAAGCTGTCTCCTTATTCTCTTCGGGAACGAGGTCCAGCTCTTTAAGCCAGCCCATGGTAACCGCTACAGCCTTTGCTACGGTATGTGGCTTTTCTTTTGCAAATCCAGCAGTGACGTCAAAAAATCCCAAAGTTTGAGGATGAATAGGGCTAAGCTGAACTGTAGATGCCATGCGAGTTTCTCCTTTAAAATCTCTTTTTTTCTAGAGGGAAATTATATGGGAATACCGATAAGGGATGCAATCTTAATTATTTGGTATTATCTTTGGAGGCTCCGAGAATCCAAGAGTGAACTCTTTAATTGAGAGGGCTTTCTTCCCCTCTAGCTGCAGCTCAAGAATTGAGAGAGCCCCGTTCCCGCAGGCGATGACCCACTCTCCCTTAGCAAAGAAAAGAGTATCTCCTGCATCACCTTCACGGGAAATGCTCTTTGCCCTTTTGATCATCAAACGCTTTTTTTGTCCTCGAATCTCGACAAAACAAAAGGCGCCGGGAGCAGGAGACAATGCATGTATCTGATTGCAGAGACGATCAGCGCTTTTGCTCCAATCGATGAAACGATCTTCGTTTATAATTTTTTTTACAAAGGTGACTTGTGTCTCATCTTGTTTGATTTTTTTTACCGTCCCCTTTTCAATTTTTTCGATGACTTTAAGAAGAAGGGGAATGGAAAGAGCACAAAGTCTTTGCTCAAGCTCACCAAAGGTCTCACCAGGACCGATAGGGGTTTTGACTACTTCGAGAATATCGCCTGCATCCATCTTTAGGACCATCTCGATGATCGTCACTCCTGTCTCTGCATCTCCATTCATGAGGGCGCTCTGGATGGGGGTCGCCCCTCGATACTTAGGGAGCAAGCTGGGGTGAACGTTGATCGATCCTTGCAGCGGAATGCTCAGTAGATTTTCTTTGATGATTTCTCCATAACTCGCTACGACAAAGAGATCGGGTTTCAATACAGCAAGGGCCTTGGCAACATCTTCAGTAGAGGCTTTTTCCGGTTGAAAGAGAGGACACTGCCCTCTTTTCTCTAAAACGAGGGTTTTGACTGCAGGAGGGAGGAGTTTTTGCGAGCGACCACGAGGACGATCGGGTTGAGTAACCACTCCGACGATCTCATGATTACTATCAAAGAGGGCATCTAGGATTTGGGCCGCAAAAGGAGGGGTGCCAAAAAAGACGATTTTTAAACCCAAGTTGCTACCCATCTTTCCTCATATAGCTGGCTACACTAATTATCTACTGCGCTTCGATCACCCGCCCATATGTATGCATATGGCCCCTCCTCTCGAATCTTGTATCTAAATTGCTCGCTTGCGCCTAGAGAAAAGGAGATAGCAACTTGGGTTTTTCAAACTTCTTCTAATAGCTCTTCAAATTCTGCAAAATCTTCTTGTGGTTCGACTACAACCCCTTGGAAACCAATGAGGCCCCGCTTAGATGCACGGCAAAACTCCACCCAATGCTTTACGTGGGGATTCTCATCAACTTCACTTTCTATCGCCTTGAGCGCTTCTTCCATCCGCAGCCCCGAGCGGTAAGTGAGGCGAAAAGCCTGTGTCAATCCCTTCCGAACTTCAATGGGAAAGCCATGTCGCTTCAGTCCAACGAGGTTGAGTCCTCCGAGTTTGTAGGGAGCCCCCGCCCCGATCGTGTAGGGGGGAACATCGTGGGTAATCCGGCTAAAACCTCCAACCATAGAGTTGCGACCAATTCGGCAAAATTGATGGATGGGAGTCATCCCCCCGATGATTGCAAAGTCCTCTACAATCACATGACCTGCCAAATTCGCATTGTTTGCCATGATCACCCGGTTTCCCAGTTCACAGTTGTGGGCAACATGACAGTAAGCCATAATCAAGCAGTTGTCTCCTATCCGTACGACGGAGTTTTCTTGGCAGGAGGAGTTGATTGTAGCAAACTCTCGGATCTCGCAATTTTTTCCAATTTCGACAAAGGTTTTTTCGCCTCGATATTTGAGATCCTGGGTTTTTGTCCCAATGCTTGCAGAAGGCCAAACGATGGTTCCCTCCCCAATTGTCGTATGGCCATCGATATAGGCATGGGACTTGATGACAACATGATCTTCTAGGGTAACTGTCCCTTTGATCACTGCATAGGCTTCAACAGTGACATTTTTTCCAATCTGTGCGCCGGACTCGATAACTGCTGTAGGGTGAATGAACGACTTCTTACTTGACATGAGTTTTCCTAGTTAATGAATCTAATGCTCTTAAGAGGGTGTATGTGGAATGATTTCGCATACACCCTCTCATAGTTGTTCTTTTTGGACGAGGGCAAATCCAATATCTGCTTGCACAGCAAGCTGCCCGTCAACAAGTGCTTTTGCCTGTATTTTTCCCCCCTTACTACTAAAGTGAACCCCCTTCGCTTCTAAGGTGAGGACATCACCAGGTACAACTGGTTTGCGAAATTTCGCATTGTTCACACTCAATAGAAGGGCAATCTTGGCATTTTTGTTCTTTTCGTGAACCAGAATACCACCCGTCTGAGCAAGCGCCTCAAGAATCAAAACGCCCGGCATAATAGGGACTCCAGGGAAGTGCCCTTGAAAAAAATGCTCGTTAGCGGTGACGTTCTTCACCCCAACGATGAGGCTCTCTTCTAAGCTTAAGGACACAATGCGATCGACAAGCAAAAAAGGATAACGGTGGGGCAAAATCTTAGAAATTGCCTTAATATCCAAGACAGGAGTCCGGCTTAAGTCATCTGCCATTTAGGTTCTCTCCTGCGTTAAGGTGATTCATTAGTTCTGCTGCAAAAGAGATGTTAGAGGCATGGCCTGAGCGGATGGCGATAATATGTGCGGTGAATGGGGGAATGAGCGAGAGATCTCCAATCAGATCGAGGACTTTATGCCGAGCCATTTCATCGGAGAAGCGAACTCCCTCGCTGTTAATAACCTGGTCTTCCTTGATGATGACGGCATTATCTGGACCTCCTCCCTTGATGAGCCCTTTTTCTATAAAGGGAAGGATCTCTTCATACAGGCAAAAGGTGCGGGAGGGGGATATCTCTTCTTCAAAGGTTTCTGGAGTGATCGCAAATGAGCAGTACTGAGAGCCTATGTAGGTAGATTGTGGGTAGTGGAGAGTGTAGCTGATCCGAAGCTCATCAGAGGGCAGCGCGACAAGATGAACATCAGATTGGGACCAATAGAGGGGGGAAGTTAACTTATGGATCTCTTTATCTGCCTCTTGATGAACAAAACCAGCCTCCTTTATCGCTTGGACAAAGGGCCTTGCACTCCCATCGACGATGGGAACCTCAGGACCATTGAGCTCGATAAGAAGATTGTCAAGCCCCATCGCGTAAAGAGCTGCAAGCAAATGCTCAACTGTATGAATACTCACCTGCTCATTCCCAAGGATAGTGCAACGAGGAGTACTCACGACATTTTTCAGCTCTGCGGCTAGTGGAGAGCTCCCTTCGACATCGGTTCTTTGAAAGAGGATGCCAGAGCCAGGTGCCAGGGGGTGGAGCTTTAGCTCGACATGCTCACCGGTAAAGAGTCCAATGCCAGAAAAGGAAACGGTTGACCCCAAAGTCTTTTGCTTAAAGGGATCGAAAGCTTCCGATTTCACCGATTTTTTCGAAACTGTACAGGGAACGGCCAACGATCACCTCATCTTTGCATATAAAGCCCGTTCTGAATGTTAGAAGTTATCTAATATCGATGATTTTCGTAAAGTGCAAAATTCTGATGACACTGTGTTCACAAGAATCACCATCTAAACTCTTTCTTGAGAAATGCGAATATTCCGATAAAAAAGAGGCTCAAACTAACGATTCCCCAGTTCCCCCACAGGGTGTATAACGTGAAATACTCATAAGGGTTGAACTTTGCAAACAGAGCTCCCGCAAGGATTTGCCCCTGATCATCGCACTCGTCTAGCTTGGCCACTGTCCTCCCCAAGCTATCAATCGCAGCCGTCACTCCTGTATTACAGGCTCGGATTAGAGCCGCCCCATTTTCAACAGAGCGCAGACGGGCATGTTCAAAATGCTGGCTTGGCAACCTAGAATAGGGATACCAGCCATCATTCGTGACATTGACAAGGAGTTTGGCCCCTTTTCGCCTTCCTTGACGAATGATATGAGGGAAGGTCTCTTCATAGCAGATCGAAACACTTAATGGGATCTCCCCATCAAACACGCGCTCCTGCTTGCCACGAGTGAAAAAGCCACTCACTCCATAGCTCCTTACAAGGGGGAGAAGCCACCGGGAGGGAAGATATTCAGCCAGTGGCATAAGGACCTGCTTATCATACCGCTCTTGCTCCTCTCTATGGGGTTGGAGGTGGAAGGCAGAGACATAGGAATTCCCATTATCTTCTGAATGGGTCAAGCCAACAACAATCTCGCTATCGAAGAGATTGGAGATTGTTTGCGTCCAGAAGGCGTTGGATACCCTTCCCTCGCCAGCTACTCCAAAGGGGGCCACCATAGAAGGAAAATCCCTTCTGCAATCCTTTCCAAATACCTCTTGAAAAATCCCTTCTACCTTCTCCCTTTCATAAACGCATCTCCCATTTTCGAAAGGGACAACAGCTTCGGGAAGGACGATGAGCTGAGCCCCCTTGTCCCCTTCGCTCTGTAGGAAGGTCAAGATCCGCTTCCATTGATCGTAGGGAGAGATAAATGAGCGAATTCTCCCACCCAGAGGCATTTTTTCCGAGGGGAGAAGGCCTGTCTGCACGAGGAGACAAGAAAAATCTTTGGCATTTTCTTTCTTTGCCATCTGCCTCTCGTGATAAAGAGTATGCACCTGCCCAAAAGCGTAGGGAATCAGGGCTGCTCCAATCCAAATTGCGTAATGAAAGATCCCCCTTCGAAGAAAAGCGCGCACAGCGAGCAAGTTGACAAAGACAACCCAGAAGGAGAGCCCGAGGATACCGAAGAGAGCGGCAAATTGAAGCGCAGGAGCAACGGAAAGGGCCATCCCCGATAAATTCCAGCTGTATCCACATAAAATATGAAACCGAGACCATTCGAGAAGTGTCCAGACCGAAGCCATCGCCAAAATACGTGCCATCGTCAATGGGCGGTTATAGGGAATCAAGATGGAGAGAAGGCCAAACTGCACCCCCAAACAGAGAGAGAGAAAGAGCCAAACAAATAGGATATAGATCCCTTGAAACTCTATCGAGCTCATCCAGGAGAGTTGGACGAGAGAGATGAAGCTATACCAGACGCCAGCGCGCCAAAAACGTTGCTTAGAAAAGGGAAAAATGCGGATCGCTCGCCAGAAAAGGGCATAGCCAAACGCAGCAGCTAAAGGACTGAGCCAAGGGGCAAAACTAGGTTGCCCAAAAGCGACAATTAAGCAGCTGATCAGCCCCTGTAAAAAAACACTACCCCTCATTCAGCTTTGGCTCTTTTCGGTCCTTTCCCAAAGGCGAGAAGGATTAAAGCACCACCAAAAATACTCAAGTTCTTCAAAAACATGACCATTTGTAGCTGTTGCTCCGACCCCTCAAGAGCCCAAAAATTGTGAAAGAAAAAGGTCGTTGGAATCAAAAACAGGCAGAGGATAAAAGCACCAAAACGGACCTGTATTCCCAAAAGGACGAGTAGCCCTCCCCCCAGTTCAGCTATCGTAGCGATGACAAGGAGGATAGGGGCAAGAGGCATGAGCTGATCTAAGAGAGTTTGCGCCCATCCATGGTGATAGGATTTGCTGAGCACATCGAGCATTTGGTTGACAAGGAGCTGCTCAGAGGCATCCCAGTTCATGATTTTGTTGATTCCAGCTACAATAAAAATCGCGCTGAAACAGATTCTTCCAAGAAAACAAATCAATTTTTGAAGAGCATTCATCGAGTGTAGTCCCCTTTCCTTTACTTATGCAATATTTTGGAGTATAATGGTTTGGCATAATTATGAAGAAAACTTTTCGAGAGTACCACATCCTAAGAGCTTTAAACGCTTATGATTTTCATAACGCGCCTCTCGATGTCCACTTGAGTAAATACTTTCGGGAAAATCGAGCCATTGGCTCAAAAGATCGCAAAGAAATTGGCGAGGCCATTTACGCAATGATCCGATGGCTGGCCCTGATTGACCATTTTTGCGAAGAGCAGCGCGATTGGGAATCCAGGTATCATGCTTACCGGAAACTCTCGATCAAAAAATGTCTCACCAACTCTTCGATCCCTCCCCATATTAGGGTGAGCTGTCCAAAAATCCTTTTCACTCCCCTTCGAAGCCATTTCGGGGAAGAAAAGGCCCTTGAGCTCTGCCAGGTAAACAACACGAGGGCCCCTACAACGATCCGCGTTAACGTTTTAAAAACCAATAGACAGACCCTCCTCTCTTCCTGGAAAGATTCTTTTTCTGCCACACCGACGAAACACTCTGTCTGGGGAGTACAATTTGAGGACAGGCACAATTTCTCAACATTTGAAAGTTTCAAGCAGGGCCATTTTGAAGTGCAGGATGAAGCGAGCCAGCTGATCGCAAATCTCGTCGAAGCAAAACCGGGAGACCAGGTGCTTGATTACTGCGCAGGCGCTGGTGGAAAGACCCTAGCTTTTGCGCACAAGCTTCAAGGAAGGGGGCAGATCTACCTCCACGACATCCGTGCCCTCCCTCTAACAAAGGCCAAACGAAGACTCAAGCGAGCAGGAATCGAAAATGCACAAATCCTCCAGAGCCATTCTTCCAATCTTGAAAATTTGAAGGGAAAAATGGATTGGATTTTACTTGATGTCCCATGTTCAGGCTCAGGAACGCTCAGGCGTAATCCTGACCTAAAATGGAAGTTCACACCTGAGCTTCTCAAGCGACTAATCGCAGAACAAAGAAAAATATTCACTGAAGCTCTTCCCTTCTTAGGACCTAAAGGAAAAATTGTCTATGCAACTTGCAGTATTCTCCCGGAAGAAAATGAAGAACAATGCTCCCACTTCCAAGAGACCTATGGTTTTGACCTCTGCGGCAAACCTTTCCGCTCTCTCCCCACAGAAGGAGGCATGGATGGATTCTACGGAGTAACGCTAACGAGGAGTAGCTAATTATGCAGATCTCCCCTATAGTAAACCCTATGCGAAAGTCCCTTTCCCATTTTTTTCTCCTATTACTTCTACTACTCGGAAGTGGCCCAGGGCAGCTGGAAAGTAGTGAGCAACAAATCATCGTCCAGAACCGGGTGCTTGTCTCTGTCAATGGGAAGAACATCACCGTTGTCGACGTGATGAAGAAAATGGATGTCTTCTTAGCTAGAAACTACCCTGAAATGGCCAATTCCCCCACTCAGCGCCACCAGTATTACGCCTCGAATTGGCGACCCATGCTCAATCAGATGATCGAAAATATACTCATCATAGCCGATGCAGAGAAACTCGAATTGAAAATTTCCGATGCCGAGGTCCGGGAAAAGATTCACAACCGATTTGGACCCAACGTAATGGCTTCTCTTGATGAAGTGGGAATCACCCTAGATGAAGCTTGGGACATGATCTATTCTGAGATGGCAGTTCAAAGAATGACTTGGCACAGAGTCTACTCCAAGGCAATGCAGCGTATCGGCCCTCAAGCGATCAAATCAGCCTACAAGGAATTTCTCGTCAAAAATCCCCCCCAAGACGAGTGGAAGTATCAAGTGCTCTCTATCCGAGCAAGCACAGAGAAAATTGGAAGTGTGTATGCCCAAAAAGCCTATGCACTCATTCGCAATGAACCTCTCTCTTTTGAAACATTAGCGAAACAACTCACTGAAGAAAAAGACCGAGACTCTAGTCTAAAAATCAAAGTCTCAGAAGAGTACAACGTCGAAAGCAGCAGTCTCTCTTCAGCGGTCAAGACGATCTTGACGAGTCTATCCCCGAATACCTATAGCGAGCCCATCGCCCAGGTCAGCAGACGCGATAAGAGTACAGTCCATCGGATCTACTATTTAAAAGATCATGTCATACATGCCCCTCCGAGATTCAACTCCAAGGTAGATGGCCTGCACGACGATCTCGTCCAGAAAGAGATTGAACTAGAACTCCCTCTCTACATTTCTAAGTTGCGCCAAAAATTCAATTTTGACGAGAGCCAGCTCGATGAGCTCCCTGGAAATTTCCAGCCGTTTTCGCTTAAATAATCATGCCTATTTACAAGCCCTCTGAGCTTAGAAGTTTTGGAGTTCGAGCAAAAAAATCGTTCTCACAAAATTTTCTCATCGATCAGAATATTTTAGAAAAAATTGTCATTGCTGCCGACATACAGCCGGGAGACAATGTCCTTGAAATCGGCCCTGGACCAGGAGCTCTTACAGAACACCTCCTGAAAAAAGGAGCATTTGTATGGGCCATAGAAAAAGATGAGAAGCTCGCTGATGCACTTGAAAGACTCCAGACCGAAGACAACAGACTCCACATCTTTACGGGAGACGTTCTCACCTTTTCTCTCGATCGACTTCCTCAATCCGAAAAAAAATGGAAGGTCGTCGCCAACCTACCCTATAAAATCACAACGCCAATCATCCAAAAATTCATCACCGAATCAGAGAGATTCTCCGCGTTAACCATCATGGTGCAACGAGAGGTAGGTAAAAGGATGACAGCAGAGACAAACACCTCTGCCTACAGCAGCCTCACCCTTTTCCTATCGGCCTACAGCACCCCTACCTATTGTTTCACGGTGAAGCCCAACTCCTTCAGCCCCCCGCCCTCGGTCCACTCCTGCGTGGTACACCTCCAATTGCACCCCTTCCCCTTTTCCTTTAGCGAGAAGCGCTTCTTTCTCATGACGCGAACCGCCTTTGGGAAGAGAAGAAAGATGCTCCGATCCTCACTCAGTGAGCTCTATAGAAAGGAGAAGATAGAAAAGGCGCTAAAGGCTATCAACAAGAACCCTCTGGCAAGACCAGGGGAACTCGACCTAGATGCGTTTGCCTCTCTTTTTCTTTCTCTTGAGTCCCATACCCAGTAACACAAAGGCAAACAGAGAAAAAATGATCCGTCTATTTTTTCTCGATTTGAGCCAATAGAAAGATGAGATCCTCCCCTCTACAGCGCTTGTTGCAAAGAGAGGGGCTGCGTAGACCAACCGATCTTCCGTATCGCTCACCACAATAGATCCAACTTCCCTCCCTGCCCGAATTGGAAGTTCGAGATCTCTCCAGAGGAGCTTTGCACTGAGCTCTCTCTCTTCAGAAGGATAATAAGAATAATCAACATGATCACCTAAAGCAGCTGTTAACACCGACTTTCCATCGGGAATCTCCCTTATGAAAGGAGGGTGATCTTTTGAGAAGAGGCGCCTCACCTGGGTCCTCTCTCGAAATGCCGCTTCAAAAAGGGCGATCGCATCTTCGTATCGGGAGACCCGATCAGGGCATCCGAAAAGGACAGCGATGAGCCTGCGACCCTCATGCTCAGCACCCGTGACGTAATTATACCCTGCGCTTGCAATGTACCCCGTCTTCCCTCCAATCGACCTCGGATAGTTGTATTTTCCCTTCTTCATTAGACGGTTCACATTCCGAATCGCTCTTGATTTTTGAGAAGTTGGAGAAGTCCAGCTAAATTCGGTCCTCCTAGTTACCTGAGAAAAGGTCTCATTTTGAAAGGCCCACGACGCAATCTTAGCCATCTCGTAGGCCGTTGTTACCTGCTCGGGATGATGAAGGCCGTGGGGATTGAGAAATTGGGTATGCTTGAGTCCTCTCTTGGCCAGGTAGGCATTGAGCTCGTTGATAAACGCATCGATGGAGCCACTATGGTTCTCGGCAATCACGTTTGCTGCGTCGTTGCTGGACTGAAGTAGCATGTTATGCAAGAGGACATTAAGAGGCAAAACATCCCCTTCCTTAAGGCCCATTACAACCCCATCATGCTCCAAAATGAAGGGAGGATACTCAGAAGGAGCCGCTTGTTTCACTTCCGCGTTCATCATCTCCAGCGCCTCCTTCGAGGAGAGAAAAGGAGCCTCTAATCCAAAACGCTCCTGATCCAAGACGAAAAGAGCAGTCGCAATTTTCATTGTGCTGGCAGGATAATGGGGTTCATGAGCCTTCTTCTCGTACAATATAGCCCCAGTATCGGGATTCATGAGAATCGCTGAATGGGCCTTGAGCTTCACATTAAGCGACTGACCCTCAAGAGGTGGCCTGATCAGCAAAAAAAGTGAAAAGAAAAAAAGGAGAGTTTTCATCTTCTGAGTACTTTTAAAAAAAAGGCCGATATGCTCAATATGAAGACAACGGCGGGGGTAAGAATTCATCTTACTCTAGGCGAGATTTTTTCTCAAAGTAGGAGGGGCATGATCACACCAGACGATCTAGAAAAGGCGTATCACGACTTTTCATCCAACCTGAAAAAATGGGCGCCTGATGGGGTCATTGATATTGATATTGAAGCTCTTAGTGAAATGGATCTTCTTAACAAAGAAGACTTCGACGAAGAAGAACCAGATGACGTCACCCAGTTTTTTCACGTAGAAGAGACAGATGACAAGATCACCCTCTACAATGATAAGTTCGCAATCTGGATCGTTCCTACTTTGATCGATGAGGTGTCGACGACTCATACCTACATCTCCCAGCTCACAAAAAAAGAAGCCAACCTGGAGCTGGTCTATACCACCGCCGGTGTCTACAACACCCCAAAGTTCATCTTAAAAGTTCTGCAGAAATTTCTGATCGAGGTGATCGATACCGACGCCGTGATCACCTCTATGGGGAAGAAGAGCTGATCATCTCCCTTAGGCCCTATTCCTTGGAATTTGTCAGATTCTTCACAAGGGTGAGGACATTCTGATCTCCCTCTCTTCGATAGAGAAGAACATCAGCGCACTCTTGCATCAGAGGAATGCCCAGCCCTCCTAGCTCTCTTTCTTCTAAAGGAGCTTCCCTATCGATCTTTTTGATATTTGCTAGCGGATTGAATGCTGGGCCATCATCAAAGAGCTCAAACTGGATATGACGATCCGGTACGTAGCGACAGGTGAGAATCAACTCATGAGAGCCATCCGACGCCCCATGCTCAATCACGTTGACGATCGCTTCTTCTAGAGCAAGTTCCAGACGCATCTTCTCTCCCTTTTCTAGGAGGGTTTCGCCAATCTTTTGACGGACCCACTCAAGCAATCTGGGGAGCTCATCTCTATGGGCAGTCGCAACAATCTGATCCATCAGCCCCTCCAGAGGCAATCATTCCATCGACAATTTTCCGTGCCAGTTTCTCGTAAATTGGGATTCTTGCCTCTTGTCCCGCTGCCCCTACAGAATCGAGCTGCCCAAGAGAAAAGGCGATCGAGGTGACTCTTTTGCCCGTATCATTGATAAAGGAAAGATCACGTAAAGAGTTAGGATCAGCATAGTCGTAATCGACTCTTGCTTTGACTATTTGCGGTCCTAAGATACACTTACCCGTGCGGGCACTCTCAACACAGACTTCAACAGAGATCGTCTCCCTGTTTTCGATTCCGATCACGTTGTCGCGAAGCTTGCCGCTCTTATCATCTCTGTCATACCGATAACCAATTCGGTCATGATCGGTCCCCTTGACCTTTACATTGACGATCCATTCCCCGCCTCTCTGGACATACTCGAAATGAGCAGTCCTGGCAATCGCATTTGCGAGGGCGCCTGTCAGCTCTCCTTCATCATCTCCAATGGCATACGGAACAGAGACGGTGATCTTATCGCCCCCATCAAAATAGTAACCACACGATGTTAGGAAAAGGGTGAGAAGAAAGGCCCATTTCATTTTTTCTGCTCAAGCTGAGTCAGTTTTTGCTCCACATGTGTCAAGCGCTTTTGACTCTCATAGACAATTTCAGAGTTGGGATAACTCTTTAGAATTTTTGCATAGTAGATCTTGGCCGCGCCCCATTTTTTCATCCGCTCGTAAAACTGCGCGGTAAGGTAAAGGGAATGGGCATAATGATTCTCCATCTTCCCCAAGTTCTCAAGAGCGACCGCTACTTTTTCTTCTCTTGGAAAATTGTCTTGAAACTTTCGCAAGTTCAGACGGGCCAAATCGAGGTAATCGGGGTCGGGATATTCTGACTGGCTCTGCTTAAGGTAGACCTCTCCGACTCCGATATAGCTTTCGACAGCAAGAGAATGTTTAGAAAAGCGACGAATGAGCGTTTGATAGGTCTCTATACTCGCTCTAAAGTCTTCATTCTTAACTTGGATCTGCGCCTTGCCATAAAGAGCATGAGCAGATAAATCATGGTGAGGCAGAGCGGAGATCACCTCGTCGTAAATCAGAATGGCTTCATTTCCGGCAGGTGACCATTTGGGCATGCTTTTGAAACCCATCAGGTGCTTCCGAGCCCCTAAGCGAAACTTTTCGGCGATTTCAAATTTATGCTGAATGGCCTCTTCAAAATATTTTGGAGTCGCCTGCCCTGTTAAATAATCGGTGAACTGGTAGTTCGCCATATCGAAATCTTCCATCTCGAAATAGGAGACACCAAGAAAATAGGTCGCATCTTGTGCAAAGGGACTATCGGGGAACTGACTGATGATGAGAACGCAATCCTTGGAGAGTTGTTTCCACTCTTTTTCTTCATAGGACCGAATTACAGCGCTATATTGATCCTGAACAGAGAGGGGTTCTACAGCATAGATAGATGAAGTGGCGATAATAATAAAAAAAAGAACGGTTCTAAGAGGGTGTATGTGAAATGCTTTCACTGTCAAAAGCCAAGATTTTTTTCTAGAAGAATGCTCTGGAGAGCGAAGTAAACTCGGATAGAGTTTGTGGAGCTCGAAGAGCTTCTTATAGGAGAAAAGATAGCTTTTCAAGACAGTGGAATGATTTCGCATATACCCTTTAAGCATAAGTGGGTCCATTTTACCGGGCTGCTGGCAACTTGTCAACGCGGATCCCTAGAACGACAGAATGTGCAGCAAGTTCTTTTTTGAACTCCTCAGTTAAATCAACACCCCAAGTTGACCCAATCGCTAGTGTCCCTACTTTTCTTTCCCCCTCGCAAAACTCGAGCTCGATTTCAGCTTTACCAGGGGAATCACGAAAGAGTTTCTTGAGATCGAGGACATGCGATAATCGCATACGGGGTGCATCGAGTTGGACGATCAATTGCATATCTTCTTCCTTTTTTAATTGTTTTGCTTTGGGTCCTTTTGAGCGAGAGCGATCCCCTTTTCTGAGAAGGCCCATCTTTGCTTGCATGCGCGCTTTGTCATAAGCAATATCGCAAGCCTGCATCACTTCTTTATCCACCTTTGTCAGATCGCTGAGCCACCGGCAGGTCAGCTTCACTGTTCCATCCTCATCTTTATCAATTTGTAGAACAGCGTAGATTAGTTGATTTTCGATAAGGAGATGCGCATGTTCATCGAACAACTCGGACCAGATAGGCAGCTCTAATCTCCCGTGGCGATCTCCAATCGTCAGAATGGCGAATTTCTTCCCACTGCGAGCAGCTATTTTGACAAGGACATTCTCGATCACAAAGGCCGCCCTGCAAACAGCTGCCTGCTCGAGCTTCTCGATTTGGTCTAAACCGACACAGGAGAGGTGCCCTAGCATTTTCTCCACATCGTCGAGGGGATGCCCCGTCAGATAGAAGCCAAGAAGCTCCTTTTCCCTCTTTAGGACATGCATTTTCGGCAAGGGATCGACCTTTGGAGGCTCTTTGAATCGGGTGGATTCATCTTCGATAAGGGCGAAGAAGTTGCGTTCTCCTCTCTGTTTTTCTCTCTGCTGCTTTTGCGCTTCATGAAAGATCGGCTCAAGTCCAGCAAGAAGCTGTGCGCGTGTCCAACCGCAAAAATCTAGCGCTCCTGCCTCGATCAAGCACTCGATCACCTTTTTGCCCACCCTTTGGGTATTGACTCTCTTGATGAAATCATAGAGAGAGAGGAAAGATCCATTCTTCGAGCGCTCAGCCACCACCTCTTCTACTACCCCTTGGCCAACCCCCTTCACCGCAGTCATTGCAAACCTGATACCCTTAGCAGTTGCGACGAACACCTCCTTCGATTCATTGATATCTGGAGGTAAGATAGCAATCCCCATCGCTTGACACTCACCGATGAACTTTGTCACTTTTGCCAGATCGTCTCGGTCACTGGTCATCAGAGCCGCCATCCAATGGAGGGGGTAATTAGCCTTGAGATAAGCGGTGACATAACTTAAGTAGCCGTAAGCCGCTGCGTGTGATTTATTGAAGCCATATGAGGCAAACTTCTCCACCTTGTCAAAGATGATCATTGAAGTGACTTCATCGATTCCATTCTCTAAGGCCCCTTTGCGGAATTTATCCCGTTGCCTAGCCATTTCCTCTTGGTCTTTTTTCCCCATTGCTTTGCGCAAGACATCCCCTGCCCCAAGGCTATACCCCGCGAGGCGCTGCGCCATCATCATCACCTGCTCCTGGTAGACCATGATCCCATAAGTCTCCTCCAAAATCTCCTGCACCTTGGGATGGTCAAACTCAATGGGCTCTCGCCCATGCTTCCTGTTGACAAAGGAGGGAATCATCTGCATGGGCCCAGGACGATAGAGAGCACTTACCGTCATAATCTCTTCAAACGTGTCGATATGCAGTTGCTTGCAAAGCTCCTGCATCCCTCCTGACTCGAGCTGGAAGAGTCCAAGCGTTTTCCCTTGGTTTAGAAGAGAAAACGAAGGTTGGTCATCGAGTGGCAGCCTCACCCAGTCGATCTTTATTTTTTCACTCTCTTCGATAGAATCAACAGCCAGCTGAATGGCTGTCAGGGTTTTGAGCCCGAGAAAATCGATCTTTAACATCCCAACAGCTTCAACCGGCTTCATCGCAAACTGGGTCACAACGATATTGTCATCCTTAGCATTGCATACGGGAAAATGCTTGATCAACGGGTCAGCAGAAATGATGAGCCCCGCCGCGTGGATCCCCGTGTTGCGGACCGATCCTTCCAGCGTTTTAGCCAGATCAATCAATCGCCTTGTCTCCTTGTCCGACTCATATTGCCGTTTGAGGTCGGGATCGATATCGAGCGCCTTATCGAGGGTCATATTCGGGTCTTCGGGGATGAGTTTGGCGATCTCATTGACCTTCGATAGAGGAACACTGAGGACACGTCCCACATCTTTAATCGCCATCTTCGCCTTCATCGTTCCAAAAGTGATGATCTGGGCGACCTTTTCCTTACCGTACTTCTTCACCGTGTAATCGATCACCTCTGACCTGCGTTCCATGCAAATATCGACATCGATATCGGGATAGGAAACGCGCTCAGGGTTGATGAACCTTTCGAAGAAAAGGTTGAAGCGGAGCGGTTCGATATCGGTGATCCCCGTCAAGAAACAGACGATTGAACCTGCCCCAGATCCACGACCAGGGCCAACTGGAATCCCCTGCCCCTTAGCCCAAGAGATGAAATCATAGACAATCAACAGGTAGTCGCCGAGTTCCTTAGAGAGGATGAGCTCAAGCTCATAGTCGAGCCGATCCCGCACAACCTGCATCGGCTCTTTATCGGGATATTTCTCTGCCACCTTTTCTAAGGCCGTAGCATCATACCTCCTCTGGATCCCTTTCTCACACAGCTCCTTTAAAAAAGACTCCGACGCTTTCTCCCGTTCCTTTGGGGTGTATTTAGCCCCCTCCAACTTAGGAGGGACAAAAACAGGGTAAAATTTCGATGAGAAATCAAACGAGAACCCGCACTTATCCGCAACCGCTTCGGTCTCTTTGACCGCCTCAGGAAAATCCGCGAAGAGCGTCTCCATCTCCTCCGGCGACTTGAAGTAGAGCTCATGAGTGAGCCACAGTTTCCTTTTTGGGTTGAGAACTCGGTTTTTTGGGTTCCCTGCAGAATCCCTCTCCCAGATCTCACATGGCTCCCCAGAAGAGACATTCATCAAAATCTCATGAGCCTGCCAATCTCCCTGATCGAGATAGCGAGAGTCATTGGTCGCAACCACTCGAATCCCCTGACTCTTTGAGAGCTCTTTGATTCTTTGATAGACCTCTTCTTGCTTCTTCTGGTATTCGATAGAGGCTCCCCAAAGCCAATTTTCTCGGTCCATCCCATCAGCACGCATCTGCTCTTCACTCATAGAGTGACGAGTCACCTCGAAGTAATAATCCTCTCCAAAAAGCCTTTGGAAAAACTCGATCTCTTCCTTTAGCCCTTCTTCATTCTCCGATAGGATCAACTCGGCGACCTTTCCACGCATCGGCCCCGACAGACAGACCAGTCCTTCGCTATGCTTTTGTAAAAGCTCCTTATCAATCCGAGGAGTGTAATAGAAACCCTCTAAATAGGCAGACGAACTCAGCTTGCAGAGGTTTTGGTATCCGGTCTTATCCTTTACGAGCAAGACGATTGGATAGCCCGCCTTTTGTCCCCCAATCCTCTTTTTCTCAAACCGAGAAAGAGGAGCGACAAAGAGCTCACATCCGATGATCGGCTTTATCTCTGCTGCCTCGCAGGCTTTATAGAAGTCAACAGCCCCATGTAAATTCCCTTGATCGGTGAGTGCAAGCGCGGAGATTTCATGGGAGCGAGCGCGCTCTACCAGCCCCTTAACTGAAGCTGTCGAGTCTAAAATAGAAAATTGCGAATGTACATGTAGAGGAATGAATGACATGTCTCGAGAAGATAGCGAAAATTGGGATATTCAACAAACGCAAGTTTGGTATTTAGTTCGTTGGCGCAGGTCCGAGCAGATCAGTGTCATCATCGTCAATTTTTGATTTTACACTTGTTCCCATCGCCGCAGAACGAGTTCCACCCACCTTCCATAAAGGAAGAAGAAGGCAAACAGAGAGAACACCGCAAAGACCGATCGTAAAGAAAAAACCCTGCCACCCAAATCCTTCGCAGATCATTCCAAGGGGATAACCAGCCGTCGCTGCCCCGATGTATGCGACAAACCCTACAAATCCTGTCGCAGAACCAGCGGCCTTCTTTCCAGCGAGCTCTGCTGCAACCATCCCAATGAGCATCTGCGGGCCGAAAATCAAAAAACCGATGACAAACATGAGGAGCGAGTCGAGGATCGGCAAACCCGCCGGTGAAAACCAAAAGGCGCTCAGAGCGAAGATCACCCCTAGACTAAATAGGACATTGATTGGGCCACGTTTACCACCAAAAATTTTATCCGATGCCCAACCCGCCACTAAGCTTCCAAAGATCCCTCCGATTTCAAACCAGAAGACACACCCCCCTGCCATGAGAAGAGAGTATCCTTTACTCTCAACGAGATAGAGAGCACTCCAATCATTAATCGCAATCCGGATCACGTAAACAAAGAAATAAGAGAGAGCCAAAATCCATATAAATTTATTTTTTAATACGTGTTTAAAGAGGATCTGGTTAGCTGAAAGCCCACTCTCCTCTTCTTCTTTTTTCTCAGGGTAATCATTTTTAAACTTTTCAATAGGGGGAAGACCTAAAGACTGCGGGGTATCTCTTAAGCGATTGAGCAAAAAGAGCCCCGCGATAATACATAGAACACCAGGGACATACATAGCAAAGCGCCACCCCCAGAACTGCGCACAAAGGGCAGCTACTAAAGGGATCAGAGCTCCTCCAACACTATGCGAGGTATTCCAAAAGCCCCACCAGGTGCCCCTCTCTTTCTGAGAGTACCAGTGGGTCAAGAGACGCGCACAGGGGGGCCACCCATACCCTTGGAAATACCCATTAAGCCCCCAGAATATCGCAAAAAAGAGAATTGACGAAGAGAGACCAAATAAAATATTGAGAAACCCGGTACAGATCAACCCAATAGACATAAAGAAGCGGGGATTCGCCCTATCGGACAAAACCCCACTTAAAAATTTACTTGCCCCATAGGAAAGAGAGAGGATACTCGCAAGGATTCCCAGGTCCCCCTTATCAAACCCAAGGTCGTTCATCAGTGAAGGCATGGCAAACGTGAAGCTTTTACGAGAAAAATAGTAAAAGACATACCCAACATACATCCCGTAAAAGGTGCGCCAACGCCAATACTTGTAACTCTGTTTTACCTCATTCTCATCCGTTATCTCCTTTTCGGGAGGAGCGGGCTTGAGGAAGGAAAAGATTTTCATGACTATGTAGCTCCAAAGCAGAGTATCTAGCGTACCAAAAAAATAGAGAAAAGTCAATCAAATTCATTCTTGATAATACAGTAAAAATTCTAGTATAGTGAAGAATAGCTACCGCAATGAAATGTTCTATGCCTAATCGGATGAAAAAACCGACTGGGCCTTACTTAAGGGGTAATCTATGGGTGATATACGTGGAGACAGAGTGGAAAGGCATCGCGATGAGGGTGTCTATGTCCCCCCTGTTGAAAAAGACCGAAAAGAAAAAGAAAAGTTTCGACACACCCCTCCAAGAGAAGAGGAAAAAATCCTCTCTGCAACTTTTTTTTTCTATCTAAAAAAGATTTTTAATACCCTCTCTACCTCGAAAAAATTAGCCGGGAAAGTAGTCGACCAGCAGCTTTTTGTCGAACACCTCGAAATTTTTAAGAATCTCCTCAAAAAACTCATGAAGGAAGACTTAAGTAAATCTTCGGAATACGCATTGCAGCTCTCCGAAAACTGGAGCCATCTCCTGGAAGATTTTGACGGGCTCGAGATCATCGAGAGAAAAAACCTCAAAAAAGTCGCCCTCTTTCGAGAACTGCTCGATATCGTCAAGCATTACCCACCAGAATCGGAGCACAGCTTTGGCTATTACCTTCTCAATCAAGCAGGCAAAAACTGGCTCCCCTTCCCCTTCATTGAAATTCTAGAAACTCTGCACAGCGAGCATAAAGAAAAAGAAAAAGAGAGCACACTGACTGCGTGGTGCTCTCTAATTGACTCGGTAATCGAAAACCTGAAAAACGACCTCCCCTTCAAGGGAATTCCTCGCTAGAAGGTCATCAGGTCAACTGAGGAGCCTCTTTCCGAGACTTTGGAGCATCTGCTATTCCATAGCCTCTTTCCATTTGAACGGCGTAAGCCAAACTCCGGCGAAAAGCAAACCAACTGATCGCTTGGATCGGGGAGTTTGAAGCCGCTTCTTGTTTGTCCTTGCTAATCACAAAATAATCGAGTGTCGTCCTATTAATGAACAGGAGTTGACGCGCAGTCAATTGCATCGCACCCCGTGGATAAAGAATCCCGACAGACCCAATAAAAAATCCCGTTAGATCGATGAATGCTCTATAGAAGTTGTTCTTCATGAAATTTCTACCTGATTGCGACCAAATGGTCACGATAGATAAAATAGCAAGAGCGATATGGATCACAAAGCGCACCACACTCATTACTGCGGTTTGTCCATAAGCCAAAGAAGCATCAATCACCGACCAAAATCTACCATTTTCAAGGCTCGATAATTTCACCGCAGCGCTAATCAAGTTATCCGTGGTTTCGGTAAATCCTCTCTCATAGGCCGTCATCAGTTCTGGTGTATATAGCTTAGCGACACCAGAGTTACATATTTTTTCCTGCATAATTCCTCCAAAATGCTTGAGTCATGAATATCCCCATCAAAATAACGTGAGAAAAAAGTTAACAGAAAAGCCGTTTCAGTGTCAAAAATTGAAATTCAATTAGCCAATCTTGAAATCCAATCGCACGCTAAGCTTTTCACCTCCTGATGATACGGTATGACGCATTTCCTCTTTCACTTCTACTTGGGCTCCCGCATCTTGCAATACTGCCGTAAAACTATTTTTTAGCTCTGTTCTTCTTACTCCATCTGGGGCCTCTTGCACATGGAACTCACTTTGTCCTCCTATTATTTTCATACTATTAGGAAAAAATTTACCTAATCCAAGGCTGCCTTGCATAGATAGTGATGAGATTTCTCTAGACGAACTCAATTGTCTCCCAGGCGACTGTTCCAGAAGGGAAAGAGCAGTGGAACCATCTACATCTTCTACCTCATCATCTAGGATTTCAACGATTGGTCCGGAATCAGTCTGTACCTCAGTGGCTATGGAAGAATGCACACCATTCAGCGTACTAAAGGCAGCTAACCGTTTAACTCTCTCCGTCATCTCCTCTAATGACTGTCCCTCATTTGCAGCGGTTCCAAAAAGATTCACTGAGTTCATCAAGCGACTACCCATAAAGCCACAGGCAATTTGTGAGAAAATGAGAGCGATCTCTAAGTAAGGATTGTCAGAAGCAAATCCTTCAGAAACCAGTTGAAAATAGTGGATGCTAGTTGCGGCGACTGCAGGAGCAGCGATCGAGGCAAAAAAATCGCGCTTGTTGAGACTTGTGGGAAACCCCCATACATAGTTGAAGAATATATCGACAATTCCAACGGTAGCAACCGTTGAAAGAGTATTTCCAGCTATCCCCGAATTCAAAGAAGTTGCCACTACCGTAGCAAAGAAACTAGAGCTAAGAGCCGATTTTGCTAAATTGTCAACGGCTATAGAACCACTCATGACTACCTACCTTGTAATTAGTTACGTATTATCCAATGAAGTTCTGATCTTCCATATGAAGAGAAAATATTGTCAGGTTAAAGATTTATTCGCAAGGCGCGCAGAATAAGGAGCACTCTTTCGTTAAAATTGCGATCTGGCCTATCATTGCCTCCCATGAAGTATTCCATTGCTAAAGGCACCTTCGATATTTTACCAAAAGACCCCACCCCGGATGGGGCTTGGCGCAATTCTCATTTATGGCAATATGTCGAAGAGGTGATCCGCGATGTAACCAAGGTCTATGGCTTCCAAGAGATCCGCACCCCTATCTTTGAGAGGACAGAACTCTTTGTCCGCGGTGTTGGAGAAAGCTCCGACATCGTCACGAAGGAGATGTACACCTTCGAAGACCGTGCAGGCCGCTTGATGACTTTGCGCCCTGAGGGGACCGCCTCTGTCATGCGGGCTTTCATTGAAAAGCACCTCGATCAGCAAAAAGGAGTGCACAAGCTCTACTATATTGGTCCAATGTTTCGCTATGAAAGACCGCAAGCTGGGCGTTTTCGCCAACACCATCAGTTTGGTGTTGAGGCCATCGGCGATGGCTCTGCTGAGCAGGACGTAGAGGTGATCGACCTCCTCTGTGAGTTTTATCGAAAGCTCGGCCTCGAAAAGTTGACCGTGATGCTCAATTCTGTTGGAGATGTCTCTTCACGCGAGCGTTATCGAAAGGCCTTACGTACTTTTTTGCAGCCAAAGTTTGAGGACCTCTCCGCTGAAAGTAAGGTCCGATTCGAAAAGAATGTCCTGCGGATCCTCGACTCAAAAAATGGGGAAGACCAAAAACTCCTCGAAGGAGCTCCCTCAATTCTGGATTTTTTAAGTGAAGAGGCAAAAGAGCACTTTGATCGGGTCCAGTCCCTTCTAAAAAACTTAAAGATTGACTATGTGATCAACCCAAAACTCGTACGAGGACTCGATTATTATTCAAAGACCGTCTTCGAAGTAACTGCGGGCGAGCTCGGTGCTCATAACTCCATCGGAGCAGGAGGGCGCTTTGATGGTCTTAGCTCCCTTCTTGGTGGCCCTGACCTTCCCTCTATTGGATTTGCAACGGGACTCGAACGGGTGATTCAAACGATGATAGGACAAAATGTCCCAATGCCGAGCCCACTAGGTCCCCTCCTTTATTTCATTCCACTCGGAGACGCGGCGAAAGAATTCTGCCTAGAGCAAGTGTATGCCCTGCGCCATGAGGGAATCCCTACGGAAATCGATCTGAGAGAAAAAAAAGTAGGGGCATCCATTGAACGCGCCTCTTCGATCGGTGCGCGCTTTGTGGTTGTTTTTGGAGAAGAAGAAATGCTAAGCAAAAACCTTGTAATTAAAGAATTAGACACGAGAGAGGAATTTTCTCTCTCGCTTGATCAGCTTTCCCACTGGCTAAGAAATCAGCTGATGGGGTAAAATTTTTAAGAAACTTTTGGAGGTATCTTTTATGAAATTTCGTTCACTCATTGTTCTACTCAGCTGTTCTCTTTGCCTTGTGGCAGAAGCGGAAAACCTGGAGAAAGTAGAGGAAAAGGTTGCTGAGAAAGAGCAACAAGTAGAAATCGCTAAAGTTTCTGAGGCAAAGGTCTCAGAATCTTTTGGTCATCTTATTGGAAAAAACATCAACACTATGAACCTCGACTTCGATATCGCATCTGTCATGAAAGGGGTGCAAGACTCGCTCGATGGCAAAGAGTCCCCGATGAGCGAAGAGGATTGCATTCAGGCGATCACCGCTGCTCAGGAAGAGGCTCGCCAAAAATTAGCAGATGACAACCTCGCTAAAGCAGAGGAATTCCTTAAATCTAATGCGAAGATAAAAGGGATTGTCTCTATTGAAGAGGGAAAACTTCAATACAAAATTGATAAGAAAGGAACTGGAGAAGTCGTGCAATCTACTTCTACTCCTTCCATCCTTTATTCAGCTACATATCTTGATGGTTCGTCGTTTGCTTCCTCTGAAGAAAATGAGACTCCTATCTGCTTAGACGAGACCATTCAAGGATTTAAAAAAGGACTCGTCGGGATGAAAGAGGGAGAAAAAAGAACTCTTTATATCCACCCTGAATATGCTTATGGCACACAAGGGTTCCTTCCCCCCAACGCGCTTTTGACATTTGAAGTCGAAATTGTCAAAGCACATGCTCCACCTCAAGAAACTGCTGAAGAGATGGCCGCTGAGCAAGCCTCTCCAGCTACAGAAGAGGAGCAATCAGCAGAACTCAGGTGAATGTAGTTCTCTTTGAGCCGCAGATTCCGCAGAATACCGGAAATATTGTCCGCACCTGCGCAGTCCGCGGCTCTCGTCTTTTTCTCGTAAAACCTCTCGGATTCTCCGTTACAAATCGTTGGCTCAAGCGGGCCGGCCTTGACTATTGGGAAGGGGTCGAGGTAAACTTCATTGACGATTTAAATGCTTTTCTACAGAATGCTTCTAACTGTTTCTACTTTTTTTCTGCGCATGCGGAAAAGCTATACACACAGGTCCAGTATAGCGAAAACGACTACTTGATTTTTGGTTCAGAAACGGCTGGATTGCCTCGGGAATTTTGGGATTTATGGCCGGAGCAGTTCTATACGATACCCAAAAGACCAGAGACTCGTTGTTTAAATCTGGCGAATGCTGTTTCGGTTGTGTTATATGAATCATGGAGGCAGCAAGACTTTACAATCACTTAGGATATGAATCAGTTTCGCATCTCTTTCCCCTTGCAAATGGCCATCGCAACCCTTCTTGGGATCTGTATTGGCCTTTTTTTTGGTGAAAGATGTGCCATTTTTGCGCCGTGGGCTTCTGCCTATGTGATGATCTTAAAAGTCACCGCAATCCCCTACCTTATTGTTGCAATCATTCATGGCCTCGCTCTTCTTAACCGCGCTCAGGCGATGCAAATTCTCAAAAAGGGATCTATCTTCATCGCCTTGGCAATCCTCATCAATATCATGGTGATCTATTTGATCTATTGGGGATTTCCAGCAGCGGAAGGGCCTAGACAAACAGGGTATGTGCTGAATGAAATCCCAGCTCTGAACTTCGCAGAAATTCTCATCCCAGAAAATATCTTTTATTCCCTTGCAAACAACATCATCCCTGCGATTGTCGTTTTTTGTGTTCTCTTTGGGCTCTCGCTCATGTATCTAGCCGAAAAGCAATCGTTGATGTCAGGACTTCAAACAGCTCTAGATGCACTGACCAGGGTGACTGGGTGGATCGCCCGGATTACTCCGATTGGAACATTTCTCATCATGGCCAATCAGGTGGGAACTGTCCAGTTCTCGACCATTAAACAGATGAGTACCTTTATCATTCTCTTTGTCTTGGGGACATGTCTTGTGGTGTTTTGGATCCTGCCCCGCTTAGCAAGCATGCTTACCCCGATCAAATCATCAACGTGGGTAAAAAACTTAATACCAGTCCTAGTGCTCGCCTATACGACAAATGTGACGATCGTCGCCCTGCCATACATCATCAATATCATCCAGCGTGAAATGCAAATGCTGTTTCCTAAGGATGAAAATGTCCGGAATCAGATCCAGGGAACGGTATCAATTATTTTCAATTTGCCATTGGGATCGATGTACACATCTGCCTTTGTCCTTTTTCTATCGGTTTTCTTCGCCGTTCACTTAGGAGTTCCAGAGCAATTCAAGCTCTTTCTCACGACCTGTCTCACAAGTTTGGGGGCAGTAGGCCTCGGTTCGTGGATCAATAGCTTGACCTTCATCCTCGATGCATTAGGAATGCCTATTGATGGGGTGCAACTCTACCTGACCGTCATTCCCTTTACGGCTGGCTTTCAGTCTCTTGTCTCGGTGATGTACATCGCAACGCTCGCTTTTTTGATCACTCTTGCAGGAAGAGGACTCCTCGTCATAAAGATCCGCTCCCTTCTCGTTAACAGTGCCCTGACCCTCCTTCCCGTCCTCCTGATTTTTGGCGCACTCAAATTCTACGATCCATTGCCTAGAATCAAGAATGAGGCCAAAACCATCTACGATCTTGAGATCGAATCAGATGCAACGATCCGTGTCTTCACAAAAGAAGAGCAGGAGAAGATGCCCGCTTCCTCGCGTCCAGAAAAAACTTTGGATAGAATATTTAGAACCAAAAAATTACGAATTGGATATGACCCCAACGCCGCCCCGTTCTGTTTCTTGAATCACCACAACAAACTCGTTGGATTCGATGTTGCCTATGCCTACCAACTCGCCTTTGACCTCAGCTGCGATCAGATTGAATTCATACCCGTCATCTATGGAAAAATGGGAGAGCAACTCGCTAGTGGAGCTTACGACCTCGCTATGTCAGCAATTTCGATCTCAGAAGAGCGGTTGAAGGCGATGTGCTTTCCAAATTCTGTTCTCGATGCCAAGATCGTCTTTGTTACGAAAGATAAGCATCGAAAAAAAATGGGATCCATCGAAACCGTACGGGCCAATCGCTCATTAAAAATCGCTGCCTTGATCAATACTGCTTATGAAGGAATCGCCTACGAGGAGTTTCCAGAACACGAGATCATTCTTCTAGAAAACTATGAGGAATTTGCACAAAGTCCCCCTCCTGCAGATATCCTTATCTGGGAAGAACAAGAGGCTATTGCTTGGACAGTTGCCAACCCTGAGTTTCATGTGATTTTTCCAAAGCCCAACATCGGTAAGGAAACTCTAGGCTACCCAATCAGATATGGGGATTCAGAGTTCTTATGCTACCTCAATACTTGGCTCTCTCTAAAAGAAAAAGATGGATACAAGAAACAACAGTATGACCTTTGGATTCTGGGGAAAACACAAGTAGCCGCCCCTCCAGAGAAGAGGTGGTCACTACTCGATCAGCTCTTAAAAAACTAGACGAACACTGCTATGCAGAACATGTGCAACCGCGGGGACCTTCCAACTCCCTGACCATTCGCGCAGCGCTGCAAAAACAACACCTTCGGCGACGGCACCGACAAAGGCAATGAGGTTGACAACCCCACCAACAGGACTCAGGCGACTCGCTCCATAGATGGCAACGTTTGAGGTGATCCGCAGTCCCTTATAAATGGGCGCTTCTTCTTTCACTTCAATCCAAAGAGCATCCCGAAAAAACCACTCCTCATAGATAGGGAAAAGGACCGCAAGGTAAACGAAGGCGAGAATCTTTAGCACAACTCTTATAAGGGGATGCACCCCAGACAGACTATCGACCATTGTGATGTAGTTAGCTCTGCTCGAGCAGTCAGCGCCGAACCGAGTCATCAGACTAAAGGCTCCCTCTTCTGCTGCAAGGCTCAACCCAGCCCCAACACTGCCGTATAGGACAGAAGTTTTCCACGAGGGGACCGAAGACAATTGGACGGTAGGTTCAGTACTCATAGATAATCAGGAAGAATAGACTACTCTTGGTTTTAACCCCAAATGCAAAAAAATTATCGTGCATAAAGCCTACCTTGAGCATGCTTCGCATGAGGAGGGTAAGAAGTTGACTTCACGAAATTCAATGACCTGAAAGAGTCCATGCCGCGCAATCAAACGTTTCTCAACTCCAGCCCTTATAGTTCCAAAAGCTCAATCCGAGAATTCTCATTTCATTGGGAACGAGAAAAACAGTCCCGATTACTGAGCAGTCTCACCTGTTTGGATGAACTCTTTAATCGTTTCTTTATCCCTAAGTCCGACAAGACGCCCTATCTCTTTTCCCTCTTTAAAGAGAACCAAGGTAGGGATCGAAGTAACCTGGAGAAATGAAGCGGTTTTTTGAGCTTTATCAATATCAATCTTCGCTATGACAGCCAAACCCGCAACATCTTTAGCAACCTCTTCAAGAACAGGAGTGAGCATCCGACAAGGGCCACACCAATCAGCATAAAAGTCGACCAAAGTAAGCCCCGAGCTCACTCCTTCTTCAAAATTTTCTTCATCTAATAGCTTAAAGCTCTCAATCATCTCTTTCTCCTCTTATCAAGTACAGGTATCTTCAATTTACTACAATTTGTCAAAAAAAACCACCCCCCCCCCACTAATGGAGGAGATTATCAATTTGAAGGTGGAAGATTTTTCAACTATTTCCCTAAAAAATCTCTGTGGGCAAAGATCAACTCTTGACCGTTACGTACATCACCAAACGTCTTGACAAGCTTAAATCCTTTGCTCTCCATAAAAGGAATGAATCGAGTGTCGTTATAGTTATCTTCTACTGTAGCCACATCGATTTGAACTCGAGAAAAATCTATTGAATTGAGAATATCAAACTCTCCACCCTCAGTGTCTAAGCTTAAGAATTGAATATGATTGATCCCATATTGGTCTAGGATATTGTTGAGAAGAAAGCACTCCACTTCGATGGTCGAATAAGCGGCATTATGCTGTTGCATTTCTGAAACCGCTCTCTGTAAGTGCCGAGGATCAAATTTATCGACTAGACCAGAGAGCATTTCTGGATAGCCGGTGAAATTATGAAATAAGCTAATCCCCTCTTTGTCCGATATGCATCCCTTCACGCAGATCACATCTCGGTTTTTCTCTAACCTCGCAAACACTTCTGGAATAGGCTCAATGCAAACACCCGTCCAACCGAGTTCCTTTTCGAAGAAGTAAGTATTGCTAAGAGATATCCCATCATGAGCTCCAATATCTACAAAGACCCCATCGCGATGGCCCTCAAAATAGGTTTCATAGACAAATCGATCTTGCCCACACTGACTGTGATAATCAGCAAAGACAGTAGAAAACACCAAGAGAGCAAGTATAGAAAATATCCCCTTCATTATTCCTCCGATTTTTTTTTCTTTGTATATCATCAATCAAAAATATTGTGCAATTTCTGAGTATGGGAACGTTAAAGGGGCCACGGAAAAGAATGAGGTGCTTAAGGTGGAGTCCCCTCTGCACCGGCTTCATACCATTTTTGCAACCCCATGATTGCCTCTGTAAGAGCATTAGCAATTGCAAAATGGGCCTCTTTTTTATCCATATGAGAAAAGGAATCCCATAAAATCGCAGAGCCAAAAACACAGGCTGTTTTTCCCCAAAGTTTAGGGAATTTTCGATCCCGACCCCATACTTCCCCTGATCCATGTATATAAGCAGGAACGATCGCTGCCTTGGAACGCATGAGGAGCATGCCTATGCCCGGCTTAATTTCACCGAGCTCACCACTTGTCATCCTTTCTCCTTCTGGAAAGATAATTACCTGTTTCCCTTCCTTTAAAAGCTCGAGCAAAGTTTTAAACACCGATACATCGCCGACATCACCCCGCACAGGGTGAGAATTTAGAGCTCGGACCGCAGGGCCAAAGATTGGGTACTTAAATAGGCTCTCGCGTGCAAGGAAATGGACCTCTTCCGGCCAGGACGAAGAGATGATGGGGGGATCCCAATAGGAAGTATGGTTGGGCGCAATGAGAACTGCTCGCCTAGTGTAGTGATCCAACCCATAGACTTTGTGCCGATAACAAACCTTTAATATGAGCCACGACAAAAAGACGATAGACCGATAAAAAAAATGCATCTTTTTGGAATAGAACCACCCGGGAAGTAGCTGCTGCTCCTTCTTGTGATAGTAGAGGAGAATTTTCTCCACGACCTCATCAGTGGATAAGTCTGAGGTATCGATCCGAAAGGAACCTTTGGGCCGTTTTAATGGAGCGATTTTCCGGCTAGCGTCATACTGGTCACGCCGAATGAGCTCTTTTTCCATCGTTTCAACATCAAACCCTTCCGCTTCTTTGGGGAGTTTTTCTTTTAGCTCTATCAGCCTTCTTTCTGCACGTACTTTTGGGGTCGCATCGAGAAAAATTTTGACTTCCGCTTCCGGGAAAACCACAGAGCCCATGTCTCGTCCCTCAAATACTGAGCTTTGTTTACTCCCTAAACTCCGCTGCATCACCCAGAGAGTTTGCCTTACACTCTCTATTGCAGAAACCTCTGAAACTGCTGCATTCACTTTTTGTGTTCGGATTGCCTGTGTCACATCTTCGCCGCCAACATAGTACCGCTTCTCTCCATCTTGGAGGCGAACATCAAAAGTAAAGTGGATGAGGAAATGTTCGATTGCTTCACTATCTTTGAGATCGATCCCCTCACTTTGCAAAGCCCAAGTGACAGCGCGGTACATCGCCCCTGTATCAAAGTAAGTGAAACCAAGTTCCTCTGCTACCCGCTTGGTAATGGTTGTTTTCCCTGTCCCAGAAGGACCATCGATTGTGATGATCATGCGCTGCCATACCATTGCAAGTAAAAGTAGACAATCGGAGCGGTGAAGATGAGAGAATCGATCATATCAAGTACACCTCCAAGGCCTGGAATCCGATTGCTATCCTTCACCATTGCATCTCTCTTGAGAAGAGATTCTGCAAGATCACCAATCTGTCCAAAAATTCCAATCAGGACCCCTAACCATAGGGCATCGAGAAATTTCAGAGGAAAAGCGGCACCGGCAAAAGTTCGCCCTAAGAAAACCATCCCAAGGCTCACAAGAATTGTACAAAGCAAACCGCCCAAAGCACCTTCAATTGTCTTTTTTGGGCTGAGGACAGGAGCTAAGCGGTGCTTGCCCCAAATTCTTCCAATAAAATAAGCGGCAACGTCAGTAATCTTCGTCACGACAATCAAGTAGAAGAGCCACCACCTTCCATCATCAACAGTTGATGGGGCAATCGGATAGAGAATAGCCAGCATATAGCTTAGAGGAACAGCAACATAGGCGACGCCAAAAAACTCGACCGCAACGTGGACAAGAGCCTCTTCGGAGCGGCGGAAACGATTCAAGAAAAAGAGACCAAGTCCAACAGCAAAAATAAAAACGGGGAGCTCTTGAGAATGGAGCCACTTATGGGCTATGAAAAACGCGAGAACTTCACATACAGCCACTGTAATCATGAGTGGGTAAGAAGGACGAAGATTTTTAGAAGTTGCTAACTTCGCATATTCCCAGACACCCACACCCGCCATCGCAGAGACCCCGAGAACGACGAGCACACTGACGAAAGGGTTTGCTGCAAAAATGATCAAAAGAGCCAGAACAGCAAGGAGTCCAATTGCTACCGACATCCGTTTATTTAAATCGGAAAATTTATCTAACATTATCTCCCCAGCCTCATTTCCCTGCTTTGGAACTCCAATACTGCACGAAAGAGGTCTTTTTCACAAAAGTCGGGCCATAAGACATCTGTTACGAGCACTTCACTATAGGAAATTTGCCAAAGTAGAAAATTGCTCACGCGACTCTCTCCACTTGTTCGGATCAATAGATCCGGGTCCTTCCACTGCGCCGTATCGAGATATTCGCCAATAAGCTCTTCTGTAATGGCTTCTTTTTTCACTTTTCCCTGCGTGCAATCCTCGACAATCGAGTGAATTGCCCTTCTCAGCTCATCACGTCCCCCGTAATTTAGAGCAATCACTAGATCAAAGCTGTCCCCTTTCTGCGTCGCCTCTACAGTCTCATCGACGGTACGTCGCAAATCTTTTGACAACTTTGTAAGATCGCCAATCACATTCAGTCGGACTTTTTCCTCGATCAAGTAGGGTTTTTGCCGGAGAAGATAGGTGTTAAACAGGCGCATCAGCGCTTTGATTTCTAAAGGAGGCCGGTTCCAGTTTTCGGTGGAAAAAGCATAGACAGTCAACACCTTAATACCAAGCTCTCTTGCCGCGCGGACAATATGAGTGAGGTTCTCTGCCCCCCGCCAGTGACCAGCCATCGCTGGAAGCCCGCCCTGCTTTGCCCATCGACGGTTCCCATCCATAATGATCGCGACGTGCTGAGGTAAGCGAAAGCCAGCGACTTGTGCAAGCTCTTCCTCAGTAAATAACCGCTCAGGTGCCTTCTCTTCAATGAGTGCAGAGTTCATCCTATCCACTCCTCATCAATTTGTATAGTCTCTTCCCTGCTTGGTCCTACAGAAATAATCGAAATAGGAACACGACAATAGTCTTCAATAGCATCGATATACGCTCTCGCATTTTTGGGAAGCTGCCGAATGGACTTGACCTCTCTCGTCGGCCTCTCCCAACCAGGGAGGGTTTCATAAATGGGCTCCACTCGCTCAAAATCGCTGAGTAAAGGCGGAGGACGATCAATCGCCTCTCCATCCAAAGAGTAACCTGTGCAAATTTTGATTTCTTCAAGCTCATCGAGAATATCGAGTTTTGTCAAAGCCAAATTATCCACCCAATTGAGTTCAACAGCAAATCGTGCGAGGACAAGATCAAGCCAACCAATCCGCCGGTCCCTCCCAGTGGTCGTCCCCGTCTCGCGAAGTTCACCTTGACCTCGAAAGCCTCCCATTTCCTCTTCTGAGAGTCTTGTAGGAAGGGGGCCGGCCCCAACTCGAGTCGTATAGGCTTTCAGCACTCCTATGACCTCGTCAACCCCCCTAGGTCCTATTCCAGCACCCGCGCAAACACTTGAGGAGGTAGTGAAAGAAGAGGTGACATAAGGGTAACTTCCATAAAGAGTATCAAGAAGAGTTCCCTGCGCCCCCTCAAGGAGAACTGTCTCGTCTTGGACAAGCGCTTGATAGAGCCTCCCTTCCACATCCTTGACAAAAGGACGGATGAGCTCGGCATACAATGCATATTCTGATAATAGAGCCTCACCATCGATTGGAGGTTTTTGAAAAACCTTCTCTATTTCGAGGTTTTTCATCGCCAGAAGCTCTATAATTTTTTCTTCGAAAACATCCTGTCTGATGAATTCTGCAATCCGAATACCCACACGACTCACTCGATCGCTGGCACAAGGGCCAATTCCTCGCCCGGTTGTCCCAATTGCCTTCCTTCCTTTCCTCTGCTCATAGAGTTTGTCTAGTTCTTTGTGGAAGGGAAAAATAACGTGGGAATAAGGCGAGATATGCAGACGATTTTCAATAGAGATGCCCGCGCTCTCGAGTTTTTTCACCTCATCGAGAAGCCCTCTTGGGTCAATGAAACACCCACCAGAAATATAACACTGTACATGAGAATGAAGGACACCAGAAGGGATCATGTGCAAAGAGAGCTCCCTCTCCTCTGTCTTGATCGTATGCCCGGCGTTATTCCCCCCCTGCGCACGGACCACATGGGTCACTTGTGCAGAGAGCAGGTCGACAAGTTTTCCTTTACCCTCGTCTCCCCATTGCAAGCCAATGACCATTATTCCCGGCATAAACAAACATTCTCTGTTTAAAAAAGAATCCTTTTACCACATCCCTCTTTTCCATTGAAAGGAGAATTTTTCTCTAGACAATTTCGCCTCCGCTGCTGTACCCTTGGAGTTCTTGCGGATTCATTGATTTTCTAGGATTTTACAAATGGAAAAAAGAAAATTTTGGCAAAAGCTGCTCATTACGGGCGCTCTGCTCCTCACAGTATACAACATTTTACCCACAGTCTTCTTCTACTCCAAACCTCTGAAAAGTCCCATTGCCGAGGCCCAAGCAGAGAAGATCTCGACTTCGATCATTGATCGAGTCAATCATCTTGAAGTTGACAGTAAGGATTGGCTTGCATCATTTTGCAAGCTATTAAAGATCAAGCCACAAGCTATTGAATCTGACTTAGAAAGCCCACAACATATCTCCGTAACCTTTAAGAACCTGAATGAAGCAAATCTCTTCAGGAAACAGCTCAATAGGGCAGGATCATTAATCCCTTCTACAGCCAATCAGCTCTCCCTTTACGGCAGCGGTGACTCCTCTTCTAAAACTGTAATCATTCAGAGGAAAATCCCCTTGCGTTTTGACAAAGAGGATAAGGAGCAATATTTCCAATTTTCCAAAAAATTCGACGCACTCGGCCACCCTACCCCTCTATATAAAGCACTTACATTTGATAGAGTGTTAGAGCTGGCGATGGCCGTCGGAGGGCCCAGCGAGAATGGACAATTGCTACAAACAATCACTACGATGCCTGCGACCCCCGACCGCGATGCCCATACCCTCGATCTCGCGCAGCGACTCCTCTCCTTTGTCAATGTTTTCGGTGAGAGCGGTCAGATCGCTCACCGCTATTTTGGCTCCTTCTCCCAAGTCTCAGCGAAAAGCCACTCAGACTTGATTCAAAATTTTATTCAAATCGTAGAACAAACAAATGATCAGATAAAATTAGAGAGAATCAATATTCAGTCGGAAGAGCAAGCCCTAAAAGCCAAAGAAAGCTTTCTTGATACTGCTAAACAACAAAGACTTGAGCTTCTCAAACACCAAGAGAAGACCCTTTTCGAAGCTTGTAGCTTATTTAAGAAGCATCAACATCTCTTTGCCAAGGGTAATGCCCCCATGCAATATGGGAAGCTCAGCGCCCTATTAGAAGAAGGCCAGATCAAAGCACAAAATGCCGACCTCAAAAGACAACCTCTCCCCTTTGAGGGTTGCAATCCATATATTCAAGAGCTAGTGATAGACTGGGGAAACGAGACCATTGAACTCTCTCTCTTTCCCGACCTCAATTCTTTCAAAGAGCGCGCTGAATTCCAAAATAAGCGTTACCTAAAAGAACAAGTAGATCAATTCATCTTCAATGAGATTGCCTATGATTCTCGTCAATCTAAAGAAGCAATTGTCCCTTCCGGTTCAAACTTCCTGGTGAAGCTCAGCCAGATGGAAGGAAGTGAAAGTTTCCTCGCTATGCGACTTGCTCCTATTGCACAAGCGCGTACCCAAGAGGTGATCAACACGCTTCGCACGCATTGGCACCCCAAACATCCTGACCTGACGGCAGAGGGATTCCCCGTCTGGGACTATGCGACCTACACTAACCTCCCTGCCCACGAGCAAAAGCTCGGCCTTCTGGTCTATGCACCTTCCCTGGAAACCGACCTCACGCAAAATGGTCTTCGCTCCAGCTCAATCTACGTCATCGCAAAAGGGCTCGATAAGATCATCCAAAAGCTGCAATCAGCTCCAAAATCAGAGGCCTCTGAGCAGTTCTTTCAAGACTTCCAAGCCCTTCGTACCCTCCTTCAACAACATGGACTCTTCGGCTATCCCGGCAACACGCTGACAACGAGTAAAGAGTTTGCCTCTGACTTCATCTTTGAAGTAGAGGACTTCTTCCTTCCCGTATTGAAAGCGACCAAAGAGGATTTCGCCGCGCACGGAACCAAACGATATGCTCTTCTCGAACTGAGCAATGTTCACCAAAGGATCCTCACAGAAAACAAAATCGACAATCAGTACCACGAAGAACTCCTTAAATGGAGAGATGATTTTCATGCCGCGCGAGTTGGCATCGGCGGCGCCACTCCTTACGATGTTCCAAAGCCAACCCGAAATGTCCTTTTTGACAACCTCAGGTTAAGCGCAAGCAAGTACTTCCGCGGAGATGAACGAAAGGTCCTTAACTGGGGCTTAGACCTCTCCGGAGGAAAAACTGTTCAGATCGCTCTGCGCGACCAAAACAATCGCCCTGTCACGCATGACGAAGACATTAAGCAAGGGATCGACGAACTCTATCGCAGAGTGAATAAAATGGGCGTTTCCGAGGTCAGCATCCGCCGCGAAGGGAATCTGATCACCCTCGACTTCCCAGGCTCACAAGAACTCTCTGCCAATGAATTAATCAAAGCCTCTTCGATGTACTTCCACATCGTCAATGAGAAATTCAACCTCAATAACCCCAACCTCTCTCAAGCAGCGAGCCAATTTCTTGAAGCTGTTTGGAATGAAGCTGTCGTCACGGGAAAAAAGAGCGCAGAAGAGATCAATGGAATCGCCTGGCGTCACATGCACGGAGACTCCTTCGATACAGAGATGCTCCAGCCAAGAAACGAAGCTGCCCGCACTCTCTACGAGAATGGCCTTCGTTTTGCAAGTCCTCTCGATCAGACATCGGGCAACCTCTTCAATGACCAGATCTCTGAGATCGCCCTCTTGCGTGGGGATGACTTCACAGAGTGGCACGGTCAGACCCACCCTCTCTTGATTGTCTTCCGCAACTTTGCTCTCGAAGGAGCTAACCTCAAAAACATCCAAGCGGGATACGATCAAAATAAAGGCAACTTCCTCGCGTTTGAGATCAAAGGAAAAGAAACTCTGAAAACCGGTGAAAAGGTCAACCCCCGTGAAGACCTCTACGCATGGACCTCACAGTACTCAAAAGATAAGATCGCTGGCAGCCCTAACGCCCATTTCTCCAGCAACGCTGGATGGAGAATGGCCGTCATCTTAAACGACACTGTCATCACTTGCCCAACCCTCAGCTACCCGATCCGAGAAGGAGGATCCATCGAGGGGAGCTTCACACAAAGAGAAGTGAACCGTCTCGAATCAGACCTCAAAGCAGGTTCTCTCACCTTCACTCCCAAAATCTTATCAGAAAAAAATGTCAGTCCAGAACTAGGAGCTAAAGAGAGAAACTTCGGTATCCTCGCCACCTGCATTGCGATTGCCCTCGTAGTCGCATGCATGGTGTCCTTCTACCGCTTTGCTGGGGTCGTCGCCTCATTCGCAGTCATCATCAACATCTTCATCATGTGGGCTACGTTGCAAAACATCGGAGCCACCCTCACGCTGGCCTCGATCGCTGCGGGAATCCTAACTCTCGGGATGGCCGTCGATGCCAACGTCCTCGTCTTTGAACGGATCCGAGAAGAGTTCGCTATTTCAGGGAGACTTGCCTCAGCGGTTCACGCCGGTTATCGAAAGGCCTTCTCCGCCATCGTCGATTCAAACGTGACGACCATCATCGCCGCCGTCGTTCTCCTGCAGTTTGACTCCGGGCCGATCAAAGGATTCGCCATTACGATCATCATCGGGATTGCTTCATCCATGTTCACAGCTTTATTCATGACCCGGTATTTCTTTTCAGGATGGGTCAAGAATCCTAAGCATACAAAACTCAGCATGTCCCGTATTATCAACGCAACTAAGTTTCCCTTCCTAAAATATGGGAAGATCGCCTTCATTGCTTCGAGTGTGATCATCCTCGTCGGCGGCTTCCTCTTTGTCCAACAGAGAAACAGCATTCTCGGCATGGACTTCACTGGGGGTTACTCGCTGAACCTGGAATTAAAAGAACAACCGGGGCTCGACTACCGCTCGACGATCGAGAAAGCATTGATCGCAAAAGGGGCCTCTGCCCAAGATTTCCAAGTCCGTCAACTCAGCCCTAACAACCATATCCGACTCTTTCTCAGTAAAAGCATCCAGCAAGCGGGTAAACCCTTCTTCGGGATGCCCCTGCAAACTGACTCTTCTCTTCTCTCCTATTCCTATCAGAGCAACCCCCGTATCAATTGGGTTGTACAAAGTCTAGAAGAGGGAGGACTCACCCTCTCATCCGAATCCCTCGAGACCCTTGACCAACACTGGAGCGAGGTGAGCGGCCAACTTTCTGACTCGATGCGCAACAGTGCGCTCATCGGCCTTGCGGTCGCTGTTCTCGCTATTCTGGCTTACATCACTATCCGTTTCGAGTTCAAATATGCAATCGGCGCTACTCTGTGCCTTGCTCACGACATCGCGATCACTCTTGCATCTCTGGCGACACTCCACTTCCTGGGGCTCCCTCTGCAGATCGATCTCAATACAGTAGCTGCCCTAATGACAATTGTCGGCTACTCTCTCAACGATACGATCATTATCTACGACCGGATCCGCGAAGATATCCGCCTCAAGAAAGGGGCGAGTTTTTCAGAAATTATCAACCATGCCTTAAACGTAACGCTCAGTCGCACAACCATGACCTCAATGACAACACTCCTCGTTCTCATTCCTCTTGTTGTCTTAGGCGGAAGCACCATCTTTGCCTTCTCCCTGGTAATGATTGTCGGCGTCGTTTTTGGCACCCTCTCTTCTCTATTTATCGCTGCGCCAATCCTCAATTTCTTCCATGCGCGACAAATAGCAAGAGAAGAGGTGACCCCAGAGGTCATCGGTTAATGAGTTTTTTATTAACAAAAGAGAAAATCCCCATTGCATTTAGATCGATCAGACAGACTTTTCCACGTTAGGCTAGCAAGGACTCTTCTCAAGAAGCTCTTGCTTCTCTTTATCCAAAGACCTTTTGGAAATCTCTATGCTGCACTGATCTTACGAAGAAGCTCGCTCAGTCACCACCTCCGCCCTTGCAATGCACTTTTCTCAAGGTACAGCAAAGCATGCCAAACACAACTACGCAGGAAGATGAGTCTCTTTGGATATACCCGAAGATAGATTCTGACTGGAATCAAAAAATCATCAGCGAGCTCAGCATCCATCCTGTAACTGCACAGGTTCTCGTATCCCGTGGTTTCACAAACTTTGATCAGATCCACGACTACCTTTACGCCAAACTCCCGAATCTCCTCGATCCAAACCTCCTTCCCGACATGGGAAAAGCGGTTACCCGGATTCTAGAAGCGAAAAAAAACGAAGAGACTATCCTCATCTATGGGGATAACGATGTCGATGGGATCACAGGGGCGACCCTCCTCACGGAATTCTTAAACTACATCGGGTGCAATGCCCTCGCCTATATCCCCAATCGGACCTCATTGAACCAAAGCCTAATGATCGATGCTCTCGAGTATGCCCTTGCCCATAAGTGCAAGCTCCTCATCACCGTCGATTGCGGCATCACAGCAGCACAAGAAATTGAAGAAGTCGTAAAAGAAGGGGTCGATGTGATCGTCACCGACCACCACGAACCGACCGACCAACTACCTCACTGCATCGCCACGCTCAATCCAAAGCTGAAAGGAAGCACCTATCCCAATCGAGATCTAACCGGCGTTGGAGTCGCATTTAAGCTCGCTCATGGCCTCACCAACATCCTCATCAGCAAAGGGGACATGAGCCCTAGCAAAATCGACCTCAAGCGCTATCTCGACCTGGTCGCCCTTGGCACTATTGCCGATATGGGATCCCTTCTTGGAGAAAATCGGATCCTCGTTCGATATGGACTCAGACAGATGAGACAAGGCAAACGCATCGGCCTCAAAAAACTCTTCGCAGTTTGTGAGGTGGACACCGAAGAAGTAACCCCCATTGACATCGGTTCGAAAGCCGCTCCCCGCCTCAACAGCTTAGGGAGAATCGCCGACCCAAATAAAGGCGTCGAACTTCTCCTCAACAATGATCCAGACTCTGCCGAAATACTCGCTAAAGAGCTCGATCTCAATAATATCGAAAGACAAAAAATCGAAAGAAAAGACTCCGAGGATATCGAACAGTATATAAAGAAACACCCACAAATCTTCAAACACAGAGGGATTCTCCTCTACTCTGATAAGTGGCACCCGGGAATCATCCCCATCATTACTTCGAGAATCGCCAAGCAGTACAATAGGCCCACTATCATCATCGCAATCGATAATGGTCTCGGGAAAGGATCGATCCGCACCATCCCAGAATTTCCTCTCCTCCCCTTACTCAGAGAGAATGCCCATCTCTTAGAGAACTTCGGTGGCCATGACTATGCCGCGGGTCTCACGATCCGTTATGAGAACATCGAAGCCTTCAAGAAACAGTTCATCACCCTCACCGACCAAACCTTGATCGACCAAGATATCCAAAGCAAACTCCAACTCGACGCAAAAATCGACTTCAACGAGCTTTCCTTCGACTTTATGGAATCGCTCAGCCTTCTAGAGCCCTACGGCAATGAAAATCCTCCTCCTGTTTTCTATGCAGATGCGAGACAGGCTTGGGCCCCAAAAATCGTAGGAAAAACTCATCTCAAGTTCTATTTGGAGCAAAACGATCGGATGCTCGAAGGGATAGGTTTTAACATGGGATTTAGACGCCCCCAACTCCTCAAGAAGAACCTCCTCTTACGGATCGCCTTCACCCCCCAAATCAACAATTTCCTCAATAAGGCGAGTATACAACTCCACATCCGGGACTTCAAAGTCTTAGAAGGGTGATGAGCATCATCTCTTCTCATGGCAAATCTCTTTCCATGAAATGAATCATCACTACGTCTCCAGTGGTGAATAAGTCCGAGGAGTCAAAAGCCTTTTGCTAATAAGTGCAACTGAGACAAGGATTACAAAGGCCCCTCCACCGATCAAGCTCCACCCTACTTCCTTTTGATGTCCCTGGAAACGTCCTGGAAGGATTTTTAGAGGGAGTACAAGAACACCAGAAGCAATCATCCCGACGCCTACAAGTGCTCCAAAGATATATCCAGCATACTGGGCCACTTTTCTGCATGTGCTCACTTCAGACAAAGACGCTTCAGAGAAAGTATCAGAAGCCTCTTCCCAACGACTTGGTTGTTGTACCCCTACCGGATTTGCCAGTCCTTGGGACATAGTTTCCTCTTGCTATTTCTTTCGAATCACTTGCTCACAGTTTCAAAAAAGTCTCCACATCTTCTTTTAAAGGGGTAAGAGACTCTCTCCAAAAATCTGGCTCTGATAGATCAACACCGAGATGTTTCTTAGCGAGATCCTCCACACGCATCCGTCCCGTATCGAAAAGAAACTCCTCCCACTTTTCCCCAAATCCCCCTTGTTTTGCCCTCACATAAAGACCATTGCTGAGCAAATACCCAAAGGTATAAGGAAAGTTATAGAATGGGAAGTCAGTAAAAAAGAAATGGAGTTTCGACGCCCAAAAGGTAGGATCCCACTCAGCTAAAGCATCAGAAAAGGCCTCTCTTTGTGCTCCCTCCATGAGATCACAGAGTCTTTTTGCTGAGACAAAACCCTTTTTCCTCTCTTCATAAAACCTCGTCTCAAAGAGATAGCGCGCTTGAAGATTCAAAAAGTAGGCAACACATCTCTGAAGCTTATCGTCAAGTAGCTCTCTCCTTTCTTCATCGCTTTTCGCTTTTCTGATCGATTGATCAACGATGAGTGTCTCCAGGAAAGTAGAGGCAGTCTCTGCAACGTTCATACGTGCGTCTTGGCAAAAATAGGGAAGGTCTTTAAGGCACTCGTTGTGATAGGCATGCCCAAGTTCATGAGCGAGGGTGGCCACATTAAAAGGGGTACCCTTATAAGTCATAAAGATGCGACTTTCCCTGGAGTTTGGAAAAGAGACACAAAAACCCCCTGCCGCTTTTCCAGGTCGATCCTCCGCCTCAATCCATTCCCGATCGATTGCCTCCTTGGCAAAGGCCCCTATTTTCGGGTTGAAGTCATTCAGCACAGTCAGGATCATCTCCACAGCCTTCGCAAAGGGAATTTCAGGAGAGGAAGAGAGAGGAGCCTCAAGGTCATACCAACAGAGCTTGTCAACGCCCATAATTTCCGCTTTCTTTTGTAGATATTTGACAAAGTAAGGTTTAAATTCATCCACCGCATCCCACATCGCATCGAGAGTTTTCCTCTCCATCCGGTTCAAAAACAGAGGCTCGAGAAGAGGATCGTCCCATCCCCTTTGCTTATAGACGTTTAGCCGGAATCCTCCGATGTGATTCAATATTTGTGCGAGAAGATCACTCTGTCCTTGAAACGCCTCAGACCACCGCTGAAACGTCCTGCTGCGGACCTCTCGATCAGAGTCGGAAAGGAGGTTTTGTGCCTGACCAATGGACAACGCATCAGGGCCAATTTTCATCTTATTTGTGATCGATTGGTAGAGAGTCCAATAACTGTGATAGCCATCAACAGAAAGAATATTGATGAGCTCTTCCTTTTCTGGGCTTGCCTTCTTTTTTGCAATATCAAGAAGCTCAGTAAGAAAAAAAGAGATCTGCTCAATCTCTGGGTTTTCCATAAGTTTTTGCAGATCTTTATCTTTAAGATCTAATAGACGCATCCCTAGATGAAAGAGAGCTCCCTTATACGCAGCCTGCAACTCGGTCACACTGGCATTCTTTCCATGCGCTTCTTGGTTAGAGGGGTTCTCAGCAATTAGACAGGAGACAAATGAATCGAGCTCGCAAATCCCCTTTCCCGCCTCTTGCAAGTCAAGAATCGCCTGCTGAGTATCTCCCTTCGATTCTAGGAAAGCATGCACACGATCAATCTCTTCCTGAAAAGCCTTGTCAGAAGGGAAAATCGACTGAATATTCCATCTAGTCATGGATTATAGTCTACGACCCGCTCAGTTTCTAGGCAAAAAAAATCGGACTTGGGGGAAACTCAAGTCCGATCTAGAAACATCCTCAAACAAATTAGAGCGTATTAGATCACTTGCGTGTTCTGCGCTCTTTTCTTGAGGTAATTTTCTTGGTATCCTTTGATATCATCAATGTGGATCACCCAGGCAGCTCCCTTACGAGATGCTTTGAGAATACCCACTCGAGTCGCGTAGTAAACTTTCTGTGTAGGAACAGCGAGCATTTTAGCTACTTGGTTTACCGAGTAAAATCCTTTCCTGTTATCAAAGAGAAGTTCTCCATCGTACATTGACTTGGTACGGGAGTACTTATGAAGACGATATTCCGCTAGATCATCTAGATTAATCGTCCAACGGGTGGTACTCTTTGTCGCTTTCAATTTGTTTTGTTTGATCGCAACATAGATCGCCTGTCTGGTGACATTGTTAATTTTAGCTGCTTCAGTGATCGAGACATGTCTCGATTCATTTGAAGCTGACGTTTCAGCTTGGCACTCATGACCAGGAGACTGGTCAGAGCAGAAAGCTGTCATTTCTTCTTTCTGTTTGTTTTCTTGGTCCATTTTTCTATCCTCCAATATCTTATCTAACTTGTCCGAGGATGGCGACTTATAACACCTACTTGGGCTCTGATCCGCAGGTTCTCAAAAGTGAGAACCTTAACATCCTCTTAACGTTATTATTATTCTTGTCCTCAAGTAGATTATTATTTTCCCATAAAACTGTATTGAAATCAACCCCTTATTTTAAGATCCTAAACTTCTTTGTTTTAGCGAAATAATCTTTCCTAGTTCTCAGAGGCCTACCTCTTAACCAACTCATTATAGGTCGCTTAAAAATACCCGCCAAAATGACTTTTCCAAAAAAAAGAGGAAAAGAAGGAAAATCCTCCTTAAATCGGCAAAAAAAATTTAGTTTTTTTCTAAAACTCAAGTTTTCTAATCGCTCGAAACTCTATTGATTAGAGAACTTGAGTTTTCTATAGCCACAAAGCTTTTCTTCGATTATTCTGCGGGAAAAGATTGGTTATACGACAAAGGAAATTTTATGTCGCTGCGCATCATAGGGTTAACTCTCCTTCTCTTCTTCACCCAGGTAGAAGCCTCAAAACTCCCTGAACTCACTCCTCGTGATACAAAGATTAAGATCCAAGAGATCCTCAAAGCACATGTAAACCACCACGTGCTCACCACTGAAATTATCGAGCGCTCCTTTCACAATTACCTAGGCCAACTAGACCCAGCAAAGATCTATTTTGTTGAAAATGAAGTCATTAAGTGGGAAGAGCCCAGCCAGGAGCTCCTGAAAGAGGCCGTTGAAAATGTCAAAAAAGGAAACTTCTCCAATTTCGAAGAACTTCACAGCATATTGCAACCCGCGATCCAACGAAGACGGCTCATCGAGGAGATTTCCCTCCAAGCTTCCATGGAAAAGAAATACAAAGCCGATGATTTCAGAGATCTTGAATGGTCAAAATCAGAAGATGAACTCACACAGAGGATCCTCTCTCTCAGGGCTCTACAGTTGGATGCTGCAGAGAAACTCAATCCAGACAGAAAAGAACTCTTCATGCAAAAAATCGAAAAAAGAAGGGTAAAACGAGAAGAAGAGCTCATTGCAACCTCTTCAAAAAACCAAAAAAAGGTGATCCTCTCCCTCGTTCTCAAATCCCTTACAGGGGCTCTCGATTCCCAGACTGTCTATTTCACGCCCGCAGAAGCGAGCCAATTCATGATCCAGGTCCAGCAACGCCTTTTTGGAATCGGAGCTCAACTCCGTGACGATCTCAATGGTTTCACCATCGTTCGCCTTCTCGAAGGAGGGCCAGCAAAAGAGTCGAATCAACTCAGAGCAAATGATCGAATTATTGCCGTCAATGACGAACCCGTTGTTGGAATGGAAATTATTGAGGCTGTGGAGCTTATAAGAGGCCCCAAGGGAACTCCAGTCAATCTAACCATCCTTCGGGAACACGACGAAGTGTTAGGAAATCACGAAGAGAAGCTCGAAATAGAGATCATACGAGGAGAGGTCATCCTGAAAGAAACGAGAATGGAAAAAACCTATGAGCCCTTTGGTGATGGAGTCATCGGAATCCTCCATCTCTTCTCTTTCTATCAGGATTCTCACACCTCATCTGCCGAAGATATCCATGAAGCCATCTTAGAGCTCCAAAGAGAGCACAACCTCAAGGGGATTATCCTCGACCTGCGTGACAACTCGGGAGGCCTCCTCCCCCAAGCTGTCGCCGTCACTGGACTTTTCATCAAAAAAGGGGTCGTCGTCTCGATCAAAGACAATACCGGCATGGTTCAGCACCTACGCAACATCAGTGGGAAAATGGTCTGGGGAGGCCCTCTTGCCGTTCTGACCGACATAACAAGCGCCTCTGCTGCTGAGATCGTTGCCCAGACCCTCCAAGATTACGGGAGAGCCGTCCTCATTGGAGATGAGCGAACATTTGGCAAAGGAACATACCAGACTTTCACCCTCGAGTCGGCCAATTACGGAAAAGTCAATTCTAAGGGAGAATACAAGGTCACACGTGGATGTTACTACACCGTTTCCGGGAAAAGCCCTCAACTTGTTGGAGTTAAACCAGATATCATTGTTCCCGGGATCTACTCTGGACTGAAAATCGGAGAGATGTATACCAAGTACCCCCTCGAAAACGATCGGATCAAGCCCAGTTTTATCGACGATCTCGCCGATGTCCCACCTATCCACCGAAAGCAAATCGAGCGGCTCTATAAGTTCAATCTCCAACCCATTCTAACAACTTATGAACCTTATATAGAAACACTTAAAAGAAACTCCATGCTGCGAATTGAGCAAAACAAAAACTACCAAAACTTCCTAAAGGCCATCTCCGATACCAAGGATGAGATTTCTGAAGAAATGGAGAGTTTTGGGATTTCAGATCTTCAGTACATTGAAGCGACCAACATCATGAAGGACCTTCTCCTCCTCATGCAAGAAAATGGCGAGCTCGAGCCCGATTACCAGCAAGCCGCTGGCGGGTAATCCCTAAGCCTTTGCCATAAAAAGACTTAAAACCTTTCTGCCTAACCAGTTAATCCTAGCTTTTTATTAAATTTTAATGTTATTATCGTTGCCTCTTTATTAAAAGGCGAATCCTATGATAGGAATCATAAGTAATACTCTATTTTCATTAGGACAATCAATATCTACATTTGCATCCTATAGCGTCACGACAGGATCAGATTTGGCCTCTCTGGCAATAGCTACACTTTCTCAACCATTTCAAAAACCGCGCGATCTTACCCATCGTGTGACAAGTACGGCAGATGAAATTTCTCTTTTATCTTTAGCTCAATGTAAGGAAGCACTGAGAAAAGGCCAATATGAAAACGCAAAAGTCATTGCTCAAACCGCGCTTTCACAAACTACTGATCCTCAAATGCAAGCTAGGCTTATTTTGACTACTGCTCGCGCGCAAATAGAGCAAAAGAACTACGACTCTGCCATCAAAAATGCCGAAAAAGGGCTTGCGTTGAAGCCAAAGAATCCATGGATAGAAGAAAATCTTCACATAGAGCTATTACGCGCAAACTTTGGCCTTCGTAAGTTTTTTCCTGTGTTCCTAAAGGCCTCACGCAGATTAAAAATTCATAAAAAAAGCCCTACCCGATTTCCTCCTGATGAGCGGCTGAAAAGGGCGGTTTGCATGAGCCAGTACAATAGGCTCGTCGAGGAGTCCAAAAAGAATCTAATACCGCTAGCGCGACAATCCCTCTTCCTAGGTTCAAAAAAAGGGAGCTAGGGTCTATACTTGTCTAGATTATGACAGTAAGAACCCGTATAGCCCCCTCTCCAACAGGCGATCCCCATGTGGGAACAGCCTATATGTCCCTCTTCAACCTCGTATTCGCCCACCATTTTGGGGGGACATTTCTCCTGCGGATGGAAGATACCGATCAATCTCGTTCCCGCCCCGAGTATGAAGAAAAGATCTACCAGTCCCTGCGTTGGGCAGGAATCGACTGGGATGAAGGCCCCGATAAGGGGGGAGATTTTGGTCCCTATCGCCAATCGGAGAGAACTGAGATCTACCGAGAGTACTGCCAAAAGCTCCTCGACACCGAAAAAGCCTATAAATGCTTCGCCACGGCTGAAGAACTCTCTGAAATGCGCGAAGTTGCCAAGAAGACCGGTGGGCGCAGCGGCTATGATCGAAGGTACCGCAACCTCAGCCCACAAGAGATCAAGGAAAGAGAGGATGCAAAGCAGCCCTATACCGTCCGCCTCAAAGTCCCTCTGACAGGAGAATGCACTTACGAAGATGGGATCAAAGGAAAAGTCGTCGTCCCTTGGGCCGATGTCGACGATCAGATCCTCCTTAAATCGGATGGATTCCCCACCTACCACCTCGCCAATGTCGTCGACGACCACCTAATGAAAATCACCCACGTGATCCGTGGAGACGAATGGATGAGCTCAACACCAAAACACGTGATGCTCTACGATGCCTTCGGATGGGAGCCACCCATCTTTATGCACATGCCCCTACTATTGGGGCGAGATGGAAAAAAACTCTCCAAAAGAAAGAACCCCACTTCGATTTTCTATTACCGAGACAGCGGCTACTTAAGCGAGGCCTTCCTCAACTTTCTCTCTCTGATGGGATATAGCATGCCAGGCGACCAAGAGGTCTATACACTCGATGAGCTCATCAAAGCTTTCGACCCAAAAAGAATCGGCGTTTCCGGTGCGTTTTTTGATTTGCAAAAACTGGACTGGCTCAATCAACAGTACATCATCAATACCATTCCCGAGTCAGAGCTTTGGAACAAAATCCACGACTGGGGATTTTCCGATACAGTGATGCAAAGAGTGATGGCCCTTTGCCATACCCGGATCAAAACATTCGGGGAGTTCATGGAACTGTGCAGCTTCTTTTTCATCAACCATATCCCCCTAACCGAAGAACTTCTCAGTCCCAAGGGAATACCTGGAGATCGCTCTGCTTTCATCCTCCAATGCATCATCTGGAGCATGGAAGAACAGGAGAATTGGGGAAGGGCTGGAATCGAGCAGGCCTCTCACGACGTGGCCCAAGCATTTGAAGTGAACCACAAAAAAATCGTCATGCCCATCCTCTTCACCTCCATCACCGGAAAAAAACAGGGGCCTCCCCTTTTTGATTCTGTAGATATCTTAGGAAAAGACAGAACGAGAGCCCGCTTACTAGCCGCAATAGAGTTCCTTGGAGGAATCTCCAATAAAAAACTGTCAGCCCTCACCAAGGCATGGCAAAAAAAAGAGTGCCACGATCTATAAGAGGGTGTATGTGAAATGCTTTCACTGGAAGAAGCCAAGATTTTTTCCTAGGAGAATGCTCTGGAGAGCGAAGCAAACTTAAGTAGAGTTGGTGCAGCTCGAAGAGCTTCTCATAGGAGAAAAGATAGCTTTTCGTGTGCAGTGGAATGATTTCGCATACACCCTCTCAGTAGAGATCGACTAGCGAACGTCTTCCACTACCTCTTCCACAGCATCATCCTGTGAAATGATGTAGTGAGGATGATAGCCGTAGCTACCGCAACCCGATAAAAAAATGGAAAGGACTGTGATCCAAACAACAACATTCATAATACTCTTTAAATACTAGGTCTTTCGCTCTTTTGTCTATGGAAAAAATCACCCGTCAACATCCAGCTCTAGCAAAACTAAAAAAGCGCTACCCTCTCACTAAAAATGAGTCGAGCAAAGACACCTGGCATGTCACCCTCGATATTCGAGATCTCCCCATTGAATTTCACCCGGGAGACTCGGTTGGTATCCATGCACAAAATGATCCCATTCTTGTCTCCCACCTCATCGAAGCGATGAATGCTTCTCCCAGTGATAAGATCATCCATAAACGCTCCGGCAATGAGATCACCCTCGAATCTTTCCTAAAAAGCCGCGCCAATCTAGCGCGGATCACCTCATCATTCCTCAAACTGATCCATGCATGTGAAGAGTGCCCATCGACATCGCAAAAAATCACCGACCTCCTTCTCCCTGAAAATAAAGAGAGACTCAGAGCCTTTCTCTCCTCCTCCGATCCCCTCCACCTTCTCAGAGAGTATTCCAAAAGCAAACTCCCCCTTCAAGAGCTCTGTGACCGATTTGGTCCCCTACTCCCCCGCTTCTACTCAGTCGCCTCCTCCCGCAAAACTTCCGAGCATGAGCTCGATCTCACTGTGGCTCTCTTCACGTGGGATCAAAATGGAGAAAAACGCTACGGCGTAGCAAGCCACTTCCTCTGCCACCTAGCAGAACTAGAAGAGACACCCATCCCCCTCTTTGTTCAACCCGCCCCCCACTTCCGGCTCCCTGAAGATCACGCAACCGATCTCATTATGATTGGGCCAGGGACAGGGATCGCTCCATTTCGGGCCTTCCTCCAAGAAAGGCTCCATCACTCCGCTTCCGGGAAACACTGGCTCTTTTTTGGAGAGAGAAATGCCTCGACTGATTTCTTCTACCGCGAAGAGTGGGAACAGATCCCCTCTCTTCGTCTCCACACCGCCTTCTCCAGAGACCGAGAAGAAAAAACTTACGTCCAACATAGAATGCTCGAACAGAAAAAAGAGCTCTACGAGTGGATAAACCGTGGTGCTCATCTCTACGTCTGCGGCGATGCAAAAGTCATGGCCAAGGATGTCCACAAGACGCTCATTCAGATCCTCGCTGATATGGGGAATATAGCCGAAGAAGAAGCCAAAGAGAGGCTCAAAGCCCTCAAAAAAGCAGGGCGCTATCTCCTTGACGTTTACTGATATTCAATTGTTGTGAGAGAGCAAAAACACTGCAGCCCATCCCCACACCCGAAATCGGTGAGTCCATCACCAGAAGTGACTGTTAAACCAACCTGCAAAACATTAAACCATTAAATCCATAAAGCGGTTTGACTTCCTTGAATGATAATGGCATTATCACTCTTACTTTTAGGATCGATCATGAAAAGAAAAGACTCTCCAGCGCAAAAAAAGACCAAGGCCACTGTCTATATGACTGAAGATGAAGAAACGCTTTTGAACGAGCTCTTTATAAAAAGGCTCAGAGAAAAAAGAAAAACCGATAAGTCGGCTCTCTTCTGTGAAGGAATTCGGCTTTTGTTTGAAAAGGAAATTGGAAGGAACTCCAATGGTTAATACGAAAAGAGTTGTTACTCAAAAATCAATAGATTCTACAAATATTTTACCAAAGGGATATAGGATTGTCCTAGCAGACATCAAGGACAAAATCAAAAAAGCTCAACTAAGAGCTCTTTCCAACGTCAATCGGGAACTAATTTCAATCTATTGGGAAATAGGCAGGACAATTCACGACCAGCAACAAGCGGATTCCTGGGGAACCTCAGTAGTAGAACAATTCGCCATAGATCTTCAAAAATCTTTCCATGGCATGAAAGGACTATCATCACGCAACCTTTGGAGAATGCGAGACTTATATCTTTCTTACAATGGAAACGAAAAACTGACAGCACTGCTGGCAGAAGTTAGCTGGACTCACCATATATATATTTTGGAAAAGTGCAAAGACTCTCTAGAGCGTGAGTTTTATATAAGAATGTCCAAGAGAAATCACTGGAGTTATCGAGTCCTACTGAACCAAATAGATAATAAGACATATGAAAAAATGATGCTCAGCCAGACAAATTTCGACAAGAATCTTCCAGAGAAGATGCAACCAGAGGCAAAATTGGCGATAAAAGATGAATATGCATTCGGTTTTCTAGAATTAGGGAAAGAGCATAGCGAATATGAATTAGAGCGAGCTATTGTGGGCAATATTGAAGACTTCTTAAGAGAAGTTGGAAATGTCTATACCTTTATGGGATCTCAGTATCGCTTAGAGGTTGACGGTCAAGAGTTTTTTATTGATATTCTGCTTCATCATAGAAAACTCAAGTCCCTTGTTGCAATAGAGCTGAAGATCGGTCCATTTATCCCAGAATACATCGGGAAAATGCAATTTTATCTTTCTGTGCTCAATGATACCGTGAGACTTAAAGATGAAAATCCATCGATAGGAATCATTCTTTGTAAGGAAAAAAATAGGATGGTGGTTGAGTATTCTCTAAAAGAAACTAAGAAGCCAATCGGTGTAGCTGCTTATAAAACCATGGCTAAATTGCCTAAAGAATGGGAGAATGAGCTTCCATCGCCTGATCAAATAGGAATTCTCCTTGAGCATATCAACAAGGACTAACTTGAAAATGATCAATCATTAGATACAAATTCGGATATAACAGCTCTTCTCTTACCTACTTTCTATGGTAGTGAGAGAACAGAAACACTGCAACCCATCCCCACACCCGAAATCGGTGAGTCCATCACCAGAAGTGACCGTAAGCCCAACCTGAGATACCTCAAGCCCCATCACCTTAGCAATATTTCCCCTCATCTCGTCAACCCTAGCCTGAAACTTCGGTCTCTTTCCTTCAATGCAAAGCGAGAGATGCTGGATCTTCTGATTACCAAGAGTTTCAAGTGCCCTCTCAAGATAGACCTGACTATCAGTGATCCCATCTTTATGACAGAGCTCGATCGCCACACCCCCCAAAATGGGAACACCCGCTACAGAGGTGATCGCATTGCATATCGCATGGAAAACCACATCCCCATCTGAATCGGCGGAGAGTCCAGGAACATCTTCAAAAATCACCCCGGCAATGATGCACATCTTCGAAGAATCACTGGGAAGAAAACGATGACTATCCTGTCCAATTCCTACCCGCAAGATCGGATACTTTACGTCTTGGCCCATAACTCCTCTTCGATTTGCTGTAGATCAAAATGGGTACAAAGTCCCTCTTGCTTTTCATGCCGATCCATTGCTAAACGAATGAGCCGGTCGATGAGCTGATTATAAGGGAGGCCACTCGCCTCCCACATCTTGGCGTAAGGACTCATCCGCGTGAGCCCGGGGATCGTATTGAGCTCGTTCACATAGACCTCTCCATCCTTAGATAAAAACAGATCGACCCTGGCAAATCCTTCACAACAAAGAACTCGATAGGTCTCTAAGGCCCGCATTTGCACATTTGACAGCTCCTCAGGAGTGAGCTTAGCAGGGATCAAAAACTCCGCTCCCTCGGGATCGATATACTTAGACGCATACGAATGAAATTCTCCTCTTGGAATGATCTCACAGGGAAGAGAGATGATCGGGTGTTCATTGCCTAGAATCGAACAGTTGAACTCACGTCCCTCAATCGCCTTCTCAATAAGAATTTTCCTATCGTATTGAAACGCTAAGTGAATCGCCTCTTCAAACTCCGACTCATCCTTCACCTTGCTAATCCCAATGGAGGAACCTGCATTTGCTGGCTTCACAAAAAAAGGAGGGGCTATCTCTTCTGTGATCTGTTTATAACTCATCAGATGGCGCTGATGCATATGAAAAACACGAAAATCGGCAACGGGAATATCCGCATCTCTTAAGAGACGCTTCATCACATCCTTGTCCATTCCGATCGCTGAACCAAGAACATCTGCCCCTACAAAAGGGAGTCCCAGAAGCCTCAATAATCCCTGCACCGTTCCATCTTCCCCGAGAAGGCCATGCAGTATTGGGAAGACCACGTCGATGTTTTGCTTCTCCCTCAGTTTATATAAACTCGGGATGGATCTCTTGTTTCCACTTAGTGCAATCCGCTTCGGGTCATTCTCATTGATCACGTAATCGGACGACTCATACCGATGCCAGCTGCCTTCTTTATCAATTCCGATTAAAATGGGATTATAGACTTCCTTGTCGAGAGCTTCTAGAATAGAGCGAGCTGACTGCAGAGAAACCTCGTGTTCGATCGATTTTCCACCAAAAAGAAGAACGATATTGATTCTTTTTTTCATCAAACTAAATAATGGCTCATTAAGGTGATCAATGTCAAACTCAAGTTGCTACCCATCTTTCCTCTATGCTGACTACACTATTTATCTACCTCGCTTCGATCGTCCTCCATATGCATGCATATGGTGTTCCTCTCGAATCTTATATCTAAACAGCTCGTTGACGCCTAGAGAAAAGGAGATAGCAACTTGAGTCTGTCAAATCTCCATATTTGCAATACATTCTTTGAGTGGGAGCTCGCAGGCGACACTCCCCCTTACTTAAAAAAAGCACTCCAAATGAATCCCATCATCTGGCAACTGCAGTTTCTTCCCCTAGCCTATGCTCACTCAGAAGAGAAGATCTTCGTCACAGATCTGCCTTTAGAAAAAAGTTCTCCCTCCCTTGTCCTCGAAGAAAATATTCCCCCAGAGCAAAAAATCATCACATGGGGAGCTTCTTCTCTCATAAAAAAATGGGCCGATGCTCATGGCCACTTCTATGAAATCCCTCCTTGGGAAATCGTCCAAAGAGTCAACTCCAAACAATACAGCTTTGAAAAGAGCCCTCTCCCAGGAGCAACTCTCCTCTTTAACAATGACCCCATCCCACCAAAATGCATTCTTAAAAGCTGTTTTGGCACAGCCGGCAAGGGCTCACTATTTTCCGATTCGCCAAAAGCAGAAACCTTCTGCAAAATTCAATGGAATAAAGGACTTCCCGTACTCGCTGAGCCTTGGCTAGATAAACTCTTCGACTTTAGCACTCAGTGGTCGATCTCTCCCCAGAAAAAGATCACCTACCTCGGCGTTACATTTTTAACTACAGGACCAAGCGGTACTCATATTGGCAACAGGGTCGGGGATACTCTCATAGAGAAAAAACGGGAGCAAGAAATCAACACCCAAAAGAAAAAAGCTAGAGAAGTACTCAAAGAGATGGCTGAGCTTGGCTATTTTGGAGAGGTGGGCTTCGACGCAATGGTCTATCTGGACAATGATCAGCCAAGGCTCCACCCAATCGTTGAGATCAATGCCCGCAAGACAATGGGCTGGGTCGCTCTAGAGCATAAGCGTCTGCATTTCCCTGGGGCCTGCCTCGAGCTCTCCTACACTTCTTCCCAAGTAGAAGGGCTCCTTCCTCTCCGCCTCCAAGACAAACAGTTTTCTAGGCAACTCACCTGCAAGGTGAAATGACGCGTCCTCAAAAATGGAGATAATGCCATTTTAGGGGTCTAAAGGGGTTTTACCTCACCAAGAGAGTCATCATGGAAAAGAAAGCAGAAATACTGGTTGGGCGCAGAGAAGAAAAAGAAATTCTAGATAGGCTCTACCGCTCCAATAAAGCTGAGTTTCTCGCTATTTATGGGAGAAGACGTGTAGGAAAAACCTTTCTCGTCAGAGAATTTTTTAAGGGAAAAGGGATCTACTTCGAAGTGACCGGGTCTTTCAACACCCAAACAAAAGAACAGCTTGAAAATTTCCATGTGGAGCATTGCGCGCTCTTCAAAAACGCTTCATCACCCTTAAGACCAAAGAGTTGGAGGGAAGCCTTTCAACAGCTCATCGAAAACATTAAAAAACTCAAAACAGACCAAAAAGTGATTCTCTTTTTCGATGAGCTCCCTTGGCTTGCCACTTCCAGATCTGGATTTTTATCCGCTCTAGATTATGCATGGAATCGCCATCTCTCTTCTATGAGTAATGTCTTTCTCATTGTATCTGGATCCGCAGCCTCATGGATGCTTAATAAGGTGATCAATAATACGGGAGGTCTCTATGGTCGACTCAGTGCACATTTACGTCTTCTTCCCTTTAATCTCGCTGAAGTTGAAGAATATCTGATCGCGCATGGGATCGATCTTCCTAGAAAACAGATTTGTGAAATTTATATGGTGACAGGCGGCATTCCCAAATATCTCTCTTATCTTGAGGGGGGGGCTATCTGCAACACAGAATATTCATAATATTTGTTTCAGACCGCAGTCTCCACTGTTGATGGAGTTCCATAAATTGTATTATTCCCTTTTTCAAGATGCTGAATCCCATCTTCAGATTGTGCGCATTCTTTCAAAAAAACGACATGGTCTTAATCGTCTTGATTTGCTGAAGCAAGCAGGGATCAAAAGCAGTAGCAGATCGCAAAAAATATTAGAAGAACTCGAAGCCTCAGGATTTTTGATGGCTCTTCCAGAAGTTGGCAAAAAAGCCCGAGACAAATGTTATTACTTAAGTGATGAATACAGCCTATTTTATCTCAATTGGATAGAGCCCGTGAAAAGCACTCTCTTACAAGGAGTAGAAAAAGACTATTGGATCAAGCAACAAGCCTCTCCTTCCTGGAAGTCATGGGCAGGGTTTGCTTTTGAAAGCCTCTGTCAGAAACATATATCTCGGATCAAAGATGCCCTTCAAATCGGCGCGGTCACTTCCTCAACAGGATATTGGCATGCATTTTCCAACGGAAAAAAAGAGGGCGCGATTGATCTTGTTATCGATCGGGCAGATCAATGCATCAATCTATGCGAAATCAAATTCCACCTGTCAGAGTTTGTCGTGTCAAAATCATATGCACAAGAACTAGCAAAAAAAAGCTCTCTTTTTCGCGAGCGGACAAAAACAAAAAAGGCTCTTTTCGTCACGCTCATTACCCCCTACGGAGCAAAAGAAAATGCACATTATTTGAGTTCTGTAAATAGCCAACTCACTCTCGACGCTCTCTTCTAATTTCTCGTGTACTTAAAAGGCGCGTAAACTTTACATTTGGGCTGAGATGACTAAGGAAGTTTTGAAGATCACAGGCGGTAGCGCTCTTAAGGGAACTGTGCGAGCAGCAGGGGCAAAAAATGCCATCACCAAACTGCTTGTCGCCTCACTTCTATCCGAGAAAAAGTGTATCTTTTTCAATGTCCCCAATATCCAGGAAGTAGAAATCACAGTCGAGCTCTGCAAAGAGATCGGAAGTGAAATCACCTGGGACAAAGAAGAACGCACTCTAGAGATTCAAACGAAAGAACTCAAAACTTCCTATATCCCCCAACGATTTTCCGGGGCCAATCGAGTCCCCATTTTAATGATTGGAGCGCTTCTTGGACGCACAAATGAGTCCATCATCGTACCCACCGCTGGTGGGTGTAAAATCGGGCCCCGTCCGATTAATTTTCATATTGCTTCCCTGGAAAAACTCGGAGCAACGATCGAATACCGAGAAATGAGAAAAGAGGGTGCTTACTTCGCCCAAGCTCACAATGGGCTTAAAGGAACTGAAATCTCCCTCCCTTTTCCATCGGTTGGAGCAACAGAGAATACTATCTTAGCTGCTGTCCGAGCAAAGGGGACAACGCTCATTCGTAATGCTGCGATCGAACCTGAAATCATCGATCTGATCCTCTTTCTGCAAAAACTCGGAGCTGTCATCTTCGTCGATGTCGATCGGACCATCCGGATCGAAGAAACCCGCACCTTCTATGAAGTGCAACACACTGTCATCACCGATCGGATTGAAGCTGCCTCTCTTGGGATGGCAGCAATCAGCACCAAGGGACGGGTATTTGTGGAAGGGGCGCAGCATGCGCACATGATCACCTTCCTCAATAAGATCAGAAAACTCGGTGGAGGATTCACCGCAAAGAACAATGGGATTGAATTTTTCTATCAAGGCCCACTGCAAGGGGGGCTGCATATTGAAACAGATGTCCATCCTGGCTTCTTGACTGACTGGCAACAGCCCTTCGTCGTCTTAATGACGCAAGCGGACGGGGTCTCAATCATTCATGAAACGATCTATGAGAATCGCTTTGGTTATGCGGCAACGCTCAAAGAGATGGGAGCCGATATCGAGCTTTTCACCCACTGCCTTGGTGGAAAAACCTGCCGTTTTTCTTCGCAGTGCTTCGAGCACAGCATCATTGTCAAAGGACCAACTCCTCTCGTAGGAAAAGAGATCGACGTCCCTGATCTTCGGGCAGGGTTCGCCTACGTCCTTGCAGCTCTTATCGCCAAAGAGGAGAGCACGATCTCGGGGCTTCATTATCTCGATCGCGGTTATGAGAATCTTGCTGAAAAGCTCGCTTCGCTCGGTGCTACCATCGAGAGGACAACGCTAAAACTCGAGGCCAGTCGGACTACATCCTAGGGAGAGTTTTGAGTCCTAAGATCTCCAGTCCTTTTTTCAGGATGCGAGCGGTTGCCTCACAAAGAAGCAGACGGCTCTCTTCCTGCGCATCTCCCTCGACACGACAATCCCTAAAAAAAGCATGAAATTTCTCTGCAAGCTGATAGAGATACTCGGCCAGCCGATTGGGAAGAAGATCTCTGGCCATCGCCTCTAACGTCTCTCCGAAACGGAGCAACTGAAGAGCGAGAGCGACTTCGGTCGGATCAGTAAGGGAAATCGAAGCGGTTTCGATGAGGGGCTCAATCTCTTTGCCCACTTTCCGTTTGATTCCCTGGATACGTACGTAAGCATAGAGAAGAAAGGCAGCGGTATTCCCTTCAAAACGGAGCATCCGGTCATAGCTAAAGACATAGTCTTTAACTCTATGGGAGGCAAGATCGGCGTACTTGATCGCATCAACACCCAAGATCGTTCCTAAGCTGTCAATCTCCTCCGGCGTCGCATCAGGCAGACGCTCCTGAAAGATCTCTTTCGCACGGCCTATTGCACGAGTAATCAGATCGATCAGCTTCTCTGTTCCCCCTTCACGGGTTTTAAATTTCTTCCCGCTGGGTGACAATACCACTCCAAAGGGGACATGATCGAACTGGACCTTGCTTGGATCGAGGTAGCCCGCTTTTTCCGCAGCCTGTGTGATCATCTGAAAATGGAGACTCTGCCCAGCATCGGTGACAACGATGATCCGTTCTGCTCCTTCTTGTTCTATCCGGTGGCGCATGGCAGCCATGTCGGTCGTGGAGTAATTATAGCCCCCGTCAGACTTTTGAATGATCATAGGAAGAGGGGTCCCCTCCCTTGTTGTGAATCCATCAAGGAAAATACACTTGGCCCCATCGGAGAGGGTGACAAGGCCTTTCTTTTCGAGGTCAGAGACGACCTCTGCTAGGTAGGGGTTGTAGAACGACTCTCCTCTTTCTTCTAAGCGAACATCGAGGAGGCGGTAGATCTCCTTAAAGGCACTTCGAGAAACATCGCAGATCATCTCCCAGGCCTCGAGTGAAGCCTCATCTCCTCCCTGTAGGCGAACCACCTCTAACTGAGCGAGCTTTTTAAAGTCGGGGTTTGCATCGAATTCTTTTTTCGAGGCGCGGTACCACTCCATCAGCTGCGCAAGATCGGCTTTCTCTTCCTCCTTTAAAAACTCAGGTTGGTAGGCTCTTAAGTAAGCGATGAGCATTCCAAACTGAGTTCCCCAATCTCCAATATGATTGAGTCTAAGCACATCTACTCCAAGAAATTCTAAAAGACGGGCAATACAATCCCCGATAATCGTGGAACGGAGGTGACCCACGTGGAGCTCTTTTGCAATATTTGGAGAGGAGAACTCGACAATGACCCGTTTTTTTTCTGGGACCATTGGGACCCCAAAATGGGAATCCTTTAGCAGCGCTTCGATCCCTTTAGCCAAAAAGTCTTTCTTCAGAGTGATGTTGATGAAGCCAGGCCCAGCAACTTCGAGCTTTTCGATCACGGGCGAGTCGAGGTGTTTGATGATCACCTCTGCAATCTCTCTGGGATTTTTCTTGAGAGCTTTTGATAGCTCGAGGGCATTATTGCACTGGTAGTGCCCGAATTGGGGCTGGGTGGCCTGGGAAATTTTAGGCTCTAAAAGGGGGCGCTGAGCGGAAAGCTCAGCCCCAAATGCCTCTTGCAATGCACGGGCAAATTCCCCATGCAGTTTCTCTGCAATTGTCTGCATGCTTTTATGCTAATATCTCAAATTTGCATGGTGCATGAAAATCGTGTCGTTTCGCTTTCCAACTCCATATTGGAGTCGGTATTCGACAAGTTGCATCACCGCTTTTTGTGTTGAAATGCCATTCCGTTCAGCTATGTCGAAGATGAGTCTCAGCTGATCGTAGATTTTATCCGTTTTGTTCCGGGATTCGACGGGGTTGTATCCCCTCTCTTTTGTCTCTTCGGTCACATTCACAAGCCCTCCTCCATTGATCACAAAATCGGGAGCATAGAGAAGCCCTAGTCTGCGGAGTTCTTCTCCGTCAGCGTCGGTAAGGAGCTGGTTGTTCGCAGCACCTGCAATGGCTCTGCAACGAAGACGTTCAATTGTCGCAGTGTTGATCACTCCGCCAAGTGCACATGGAGAAAATACCTCGCAAGGCTCATCGTAAATTGCATCGGGAGCAACTCCCTTTGCGCTGAAGTTTTTAACTACGAAATCAACTGCTTCTTGATTTAGATCGGTCACAATGAGTTTTGCCCCGCGCCAAAAGAGAAGCTCAGCAAGACGGAGCCCTACGCCTCCAAGGCCTTGGATCGCAACTCTTTTTCCTTCTAGGGAATCAGATCCAAAGAGTTGATGCATAACCGCCTGAATGCCGCGGAAAACACCCCATGCAGTGAATGGGCAGGGATTCCCACTGCTCTTTTCATGGGGAAGACCAACGACATAAGGGGTGTGCTTGGCAACAATGAGTAGGTCATCGGGATTGCACCCAGAGTCTTCCGCACAGATGTACTCTCCCTTAAGCGAGTTGACAAATTCACCAAAGGCGGCGAGAAGTGCAGGTGTTTTTTCAGTTTTCGGATCAGCGATGATGACACTCTTACCTCCTCCCCATCCCGATTGAGATGCGGCCGACTTATGTGTCATCCCCCTGGCAAGTCTCTTGACATCTGTTAAAGCGGCTTTGAAGTCTGGATAAGGGTAGATACGGGTCCCACCCATGGCTGCGCGCCCTAAGTCCATACTGTGTATGGCAATGATTGCCTTCAGGCCACTCTTTGCATCTTCGGCCTTCAGCACCTTATAAAACCCAGGAACATCGATCTCTTCAATGACCATTGTTTTTTCTAATAGTGTCGTCATACGAAACCCCTCCGTTAATAAAGAATGAACTTTCTAGTGTACACCAATAGTGATTCAAAAATCAATCAAGAAATTTATTATTTGTCTATTTACCTCTGACACTAAATAATTTCTAGAAAGCGAGGGGCAAACGAGGAAAAAAAGGTAGCCCTCAACAACCAAATGGATTATTCTATGACGCATAGCAAGTGATAAAACTCGCTTTAAAGGGCAAATTACCAGTGAGAATCCGTTGGATATTCCCTATCCATTGAGGATAGACCTTTTACAACTCATCCAAATTTGGAGTCAAACTGGAGCTTTACGAGCCGGCGCATAGATCGGAGGAGAAAAATGAAGATTTCAGATAATTTAAAAGAAGAACTACTCAAGTTCCTCAAGAAAAATAAAAAGGCTGACGTGATTACAACCTTTCTCTATTTTCTTGAAAAAAAAATAAAAATAAACCCTGTCATTTTTATTCGAGAAAAAAAGATATTTAAAGGGAAAGAAGAGCTCATCAAGTCCTTGGAAGATGAGGGGAAACTCTGGAGAGAGACAGAGATTAAGATCCAATTCCAAAAAGAGAGCGTTAACCAGCAGACCACAAAGATTTACATTTGCCCCTTCACAGGAAAAGTCTTTGGGAATAACACTCATCCCAATCCGCAAGATGCCATTTACGACTGGGTCTCCTCCTGTCCAGAAAATACCGAGCGTATTGATGGCCTTCGTGTTAAGAGATTTTTTATTTCTGAAGACCCCGAAATGATCAAAAATTACATTGTCGAAAGAAAGGCGCCCATTGCAAAAACCGTCTATTCTTCAGCTGTTACAGGAAAACTTTTTAATAGCACAAACGCTGTGATCGAAGACTTTGTCCAGAACCAGATCAGATCGATCACTCTCGTCGAGGTCCCCAGTCAGAACCGGTTTCAGATGGATGAAAGCTTCCTTCACTTCATTCAAGAGCAACTCCAGGAAGAGAAGATCTCTGCCTTCGTTGAAGCACTTTCTGAAGTGCCTGAATTCTCAAAATTTGTCGGTGGGTGGCTCGAAGAAGAAGCCACAGCTTGATGATTACCTCTTCTCCTTCTGAGACCCAACGCGAGGGGATGCGTCTCGCTCGTACTCTTCTTCCTGGCAGCCTTGTTGCCCTCTTCGGCGATCTCGGAGCGGGAAAAACCACTCTCGTCAAAGGAATAATCACTGAGCTTACCTCTTTAAGCATGGACGAGATCCCCTCTCCAACGTTCACCTATCTGCACACATACGAAGCGACCCCACCTATTTTTCACTTCGACCTCTACCGCCTCCAAAATGCTAGCGACTTCACCCAAATGGGGTTTCTCGACTATTTTAGCGAAGGGGGGATCTGCCTCATCGAATGGCCTGAGAGGATCGCTTCTATCCTACCGAAGAACACCCTCACTGTTACACTATCCCATTTAGAGAATGGGAGGAGAAAAATCGATGTTTGCGAAAGCTAAATTCCTACTCTCTGCTGTAGCTCCTGAGCACTTTCCTCGTCTCCTGGATGTTTCAGGAAAGCCCCTTCCCGAAGTTGCAGTCGTTGGGCGTTCTAATGTTGGGAAATCTTCCCTTATCAACCACCTAACAAACCATAAAAATTTAGCGAAGGTCTCAAGATCTCCCGGTAAGACACAAACGATCAACTTCTTCTCCATCGAAGAGCGAATCTGCCTCGTCGACCTCCCGGGATACGGCTTTGCTAAGGTTTCTAAAAACCAGAGAGAAAAATGGGGAAGGCTGATCGATGAATACCTAGAAAAACGTGAGTGCCTCAAATTGATCCTTCTCCTCTGCGACCTGCGCCATCCTCCGACAAAAGATGACATTGCATTCGCCAAGTGGGCTTTGCACTACAAACGAGACCTCCTCATCGTTTTCACAAAAGGAGACAAGCTGAAAAGGAATGCGAGAGCCGCTCAAGTCGAGAAAAATAAAATCTTGCTCTCGAAAGAAATCGGTGATAAACCTTTAGAACCGATAGAATACTCTATCAAGGAATCGAAGGGACGCAACCTTCTCATCAAAAGAATTGAACATGGGATTGCTAGCTAAAGACTCTTTCGTTTGCATTGACTGTGAAACAACCGGACTCGAACCAACGACAGATCGGCTCATTGAAATCGCGGTCGTCAAGTTCACCTTTGATGAAATCCTCGACAGCTATCAGACGCTCATCGATCCAGAAATTTCCATCCCACAACTCACGATCGATATCCACCACATTACCGATCAGTTGGTCGCAGGGAAACCCAAAGTCGCCGAAATTCTCCCCAAGGTCCTCGAAATGGCGAGAAACCAAATCATTGTGGGGCATGGAATCCAGCTCGACATTGCGTTCATTTCAGAAGAGGCAAAGAGAAACCAGATTCCCTGTACTCTTCAAGGAAACCCCTTCTTCGACACACTGCGAATGGCACGCCTCTATGGACAGTGCCCCGTTAACTCATTAGAACGACTTCGACAGCATTTCAATATCGCTGACGAGGGAGCTCACCGGGCCATGAGCGATGTGATCGTTAATATCGATGTCTTCAAATACCTCTCCGACGGGTTTAAGAAAACTGAAGAGCTGCAAAGGCGGTTGGAAAAACCAATCCTTATGAAGGCTATGCCCCTTGGCAAGCACAAAGGGCAACCTTTTGCCGATATCCCCGTCGAGTACTTACGCTGGGCAGCCAATAAAGACTTCGATCAAGATCTACTCTTTTCCATTCGTTCTGAGCTAAAAAAAAGAAAAAAGGGGTCACAGTTTCGACAATCTGCTAACCCTTTTTCAGAACTATGACCGAAATCCTTAAACTCCAAGACCTCCCCCTCCAAGGAAAAAAAGTCCTCGTTCGCGTCGACTTCAATGTCCCTTTAAGCCCTGACGGAACAATCACCGACGATACGCGCATCCAAGCAGCCATTCCAACGATCGAGTGGATCCTCGATAAGGGAGGAACTGTAATCCTAATGAGCCATCTTGGGCGTCCAAAAGGAAAAAAAGATCCCACGCTCTCCCTCGCCTCCATTGCCAAGCACCTTTCCGAGCTCTTGCACAAAGAGGTTTTAATGGCCACAGACAGCATCGGAGAAGAGGTGGAGCAGATCAGCGCGGCCCTCCCCCCTAGCTCTATTCTTCTTTTAGAGAACTTGCGCTTCTACGAAGCAGAAGAAAAACCCGAAATCGACCCTTCCTTCGCTGAAAAACTCGCAAAACTGGGAGACTTCTACGTCAACGATGCTTTTGGAACAGCGCATCGAGCCCATAGCTCCACCGCCACCATCACACAATACTTCCCAAACAAGGCAGCCGCCGGACTTCTCCTTCAAAAAGAGATCGACTTTCTCGGTAAATCCTTTTCTGATCCTCCCCAGCCTTTTTATGCGATAATCGGAGGAGCTAAAATCTCATCTAAACTCGGCGTCCTTCATTCCCTCCTCTCAAAAGTGGATGCTCTCTTCATCGGAGGCGGAATGGCCTATACCTTCTTCAAAGCTAGGGGGATCCCCATCGGCGATTCTCTTTGTGAAGAGAGTCTCATGCCTAAAGCCCTAGATTTTCTTAAAAGCGCTGAAGAAAAAAACATCCCCCTTTATTTCCCTGAAGACCTAGTGATCAGCGATGCGTTCGACAAAGATGCAAATCAGCAAGTCATCACAAGCTCCTCAGGCATTCCCGACGGCTGGGAAGGGATGGACATCGGCCCAAAAACAAGAGAGCTATGGGGTGAAAAGCTTCAAGCAGCAAAAATGGTCTTTTGGAACGGCCCCCTAGGAGTCTTTGAATTTCCCAGGTTTGCAAATGGAACACAAGCGATAGCCAAAACTCTCTCTACCTTAAATGCCATCACCATCGTAGGTGGGGGTGACTCGGTCGCTGCGATCAATCAGCTCGGCCTTTCTCAAAAATTTTCTCATATTTCAACAGGCGGCGGCGCCTGTTTAGAATATATTGAATTTGGACATCTCCCTGGGCTAGATGCCCTTTCAAAGGGAACCTCACAGTAAATTATTTTTTTTAATACTAGGAGAGGTCATTTCTACTTATCGGAAATGGTACACTTCTATTTAACGTTAACAATCAGATTTTATTTCGACATTTTATAAAATAAATGACATAATTAAGTGAAAAATAGAAGGTCTAAAATGTCGGTATCAGATGTTTCTAGTGGACAAATGATCTGTAAGGGTAGCCACTCTCCAAAGACCCCAAACAAACATACCATTCAATGCTTACCAGAAGAAGTTTTACTTCAAATCTTCAGTCTCCTTTCTGAAGAAGAGAGAGCACCTCTTTCAGGTACCTGTAGAGATTTCCGTAGAATCGCCTCTGACTGGACATTTTGGAAAATTTTTGCAAAGAGCGTTGGGATTTCTCATAATATGGTGGAAGCAGAAGAAATTCCCGACAGGGTTCGAAATGAATTATTCGCTCGTATTGATTCAACAAAAGGTCTTCCTGAGAAAGAAGAGTTAATAGAACAAATAGGAAAGTCAGAGTCTATTCACTATTTAGCGCAAATAGTAAAATACAGAGACACCTTCGTTGTCTATTCAGCATTAGC